>Ga0070670_100000929_pt1 | contig 23019 bp, 22 predicted proteins | sample KBSS63metaG_FD_64665 | JGI IMG/M metagenome (GOLD analysis project Ga0070670, IMG submission 64665) | Switchgrass rhizosphere microbial communities from Kellogg Biological Station, Michigan, USA - KBS S6-3 metaG | ecosystem: Host-associated > Plants > Roots > Rhizosphere > Soil ... | reverse complement strand
TCCTCGCCCAGGTCGGATGGCACCATCGCATCGCCGAGGATGGACATCGCGGTCGTGCCGTGCCGGTGCGCGACGCCGCGCACCACTTCCCCGGGGAGCCCCGAATAGCGGCCGGCGAGCTCCCCCAGGAGCTCGCCGAAGCCTCCCGGCGGCAAATCTCCACCCGGCAGCACGGCGTCGGCAGTCCAGCGCGCCGACATCGGCGGCAGGTGTGGCGCGAGCTCCTGCAGCGCGTGCTCGGCGAGCTTCCGGTACGTGGTGATCTTGCCGCCGTAGATCGACAGCGCCGCGGCGCCGCGACCGTCGTCGGTGTCGAGCTTGAACACGTAATCGCGAGTGATGGACGACGGATCGGCAGACCCGTCGTCGTAGAGCGGCCGCACGCCGCTGTACGTCCACACGACGTCGCTCCGCGCGAGCGGCTGCGCGAGGTAAGTGTTCGCGAGATCGAGCAGGTAATCGATCTCCTGCTCGGAGATCGCCGGCTCCTCGTAGCCATCCACGGCGATGTCCGTCGTGCCGATGAGCGAATACCGATCCTGATACGGAATGATGAAGACGATCCGCTTGTCCGCGTTTTGCAGAATGTAGGCGTGAGCGCCTTCGTGCACGCGCGGCACCACGATGTGGCTGCCCTTGACGTGCCGGATGCTTTCCTTGGACGGCGCGCCGTTGATCGCCTCACGGACGCGCTTGACCCAGTTGCCCGCTGCATTGACGAGCACCTTCGCCGTCGTTTCCGATGTCGTGCCGGCGTCGTCCCGCAGCGTCGCTCTCCAGAACGCGCCGACACCGTCCTGGTCGCGGCGCGCCGACACGAGCGTCGTGTGGACCCGCACGTCCGCTTCGTGCAGCGCCGCGTCCATGACGTTGCACACGACCAGTCGAGCGTCGTCGACACGCGCGTCGGAATAGACGAAGCCTTTGCCGAACTTGGGCTTGAGGCCGGCGCCCCACGGCGTCTTCGCAAGGTTCACGCCGAACGAGCGCGGGAGCGTTTCGCGGCGTCCCAGGTGGTCGTACAGGAACAGTCCCGCCCGCAGCATCCACGCGGGCCGCAAATGCGGCTCGTGGGGCAGCACGAACGACAGCGGCTCGACGAGATGCGGCGCCTGCCGCAGCACCACTTCGCGCTCCGCGAGCGATTCGTGCACGAGCCTGAACTCGTACTGCTCGAGGTAGCGCAGCCCGCCGTGGATGAGCTTGGTGCTCCACTGCGACGTGGCGGAAGCGATGTCGCCGCGCTCGACGATGAGCACCTTGAGGCCGCGCCCCGCGGCGTCGCGGGCGATTCCAGCGCCGTTGATGCCGGCTCCCACGACGAGCAGGTCGAACTTCGGCGGGTGGGATGGCATCGGCGGGTTGGCTGGCGCGGGCTTCGGGCGCAATTCTAGCGCAGGGCCTGCGCGGAAGCCGGCGCGGCGGGTTGCGCTAAGATGCCCGTTTACTCGCTGCGCCTTGCCAAGGAGTGCACATGAACGTCGTTCCCGAGGTCGCCGCGCTGGTCCCAGAGATCCGGAGCTGGCGGCATCACATTCACGCCCATCCGGAAACGGCGTTCGAGGAAAAAGCCACCAGCGCATTCGTCGCCGACAAGCTGCGCTCGTTCGGGCTCGAAGTGCACGCGGGACTCGCCGGCACCGGGGTGGTCGGCGTGCTGAAAAGCGGGCGCGGCAACGGCGCGATCGGCTTGCGCGCGGACCTGGACGCGCTGCACATCCACGAGAAGTCCGGCGTCGCCCATGCCTCGAAAGTCGAGGGCAAGATGCATGCGTGCGGCCACGACGGCCACACGGCGATGCTGCTCGGCGCCGCGGCCGCGCTCGCGCAGAGACGCGATTTCGACGGCACCGTGTATTTCATCTTCCAGCCGGCCGAGGAGAATGAAGGGGGCGGCCGCGCGATGGTCGAGGAAGGGCTCTTCGACCGCTTTCCGATGCGCGCCGTCTACGGGATGCACAACTGGCCGTTGATGCCCGTAGGGAAGATCGCGACCCGGGTCGGGCCGCTGATGGGGGCGTTCGACATCTTCGAAATCATCGCCACCGGAAAAGGCGCGCACGCGGCAATGCCGAACACCGGCAAGGATCCGATGCTGTTCGCCGCGCACGCGATCAGCGCCCTGCAGACCATCGTCGCGCGCAATCTTCATCCGCTCGAATCGGGCGTGGTCAGCGTCACGCAAGTTCACGGCGGCGACACGTGGAACGTGATCCCGGAGGAGGTCGTGCTCCGCGGAACCGCACGCAGCTTCGACGCAAGAGTCCAGGACCTGATCGAGCACAGGATCCGCACCATCGTCGCGGGTACCGCGGCGATGTTCGAGATGAGCGCGACGGTTCGCTACGAGCGCCGCTATCCGGCGACCGTCAATGCGGAGACGGAGACGGCGCACGCGATCGCTGCGGCGAGCGCCGTCGTCGGCGCCGCCAACGTCGATGCCGATCCCACGCCCAACATGGGGAGCGAGGATTTCGCGTTCATGCTGAACGCGAAGCCGGGCTGTTACGTCTGGCTTGGGGCAGGCCGAGGTCCCCAAACGCCGAACGTCCACAATCCGCACTACGATTTCAACGACGACGCGCTGCCGATCGGAACGAGCTACTGGGTGACGCTCGTCGGGCAACAACTCGGCGCGTGAGCGGAGGCGCCACACCGCCCGATCGCGTCGTCGCAGGCGGGCCAAACGCGCGGGATCGGGTCATCGCGAGCCGCGACGATCTCGACGCGACGCTCGGCTGGATGGCGCGCGGACACCGCATGGTGTTCTTCGCCGGTCTCCCGGGCGTCGGCAAGAGCCTCTACATCCGCGAGCTTGCACGTGCCGCGCACGCGATCGGGCGGCGCGTGCACTCGCTGCAGTGGGACGTGGCGAGGCCGGCCTTCATCTCTCCTGCGATCGCCACACGCTATCCGGATGCGGACGGCATCGCGCATCCGATGGTGCGCAAAGGCGTGGGCCAATGGGTGCGGCAGGCCGTGCTGCGCTGGAGCCGCGCCAACGCCGACGATTCGAGCCTGCTCATTGGCGAGCTGCCCCTGATCGGCCATCGGCTCGTCGAGCTCGTGCAGATCCGCGCGGATGACCTGGAGCCGCTGCTGGCCGGGCCACAGGCGCTCTTTGCAACACCGGTGCCTTCCGGCACCGTACGAGCGGCGATCGAGCGAGCGCGGCAACGAACGCTCGGAAACCCGTCGAACCCGCGCGAGAGCGAAGATGCGCCGGTCGACGTCGTACAGCAGTCCTGGGCAGAGATAAGGGCGCTTGCGGTCGACCTCGGGATGGCCGAGCCCGCCCCTTCAGAAAATCCGCCGTTCGACGCGGATGCTTATGCAAGCGTCTATCGCCACCTTTTGCGCCGACGCAATGCGCTCGCGCTGCGGGTCGAGGTCGAGCTCCAACAGACCGCGTCGGTTTACGACCATGCCGTGCAAGTGGTGGACATCGTGCCGTCGCACGCAGAGGCCGATGCGATCGTGGCGCGCCTGGAACGCGAGCTCACACCGTCGGAGATCGACGCCGAAGTCCGGCGCTGGGCGCAGTCGATCTGACGGATCTGAGGCGGCTACGCGCGATGGCGCAGCTTGCGGATCGCCTGCAGCTGCGCCATCGCACTGGCGAGCTCGGCCTCGGCCGTCGCGATTTCCTCTTTCGACGTCTTGTTCTGCATCGCCTCGAGCGCAGCCCTGCGGGCATTCTCGGCCGACACTTCGTCCAGGTCCTTCGCGCGGATGGCGGTGTCCGCTAGCACCGTCACCCGATTCGGCTGCACTTCGAGGAAGCCGCCCTGCACGAAGACGAGCTCGTCGTCCGTGCGTCCGGGGATCCTGATGCGAACGGCGCCCGGCTTGATCGCGGTCAGGAGCGGCGTGTGCCGCGGGTAGATGCCGAGCTCGCCGACCACGCCGGGCAGCACGACGAACTCCGCCTCGCCCGAGAAGATCTGCTCCTCGGCGCTCACCACGTCGACGTGAATTGTGTGTGCCATCGCGCTTCCCCGGTTTATCTGCTCACGCGCACAGGCTTCACTGCAGCGTCTTCGCCTTGTCGAACGCCTGCTCGATCGTGCCGACCATGTAGAAGGCCTGCTCGGGCAGCGCGTCGCATTCGCCGTCGACGATCATTCTGAAGCCCTTGATCGTGTCCTTGAGCGACACGTACTGCCCGGGCGAGCCGGTGAACACTTCCGCGACGGTGAACGGCTGCGACAGGAAACGCTGGATCTTGCGAGCGCGCGCGACCGCCAGCTTGTCCTCGGGCGATAGCTCGTCCATGCCCAGGATCGCGATGATGTCGCGCAACTCCTTGTAGCGCTGCAGCACCGACTGCACGGCGCGCGTCGTGTTGTAGTGCTCCTCGCCGATGACGTGCGGATCGATCTGCCGCGAGGTCGAGTCGAGCGGGTCGACCGACGGATAGATGCCGAGCGAGGCGATGTCCCGCGACAGCACGACCGTCGCGTCGAGGTGACCGAACGTCGTCGCGGGCGAAGGGTCGGTCAAGTCGTCCGCCGGCACGTACACCGCCTGGATCGACGTGATCGAGCCGGTCTTCGTCGAGGTGATCCGTTCCTGCAGCCGACCCATTTCCTCCGCCAGCGTCGGCTGGTAGCCCACGGCGGACGGCATGCGCCCGAGCAGCGCGGAGCATTCGGTTCCGGCCAGCGTGAAACGGTAGATGTTGTCGATGAACATCAGCACGTCCCGGCCTTCGTCGCGGAAGCTCTCGGCGATCGTGAGGCCGGTCAGCGCGACACGCAGCCGGTTGCCCGGCGGCTCGTTCATCTGACCGTACACCATCGCGACCTTCGACTTGCCGAGGTCGTCCTTGTTGACCACGCCCGAGTCCATCATCTCGTGATAGAAGTCGTTGCCCTCGCGGGTGCGCTCGCCGACGCCGGCGAATACCGACAGACCCGAGTGCGCCGTGGCGATGTTGTTGATGAGCTCCATCATCGTCACCGTCTTGCCCACCCCGGCGCCGCCGAAGAGCCCGATCTTCCCGCCTTTCGCGAACGGACAGATCAAGTCGATGACCTTGATGCCGGTTTCGAGGAGCTCCGTCGACGGCGACAGATCCTCGAACGTCGGCGCGTTGCGGTGGATCGACATCAGCTTCTCGGCGTCGACGGGTCCGCGCTCGTCGATCGGGCGACCCAGCACGTCCATGATGCGGCCGAGCGTCTTGCCGCCGACGGGCACCATGATCGGATTGCCGGTATTCACGACCTTCATCCCGCGCCGCAGGCCATCGGAGCTGCCGAGCGCGATGGTGCGCACCACACCGTCGCCGAGCTGCTGCTGGACTTCGAGCGTCAGCCCTATGTCGTCCATCTTGAGCGCGTCGTAAATCTTCGGCATCTCGGTTCGCGAGAACTCCACGTCGACGACGGCGCCGATGCATTGAACGATGGTTCCTTGAGTGCTCATGTCTCGCCCTTCGCGTTTCTGAATTCGGTATGAAGCCCGCTTCGGGCCTCTAGACGGCCGCGGCGCCGCCGACGATCTCCGCGAGTTCCTTGGTGATCGCCGCCTGCCGCGTCTTGTTGTAGATGAGCTGCAGCTCGCCGATGATCGTCCCTGCGTTGTCCGAGGCGGCACGCATGGCGACCATCCGCGCCGACTGCTCGGACGCCATGTTCTCATTCACCATCTGGAACACGAGCGCCTCGGCATAGCGCCGCAGCACGCCGTCGAGCAGCTCCTTCGCGTCCGGCTCGTAGAGGTAATCCCACGAACCGGTCGCGGCTTCGGCCTTCCGGACCTCGCCGGTTGCCGTGCGGAACTGCTCGGGGATCGGCAGCATGCTTCCGTGCCGGGACTCCTGCTTCATCGTGTTGATGAACGTCGTGAAAAAGATGTGCACCTCGTCGATCGCCCCGTTCACGTACTCGTCGAGCAGCACCTTCACCGGCCCGACGATCCGGTCGAGGCGGGGACGGTCTCCGAGCTGCACGACCTGCGAAACCACGTTGGCGCCGAGCCGCGTGAGAAAGCCCACGCCCTTGCCGCCGATCGCACAGTAGTCGACGTCGATGCCTTTAGCGCGCCACTCCTTGTGCTGGTTCAGCACGAGGCGCAGGACATTGGTGTTGAGGCCGCCGCAAAGTCCCTTGTCGGTGGTGACGACGATGGCGCCGACGCGCTTGACGCCGTCGTGCGGCGCGAGGAACGGATGCCGGTACTCCGTGTTCGCCTTGGCTACGTGCATCGCAATCTGCAGGGCGCGCTCGACGTAAGGCCGCGAGGCCCGCATCCGGTCCTGGGCCTTCTTCATCTTCGAGGCCGCGACCATCTCCATCGCCTTCGTGATCTTGCGCGTGCTCTGCACGCTCTTGATCTTGTTCCGGATTTCCTTGGAGCCGGCCATGTATCAGGTTTCCTGGCGAAATGCTGCGCGCAGCGGTATCGAATGGCGCCTAGTACGCGCCGTTCTTCTTGAAATCTTCCACGGCTGCAGAGAGCGCTTTCTCGTCGTCCGCGGACAGATCCTTGGTTTTCTCGATGTTCCCCATCAACGCCGCGTACTTGCTCTTGAGGAACGCGCGGAGCGCGGATTCGAACGCGAGCGCCTTCTCGACCGGAACGTCGTCGTAGTAACCCTTGTTGACCGAGAACAGCGTCACCGCCATCTCGTTCACCTGCAACGGCTCGTACTGCGGCTGCTTCATGAGCTCGGTCACGAGCCGTCCGCGATCGAGCTGCTTCCGCGTCGCCTCGTCGAGATCGGACGCGAACTGCGCAAAGGCCGCGAGCTCGCGGTATTGCGCGAGCGACAGGCGCACGCCGCCGCCGAGCTTCTTGATGACCTTGGTTTGCGCCGCGCCGCCGACGCGCGACACGGATATGCCGGCGTTGATCGCGGGCCGGATGCCGGCGTTGAAAAGGTCGGTCTCGAGGAAGATCTGGCCGTCGGTGATCGAGATCACGTTGGTCGGCACAAATGCGGTCACGTCGCCCGCCTGCGTCTCGATGATCGGCAACGCCGTGAGAGAGCCGGTCTTGCCCTTGACCGCGCCCTTGGTGAACTTCTCGACGTACTCCTCCGAGCAACGCGCGGCGCGCTCGAGCAGCCGCGAGTGCAGGTAGAACACGTCGCCGGGATACGCTTCGCGGCCCGGCGGGCGGCGCAACAGCAACGACACCTGACGATAGGCCCACGCCTGCTTCGTCAGGTCGTCGTAGATGATGAGGGCGTCCTGGCCGCGGTCGCGGAAGTATTCGCCCATCGTGCATCCCGAATACGGAGCGATGTACTGCATCGCCGCCGATTCCGACGCCGTCGCCGCGACGACGATCGTATACTCCATCGCGCCGTGCTCTTCGAGCTTGCGGATCACGTTCTTGATCGACGACGCCTTCTGCCCGATCGCGACGTAGATGCAGAAGAGGTCCTTGCCCTTCTGGTTGATGATCGTGTCGATCGCCACCGCCGTCTTGCCCGTCTGACGGTCGCCGATGATGAGCTCCCGCTGGCCGCGGCCGATTGGCACCATCGAGTCGATCGCCTTCAATCCGGTCTGCACCGGCTGCGAAACCGACTTGCGCCAAACGACGCCGGGCGCGACCTTCTCGATGACGTCGGTCTCCTTGGCGTTGATCGGACCCTTGCCGTCGATCGGCTGGCCAAGCGAGTTGACGACGCGCCCGATGAGCTCGGGCCCGACCGGCACCGACAGGATTCGCCCGGTGCACTTGACGGTGTCGCCTTCGGAAATGTGCTCGTACTCGCCGAGAATGACCGCGCCAACCGAGTCGCGCTCGAGGTTGAGCGCGAGCCCGAACGTGTTGTTGGGGAACTCGAGCATTTCACCGGCCATCGCGTCCGACAATCCGTGGACGCGCGCGATGCCGTCGGAGATCGAGACGACCGTGCCTTCCGTGCGCACCGTGGCGCCGGTGTCGAGGTTCTGGATCTTGGTCCTGATGAGTTCGCTGATTTCGGATGGATTCAACTGCATGGTGTCCTCGCGTCGCGCCGGGCTTCTCGCATCGGGCGCTGATGGGTTCGACTCGGTTTGTCGCGGTTTCGCTCAGTTTCGTTCGGGGGTTCTTCTCAGTTGCGTTCTAAGCCCGCAACTGCGTCGCCATCGCCGACAGTTGCGCCGCGATGGTGCCGTCGATCACGGTGTCACCGACCGTGATGCGTGCGCCGCCGCCCAGCGCCGGGTCGACGTTGACCGTCGTTTCGATCTTCCTGCCAAAGCGTTTTTCAAGCGCGGCCTTGAGAGCGGCCTCCTGCGCATCCGTCAGCGGAAAGGCGGTGTCGATGCGCGCCTTGGATACGCCGTCGGTGTCGTTCTTGAGCGTCTCGAACAGCGTACGGATCTGCGGCAGCACGCCGAAGCGATCGGCGTCGACCAGCACGCGAACGAAATTGCGGCCGGCCGAGTCGAGCCGATCGCCGGCAATCGATAGCACGAGCGACGCCTTGTCCGGCGCGGTGAGCTTCGGATTGTCGAGCGCGCCCGCGACGCGTGGATCGGCGGAGAGTCCCTCGAGCAGATTGAGCATCGCCGACCACGCCGGCAGCGCGTTCGCGTCGCGCGCTATCCGAAACGCAGCTTCGGCGTAGGGACGGGCGATGGTGGTGAGCTCGGCCATGGACGGTGTCCGGTTCTACAGTTCGCGCTGGATCGCCGCCAGCAGATCCGCGTGCGCCTTGGCATCGACTTCGCGCTTCAGAATCTTCGATGCGCCCGCGACCGCAAGGTCCGCGACCTGGTTGCGCAGCGACTCGCGCGCACGCTGGATCTCCTGCTCGATCTCCGCCTTGGCGCCGGCCAGGATCCGGTCGGCCTCCACTTTCGCCTGCAGCTTGGCGGCTTCGATCGTCTCGTTCTTGAGCTTGTCGCCCTGCGCGATGATTTCCGAGCTGCGCTGCTTCGCCTCGGTCATCATGTCCGCGATCTTCCTTTCGGTATTGGCGAGGCTCTGCTTACCCTGCTCGCCCGCCGCGAGGCCGTCGGCGATCTGCTTCTGCCGCGTCTCGATCGCGCCCATCATGACCGGCCAGATGAACTTGGCCGAGAGCCAGATGAACACGGCGAACGCCACCGCTTGCATAACCAGAGTGAGGTTGATGTTCATGACGGCACCTTGCGCACGGATCGGGTGGGATGGCCTCGAAGCGTCACTTGAGCCCGGGCGGGATCAGCGGATTGCCGAAGGCGAACAGCATCGCGATACCCAGCCCGATGATGAACGAGGCGTCGATGAGGCCGAGCAGCAGGAACACCTTGGCCTGCAGTTGCGGCATCAGTTCCGGCTGGCGCGCGGCGCCCTCCAGAAACCGCGAGCACATGATGCCGACGCCGACGCACGCGCCGAGCGCTCCCAAGCCGATCATGAGGCCGATTCCGATGCCCGTGTAGGCCTGGATTTGCGCAACCAGTGCGAGCTTGTCCATTTACTTTCCTTTCTCTGCTTTAGGGTTTGACGTTGTTTGTACGTGAAGCAAGGGTGAGGCAAATCAGTGGTGTTCGTGCGCCATCGCGATGTAGACGATGGTGAGCATCATGAAGATGTAGGCCTGCAGCCCGACGATGAGGATGTGGAAGATGGACCAGCCGAGGTGCAGGACGCCGGAGAGCACCGCGCCGGCGACGCCAGTCGCCGCCCACAGCCCGAGCAGCATGAAGATGATCTCGCCCGCGTACATGTTGCCGTAGAGCCGCAGCGAGTGCGACAGCGGCTTCGACAAATACTCGACGGCGTTGAACAGCAGGTTGAACGGCCACAGCAGCGGATTGCCGCCGAAGGGCGAGCAGAAGAGCTCGTGCATCCAGCCGCCCAATCCCTTCACCTTGATGCTGTAGAAGATCATCAGTGCGAACACCGACAGTGCGAGCGCGAACGTGGTGTTGACGTCGGCCGTCGGCACGCCCCGCCAGTAATGCTGGTGGAAGACGTGCTCGTAGATCCACGACATGATGTCGATGGGCAGAAAATCCATCGCGTTGAGGAAGAGCACGAGCACGAACGTGGTCAGCGCGATCGGCGCCACGATCTTGCTGTCGCCGTGATAGATGTCCTTGACCTGGTTCTTCACGAAGTCGAGGGTCAGCTCGACGAACGCCTGCCGCTTCGACGGGACTCCCGTCGTGGCCTTGCGCGTGACGAGCCAGAGAAAGCCGAACGTGAGGATGCCGATGACCACCGTGGTGATCAGCGTGTCCCAGTTGATCGACCAGAAGCCGCCGGCCTCGCCGACGGGCTTGGTCAGAAACGTGAGGTGGTGCTGGATGTACGAAGTCGGAGTGAGTTCGGTTTCGGCAGCCATTTAGGTCCCAGCCCTGTTGCGCACCTTCGTTGCAGTTCTAGTCGCGGACGAAAAACGCCATGCTGAATACGACGACGGTCGTGACGAACGCCGTGAAGAACGCCGCCGGGACCACGTCCCGGTACGTCGACAGCGCAAGCCAGAGCCCCCCGACGATGACCGCGATCTTGCCGGCTTCAGCCCGGAGCATCGCTCCGAGCGTCGTCCCGGCGTCCGGTATCGCCTTTGCTCCCAACCCCAGGCCCAGCAGCCCACCGTAAACCAAGCCCGCCACCACGTTGACCGTGCCTCCCAGCAGTGCCGAGATCGCCCCGCTCGCGCCTGCCACGACACCTGCTACTGCCGCGACCGCTGCCGTGGCAATGACCTGCCAGCGGAGGACGGTGCGGAACGGTTTGGTCTTGAGCGGCGGTATCACTCGGGCGCTCGACAACCGCTTTGGGGGTCCCTCGACAACCTCTTCGCGGTCCGACGCGCGGCTTCTGGGTGCGGCGCTTTCCGGGTAAGCAAACCGGCCGATTATATCGGTTACCGGTGCGCCGCCGCAACGCGCGCTACGCGCCGATGTCCGGGGGAACCAGCGCTAGCCCCCGGATAGCGCTCCGACGATCATGAGCTCCGCCGAGCCCGCGAGCGGGGTGTCGAGATGACGTGCGAGCTCGCCGTCCACGAACATCTTGATGTGCGGCCGGATCGCATCCTGCTCGTCGACGACGCGAAACCTGAGGCCGGGATAGCGTGCGTTCAGATCGCGCAACGCGGCATCGAGTGTCGCGTGCTCGGGAAGCACGACCATTTCCAAGCCGGCCGTATACGAACGCAGCAGGCCGGGGATGAGCACCTTCAATCAAGCCGTCCCGTGAACGCTACGCGGCCTCGACGGCGTAGATGTGGGGCAGATTGCGCACGAGGCACTTCCAGCTTCGGCCCTCGTCCCGACTGCCCCAGATCTCTCCGCTCGTGGTCCCGAAGTAAACGCCCACTGCAGGTGCTTGGTCCGCCGTCATCGCCTGGCGCTTGACGGTCCACCAGGCCTGCGATTTCGGCAGCCCGGTCGCCTGTCGTTGCCACGTTTTACCGCCGTTGACCGACCGATAGACGGCCGGCTTGCCGCCGGGCGAAATGCGCGGCCACACGTCCGAGCCATCCATCGGAAAGACCCAAAGCGTGTCGGGATCGCGCGGATGCAGAACCATCGGAAAACCAATCGGCCCAACGGACTTCGGCATTGCGAGGCCGATGTCGGTCCATCGATCAGCAGGTCGATCGATCCGGTAGATGCCGCAATGGTTCTGCTGATAGAGACGATCCGGCGCCCGCGGGTGGAGCCGCACGCAGTGCGGATCGTGCCCGAACGGCGGATCGGGGTCCGGCTGGAACAGCGCCTTCACGCCTTTGTTGAGGGGCGCCCAATCGGCGCCGCCATCGATCGACTCGAATACGCCGCCGCTGGACATGCCGATGTAGAGGTGCTTCGGATCGCGCGGATCGACGAGTACCGAGTGCAGCTTCGGACCGTCCGGCGTTCCGTCCTGGTCGCCGCCGCACCACGCCTTGCGCTGCGGGTGCTCGTTGAATCCCTTGACGCCCGACCAGCTTGCGCCGCCGTCGGTCGAGCGGAACAAGCCCTGCGGTGAAGTGCCCGCATACCAGACCCCCGGCTCCGTCGCATGTCCCGCGGTCAGCCAGAACGAGTGGTCGACGGTGCGCCCGCTTCCCGCCTCGAACGCCGGAGGTTGCGATGCTTCCTTCCAGGTGCGACCGCGATCGCGCGAGCGAAAAATCGTCGGACCGAGATGACCCGTGCGCGCCGCGGCGAGCATCGTGCGGTCGTCGCGCGGATCGACGACGGCATGATGAACGATGTGGCCCAAGAACTGCGGGCCGGTGAGCTTCCACGAGCGGCGTGCGGCGTCCGACCCCAGCACCCACAGCCCTTTGCGCGTCGCGATCAACAGCGATGTTCGCTTCGGTACAGCCACCTTCGGCGCTCTCGTGGCAGCCATGTCCCCCTCCTGTTTCTCCGGGAACCGAACGCTACGCTGCGCGCGGCGGCAGCGCAAGCGCCGAAAACGGAACTGCGCGGCAACTGCGCGACCCGCGCGATGTTGGGGTTGATATTCATCGCGATGCCTGCAATCCTTTTACGTTCCGACCTGCGCGACTTGCGCGAGCCCTCACCAGGAGATGGCATGACGATTAAAGTAGGCGACAAGCTGCCCGCTGGGAAATTGACGGAGTACGTCGAAGTCGAAACTGCGGGCTGCTCCGTGGGGCCGAACACTCTCAATGTCGATGATCTCACGCGCGGCAAGAAGGTGGCGATCTTCGGATTGCCCGGCGCGTTCACGCCGACGTGCTCGGCAAAGCACGTGCCGAGCTACGTCGCCAACATCGACAAGCTCAAGGCTAAAGGCGTGAGCGAAGTGATCTGCATGTCCGTCAACGATGCGTTCGTGATGGGCGCGTGGGCGCGCGACCAGAAAGCCGGCGGCAAGGTGCGCATGATGGGCGACGGCAGCGCCGACTACACGAAGGCGCTCGGGCTCGAGCTCGACCTCAACGCGCGGGGGATGGGCACGCGTTGTCAGCGCTTCTCGATGCTCGTCGACAACGGCGTCGTCAAGCTCTTGAACGTGGAGGCGCCCGGAAAGTACGAAGTCTCCGACGCCGAGACGATGCTGAAGCAGATGGGGTGAGGGCGCTCGGTTACGCGGTGATTTCTGCGCCGACCACCGCGCGAACATCTGGTCGGCCGCGAACGCTTAGCGAGCGGCCCGTCGGATTGCCGGGTCGCCGAACCGTCTGAGCCGCGTGTGAATGAACGGGGCGCGGAGGATCGAGATCCTGCGCTTATTTTCCCGCGCCCAGTTTCGCGAGAATTCCGTCGAGCTGCTCCAGGCTCGAATACGCGATCGTGAGCTTGCCGGCGCCTCCGGCTTTGGCATCGATCGTCACCTTCGCGCCGAGCGACTCGGCGAGTGTTTCCTCGAGCCGTGCGAGGTCGGGATCCGACACGCGACCATTCCGGCGGCCGCCGCGGCGGCTGGGATGCGCGAGCTGATGAACGAGCTTTTCCGTTTCGCGCACCGACAGGCGTTGCGCGACGACCCGCGAGGCGGCCCCCGTTTGCTGCACCGTCGGCAGCGCGAGGAGCGCGCGTGCGTGGCCCATGTCGAGCTGCCCGTTCATGAGATACGCCTGCACCGGTTTCGCGAGCTCCCGCAGCCGAAGCAGGTTGCTGACGGCGCTGCGCGAACGTCCAACGGCCTTCGCCGCGGCGTCGTGCGTAAGACCGAATTCGGAGATGAGGCGATGAATTCCGTTCGCCTGCTCGAGCGGGTTGAGATCCTCGCGCTGGATGTTCTCGATGAGCGCAAGCGCGAGCGCCGATTGATCCGGCACCGGTTTCACGAGCGCGGGAACACTGTCGAGTCCCGCGCGTTTTGCGGCGCGCCACCGGCGCTCGCCCGCCACGATCTCGAACCGCCCGCCATCGACGGGCCGCACGAGAATCGGCTGCATCACACCGTGCTCGCGGATCGAAGCGGCGAGCTCCTCCAGCGCCGCATCGTCCATGTGCGTGCGCGGCTGGTACTTGCCCGGCTGAATGCGGTCGAGCGCGAGCGTCTGCAACGGTTCGACCGTCTCCGGCGCATCAGTGCCGGCCAGCAATGCATCGAGGCCGCGGCCGAGTCCTTTGAGGCGAGTCATCGGTGGCGTCCTCGTTGTTAGTGTCGCGTCAGGGCGCGGATGCCGCAGCCTGGTCTGCCGCTTGCAGCGCGGTTGCGGCTTCCATCCGGCGGAGCATTTCGCCGGCGAGGGCGAGGTAGGCCTGCGCGCCCTTCGAATTGCGATCGAGGTGCAACGCGGCGATCCCGTGCGACGGCGCTTCCGCCAAGCGGATGTTGCGCGGGATCACCGTGCGGTAAAGCTTCTCGCCGAAGTGCTTCTCGAGCTCGGCGCCGACATTGAGCGCCAGCGTATTGCGAGGGTCGTACATCGTGCGCAAGAGGCCTTCTATCTCGAGTGCGGGGTTCAGGTGCGCGCGCACCTTCTTCACCGTCTGAACCAGGTCGGACAAACCTTCGAGCGCGTAATACTCGCACTGCATCGGGATGAGCACGGCATCGGCGGCGCAAAGCCCGTTCAGCGTCAGCAGCGACAACGAGGGCGGGCAATCGAGCAGGATGAAGTCGTAATCGGCCGCAACGGTCGAGATCGCCGTCTTCATCTGCTTCAACGCTTCGGCCAGCGCAGTCTTCAATCGAGTCTCGCGCTCGGGCAGGTCGACAAGCTCCACTTCGGCACCGGCGAGCTCGCGGTTGGCGGGCACGACATCGAAGCCGCCGGAGGGCGACACCACTCGCACATCGGCGACGTTTCGCTCACCCAGCAGTACGTGGTAGACCGTGGCGGTCAGCGACCGCTTGTCGATTCCGGCGCCCGTCGTGGCGTTGCCCTGCGGATCGAGATCGATGAGCAGCACTCGCCGCTTCATTGCCGCCAGGCTCGCAGCGAGGTTGACGGCCGTCGTGGTCTTGCCGACACCGCCTTTCTGGTTGACGACGGCGAGGATGCGGCTCACTGGACCGCCATCACGATTAGGTGCCGTTCCGCGTCGAGTCCCGGCACGTGCAGCGCCGGCGTCGCGACGACGCGCATGTTCGGCGGAAGCTCATCGAGCTCTTCGTCTGGAAACACGCCCTTCATGGCGACCAGCACGCCGTTCGGCGCAAGATGCCGCGCGCTCGAATTCACGAACGTCGCGAGGTCCGCGAAGGCGCGCGAGATCACGACATCGAACGGCGCGGCCGGCACGTAATCCTCGACGCGGGCAATCACCGCTTCCGCGTTCGGCAGCGGCAACTCGTTGATGGCCTGCTGCAGAAACGCTCCTTTCTTGTGGTTGCTGTCGAGCGCGACGACACGCCAGTCGGGCTGCGCGATGGCGAGCGGGATCGCCGGCACGCCGCCGCCGCTGCCGACGTCGAGCACGCGCAATCCGCCGCTCGGGCCGCTCGCAGGCAGATGCGGCAGCACGGCGAGGGCGTCGAGAACGTGATGCGTGACCATTCTTTCCGGCTCGCGGATCGCCGTCAGGTTGTACGTTGCATTCCACTTCGTGAGCAGCGCAATGTAAGCCTCGAGCCTGGCGCGGGCGTGCGTCGGAAGCGCCGCGCAGCCAGCGGCGGTGAGCGCACGGAGCCCGGCGTCGATGTCCGCGGCCGTCGTCACGCCGTGCGCCGCTCCGCGTTCGATTCTTGCGACGAAAGATGCGGTGTGGCCAAGCCTCGCTTAAGGTGGACGAGCAGCAATGCGATAGCGGCGGGCGTGATTCCGGAGATGCGTGCCGCCTGGCCGATCGTTTCCGGCTTGTGCTGGTCGAGCTTTTGCGAAACTTCGGCCGATAGGCCCCGGACCGTTCGATAGTCGAGATCCGGGGGCAGCGCGCGGGTCTCCTGCTCGTCGCGTCGCGCAATCTCTTCCTGCTGTCGATCGATGTACCCGGCGTACTTCGTCGCCACTTCCACCTGCTCCGCGACCAGCGGATCCGGGACGCGCACGCCAGCGCCCGGCAGAGTCATGAGCGATGCGTACGAGACGTTCGGCCGTCGCAGCAAGTCCTGAAGCGTGTATTCGCGCTCCATCGGCTGGCCGAGCACGCGCTCCGCGTCGTCGCGCGAAACGATTGCCGGATTGACGGTGGTGCTCTTCAAGCGTTCCTGCTCGCGCGCGATCGCGTCGCGCTTGCGCGCGAAGGTTTCCCACCGATCGTCATCGATCACCCCGAGCTCGCGGCCGCGCTCGGTCAGCCGCAGGTCTGCATTGTCCTCGCGCAACTGCAGGCGGTATTCCGCGCGGGACGTGAACATCCGATAAGGCTCGGTGACGCCGCGCGTCACGAGGTCGTCGACGAGCACTCCGAGGTAAGCTTCATCGCGGCGGGGAGACCATCCGGCTTCGTTGCGCACGAAGCGCGCGGCATTGATGCCGGCGAGAAGCCCTTGCGCGGCGGCTTCTTCGTAGCCCGTCGTACCGTTGATCTGCCCCGCGAAAAAAAGGCCGTGGATCGCCTTCGTTTCGAGAGTCGCCTTGAGCGCGCGCGGATCGAAATAGTCGTATTCGATCGAATACCCGGGACGCAGCACGTGTGCGCCCTCGCATCCCTTGATCGAACGCACGAGATCGACTTGCACGTCGAACGGCAGCGACGTCGAGATTCCGTTCGGGTAGATCTCGTTCGTCGTGAGCCCTTCGGGCTCGAGAAAGATCTGGTGGCTCTTGCGCTCCGCGAAGCGGACGACCTTGTCTTCGATCGAAGGGCAATAACGGGGGCCCACTCCCTTGATGACGCCCGTGAATAGCGGCGAGCGATCGAGTCCGCCACGAATGATGTCGTGCGTCCGCTCGTTCGTGTGCGTGATCCAGCACGCGACCTGCGCCGGGTGCATCGTGCGCGAGCCCATGAAGCTCATGACCGGTGCGGGATCGTCGCCCGGTTGGCGCTCGAGTTGCGAGAAATCGATCGTGCGACCGTCGAGTCGCGGCGGGGTCCCGGTCTTCAATCGACCGACCGGCAACTTCAATTCGCGCAAGCGCGCGCCGAGGGTTTTCGCGGGCGGCTCGCCCGCCCGCCCGGCTTCATGATGCTCGAGGCCGACGTGAATGAGTCCCGATAAAAACGTTCCAGTCGTTAGCACGACCGCATCCGCCTGGAAGGTGACGCCCATTTCGGTGAGCACGCCCGTGACCGTGGGCCCGTTGCGGCTTTCGTCGATCGTGAGGTCGTCCACCGGCTGCTGGAACAGGGTCAAATTCGGCTCATTCTCGAGCCGGCGACGGATGGCGGCCTTGTAGAGCAGACGATCCGCTTGGGCGCGCGTCGCGCGTACGGCGGGCCCCTTGCTGGAATTGAGAATCCGAAACTGGATGCCGGCCTCGTCGGTGGCGATTGCCATGGCGCCACCCAGCGCGTCGACCTCCTTCACGAGGTGCCCTTTGCCGATGCCGCCGATCGACGGATTGCACGACATCTGGCCCAACGTCTCGATGCTGTGGGTCAGCAGGAGCGTTTTGCGGCCCATCCGGGCGGACGCGAGCGCGGCCTCGGCGCCGGCGTGTCCACCGCCGACCACTATAACTTCATAACGCGTCTGGAAGTTCATGAAAATAAAGACTGTTTGACAAAACTGGGGCACCCAAGACCCAACCCTCGATCATACGCGAAAGTATAGGACAGGAACCGTTCGATGGGCGGAATGTCGGCCTACGGAAACTCCGAAGTGAGGCCGGATCCGGACCCGGTGACGCGACGTAGAGCGATCGTGCCGACCAGACGCAGGGCCGACTCGTCCTGACAGGCCCGTGACTTCCAGTCGGCAGCGACGCGTCCCGGAGATCCGTGAACCCGCCGGAAGAGCGGCACCAAATGCCTCCGTCGCCCCGCGTCCACGTTTCACGTGGAACAATGCTGCCTCGTCCGTCGGCGCAGGGCTAGACCGTGCGTGCCTGCCTGTCCTCTCTGAAGCGCGGTTGGGTGCGGGCGTAAGAGCGATTACTGGATGGAGTTCTGCCGAAAGCTGAAGCTCTGCGACGCGCCGGAGTCTGCCCGTACCACGGTTGGCGGATATTGCGGGCCGCGCGCGAGGCCGGATTGCGGACTCGGTTACGCGACGTACAGCGATCGTGCCGTCGACCGCAGCAGGGCCGGCTCGTCCTGACAGGCCCGTGACTTCCAGTCGGCAGCGACGCGTCCCGGAGATCCGTGAACCCGCGAAGCAGCGGCACCAAATTCCTCCGTCCGCCCCTGCACGTTTCACGTGGAACAATGCAGCCTCTTCCGTCCGCGCAGCGCTATACCGTGTGCTTGCCCGTCCAAACTGGCGCGCGTGAGGTGTCGGCATGAGCGCGAACAGGATGGAGTTCTGTCAGACCATGGCCATTGACTCGGCACCCCGTCCTCGCGTGTTTACGACGTTAGGCGTACGTCGTGGCTCGCCTTCGCCGGCGGTTATCGGATCGGCGCTTCGAGGACGCGGCCGTTCCTGTCCTGCGAGGGCAACGCGTCGGGCTGGTTTGGCAGGCGACCCTGGTGGCGCTTCGACTAATCATCACACGCGTCGAAACGTGGATTTTGTCCGGACGGCGGCGAATGCGGCGCCCAGTGTCTAGCCCCGAACCTCGCGCCCGGGCCGCGATTCGGGCGGGGCGCAGCGCTCAACTGGCCTACGAAGTGCGATCGACACAACCGCACAGAATGAACATGCGAGTCCACCGAATGAATGGGCCTTCGCCGCGCGGCCGAGGCGCGACTGGCGCCGCTACCGACATGGGAGGCCGAACCTGTCAGCGCGCTTCGCTATACGCTCCCTGCGCGCCGGCCAAACCGCCGATTCCACCCCACGACTTGCATCCTTCGTGCCGAACGCCGCTCGGCGAGATCTCGAGACCCCGCGACTCTCAAGCACTCATCACGGCGCCCGGCCATGCGTGCGTCGACATCGTTGGCCGCGTCCGCGCAGGCTACGGCCCCGCCACTCCCGGTACTCACGGGCAGGACGGGTCGATTGCGCTGGTGGCGGCCCCCCGCTTCGATTGCCCGAAAAGTTACGCCGCGATGGGGACGGAGGAACGCGCCACTCCGAACTCAAGCAGAACTGGCGGCGTTTGGGAAGATTACTTTAGCCCGGCGTAGCTTCTTCTCTCTACCATAGCCGGGGCGCATTCGTTGATCAAACTAAATTATACATATCAAGCACATATGCGATTGAAACGCGCCCTCAAACGGCGAGCCGCTCCGCCAGCTTCTCGCGCTCCGTGGCCAGCGCCGACGGCCGCTTGCCGCCAAGCTTGGCGAACAGCGCGTCATGGGACGCAAGCTCTCGACCCCACGACTTGGCGTCGATCTGCATGACAGTCGCGAATCGATCGCGGGGGAAGTCCAGCCCCGACCAATTCAAGTCTAGATAGTCGGGCTCGAAGCCGAGCGCCGTCTCGCGGAAGCCACCGGCACCGCGACAACGGTCAACGATCCAGGCGAGGACCCTCATGTTCTGGCCGAAGCCCGGCCATACGAACTTGCCATCCTTGTCCGTGCGGAACCAGTTGACGGTGAAGATCTGCGGCGGCTTCGCGACCTTCTTTCCCATTGCGAGCCAGTGCGCAAAGTAGTCGCCCACGTGATATCCGCAAAAAGGCAACATCGCGAACGGATCGCGGCGCACTTCGCCCACCGCACCCGTCGCAGCAGCGGTCGTTTCGGAGCCCATGGTCGCCGCCTTGTAAACGCCCTCGTCCCAGGTCCTGGCCTGCACCACGAGCGGCACCGTATCGCTCCGGCGCGCGCCGAAGATGAAAGCGTCGATCGGCACACCGGCGGGATCGTCCCAATGCTCGTCGAGCGACGGACATTGAGTCGAGGCCACGGTGAAGCGCGCGTTCGGATGAGCCGCCTTGCGGCCGCAGTCGGGCGTCCACGGCTTGCCCTGCCAGTCGGTTAGGTGCGCCGGCGGAACGCGAGTCATGCCCTCCCACCAGACGTCACCCTCGTCGGTCAGCGCGACGTTCGTGAAGATCACGTTCCTCTTCAGCATGTCCATCGCGTTCGGATTCGACTCGTACGACGTTCCGGGCGCCACCCCGAAGTAGCCGGCCTCCGGGTTGATCGCGTAGAAACGACCATCTGGGTTGGGTTTGACCCACGCAATGTCGTCGCCAATCGTCGTCACCTTCCACCCGGCGAATTCCTTGGGCGGGATCAGCATGGCGAAGTTGGTCTTTCCGCATGCGCTCGGGAACGCCGCGGCGACGTAGCTCTTTTCGCCCGTCGGCTTCGTGACGCCCAAGATGAGCATGTGCTCCGCGAGCCACCCTTCGTCTCGACCCATCACGGATGCGATTCGCAGCGCAAAGCATTTCTTGCCGAGGAGCGCGTTGCCGCCGTAGCCCGATCCGTAAGACCAGATTTCACGCGTCTCCGGAAAGTGGACGATGTATTTCTCTTTGCTGTTGCACGGCCAAGGCACATCGGACTCGCCGGCGGCGAGCGGCGCGCCAACCGAGTGCATGCACGGCACGAACTCGCCGTCGTCTCCCAGCACGTCGAACACCGCCTTGCCCATGCGTGTCATGAGCCGCATGCTCACAGCTACGTAGGGGCTGTCGGTCAGCTCGATGCCGACGTGACTGATGTGACTGCCGAGCGGCCCCATCGAGAATGGGACGACGTACATCGTCCGGCCCCGCATGCAACCCGCGAACAGCTGGCGCATGGTCGCGCGCATCGTGTCGGGCGCCACCCAGTTGTTGGTCGGCCCCGCATCCTCTTCTCGTGCGCTGCAGATGAACGTGCGGTCTTCTACCCGCGCGACGTCGCTCGGGTCCGACAGCGCGAGATAGGAATTCGGCCGTAACGCCGGGTTGAGTCGCCGCAGCGTTCCGGCCGCGACCATCTCTGCGCACAGGCGATCGTACTCGGCCTCGCTGCCGTCGCACCAGACGATGCGATCGGGTGTGGCAAGCGCCGCCGCCTCGCGGATCCAGGCGCGCAAGCGGGCGTGCCGAACGTACGGGGGCGCGGCGTCGAAAGAAATGGGGTCTGAGTGGTTCATGACGGGGTCGGTACGATGCTGAAGCGGAAGATGCCGCCGCGAAAGCTGCTGCCCGCGACGACTTGAAGAATCACAGATCTTACCCGCGATGACGGCGCGATGGAACCCGATCTCGGCCGCGCAATTGGTCGAGTGGCCTGACCGAATCGGAACCGTTTACTGCGACGCTCGCGCTGCGACGATGAAGATGCGCCGAAATGGGAACAGGACGCGCCCATCCGTGAGCGTCGGGTACGCGGCGGAGATCCGTTGCGAAATCTGATCCATGAAGTCTGGCCGCAAGTCTTTCGGCAATGCCGCGAGATAGGGCGTAAGCGTTGTGCCCTTTATCCATGCGACCACGGGGTGGATGCCATCCCGCGCGGCCGGCAGCACGTGCAGATACTCCGTCACCCACGCATCGATGGTGCGGGCCTTCGGCGACAGAAGGCGGAAGTAGTCGGACGTCTGCAGCACGGGCGTCTGCACTCGCGCCACGGCGAGCCGATCACGCCATTGCTGCGTCGCCACGACTTCCGCGATAGCGAGATGCGACGGCGCCGCGAGTTGGTTCGGCATCTGCACCGCGAGCACGCCGCCGGGCGCGACCCAGTCGAAGATCCGCGGAAACAGTCGCGAATGATCCTGCTGCCAGTGGAGAGCCGCGTTGCTGTAGACGACATCCGCCGCGGCATCGGGCGCGTACGTCGCGAGATCGGCATCGATCCAGTCGCGACGCGAATCGCCGACGGTCGAGGCACGCGCCTTCGTCAGCATCTCCGTCGAATTGTCCACGCCGACGATGCGCGCATCGGGCCAGCGCTGCGCAAGCAGCGCGGTGACATTTCCTGCGCCGCACCCGAGGTCGAGCACGGTCCTCGGCGCTTCCGCATCGATGCGGGCGAGAAGATCGAGCGCCGGGCGCATGCGCTCGTTGGAATATTTGAGGTATTGGTCCGGATTCCAGCTCATCGCATTTCCTTTGGTCGAAGCGGCAAGTGCGGCCCGGGAATGCCGCCACCCTCACTTGCCGATGCAAAAACGGGAGAAGATGACGCCGAGAAGGTCATCCGAAGTGAACTCGCCGGTAATCGCCGAAAGTGCCGTGTGCGCCGCGCGCAAATCCTCGGCGGCGAGCTCCAGCGGCGGCTTCGGCGCAGCGAAGTGGGCGCGCGCGGAATCGACATGACCGGCCGCGGCGCGCAGCGCATCGACGTGGCGCTCCCGAGCGAGGAATGTGTCCTCCATGTCTTCGTGAACATCCGCGATGGCGAGGATCTCGCGCTTCAGGAGCGCGACACCCTCGCCGGTCTTTGCCGACAGGTAGACGTGTCGCTCTTCGCGCGAGCTCTCCGACCATCGCGTCGCCGCGGCCGCAGAAATCCCCGCGATGTCGATTTTGTTATGCACGACGAGGCGCGGCAGCGCGGCGGGCAGTTGCGCGAGTATCGCCGCATCGGCCGCGGAAATGTCGTCACTCGACTGCGCGTCGACGAGCACCAGCGCGAGATCCGCGCCCGCCACTGCGGCCCAGGTACGCTCGATCCCGATCGTTTCGATCGGATCGTCCGTCGCGCGGAGGCCGGCGGTGTCGATGACCGTCAGTGGAATGCCGTCGATCTCGACCGGCGATTGCACGGCATCGCGCGTCGTGCCGGCGATGGGCGTGACGATGGCCAGCTCTTCGCCGGCCAACTGATTCAAAAGGCTCGACTTGCCGACGTTCGGCTGGCCCACGAGCACCGCTGCAAGGCCGTCGCGCAGCAATGCCCCTTGCTTTGCGCGCGCGAGCACGGCCGCGATCCGAACGGCAAGTGCGTCGATGCGGCTGCGGACGTCAGCCGCACGCACGAACTCGACATCCTCGTCGGGAAAATCGAGCGTCGCTTCGATGAACATCCGCAGCTCGATCAACGCCTCGACCAGCGCGCTGATCTCCGTCGAGAACACACCGGACAGGCTGCGTGCAGCCGCGCGTGCAGCGGTCGCGGTTGCCGCTTCGATGAGGTCGGCGACGCTCTCGGCCTGGGCCAGGTCGAGCTTGCCGTTGAGGAACGCGCGCTGCGTGAACTCGCCCGGCCGCGCGAGCCGCGCACCGAGCTCCGTGCACCGCGTGAGCAGCAAGCGCAGCACCGCCGGGCCGCC
>Ga0070670_100000928_pt1 | contig 23027 bp, 15 predicted proteins | sample KBSS63metaG_FD_64665 | JGI IMG/M metagenome (GOLD analysis project Ga0070670, IMG submission 64665) | Switchgrass rhizosphere microbial communities from Kellogg Biological Station, Michigan, USA - KBS S6-3 metaG | ecosystem: Host-associated > Plants > Roots > Rhizosphere > Soil ... | reverse complement strand
GGCTCGGCGGCGCGCGGCCAGGGGCAGCGCGGTCAGCGGGGCCCGCAGGCGCAGATTCTCATCACGAACGCGAAGGGCGACACGGTCCGGACGCTCACCGGCCCGGCGTCGGCGGGTCTGCATCGCGTGACGTGGGACTTTCGCGGCCGCGCCGCACCGCGTGCGCCGCTCTCGCCGTCGCAGTTGCGCGACAGCGTGATCGCGGCGCGGCGGATGGACTTCGTGTTCGACTCGCTCGAGAAGGCGGGGACGATGCCGAAGCCGGCGCTCGACCGAATCCGGCAGGCGATGGCCGGCGGCGACATCGGCGCGTTGTTCCGCGGCGGCGGTGGCCGAGGCGCCGGCGGTGGTGGTGCATGGAACCCGCGCCCCGGTGAGGGCGCCGTCATCGGCGCGGCAGGTGCCCGTGGCGGAGAAGGTGCCGCCGAGGGTGCTGCCAGCGACAATCCGGCTGATGCGTTGAACGCATTCCCGGGCGGTGCGCAGGAACTGCAGCAGTTGCTGCGTCCACCGGGTCAGCAGGGTGGACGTGGCGGTGGCGGCGGTGGGCGCGGCGCACAGGCGCCGGTGGTCAATAGCGGCGACTACCTCGTCACGCTCACCGTCGGCGGCAAGACGTACAAGCAGCTGCTGCGAGTCGAGCGCGTAAGCGGCGGCGACGACACCGGCGGCGGCTTCGGCGGCGGCGACGACAAGGAGCCGTAACGTCCTCCGGCGATTGATGCAATGTGTGAAGGGCCGCCTAACAAGGCGGCCCTTCTGCATCTTGCGTCACTGCCGCGTTAGGTGTGAGCGACGTCACGCGCGTCGTGAAGCGCGGGATGGTGGGGGCGTTCGACACCGAGCATCACGCGCTTGGACCTCTGCCATACCGATGGCGATCTGCACTAGGTCGTGTTTGCCGGCAAGCCGGTCGAAGACGAGTTGAGTGCGTGGAATTCGAAGCAACGATCGCGAATGGCTGAGGCACGTGTATTGACTTGCTTCTGGGTCGCGAAACCTGTCGACGCTGTCGTCGCGGGTTGACGAGAGGCCCACCAGAAGGAGTCGAACGCCGGATGACTAACCCTCGCCTTTGCTTCGTCGACTCGTTGGGAACCGATTGGCGCATCTATGAAGTCGCGTCGGCGAATGTCCCTGCTCCGCGCGGCCGCAATTGCCTGATCTTCGAGTCTTCCCAGGCCGTTCGCCGCGTCTGGAATTATCCGAACAACTGGCACAACCTCACGTCCGATGAGCTCAGTGCGCTGAGCTGGAATACCTGATTCGGCATACCTGAATCCTCCTCGATCTGCTCGCGACACCGATCGATACGTTACGCCGGGACGTACCGCTACCGTGCGCCTCCTCGACACCACTCGGTAAGCTGCTCTCCTCTCACCGCCCGGTAGCGGTGCTTCTTTCCCCCGGAACCTTTCCGGTTCCGAGGGATTTTCTCGTCTCTCAAGCACCGGGAGCCTGTGACGTCTGACCGCTGCCATAGGTCGGTCAGTACACCCGTCCGTCAGTGCCATCGGGTCACCGAAGGTCGGCACGGGTTGCCTAGGTCATTTGACGGATGTCATCCCCGGTGCCACGGCGATATCGTTGCACATCGCCCAATGCCGATCCAGCGAGGGCACGCAGCCGTCACACGAGTGTACGACTGAACAAGCGGTCCTGTTATGAAGCGAGGCAGTCGGAAATGGCTGTAACACATAGAGTTGTGAGACACGTGGGGGTGGCGCTCGTGGCCCTGGCTTCCGTTGTCGCTGCGCCTCGGGCGCGAGCGCAGGATGTCGGGCAGACGATTGCCGCGAGCCTTCCCAGGCTTCAGCCGCGGAAGGTGGTCCCGTTCGATACCGGCGAGAAGCTGACCTTCGACGTCCGCTTCGGCGGCTTGAAGGTGGGCAGTGGCCGCATGGAAGTGGTTGGCATGCAGGACGTCCGCGGCCGCGAAGCCTGGCACACGCGATTCACCGTGAAGGGCGGAATTCCGTTCTATCGCGTGAACGATCGCATGGAGAGCTGGATCGACACGCGCACGTTCGAGTCACTGCGGTTCGTTCAGGATCTCGAAGAGGGCCGGCGGGACAAGGAGCGGACCTTCGAGATTTACCCCGATCTCGCGACCTATTCCGAGAACGGTGCGAAATCGACAGCGAGCGTCGAAGACCCCCTCGACGACGCGGCGTTCATGTATTTCGTGCGCACGATCTCGCTCGAGGTCGGGAAGACATACGACTTCAATCGCTACTTCCGGCCCGATCGAAACCCGGTCCAGATCCGCGTGTTGCGGAAGGACACGATCAACGTTCCGGCCGGCAGATTCCAGACGGTCGTGATTCAGCCGGTCATCAAGTCGAAAGGCATCTTCTCCGAGAAGGGCCATGCAGAGATGTGGCTCACGGATGATCCCCGCCGTCTGCTCGTGCAGATGAAGACCGACCTGTCGATCGGTTCACTGAGTCTCTACCTGCGCGGCTACGTTCCCGGAAACGTGGCGATGGCCACGGACGATGACGGCCAAGCGGCGAAATTGCCCTGAGCGATCCGACACGTCCGTCCAATCGTGCATAACGAATCGAGGCCGCCTGACTCAGGCGGCCTCTCTGTTTTCGCGCACGAACCGGCCACAGCGTCAACGCGATCGCCGTATGCTCGGTGCGCTTGTGAGCGCCCCACCCGATGGCCATACTGGGGCTTCCGACTGTCACCCAGTGAGTCATCCAATGCGCGTCACGCCTCTCGAGCCGTCAGCCCCGTCATCACCCGCGCACAGCCCGAGGCGCGCGTTCGTCGCCCGACTCGCCGGCGTGATCGCGACGTGGCCGTTCGTTGGCAGCCGACTCGGCGCCATCGTGGCGAGCCGATTCGGCAGCATGCCGGTTAGGGAGCGCGCGCCTAACGCCAGCCTGCTCGACGCGCTAGGCGACGCGGTGTTGCCCGCGGAGCTCGGACCGCCGGGGGTGACTCGCGCAGTCGGCGCGTTTCAGCAGTGGATGGACCAGTATCGGCCCGGAGCGGAGGCCAACCACGGGTACGGCACTGGCCGTATAGAGAGCGTGCCGGCCGACCCGCGGCCGCACTGGCGAGATCAGCTCGCCGCTCTCGACTCCGCCGCTCGGCGCGATGGCGCTTCGTTCGCTCGCCTCTCCCGCGAGCGCCGTCAGGCACTGGTGCGAGCGGCGCTCGCGGGAGAGCGCGGCGAGTCGCTGCCGTCGCCGCTCGCGGCGCGTCACGTCGCGGTCGCGCTGCTCGCACACTTCTACGACTCGCCCGCGGCTACAGATCTCTGTTACGAAGCGGAGATCGGCCGGCAGCAGTGCCGTCCACTGGCCGCGCAGACCCAGAAACCGGTGGCGCTCGCGCGGAGGGGCCGATGACGCTCGTTAGGCTCCAGGGCCGACCAGAGGTGATCGAGAGCGACATCTGCATCATCGGCTCGGGGATCACGTCGGCGATGGTCGCGGAGAAGCTGGCGGAGGAGCGGCAGGCGCGGATCGTCGTCGTGGAGGCGGGCGATGACACCGTGCCACTCCCCGAGCGTGCGGCGAACCGGGTGAGGTTTGTCGCCTACGGCGAGAACCCGTGGGGACGCGACCACATCGATGGCATGACCGCCGAAGGGATTCAGTCGCGGTCGATGCAGGTCGGTGGGCTGGCCATGCACTGGGGCGGTGTCACGCCGCGGTTCTCGCCGGAGGACTTCCGCGTGAAGTCGCTGTACGGCGTCGGCCACGACTGGCCGGTGAGCTACGACGAGTTGGAGCCGTTCTATCAGGAAGCCGAGCAGCGGATCGGTGTGGCGGGCGAGCAGGGGCCGAAGGAGTTGGACCCGCGGTCCAAGCCGTTTCCGATGCCGGCACTGCCGCTGACGTACAACCTCGAGAAGCTCAAGGGCTGGACGGCCGCTGCCGGCATCGCAATGTGGAGTCAGCCGTCGGCGAAGAACTCGGTTGCGTACCGCGGTCGGGCGGTCTGCTGCCGGAACGATACCTGTTCGCCGGTGTGTCCGGTTGGCGCCAAGTATTCGCCGGACTTCACGTGGAGCGCGCTCAAGGCGTCGAAGCGCGTCGAGCTCGTGACACGGACGCTCGTTAGGCGACTGGTCGTCGAACCCGGGTCGAACCGGGTCGTGCGTGCGGAGGCGGTGCGTCGTGATCGTGGCGGTGCTGCCGGTGCGCCGGTGGAATTCAGGGCGAAGACGTTCGTCGTCGCCGCCGGGTACGCGTGGAGCCCGCATCTGTTGTTGCTGTCACGAAGCGCGCGCTTCCCGAACGGGCTCGCCAATCGGTCGGGCACGGTCGGGAAGTACATGACTGGACATCGGAACGTGTCCGCGTTCGTGAAGCTTCCCATGCGCCTGTATCCGGGAATGAACGAGCAGCACAGTCTTGTCACGAAGCAGTTCATGCGGCCGGGAAAGCTCGATCGGTACGTGCGTCACGATCTGCGGGTGTGGGAGTCGAGCGTTGGTCGGCGTCCGCGTCTCAAGGGCGATGACGGTGGCGTGCTGCTCGGCGATGACCTACTCGGCGATTGGCGGCGGCGCAGTACCGAGGGCACGGCGCGTGTGCGGGCCTACTACGACGTGATTCCCGATCGCGAGAGCGCGCTCACGCTCAATGAAGCTGCGTCGAACCAGTACGGCGATCCGCAGCTGAAGCTGACATTCCGTGACAGCGCCGAGTCGGCGGCGGTGCGCGGGCATACGGAGGATTCGATCAAGGCCCTGTTCCAGCGGATGGCGCGTGCTGGTAACGGCGAGATCATCCGAACGGCGGTCGACGACTTTCAGGATCATCCGGCCGGCGGGTGTCGCATGGGTGATGATCCCGCGACGAGCGTGGTGGATAGCCACGGGCGCGCGCACGATCACGAGAACCTGTTCGTGGTTGGCGCGCCGACGAGCGTGAGCGGTGGCTGTGCCAACGCGACGTTGACGTTTCTGGCGGTCGCGCTGCGTCAGGCGACGGCGATCGGTCAGGCCTTTCCGGCGCGGCGGTCGACATGATCGGGAATCGGGAATCGGGAATCGGGAATCGGCCGGCCAAGCTCCTCGGCGCATGCGCGGTCGCGATCGGCACCACAACGCTAGTGACGACTTGTACACGACCGCCCGGTGCCGGGCCGGCGGCGCTGACGGCCGAGGCGAGCTCGAGCTCACGCAAGCCTAACGAGTGGCCGGTGTACGGCGGAGATGCCGGCGGGCTCAAATACTCGCCGCTCACGACGATCGACCGGTCGAACGTCGCTCGACTCGCCGTCGCGTGGACGTGGAAGACCGGCGAGCAGGCGATTCCCGCGAGCGGCACGACGCTCGCTGCGCGCCCGGGACAGTTCCAGGTAACGCCGCTCGCGATCGGCGATACGCTCTATCTCAGCACGCCGTTCAATCGCGTCGTCGCGCTCGACGCGGCGACAGGGCGCGAGTACTGGTCGTACGATCCAAGAGCGTATGAGGCTGGTCAGCCGTCGAACGGTACCGGCTTCGTTCACCGTGGCGTCGCGACGTGGACCGATGGCAAGGAGCGGCGGATTCTCATCGCGAGCCGCTGGCGATTGATCGCGCTCGACGCGGCGACCGGCAAACCGATTCCGACGTTCGGCACGAATGGCGAGGTCGATCTCACGGCGAACATCCTGTGGAGCGTCGAGCGAAAGCACTACACGAACACGTCACCGCCGGTCGTCTACGGCGACCTTGTGATCGTCGGCAACGGAGTCGGCGACCGGCTCGTGTACAAGCGTGATCCCCCAGGCGACATCCAGGCGTTCGACGTTCGCACAGGCCGTCGGGTGTGGCGTTTCAATCCCATTCCGCAACCGGGCGAGTACGGCAACGAGACGTGGGAGGACAGCTCGTGGTCGCGCATGGGACACACGAACGTATGGGCGCCGTTCACCGTCGACGTTAGGCGGGGGCTCGTGTACCTCCCGTTCGGTACCCCGAGCAACGACTGGTACGGCGGTGAGCGACACGGGCACAATCTGTTCGCCGAGTCGATCGTGTGTCTCGATGCGAAGACGGGGCGGCGCGTGTGGCACTATCAGATCACGCACCACGGCCTGTGGGACTACGACCTGCCGTCGCCGCCGGTGCTGGCGACGATCCACACGGATGGCCGCGCGATCGACATCGTCGCGGTCGTCACCAAGCAGGGATGGGTGTTCGTGTTCGATCGCGTGACGGGACAGCCCATCTGGCCGATACAGGAGCGCGCTGTGCCGGCGAGCAGTGTTCCGGGTGAACGCGCGGCGGCGACGCAGCCCTTTCCGACGAAGCCGCCGCCGTTCGCGAAGCAGGGATTCACGGAGGACGATGTCATCGACTTCACGCCCGAGGTGAAGCGGCTCGCGCTGGCGGAGATCCGTCAGTATCGCACGGGGCCCTTGTACACGCCGCCGTCGCTCGAGGGGACGATCGTGATGCCGGGCGCGATCGGGGGTGGCGGATGGGGCGGCGGCGCGTTCGATCCCGCGACGGGCATGTTGTACGTGAAGGCGACGAACAATCCGGCGCTGTTCAAGCTGTTCCCCGTGGAGAGCCCGTCGGACACGGTGCAGGCACGGTACATGGTGGAGCTGGGTCGCGCGTTAGGCGCGCGAGCACCCGCCACGGAGACGAGCGAGCGGACGGCGGAGCTTCCGGTGCACAAGCCGCCCTACGGCACGCTGACGGCCATCGATCTCAACCGCGGCGAGCAGCGCTGGCAAGTCCCACTCGGCGACGAGCCGTCGATTCGGAATCATCCGTTGCTCCGGGGCGTGACGCTTCCGCCGTTGTTAGGCGTGCGTGGTGCGCCGGGACCGATCGTGACGGCGAGTGGGCTTCTGTTCGTGACCGGAGGCGGTCAGGTGCTGTACGCGATCGACTCGCGTGACGGTCGGACGCTCTGGCAGCACGACTTCGGCCGCGTGGCGTATTCCGTGCCCATGACGTATGCGACGCGGGATGGTCGGCAGTTCGTGGTGGTCGCGACAGGATCTGGGGCGAATGCGGAGCTGGTGGCGTTCTCCGTTGCTGCTCGCTGACTGCTGCTTGCCCGGAGCAAGTAGGACAGGATTGGAGCCTCGACCAGCCTATCGCTGAGACAGACCGACAGGAGTGAATAACGAACTGCGGGAACTACGGGAGCCGCGGGAACGGCATGACAGGATTGCCAGGATTGGCAGGATTAACAGGATGACATCAGGGGGCGCGGCCACTCGCCGAGGCATAGAGCCGACGCCCTCTATGGTGTCAATCCTGCAAATCCTGCAATCCTGTCATGCAGTTCGTTGTTGTCGTTGTGTTCTCGGCTGCGAAGGATGCTGGCCCGCGTTAGGTGAGCCGGATACTCATTCCTGTTTCAAAGCCACCGTCTTGTCCAGGCCATCGCCGCCGCGGTGCTGCGCGTGGACGAACAACGCGTTGCTGTTCAGGTCGAAGTAGATGCCGGTCGGCTCGGCGCTGCAGTCCGTGAGTGATGCGAATCGCACGACGCTCGCCGCTGGCTGGTGCGGCTGGCCGATTGGTGGGGTTGCGACCCAGATGTCGTCGCCACGCTTCGTCGATGACGCGGTGCCGGGATCCTCGGTGATGTACAGGTTGCCGGAACGATCGAGCGCGAGATTGTCCGGCATCTCGAAGTCGCCCTGCACTGCGTTCACGGCCCACTTCACGTAGTCGTACACGAACGCGGTCGCGTGTGCGCTGCCGCCCTTCGGCTCGCGCAGATCGATGGCGATGACGCGATTGTCGGCGGGGTTCGACGGACCGGTCAGTGCGACGTAGAGGACGTTCGCTCCACCGCGGTTATTGCCGGTGGAGGTTGCGAGCTCCACATCCTCGGGCCGGTTGTAACCCGTCGCGCCAGCAGCCAGCGCGGCCGCGTTCGCGTCAGCCTGCACCGCCGTCCGATCGAGCGGGATCCACTCGGCGTCGCCTACGCGGTCGCCCGTCGGGTTCGTGATCTCGAGCGCGTACAGCTGGCCGCTCGAGAGATCGCCGCGCGAGTCCGGAACGAAGCGGAAGATGAATCCGGGGTTCGTCTCGCTGATGCCGTAGACGTTGCCCTGGGGATCGATGCGCATGCCTTCGTGTGACTTGATACCGAGTGCCGGGCGCGCGTTGAGCTCGCTGGTGGACGGGTTCAACTCCCACACCTTGCCGGCGGCGCGCTCTTCCGCGATGAGCAGCGTTCCCCATGGCGTCCAGGCGATGCCGTCGAGCGAGCCCCAGTCATTGCGTTGCACGAGCATCTTCGTCGTCCCGGTCACGAGGTCCGTGACGCTGACACCAGTGTTCGTGTTGAGGCCGAGCTCGTGTGTCTGGTAGATGAAGCGGCCCGCTTCAGGTCCCGTTTCGTTCTGCGTGATCATGTCGGGATTGCCCATGTAGTCGGGCTCCGACGCGATGTTCGCCTGCGTGAAGCCGGCGGGAATCGTGAACAGCGCGTTCACGTTTCCGCCGGTGGTGCACGCGGCGGACGATGCAAGTGGCGAGAACTGGAACGCGCCGGTGGTGGCGGAGCCGGCCTTGGCGAGCGTAGCAGTGCGCGCGGCGATCGGCGCCGTGGCCGCGTCGTCGGCACAACCGGCGAGTGTCATCACGGCGAGCGCCGACAGCGCGAGCGCGGGGGACTGCATTTTCGTGGAGATCGGGAACATCGGGAACATGAAGTCTCCGGGCGGGGTGGTCGATCCGAGACCGGTATCGGCATCGCGGTACCGGCTCGCGTGAGCGGGGAACATCCACTCGTTAGGCCACGATTCTGGCAGCGTTGCGTCGCGACTGTGTCAAGAACCGGTTTCGAACGTGACCGTGCGTGACCGCGGCAGTGGTTGGACATCACGCCCGTCTGGCGCCGGGACTCCTCCACGCCCTTCACCGTGCCAGCGAGGTCCTTGGCCGCTCGCGCGCACGTGACGGCACGGGCATTGATGCCAATGGCCTTTCGTCGCACGCCTCAGCTTCTCCAGCTCCCCGTCGTATGGACTCCCCAACCCGCCAACCTCCCGTATCGCTCGGCGCCACTACGGCTTACGCCGCGATAACAGCAGCCGGGGGCGCCGTACCCGCGGGACGCGCATCGGTTCGGGTCCTCATCGCCTCGGTCATCGCGATGGTCATCGTTGCCGCTGGCGTAGCGATAGATCTGTCGTCGCGGCCCGCGCTCGCCGCCTCGCCGCTGCGCACGACCGCACGCGCGTCACGGCACGTGTCGGTCGACACGCTGCCGCGCACCTGGATCGAGATGAAGAACGTCGACCTCCGCATCGCGACCGACGCTGTCGTCGGAATTCGTCAGCTCCGCGGCGAGGTGATTCCCGCGGAACGCGGCAGCAGCGCGATCCTCGACAGCACCAGCTCGTTCGCGATACGCATCACGTCAGGCACGGTGGCGATCCAGAGCGCGGACCTGAGCGTGATTCTCAACAAGTTCGTGTTCGGCTACAAAGGCTCGCCGCTCAAGCATCTGCACGTTCGCATGGCCGGCGCGCAGATGGTGCAATCGGGGGTCATGCACAAAGGAGTCGACATCAAGTTCGAGATCACGTCGTCGCTCTCGCTCACGGACAGTGGCTTCATTCGCCTGCACCCGACGAAGGTGCGTGTGTTAGGCGTGAACGGGGAGTCGCTGCTGCACGCGCTGGGAATGAAGCTGGATGACCTGCTCGATCTGAGCGGGTCGAAAGCGGCCCGGGTGAAGGGCGACGAGATCTTCCTGGACCCGACGAAGATCCTGCCACCGCCGGCAATCGATGGTCGCCTAACGTCTGTCCGCGTCGAGGGAGACGCTCTGGTGCAGGAGTTCGCGCGGCTGCCTGACGATTCGTTGTTCACCGGCTATGCGCGCCCCGACTCGACGGCGCCGAACTACCTGTTCTTCCGTGGGGGCCGCCTGCGGTTCGGACGCCTCGAGATGCGTGACACGCAGTTACAGATCCTCGATCTCGACCCGTCCGACCCGTTCGACCTCTATCTGGCCGAGTACAACAAGCAGCTGGTGGCGGGCTATTCGCGAAATCGGCCGAATCTCTCACTGCAGGCGTTCTTTCCCGATTTCCCGGATATCGGTCGTGGGGTAACGCCACCCATCGCGAGACTGCCTAACGTGCCGTGATCGATCGCGGTCATAACCTCCAGACGGACTGCTTCGACACGCCATCCAGAGCGACGGTGTTTCCAGAATAAGCCGGAAACAACTGAAACGGCCCGATCCGATCGCGACCGGGACAGATCGTGGCGCGGGGCCCGTTTGAAAGGAGGTTTCCGGCCGTTTCCATTCACACCCTCGGTTCTGGATGCCTCCCAAACAGCATCTCAGACGAAGGGTGAGCGGATGCTGCGGATCCAGCGGATTGGTTCCGTTGCGGCCGTGGCATCCCGAGCGACGGCTCGGCGCACCACATCACTTTCGCGCCCCCAACTCGGCGGCACCGAGGCTCACCACGTCATCCGCCGCAGTGACCAGCGTTTCCAGCTGGCGACTCAACCGCTTCAGGCGCGCGCGGACGACTGGATCCGATGTCGCAGTCGCCGTGTCCAAATCATGATCAGTCGCCATCGGCGCCGCGCGCGCGACGTCGGCACCGCCGGCGACGGCGGTGAGGCGCGCGGCCGCCTCGTCGAGCCGCGTGGTCGTGCGCTCCGAGAATCGCTCGAGCACGTGCGCGGTCGAGGGGTCCACCGCATGACGACTCACCGCGAGCGCCGCCGTCGACACGGTGAAACGGCGCACGTACGTGAGGAACGTCATCACCGGCGCAAGCGCCCCGACGGAACCACCGTGCTCCCCCAACAGCCGCTGGAACGATTCCTCGGCGTTGATGGCCGCCAACGCCGCCTGACGCCGACGCTCGCGCATGAGGTGGCCGGCCGCATCACTCCGATCGGCGAAGATGCTGACGACCGTACGGAGGTAGTCGCGATTCGCCCGCAACGCGGTCGCCATGTACGACGGCAGCCGCGCCCATTCCGGAGCGGGCCACAGTAACCGCGCGCCTAACAAAGCGAGCACGCCGCCGAGCAGCGTGTTGGTCACACGAACGCCCGCCAGGTGCCAGTCTCCCGCGCTCGCCTCCGCGAGCAGAACGAACGTCGGTGTGAGGAACGCCGAGAACGCGGTGTAGCTGATCGGGAGCACGGCGACGCTCACGGCCGCGAAGATGAACGACAACACGAGAATCGCGCGCACGTCGTGGAACAGCGCCCCGAGTGCGGCCGTGAGAATGCCTCCGACGATCGTGCCGAGCACGCGCTGCATCGCCTTGACCGTCGTGACACCGGTGTACGGCTGCAGGATGATGACCGCCGTGATGGTGACCCAGTAGCCGCGCGAGAGGTGAAGCGCGCCGGTCAGCCAGACCGCTCCGGCGGTCACGATAGCCACACGTAGCGCATGACGCAGCACGAGCGAGTCGCGATCGAGCACGGAGCGCAACGGCGCCATCAGCGCGACGGGCTCCACGAGCTCCTCGGCCTCGGGGATGACGACCGGCCACTCGGCGGTCGTGCCGTCGAGCGCCGCGACGTTCGCGGCAGCGACGCTAGCGAACTGCGCGATCCGATCGAGCAGCGCGGCGGCGTGCGCATACTGCGCCGTCACGTAGTTCGCTTCGCCGGTCCGGTCCAGACTTCCGCCGGTGCTCGCGGGCAGTGGCGTTAGGCTGGCCAGTAGGGGCGCCCCCGAAAACTGCACGGTCGAGGTGCCGGTCTGACGCTCCTCCTCCACACGGTCGGCCAGCTCGCGGAGCACCCGAACCACATCACGGAGCGCGGTGATCATGATGACACCGCGGTCGCGATCGCGCGCCGAGGGCGGGATCGCCTCGATGGATTCCACGAGCGCGATCAGGTTGCCGAACATCTGGTCGGCCGTCTCGCGCAGCACGATCAGGCGTTCGCCGCGCCCGCTTTCGCCTGATCGACCGCGTCGAATCGTGGCGAGCGTCGCGCGCGCGTGCTCCAGCGCCGCGCGAACCGTGAGGCTGCCGGCGGGCAGGTCGTCATCGCCCAGGTGTTCGGACTCGAGCGTGTCGATGACGTGCGCCACGTGGTCGCCAAGTTTCCGGAACGCGTCCCCGACGGCAAGCCGCGCCGGCCGATATGGGCGAATCGGCCAGAGGACGAGTGCGATCAGTGCGGCCCACACACCTCCAATGATCGTGTAACCGGAGCGACCGAGCGCTTCGGCGAACGTCGCCGCCGGATAGGCGAGCGAGATGACGAACATGTTCAGCACGGACCCACCGACGATCGCGCCGTTGTTCCCCCATGCGCGCCCGAGCGAACAGACGAGCGCGACCGCAAATGTCAGCACGACCGCGGTCGTGAGGGTGTGCGATGCGCCCCCACCGACGAACACGGCAATGGCACCGAACGCCGTGAGCGACGCGATGGTGACGGCGCGCGAATCGTAGGCGCCGCCTTTGTCGGCTAGCGCGCCACTGAATCCGGCGAGGCTCATCCACGTGCCACCGCTGAGGTGGAACACCTGCGCGACCAGGAGCGGTACGACGGTAGCGAGCGCGGCGCGAAATCCCGCCGCGTACGCTGGACGTGCCTTCGCCACAGCCGTCGCGGCGCGGACGTTCCGCGCCGCGAGGTCGAGCGGCCGAGCGAGTCGTCCGGTCAGGTCTGTGGTGTTCTTGCTGTCCGGCATTGAGGCAAGATGGTGGATCAGGAGTGATCCACCAAACCGGTTGGCGCGCGCGTGTTTCCGCGTGGTAGCTTCATCGAATGTCCGACGTCCCGCGTGACGTCCCCGCCTGACGTCCTTTCACCTGCCTCTTTCTTTCCCATGTCCGACCGCCGAGAGTTTTTGAAGAAGACCGGCATTGCTGCCGGCGCGATCGCCGCGAGTAGCGCGCTGCGAAAGGCCGAAGCAGCAACGACCCCGTTCGTGGCCCCGCCCGCTTCACCCGCCGTCGCCGCGCCGATGGACGCCGCGACAAAGGAGCTCCTCATGGAGGCGCTCAACGCGGCGAAGATGGGCGGCGCGAGCTATGCCGACGCGCGCATAGCGCGGTATCGCGACAACCAGGTCTTCACGCGCGAGCAACAGATCATCAACGTCGTGGACCAGGACTCGATGGGCTGCGGCGTGCGTGCGCTGGTGGACGGGACCTGGGGATTCGCGGCGACGCGCAACCTCACGAAGGCCGGGGTGGCTGGAGCGGCGCGTGAGGCGGCGGCGATTGCAAAGGCGAACCGTATCGCGCGTGACCGCGCCGTTCAGCTCGCGCCGTCGCCGTCGTACCCGGACGCGTCGTGGGTGACGCCACACACGATCGACCCGTTCACGGTGGCCATCGAGGACAAGGCCGCATTGCTCCTCAAGGCGAACGCCGAGGCAATGAAGGTGCCGGGCGTGAAGTACGTGTTCAGCGGATTGTTCTTCCGGAAGCAGGAACGTAATTACGCGAATACCGACGGCTCGGTGATCAACCAGATCGTGCTACAGAGCTGGCCGCTCATGCAGATCACGGCCGTGGCGCCGGACTTTTCTGATTTCCAGAATCGCGGCAACGTCGTTCAGCCGGCGGGCCGTGGATACGAGTACGTCACCGAGTGCGACCTGCCGGGGAACTCGGGCAAGTGGGGCGAGGAAGCGGCGCAGAAGCTCAAGGCGAAGCCGGTGGACGTCGGCCGCTACGACCTCGTGCTCGACCCGTCGCATCTCTGGCTCACGATCCACGAGTCGATCGCGCACCCGACGGAGCTCGACCGGGCGATGGGGTACGAGGCGAACTATGCGGGCACGAGCTTCGTCGCACCGCCCGAGAAGTATCTCGGGAAGTTCAAATACGGCCCGGCGTTCATGAACATTCGTGGCGATCGGGCGCAGGCGGGGGCGCTGGCGACGATCGGCTATGATGATGAGGGCGTGAAGCCTGACGACTTCATGATCATCAAGAACGGCGTCGTGAACGACTACCAGACGACGCGCGAGCAGGCGAGCTGGCTCAAGTGGTGGTACGACCAGCAGAAGCAGCCGACGCGGTCGCACGGTTGCTCGTACGCGGACTCGTGGTCGAGCGTACAGTTCCAGCGCATGCCTAACGTGTCGCTCATGCCGGGCGAGAAGGACCTCAAGTGGGAAGACCTCATCGCGGCAACGGACCGCGGGATCGCGATCCAGGGTGACGGCTCGTTCTCGATCGATCAGCAGCGCTTCAACGCCCAGTTCGGTGGGCAGGTGTTCTACGAGATCCGCGGCGGGAAGATCACGGGGATGCTCAAGGACGTCGCGTACCAGATGCGGACGCCGGATTTCTGGAACGCGATGGACATGATCGGCGGAAAATCCAGCTACCGGCTCGGCGGGAGCTTCTTCGACGGGAAGGGGCAGCCGGGCCAGGTGAACGCGGTGAGCCACGGCGCGGTGCCCGCTCGATTCAAGCAGATCAACGTCATCAACACAGGCAGAAAGGCCTGAGCTCAATGACAACAACTTCTCTGACCGTTTGATCCGATGAGCTTTCCCAAACGTCTTTTTGAACGAACCGAAGTGCCTGATGGCGCGGTCCTGTCTCGTAATGAGTCCAAGTCTCTGATCGACAGGGTCGTGAAGATGTCCAAAGCCGAGAGCGTTCAGGTGAACGTCGGTGGCGGGTACTCGGCCAACGTGCGGTTCGCGGATAACCAGATGTCGACCGCGGGCGGCATCACGGACTACACCGTCGTCATTCAGAGCTCGTTCGGGAAGAAACACTCTGTCGTAACGATCAACGACGTCTCCGACGAAGCGCTGCAGCGCGCGGTCAAGCAGTCCGAGGACCTCGCGAAGTTGGCGCCCGACGATCCCGAAGCGATGCCCGCGTTGCCGCCGCAGCAGTACCAGGAGGTGAACGCGTACTTCGACAGCGTGGCGAACCTGACGCCCGCTGACCGCGCGAAGGCCGCGCTCACCGCGCTCGATCCCGCGCGAAAAGCCGGCGATCTCGCGACGGCCGGCTTCCTCGTTACCAACGCGTCATCCACCGCGCTCGGCAACGACAAGGGGATGTTCGCGTATTACCGCTCCACGAACGCCAACTATACCGTCACCGTTCGAACGAAGGACGGGACGGGCTCGGGTTGGGCTGGCGGCGAGCATAACGATTGGAGTCAGCTGGATATCGCCGGCATCAGCCAGCGTGCGCTCGAGAAGGCCAAGCTCTCACGCGCTCCGGTGGCCATCGAGCCGGGGCGTTACACCGTCATTCTCGAGCCACAGGCGGTCGGCGACCTGGTCCAGCTCATCGGAGGGTACCTGGACGCCCGTTCGGCGGACGAGGGACGCAGCCCCTTCTCGAAGCAGGGTGGCGGCAACAAGGTGGGCGAGAAGATCATGGACGAGCGGGTCAACCTGTTCTCCGACCCGTTCGATCCGCGTGTGTTGTCGCGGCCGTTCGACGGCCAGGGCTTCCCGTTAGGCAAGCAGGTGTTCGTCGAGAACGGTGTGCTCAAGCAGCTGTTCTACTCGCGCTTCTGGGCGCAGAAGCAGGGGAAGGTCGCGACCGGCGCGCCGACGTCCTACGTCATGAGCGGCGGCGACGCGTCGGTGGAGGACATGATCAAGGGCACGGAGCGCGGCGTCCTGGTCACGCGGCTCTGGTACCTGCGCGAGGTCGATCCGCGCACGATCCTGTACACGGGGCTGACCCGCGACGGCACGTTCCTCATCGAGAACGGCAAGATCTCCAAGGCGCTCAAGAATTTCCGCTTCAACGAGTCGCCGCTGTTCATGTTGAACAACCTGCAGACGCTGGGCCGACCGGTTCGTCTGGCGGGCACCGAGGCGGGTGGCGCGATCGTGGTGCCGGCCATCAAGGTGCGGGACTTCAATTTCACCAGTCTTTCCGATGCTGTCTAAGGCGGCGTAGGTATTCGCCAACAGGAAGGAGGCCTTAGGAAGGAGGCCAAAGGTAACAGCCGCTGCGTGCTGTTCCTCAGGCCTCCTTCCTAAGGCCTCCTTCCTTTCTATCTACCCAAGGCTAGGCAGCCAGTAGGCCGATCGGCCGCCAGCTCACCACATCCAGCTTATCCGTCGCGACGAAGGCGTAACGCGCCGGGGGGAAACCAGCGACACCGATTTCCAGCGTATCGCCGTCCTGTACCGTGACATTCTTGCTCACCAGCGAGAGCGCATCGTTGAAGGACTCGCTCTGAACGACTCCTGCCTGACGAACCTCGTCGGGACTGCTGAGTGCGAACTCGAACCGCGTCATGTCGGCATCCTCCTTCGCCGGAGGTCTATATGAAAACGCGTGGGAATCCACGCGGCTGGTAGGCGAGTCGGCGCGAATCGCTGGCCTTGGCAGGCTGAAATCCGCCGTCGATCTCGTCTGGCTGATACTACACCGCCACCGCACTTTTGAGCCTGTACGGCTGGGCCAGCGCGACGGTTTCGGTAGCCTGCCTTACCTGCCTTACGTACGCCCCGGACGTTGGTTCGGATTTCCCCTGTCGACCCCCGCTTGCGCCCGTCCTACACCCGTCTGCTTTCGACCTACGCCGCACTCGTCGGAGTTCCGGCACTGGCATTGTTCGTCATCCTGCGCGCAGGCGACGCTCGGATGATGTTGTTCGGGACGCTGACGCTCATGCCACTCTCTCGCGTGGCGCGTCGATTCGCCCGTCTTGTCGGGCGAGACAGGTCATGAGCGTGGGTCGAGTGATGTCCGCGTGACCGACGTCTTCCCCCGACGTGAATACGCGTGGTACGTCGTCGGAATCCTCGCGCTCGCCAACACCTCGGCATTCATCGATCGGCAGATCCTCGGACTGCTCGTCGGGCCCGTCCGCCGTGATCTTGGCATCAGCGACACGCAGATGGGCATCCTGTACGGCCTCGCGTTCGCGCTGTTCTACACCCTGCTCGGCATTCCCATCGCGCGCGCCGCCGACCGCGGGAGCCGTCGCACCATCATCGCCATCGGCATCGCGCTCTGGAGCGTGATGACCGTGCTGTGCGGCGTCGCGCAGACGTACGATCAGCTGCTGCTGGCGAGGTTAGGCGTCGGGGTTGGCGAGGCGGCGCTCGCTGCCCCCGCCGTGTCGCTCCTGTCCGACTATTTTCCCGCCGAGCGTCGGGCGACGGCGCTCAGCGTGTATTCGTTAGGTATCTACCTGGGCGCGGGTCTCGCGAACCTCGTCGGCGGCGCGCTGCTGGCGCGACTCGGCGCAGATGCCACCGTCGTCTGGCCTGTCGTCGGTGAGATCCGCTCGTGGCAGGGTGCGTTTGTCGTGGTCGGCCTTCCTGGACTCGTCATCGCGGCGCTCCTCGCCACGGTGCGCGAGCCGCAGCGACGCGAGACAGGTACGAGCGACGATACGCGCGGCCATTCGATCGGCGACATCGTCAGATACCTGGACGCCAACCGGCGCACGTTCGCGTATCACAACCTCGGGTACGCGATGTTCGCACTCGTCAACTTCGCGACCGCGGCCTGGCTCCCGAGCCATCTCGTTCGTACCTACGGATGGACCGCGGCGCGCGCCGGTGTCACGTTAGGCATCCTCACGATATCCATCGGCGTCCTCGGCGTGATCGTCGGCGGGCGCGTCGCCGATGCCATGCTCGTTCGCGGCCGGACCGACGCCAAGTTGCGCGTCGGTATCATCGCGGCGCTCGCGAATCTCGTGTGCGGGATGGCCTACACGCTCGCGCCGACAGCGGCGCTCTCGGTCGCCGCGCTCGTCCCCTACAACTTCTTCGCGTCATTCGCGTTTGGTGCAGCAGTCGCCGCCGTGCAGGAGATCACCCCAAACCGGATGCGGGCGCAGATCGGTGCGCTGTTCGTGTCGGCGATGACCCTCATCGGGCTCGGGCTCGGCCCGAGTGTTGTCGGGCTTCTGACGGATCGCGTGTTCGGCGGCGACGCCGCGCTACGCTACTCCCTGCTCGCGGTGACCGTGGTGGGACTCAGCGGTGCCGCGGCGCTGCTCGCTGCCGGACTCGCACCGTACCGTCGCAGCGTCGCCAACCGGTCGGCGTGGGCCGGCACGGCTACCGCCAGCGAAACACGCTGAGCACGTTCGAGAAGTCGTCCGTCCAGAGCCCAATGTCCGAGGTCGGTGCCAGCACGCGCCAGCCTGGCTGCCGTGCGAGCGGCGCATGGTCGTTCGCATTGCGCGACAGCACGATCCACTTCGAGTTCATCTTGAATGACATCGTCTCCGCCGACGAAATGCCCACGTCGGAGCCGACAATGCCGGCGATGCGCGCATCACGCGCGAGTCCAACGACCACGGGCTCGAGGTCGAGATAGCGGTTGCTGATGTGGAAGGCGATCGAGCCGCCCGGTGCGAGCTTTCGCAGGTAGAGCTGCAACGCCTCACGCGTCATGAGGTGAATCGGGATGGCGTCGGAGCTGAACGCGTCGAGGATCATGTAGTCGTACGAGCTATCCGGCGCCTGAGCGAGTGAGAGTCGAGCGTCGCCGATTATGATGCGCTTCGCGGGAGGGCAATCGCGAAGGTACGAGAAGTACTTCGGATTGAACGCGATCCGCTCGATCAACGGGTCGATCTCGTAGAACGTCCACGTCTCGTTAGGCCGGCCGTAGCACGCGACGGTGCCGGTGCCAAGCCCGACGATGGCCACACGGCGATTGGGGTTCCCCCGCATGAGCCACGCGAACGACTGCCCAAGCGGCCCGTCGCGATGGTAATAGGTGAGCGGCTCGGTCGCGAACTGCGGATAGATGCTCTGGCCGCCGTGCGTCGTCGTTCCGTTCTGCAACGCCTTGTGCTTGGGGTAGCGCAGTACGCGGTATACGCCGAAGAAGCTACGCCCCCGGAAAAGGAGAGTGGGGTCTGTGCCTCTCCCTAACGCGGCGCCCAGGAAGATCGCCGCGATGCCGAGCGCGAACCGGACCGGATGGCGCTGGAAGATCAGGATGAGGATCGCGTACCCGCCGAACACCCACACATTCGCTTTCTCGCCCCACGACGCTGGCGGGAAACCGGCGTGCATCAACACCATGATGGCGATGCAGATGATCGCGGGGAGGATCACGTCGAGCATGCGGTCGATCGGCCGCCGCGGCACGAGCGTGGGCCGGAGGGCCGCCGCGATGATGATCGCGATCGGATACTCCAGCACGGAGTCGAACACGTGCGGCGCGATCAGCACGTTGAAGATGCCGCCCAGCATGCCGCCCACCGACATCCACAGGTAGAACTCGGTGAGGTGCGCGACCGACGGCCGATCCTTCGCCAGCTCGCCGTGACACACCAAGGCGCTGAGGAAAAACGCGACGAGATGCGTCGGGGCGAGCGCGGTGACGCTGCGCTGCATCATGAGCGCGATGGACACCGCCAGGATCAGCAGGAACGGCGGCTGCAGCCAGACCGCGAACGCGTGCCGGAAGATGACGGTGTTCCGCGCGAACACGATGACGAACGTGAGCAGATAAATCGCGAGCGGAACGATCCACAGCAGCGGGATCGATGCGACGTCGGTCGCGAGATAGGTCGTGACAGCGAGCAGCATGCTCGACGGCACGAACGAGAGTAGCACCCAGCGCGCGCGTCGCCAGACAGTGAGCCGGTCCGCCGGTGCGACGGGCGCAGCGGCCATGGAGTTGAACGCACCCATGTCCGCGACCGTGGCGTCCGCCAAAACCGGCCCGGCTGCGCCGCTCACGGTCAGCGTACTGCCGACCATGCTCCGCCGAACCACGAACGCACACACGGCGATGAGCACCGCGAGCACTACGTACCCCGCGGTCCACAAGTGGCTCTGCTGCACCAGCCGAAGTCGCGGCTCGATGACGACAGGATACGCGAGCAGCGCCACCATGCTCCCGAGATTGCTCGCGGCGTACAGGAAGTACGGGTTCGTTGCTGCCGGATGCCCGGATTCGCTGAACCATCGCTGCAGCAGCGGCGCACCGGTCGACAGCATGAAGAACGGCGCACCGAGCGAGACGGCGAGCAGCGCGGCGAGCCACCACACAGGCGTGTCGGACCCGCTCGGTCGCCATCCTGACGCCACGGCAACCGGCAGCGTGAGGAACGTGAGCGCGAACAGCACGAGCTGCAGCACCGACTGCTTGCGCACGTCCAACCAGCGCGTGGTGACGTGCGCGTACAGGTAGCCGCAGAGCAACGCCGTCTGGAAGAACAGCATGCACGTGTTCCACACCGACGGCGTCCCGCCGAACAGCGGGAGCACCATCTTCGAGAACATCGGCTGAACGGCGAAGAGCAACGCAGCGTTCACGAACAACGTCGCCGAGAACAGCGCGACGACGGCACCCGAGCGCGTGAAGAGTCGATTCACGCCCGGATGATATGGACCGCTCCGAGTTTCGACAGGGGTGGTCGTGAAGCGATTAGGCCATCATCTCGCGCACAGCAGCGCGACGACGCTTCGCTACATACAGACTCGCATCGGCGAGGATGGGCACGCCGACGAATTCGCTCCACGTCTGCGCAGCGTAGGCGAACCGTCCGCCGGGATGATGCGTCGGTCGCCATCGCCGCTTCGGCCTCGTGCTCGGCGGCAGCCACGGCAATGATCACCGATAGTGTGACGCGGAACACGTCCTGTCCATCGTCACCTGCCGGCGAATGGCCGAGATGCCGATGTGATGCGTTCCGGCGATCGCCGCGCCGGCCGGCGTGGGGCGCTTCCCGGTCAGTGTCGGCCGGAGGGCGCCGAGGGTAACGCCGCTCTCTGCTTTCACCTGCGCTGCGCAAATCAGGGGCGGAACGACGGTGTCGCTCGTCACGTTGGTGACTTCGGTGACTTCGCACGCGGATGGGCTCGCGGCCCGTGCGTTCGGCCCCTATTGTATCGGCCCATGCCCGTACCTCATTACGACCTCGCCGTCATCGGAAGCGGCCCCGCGGGACAGAAGGGCGCGATCGCCGCGGCGAAGATGCGCAAGCGAGTCGCGGTCGTGGATCGACGCGACATGGTCGGCGGGTGCTCGCTGCACTTGGGAACGATTCCAAGCAAGACGATGCGCGAGGCGATCCTGTATCTCAGCGGGATGCGTCAGCGCACGTTCTACGGCGCCGACTACCGGGCGAAGGAGGACATCTCGGCGCGTGATCTCTCGCAGCGCGTCGATATCGTGCTGCAGCGCGAGATCGAGGTCGTCAGGGCGCAGCTCAAGCGCAACGGTGTCACGACCATCAACGGGATGGCGCGGTTCACTGACGCCCATACCATCGAGATCGAGGGTAGCGAAGGAAACTCGTCGACGATCACCGCCGACACGGTCCTCATTGCGTGCGGAACGCGGCCGGCGGAGAACCCCCTGATCGTCACCGACGGGCAGCGCGTATTCAACTCCGACCAGCTGCTGCATCTCCCGCTCATCCCGCGGGATCTCATCGTCGTCGGCGGCGGCGTGATCGGGCTCGAGTACGCGGCGATGATGACGGGCCTCGGCACGCGTGTCACGCTCATCGATGCGCGTCCGACGTTGCTCGACTTCGCAGACCACGAGATCATCGAGTCGCTCTGCCATCATCTGCGAGAGGAGGGCGTGACGTTCCGCCTCGGCGAGCAGGTGGCGTCGGTGAGCGTCGAGGGTGGCGAGCGCGTCATCGCGCATCTCGAGAGCGGTAAGACGGTGAGGGGTGACGCGCTGCTGTACGCCGTGGGGCGGCAGGCGAACAGTGACCTGCTTCGCCTGGGGGCCGCTGGCATCGCCGCGGACGAGCGCGGACGCATCAAGGTGAACGAGTACTTCCAGACGGTCGTGCCGCACATCTACGCGGCCGGCGACGTCATTGGCTTCCCTGCCCTCGCGGCGACCTCAATGGAACAGGGCCGCCTCGCGATCGTTCACTCGTTAGGCTTCCCGATGAAGACGTCGCCACACCTGCTTCCGTTCGGGATCTACACGATTCCCGAAATTTCCATGGTGGGACCTACGGAACGCGACCTGACGACGGCGAAGGTGCGGTACGAGGTCGGCATCTCGCGCTTCGGCGAGCTCGCACGCGCGCAGATGATCGGCGACGAGCGCGGCATGCTGAAACTGCTCTTCGATCCCGACACGCTGAAGCTCCTTGGTGTGCACGTGATGGGTGAGAGCGCGACCGAGATCATCCACATCGGCCAGGCAGTGTTGGCGATGGGCGGAACGATCGATTATTTCCGCGACACGGTCTTCAACTATCCGACGTTGGCCGAGGCGTACAAGGTGGCGGCGCTGAACGGGATGAATAAGGTGTAGGACGTGGGAACCTCGTGAAGCCGCTGCCGGAGTCCACTACGGCGTTCGTTCTGCGCACATCGTTCTCCGATCCGTCGGCGTGGGGAGCAATCCGCACCGCGGTCGAGGCGCCTACGCCTATCGACGGGTTTCTGGCCTACGTGCAGTTCGTGGACGACGCGGCGTACGAGGGCATGGTGAAGGACCAGGTCGTGGACCTGTTTCGCGGGCGAGTGGGTCACACGTTCGTGATCGTCGCCGATGACACGTCAATGACGGCAGCGGAGCACCATCTTCTCGTCATCGACCTGGCCAGAGAGCCGGGGCGCGACTTCCGCGCGGTTCCTTCGGCCATCCAGTCGATCGAGAACAACCTGTCGATCGCGAACATGGATTTTGCGGAGTTCGCTGGGGCAGTCGACGAAGACGGAGTGTTTCGCGATTTTCCGCGGTAAGTAGAAGTTCCGAAGGGTCCCCATTCGTCAACGGAATCCGGGAGGGCGCATGCCAGGTTCCGCGTCGACAAAGTCGAGAGACAACACGAAATCGGCACGTACCGGTGTGCAGGCCGCGGCTCACGTGCGTGCGTACTTCGCGACCTTACCACCAACTGCGCGGAAAGGTCTGAAGCAGATCCGCGCGGCCATTCGCGCCGTGGCACCTAACGCGGTCGACGATTTCAGTTACGGCATGCCCGCGTTCACGCTCGATGGACGCCACCTCGTGTGGTACGCCGCCTGGAAACAGCACTATAGTTTGTATCCGATCGGCTCGGAGATCGTGCGCGCGCATCAGGCGCAGGTCGCGAGGTACGCGGCGGCGAAGGGCACGATGCGATTTCCGGTCTCGGAACCACCGCCGCTGGCGGTGGTGAAACTGCTCGTCGCGGCGCG
>Ga0070670_100000927_pt1 | contig 23032 bp, 22 predicted proteins | sample KBSS63metaG_FD_64665 | JGI IMG/M metagenome (GOLD analysis project Ga0070670, IMG submission 64665) | Switchgrass rhizosphere microbial communities from Kellogg Biological Station, Michigan, USA - KBS S6-3 metaG | ecosystem: Host-associated > Plants > Roots > Rhizosphere > Soil ... | reverse complement strand
GATCTGCGCGTCGCCAAGATCCTGCGCTTCGGGCGGACGCGTTATAACGTCGGCATCGACCTGATCAACGCGACGAACTCCGACGCGATCCTCACCTACAACCAGACTTTCAACCCGGCGGTGACGACCGGCGCGGGAGCCTGGCTGGCGCCGACGTCGGTGCTGACGCCGCGCTTCGTGAAAGTGGGCGCGCAGATCGACTTCTAGATTAGTCAGGTAAGCAGGTGGGAGTACGTAGTTGTGGGTCTTTAGATCCGCCTGCTTACTCCCGCCTTACCTTCTTCGGATCCTTGTCTTCGCGCAGCGCCACGAAGCGGGTGTGACGCAGGTGATCGTCGGCGGTCCACTCCAGGAACTCGAACTGCCCCACCAGCAGCGGCTTCAGCCAGCGGCACTCGGCCATCTTCTTCGCCGTCAGCCCGAACCCCCAGCGGCCGCTCTTCTTCTCCGGCAAGTTTGCAAACGGGCACACATCGGTCTCCAGCCCTTTGAACTTTCGAAACAGCTGCGCCCGCAGCGCGGGCGTAAACCCGTTGCGCGTGCGCGCCGCGTAGAGGAGCTGTCCGTCCTGGTAGTAGCCGATCACCAGCGCGTCGAAGGCGCGCGTGCCCGGCGTGTAGCCGCCGATCACGAACTCCTGTCCCCGGTTGATGCGCATCTTTCGCCAGGCGCCCGACCGTTCTCCTGATTCGTAGCGGCTGTCCCGGCGCTTGGCCACCAGCCCCTCGAAGCCGTGCGCCTTCACCGAGTGCACGAGCGTCTGCAGCGTGCCGTCGAGGGGCGCCACGTAGCGAACCGGCGCGGCGAGATGCGGCAGCACTTTGCTTTCGAGCAGCGCCTGCCGCGTGGTGAGCGGCTCCCGGGTGACGTCTCGTCCGCCGAGCACCAGCACGTCGAAGACGAAGTAGCCGAGCGGTGTCGCCGATGCGTCGTAGTTCTGGAGCAGGGTGAACGACGGCCGCCCCTCCTCGTCGAACGCCACGACTTCACCGTCGACGACCGTCTCGTCCGGCAAGTCCTTCAGGCCGCGCACGACCGCTGCATAGCGCACCGCGAAATCGTTGTCGTTGCGCGAGCGGAGATGCAGTCGTCCGCCGGTTTTGAACGCGATGGCGCGGTAGCCGTCCAGCTTCAGCTCGTAGAGCCACCGCGCCGGGTCGTCGGGCAGCGCCTCGGTCTTGAGGAGCAACATCGGGGAGATGAAACGAGCTTTGGCGCGGGCGGCCACGAGCCCGAGTGTACGCGCGACGGATCGCCCCTTGCACGGAACCCCCGCGTGTCGCTCAGTCTTGCCAGTGTGTCGGCCGTGGTCTTCGACGTGGACGGCACGCTGATCGACAGCAACGCCGCGCACGCAGAGACATGGGCGCAGGCGCTCGGCGAGCACGGTATCGCGCGTGACGCGGCTGATATCCGTCCCCTGGTCGGCATGGGGAGCGACAAGCTACTTCCCATGGTCGGCCTCGAGGAGGGCTCGCCTCAGGCGCGGGCCGTGGTCCAACGAAAGAAGCAACTGTTCGCCGGGCGGCTACCCCGGCTGCAGGCCACCCGCGGCGCGCGCGCGCTGGTCGCGTATCTGCGAGACCGGCACAAGACGGTCGCCATCGCGACCTCGGCCGGCGACGACGAGATGGACGCGCTGCTTCGGCAGGCGGGCGTCGGCGATCTGATTCCGAAGCGGACGTCGAGCGACGACGCCGACCGCTCGAAGCCCGACCCCGACATCGTGCTCGCGACGTTGCAGCAGACCGGTTCGGCGCCAGACCACACCGTGATGATCGGGGACACGCCGTACGACGTGGAAGCCGCGCGTCGTGCCGGCGTTCGAGCGATTGCGCTTCGATGTGGCGGCCACTGGTCCGATGTGGATCTCGAGGGCGCGATCCACATCGTCGACGACCCGGCCGGCCTGCTCGCCTACTGGCAACACGGGTGATACCCTCGGTCGCATGAGTGGAAGCGCGGACGTCCGCACGGTGGACCTGGCGACGTTCACGGTGCCGCCGGGCTGGCATGTCGAAACGCGCGAGAGCGGCGACGGACAGCACATCGTGGTGTCCAAGGCGGGCGCCGGCACCTACTGCATGACGGTGGTGTACGCCAGTGCTCCGGCCAGCACCACCCTGGAGGCGAGCTTCGTGTCCGAATGGACCCGCGTGGCGCTGCAGACCCTCGATGCCGTGGTCACGCCGCGGCCGGTGATCAGTCAGGTCGGCTCCTTGCGCGTTGCGGTCGGCGCCGCCGCGTCCACCAACCAGGGGCAGCCGATCGTGGGGCTGCTGCTCGTCGTCGACGCCGGTGCCCGCGTGGTGCCGATTCTGATTCTGTCGCCATCGTTCGGCAGCCTCGAGCCCTTTCGCGCGGAGGTCGACACCATCCTCGGTACGCTGTCGGTCCACGGCCAGACGTCACCACCGCGGGGCCAGGTCTCGCTTGCGGATCTCGTGGGCGCGTGGGGCCGCAACGACGGCATCAACACGCGCTATGTGGACCGGGCCACCGGCGCCTACGCCGGGACCGACTCCATACACTTCACCGAACAGTGGGAGATCGGGGCGGGCGGCACCATCACGCTCGACTTCTACGGCATTCACGACGGGCGCCGGATTGCGGAGAAGTCTACCGGCACGGTGGCGCTGTCGTCCGACGGCATTCTCGCGATCCGCATGACCAACGAGCAGCGCTATGTGCTCCGCGGATGGCAGGACGCGCCCGACATGACCGTGATGACGCTGAACGGACCGTGGTACGACTCCATTCCGCCCGAGATCGTGTCCAACCCGGCCCAGGGCGCCAACCTCGATCAACGCTGGGTCCGGATGCGCCGGAGGTAAGAACAGGCTCTACATCACGGGCCGTACGGACGGCTCGCGGTCCCACACGCGGCCGTTCTTTGCCGCGTTGACAAACGCCGCCACGTCCTTCGGCCCGAGGAGTGCCACCACCCCTTTATCGGGCTTCACGCCCGCGCGATCGAGCAGCGAGCGTGCCGCATCGACGGCACCAATCACCTTGAGGTGCCCGAAGGCGTCGCGCAGCCAGTCGATTGCGGCGGCGTCGTGCCCGAGGGCGGCAGCGCCTTCGGGCGATGGCGCCACCACGACCGCGTCGAAGAAGATCGACGGACCGCCGGCCAGTTGATGATCGGCCGCAAGCGTCCCTTTACCCTTCACCACCACGCCCCCGACCTTGGGCGCCACCACCTGCAGCTGTGCGCCGGCCTTCTTCAACGCCGCTTTCAGCGCCTGCACCAGCGCGCCGTCGGACCCGTCCGTCACCAGCACGCCCACTTTTCGGCCTTCGAGTGTTTTGGGCGCCTTGGCTACAAGGCTCAGGGCCGGCGACGGCTTCATGTCCACGAGCGGGCGGGCCGGCTTGATCGCCTCGGCCTGGCCGCTCATGCCCATGCCGTCGGCCACGCGCGCGCCGAGCTCGGGATTGACGTTCACCAGGTGGCCGAGCATGCGGCGGCGCACCGCCACCGTCGATACTTTGCTCAGCTCGAACACGAACGCGCTGACGATATGGCGCTGCTCGGGCTCGGTCATCGAGCGCCAGAACAGCGACGGCTGGCTGTAGTGATCGGCGAACGTCTCCGAGCGCGCCCGTGTCTTTCCGCCGGCGTTGTCCTCGGGCACCGACGCGAAGCCGGCCGCCGGCGACTCCCGCGGGCCTTCAGGCGCCAGGCTGTTCGGCTCGTACGAGACCTGGCCCGGGATGATGTCCATGCGTCGCACACCGTCGCGCTGGAAATTGCGCATCGGACACTTCGGCCGGTTGATCGGGAGCTCGTGGAAGTTGGCGCCGCCGAGGCGCAGCAGTTGCGTGTCGGTGTAGGAGAACAGCCGCCCCTGCAGCAGCGGGTCATTGGTGAAGTCGATGCCAGGCACGATGTGGCCAGGATGGAAAGCCACCTGTTCCGTCTCGGCGAAAAAGTTGTCGGGGTTGCGATCGAGCACCATGCGGCCAAGCGGCGTGAGCGGCACCAGCTCCTCGGGAATCAGTTTGGTGGCATCGAGAATGTCGAACGGAAACTTGTCGGCCGTCTTCTGATCGAACGCCTGCACCGAGAGCTCCCACTCCGGAAACGCGCCCGAGGCGATGGCGTCGTGAAGATCGCGCCGCTGCGAGTCGGGATCGGCCCCGTAGAGCTTTACCGACTCGTCCCAGATCAGGGTGGCCGCGCCGATCTTCGGGCGCCAATGAAACTTGACGAAGGTGGACTTCCCCTCGGCGTTCACCAGGCGGAAAGTGTGGACGCCGAACCCCTCCATCATACGGAACGAGCGCGGCAGGGTCCGGTCCGACATCGCCCACATGAGCATGTGCATGCTCTCGGGCATCAGCGACACGAAGTCCCAGAAGGTGTCGTGGGCGCTGGCGGCCTGCGGATAGCCGCGGTCGGGCTCCATCTTCACCGAGTGGACCAGATCTGGAAACTTGATGGCGTCCTGGATGAAGAAGACCGGGATGTTGTTGCCGACGAGGTCGAAGTTGCCCTCCTGAGTGTAGAACTTGACCGCGAAGCCACGCACGTCGCGCGGCGTATCGCCTGAGCCGGCTCCCCCGGCCACCGTGGAGAAGCGCACGAAGACCGGCGTCTTCTTCTTCGGGTCCTGCAGGAACGCCGCCCGGGTGAGCGAGGACATCGGCTTGTAAACCTGGAAGTAACCGTGGGCGCCGCTGCCACGGGCGTGCACGATGCGCTCGGGGATGCGCTCGTGATCGAAGTGCGTGATCTTCTCGCGGAAGATGAAGTCTTCGAGCAGCGTCGGGCCGCGGCGCCCGTCGCGCAGGGAGTTCTGGTTGTCCGCGATTGGCGTGCCTTGATTGGTGGTGAGGACGTTGCCACCCGCCGCCGTCTGATGCGTTTCCCCGCCGGTGCTGTTCTTCTTCACGCCACCCAGGGCTGCAAAGCACGTTCCTGGACGCGCGCTCAGTTCACGCGCGCGTAAATCTCGTCCCAGGTGAAGTGCTGCTGTGACGGGTCGGCGCGGCTGCCCGCGAACGTCGAGTCGGACACCGCGCAGAGCACGATCTTGCCGACGTCCAGCAGACGCCATCCGCGCGCCCGTGGGGCCTGCGCCCGCCCGCTCGCACGCAGCTGATAGACCAGCACCTTGGGCCGGCCGTTTTTCACGCCGTAGTCGTGCGGCTCGGCCACGCGCAGACGACCGTCGTATTGCACTTCGATCAGACGCTTATGCTCGATCGCGAAGCGGAGCTGACGATCAAACGAGCCCGCGTCGGACATGAGCCGATAATAATGGTGACGATAGCCATGACCGAGCTGAGCCGCCCTCGGCCCTCCTTTGCGCTCGCCGACGCTGTCGCGCTGCTGACGCGCACGCCGTTGACGCTCGACGCGCTGTTGCGCGGCCTGCCGACGTGGTGGACGAGCGCCAACGAGGGTCCGCAGACGTGGAGCGCGTTCGACGTCGTCGGCCACCTGATTCACGGCGAGGACACCGACTGGATTCCCCGCGTGAAGATCATCCTCGAGCACGGCGAGGGCCGGACCTTCGAGAAGTTCAATCGTGAAGCGCAGTTCGAGGCGTCGCAGACGGCCACGCTGGACGCCCGGCTCGACCAGTTCGCGGCGCTGCGGCGCGACAACCTGCGCGCGCTGGCGGACCTGCGGTTGAGCGACGCGCATCTCGATCGGACCGGCCGGCATCCCGCGTTTGGTGTCGTGACGATGCGGCAGCTGCTGGCCACGTGGGTGGCGCACGATCTCGACCACGTGATGCAGATCTCCCGGGTGCTCGGGCGGCAGTACGGCGACGAGGTCGGCCCGTGGCGGGCCTATCTGCGGGTCGTCAGCGGTCAGCAGGGCTGAGGCGCCGGGAGTTCAGGCCACGACGTTGATGCGCGTACCCACGTGCGCCGGCATCTGCGGCGCCTGCTTGACGAGATCAACGAGCGCCTGGGCCGTGTCCTTCTGGACGTCGCCCGCTTTCTTCATCACGGCGATTTGACGGTTGTCCTCCAGGCGAGCCTGGTCGGCCGCAGAGGCGGATTGCGGTGAAATAGACACATCCCCAAATCGGCACCGCGGCTTCCGGGCTTGAATTGGGCCTCGATGCATCGGCGCGGCTGCGCGCACGCAGCGCTTGACACATCGTGACACGATGTATAGCATCGCGATGGAATGAACGCCGAAACGCTCAAAGGCCATCTGGACCTGCTGCTGCTGTCGGCCCTGCAGCCCGGACCCGCCCACGGCTACGCCATCGCCGAAAAGCTGCGCGCGCGAAGTGATGGCACCTTCGACCTGCCCGAGGGCACGTTGTACCCAGCGCTGCACCGGCTCGAACGAGCGTCGCTCCTGGCGAGCCACTGGTCGGAGGTCAACGGCCGCCGCCGGCGGGTGTACCAGCTCACCACCACGGGGCAGCGGGCGCTGACCACGCGGCACGATGAGTGGGTGGAGTTCTCGCGCGCGGTTCACGCCGTCGTGGGAGGCCACGCGTGATGCCGCCGTCGATTGACGACTATCTCACCAGGCTTCGTCAGGAGCTCCAGCGGCATGGCTGCGAAGACGCCCGCCTGATCGAAGAGGCGCGCGAACATCTGGCCGACGGCATCGACGAAGGGCTGCGGCGCGGGCTCACAGCGGACGAAGCGGAGCGGGAAGCATTCGAACGATTCGGTCCGCCCGAGGTGATCGCCCGTTCCACTCTCAAGGAGAGAACCGGCATGCGGAACTGGCTCGGCGCCGTGGCCGCCACGCTGTGGCGATGGAAGTGGTGGCTGATCGCGCCGACGCTGGTCGCCGGGGCCGCCAGCAGTGCCATCTCCTATTACTTTCTGCCCACCCGCTATCGTTCGGAAACCGTCATCCAAATCCAATCGCCAGGCGACACACTCGTGGGCGCGGCACGATTACCCGCCACCCACGAACAGTTCGAGCGCATCGCAAAGAACGCCTTGAGCCGCACGCAGCTCGAAAGGCTGATTCAAGACGTTGGCCTCTACAGGAATGAGCGTGCGCGCGAACCGCTCGGAGACGTTGTGAGACGCATGCGGCAAAACATCGGGGTCGAGTTTCTCGGCGGTGACAACGACCCGTCCGCCGATGATGGTGGCACGTTCGTGGTCAGCTTCAAGTCTCCGGATCCACGGATGGCGATGCTGACCACTACACGTTTGGCCGGCATGCTCGTCGAACAGAACCTGCGCGAACGACAGGCCGGTTTCGAAGCCACCGGCCAGGTTCTCGAGGCCCAGATTAGCGACATGCGGCAGCGGCTGGTGACCCAGGAGGCTCAGCTGGCCCAGGCACGCGCTTCCGGCCAATCTGTCCCCGATGCGGATGCCCTCGCGTACCAAGTGCTGCGAGACGCGTACAAGACCCTCCTCGTGAGGAGAGAGGAAGCACGGAGCGTCGAAGGCTTCGAGCCGCGCTACAGCCGCCTCCGATTCCAAATCACCGAGCCGGCGCGCCTGCCCGAACACCCGGAAGGCCCAAGCAAGCTGGGCGTGAATACCGCCGGCACGCTCGCGGGCTTCGGCCTCGGGCTGCTCGTCGTCGGGATACGCGGACGATCGACGGCAGCGCTCTAGTGGCTGGACACCAGCTCGCGCCACACGATGGTGTCGGGTGACAGCCCGTCGGCGCTGCCCCAGATCACCGCGGTCCCGTCCGTCACGCCGATGTTCGTGCTGCCCCAGATCACCGCATTGGCCCAGACGCCCGGCTGATCCCACACCACGTTCGAGCCCCAGATGACCGCGTTCCCCCAGATCACCGCGTTGCCCCAGATGACCGCCTGCGACCAGGCCAGCTGGTTGGAGTCGAGCGTGTTCCCCCAGATGACGGCGCTCCCCCAGATCACCGCCTGCCCCCAGGGATAGCTGACGCCATCCAACTCGGTGGCGCCCGACGACGGCTCGGTGAGCCACGGCGTCCCGACCGGCGCATCGGGATCGATCTTCTGCGCGAGCTCGAGCGCGCCAACGACGTTCAGCGAACCCGCGCCCTGCGTCAACCGGTCGTAGCCCGCCATCGGCAGCGCCGTGTACTGCAGGATCGCCTTGATCGCGTTCGGCGTCAGGGCGCCCTTGTGTTCCTGTCGCGATGCCTCGAGCACGAGCGCGATGGCGCCGGAGGTGACCGCCGTCGCCATGCTGGTGCCGCTCAGACGGAAGTAGCGCGGCGCGCCTTCGCTGTCGCTCACCTGCCGGTTTGGATAGGTGCGGAACAGCGTGCTGCCCGGTGCCGCTGCCGCGACAAGGCTGTTGCCCGGCGCCACGAAATCCGGCTTCGCGTAGCTGTCATACCAGCTCGGGCCACGCGACGAGTAGGCGGGAATCGTGTCGTCGAATCGCGACACCGTGCCGGCGGAGTCGTAGGCACCCACGGTGATGGCCGACGGCGCATTGCCCGGCGAGGTGATGCCGGCGTACCCCACCGATCCGGTGTCTGGACTGCGCCCGTAGTTGCCGGCCGCGGCCACCACGATGAGGCCCGAGCGCACGGCACGTTCCACCGCCAGCACCAACGGATCGGTGGCGGCCGGTTCGAGGACGGGGTGACCGAGCGACAGGTTGACGATGTCGATCTTGAGGCTCGCCTTGTGGGCGACGATGTAATCGAGCGCGTCGATCACCTGGCTCGTATAGCCGGCGCCATGTTCGTCGAGCACCTTGAACGCGAGCAGTCGCGCGCGCGGCGCCACGCCGGCGTAGTAGGGCACGTCGCGCAGCTTGAGGACGCCATGATCGTCGCGCCCCAGGCGCTTGACCTTCGACTGGCGGCCGGTGCCACCGATCAGGCCGGACACATGGGTGCCGTGGCCGAAGTCGTCGAACGCCTTGTCGCTGCCCACCGTGGTCAGGTCGAAGAACTTGTCGGTGCGGCCGCCGTCGAGATCGCGGCCACGGTCGAGGCCCGAGTCGATAACCGCGATCCCGACGCCGTCGCCGGACCAGCGCATGCCGTCAACGCCGAGCACCTCGTCAAGTGTGGCGGCGGTGGTCGCGATGTCCACCACCGAGCCGAACGAGCTGACCAGCGCGTCGGTCGAAACGCCCAGCACATCGGGATCGCGATCGAGGTCGCCCAGATCCAAGCCGGTGACGTCGGCGGCGAACCCGCCGATCGACGGCAGATCGCCCTTCTTGGCCGACCCATGGCGGGCCAGGCGCGCCTCGACGTCGCCCGCCTTCCCTTTCGCGGTGCGGACGATCACGCGCACCTTGCCGCCGGGCACGTCGGCCAGCGTCTGCAGATGCCGATCGAGCTTCGAGGCACGCGGCTTCGAGGCGCCCGCGATCGGGTGAGAGCCAACTGTCAACAGCGCCGTCAGGACAACGAACAGCGCGGCCAGAGGCCTGGCCTGGACGGCACCACGCAGTGAAAATGAGCGCACCGAGATCTGCATACGCGTTCCCGACATCGCAAGGCGCGATCCGTACGCGCTCGCTCCCCGGGAACTCCTTGTGCCGGAATCGCTTAATGGGCCAACGCACAAAGCAGTCCTGGGGCGAGAATGTTCCAGTTCGAAACTTCCGATGGTCCGATGTGAGACGCGCTGCTTCAAAACGGGACGCGCCGACGGCTCACGGGATAATGAGCCGGTGACGCAAAAGGGTAACGCGCGCCTCATCTACTCCACCGATACCGGCGGCAAGTGCCCCGTGTGCGGCTGGCCGCAGCGGAACTGCCAGTGCAGCAGCCGGCGCGAGGCGACCGAGGCGGTCCCGGCGCGTGTCGTCGCGAAACTGAGAATGGAGAAGAAGGGGCGCGGCGGCAAGTCGGTGACGGTGGTCTACGGCCTGCCGAAGAACGCTGAATTCCTGCGGGAGCTGAGTCAGGATCTGAAACGCGCCTGCGGCGCCGGTGGAACAGCAACCGAGGACGGAGTTGAAATCCAGGGCGACCTCCGCGAGCGCGTCCGTGACGCGCTGATGAAACGCGGCTACGTCGTCAAGGGCTGAGGCTCCGCTCCGCATATCATTCCGCCATCTTGCATCGACACTTTCTTCTCACTGCCGCTTTCGTCGTGCTGGCCGCGGGCTCGACCGCGTGCTCCCGAGCACCAGAGCCCACGGGCGCGTCCATCCCCAGGACCGCGGACGGCAAGCCGAACCTGCAGGGGATCTGGCAGGTGCGCAACCGGGCGTCCTACGACCTCGAGGGGCACGTGGCCAGCCAGGGCATGCGGGCGGGCACGAGCGTGGTGCAGGGCGGTCCGATTCCGTATCAGCCGTGGGCGGCGCAGAAGCGAATCGAGAACGCGGCCAACCGGCGGATCGCCGATCCGGTAGCTGGCTGCCACCTGCCTGGTGTGCCGCGCATCATGTACATGGACTTCCCCTTCCAGATCTTCCAGACGCCCGCGCACATCGCCATGACCTTCGAGTGGTCGCTGGTGCACCGCCGGATTTCGATGAGCGGCGCGCCTCCCGACGACATCGACTTCTGGATGGGCGACTCGCGCGGACGCTGGGAGGGCGACACGCTCGTCGTGGACGTCCGCCACCACAACGACAAGACGTGGTTCGACATGGCCGGCAACTTCCACAGCGAGGCGCTGCAGCTCGTCGAGCGCTACACGTTGCTGGATGCCGATACGATCAACTACGAGGTCACCGTCACCGATCCCAAGGTGTTCACGCGCCCGTGGACGATGGCGATGCGCTTCCACCGCCTCACCGAGGAACCGCGTCTGCTCGAGTATCAGTGCCACTCCGAGGACGAGGAGGCAAGCGGCGCGTTCGAGCGCGATCCGAAGACGTGGTATCCAGGGCCGTCGGTAGCAGTCACGCTCCCTCCGGAGTGGAAGGACGAAGCCCCCGCCACGGCGTGGAAGGCGCCGGCGCCGACAGGAGCCATCAAGCGCCTGCCGGACGGCAAGCCGGATCTCCAGGGCTTCTTCCTGCCCGACACCGGCGGCGCCAACTACGGACTGGGCAAGCACGAGCGCGACTTCCTCACGCCGGAGGGGCGCGGCGTCATCATCGATCCGCCCGACGGGCAGCTGCCGTTGCAGGCGTGGGCCAAGGCCGAGACCGTGGCTCGCGGCACACCCGAGCGCGGCTATGATGACCCTACCGCCCACTGCTTCGTCGCTGGCGTTCCACGTTCGATGTACGTGCCCGGCTATATGCAGATCCTGCAGCCGCCCGGATACGTGGTCACCTTGCACGAACGCATGTCGTGGCGCATCGTGCCGCTGGATGGGCGCGCGCATCTCCCAGACAACATGCGGCTGTGGCAGGGCGACTCGGTGGGACGCTGGGAGGGCGACACGCTCGTCATCGACACCGCCAACCTGAATGGCAAGACGTGGCTCAACGAGGTGGGCGAGATCGTCAGCCATGCCGAGCGGGTCGTGGAGCGGCTCACGCCGACCGATGCCGACACGATTCACTACGAGGCCACCGTGCGCGACCCGCTCGTCTACACGCGTCCGTGGACGATTGCGTTTCCGATCAAACGGCAGAAGGATGAGATGCTCGAGGTGGCGTGTCTCGAAGGCAACGACGACCTGCAGCACCTGAAAGAGATCCGTGACCAGGCCCGGGCAAGGCAGCGCCGTGGTCGTTAAGGGGAGACCCGCTCACATGAAAGCTCACCGGTTGGCCGGACTCGTGCTCGCGACGATCGTGGCGGCCGTGCCGTCCGTGATGGCGCATCATTCGTTCTCGGCGGAGTTCGACGCCAACAAGCCGCTGAAGCTCAAAGGCCGGCTCACGGAAGTGAAGTGGGTGAACCCGCACTCCTGGATCTACATCGAGGTGATGGGCAGGAACGGCACGACGGAAAAGTGGGCGTGGGAAACCGCCGGCATCAACAACCTCTATCGCCAGGGGTGGAAGAAGTCCGACCTCGTCCTGGGCACCGTGCTCGTCATCGACGGCTTCCAGGCCAGAAGCGGCGCGCGCGTGGCGAACGCCTCGACGATTACGTTCGAAAACGGGAGGCAGCTGTTTGCCGGCTCGCCCGCGCCGGGCGGCGGCAGGAAGTGAGTCTCGCCCCGGGCACTCGCCTCGGTCCTTATGAAATCGTCGCCTCCATCGGCGCCGGCGGCATGGGCGAAGTGTATCGAGCCAAGGATTCGCGCCTGGGCCGCGACGTCGCGATCAAAGTGTTGCCGCCGTCGTTCGCCAACGATGCCGGGCGGCGCGCACGCTTCGAGCGCGAAGCGCAAGCCATTGCCGCCCTGTCGCACCCCAACGTCGTGGCGATCTTCGACACCGGCCTGTGGGAGAACCAGCTCTATGTCGTCATGGAGCTGCTTGCGGGGCAGACGCTTCGCGAACGGCTGGACGCGTCGTCGAACGGGGGCGCCTCCGCGATTGCCGTCCGCAAGGCGGTGGACATCGCGGTGCAGGTGGCGCGCGGGCTCGGCGCGGCGCACGGCAAGGGCCTGGTGCACCGCGACCTGAAGCCGGAGAACATCTTCCTGCTCGACGACGGGCAGGTGAAGATTCTGGACTTCGGGTTGGCGCGGCAGTCCGGCGGGGCCGACGTTTCGGGCGCCACGGGCGTCACCCACGCGGTGACCGATCCGGGCACCGTGATGGGCACCGTCGGCTACATGGCGCCCGAGCAGGTGCGCGGCCAGGCCGTGGACGCGCGCGCCGACGTGTTCGCGTTCGGCGCCGTGCTCTACGAGATGGTAAGCGGCAGGCGGACCTTCCACCGCGACACGGCGGCCGACTCGATGACGGCGATTCTCACCGAGGATCCGCCGGATCTCGTGACCTTGCGGCCGGATCTGTCCCCGGCACTCGACCGAATCATTCGTCATTGCCTCGAGAAGACCGCCAACGAGCGCTTCCAGAACGTGCGCGACGTGGCGTTCGCGCTCGAAGCGTTGTCCGGTTCGCAGGTGTCGCGGAGCGTCGACGCGGTCGTACCACCTCCTCGTCGATGGCGGCGAATCGCGATGATCGCGGCACTGGTCGTGGCCGCCTTCGTCGCCGGCGGACTCCTGACCTGGCAACTGACGCCAGCACCGACGCCGATCAGGTTCGAAACCAAAACGCTGGCGTCGCACTGGGTGACGAGCGCACGCTTCGCCCCCGACGGCCAGACGATCATCTTCAGTGCTGCCGAGTCTGGCAATGTGCCGGAGCTGTTCATGCTGCGTCCCGACGCGATGTCTCCGCAACCGCTCGGCCAGCCGGGGGCGCACCTGTTGTCGGTGTCGTCGAAGGGCGAGCTCGCGGTGCTGATGAGCGCGCGCTACCTGCATCACCTTCTGTTCGAGGGCACGCTGGCGCGCATGACCATCGAGGGTGCGCCCAAGCCGTGGCTGGAGAACGTGCGCGAGGCCGACTGGTCGCCCGATGGCTCCACGCTGGCGATCGTGCATGTGGTGGACGGACGCGATCAGCTGGAGTACCCGATCGGCAAGGTCCTCTATCGGTTCTCCGGCTATCTGAGCGACCCGCGCGTGTCGCCCGACGGCACTCAGGTGGCATTCATGGAGCATCTGGTGCCGGATGACGACCGCGGCTGGGTGAAGGTGGTCGGCACGGATGGGACGGTCAAGACGCTGGCCGGTGAGTACTGGGGCGAGCAACAGCTGGCATGGTCGCCCGACGGCCGCCGCGTGTATTTCTCGGCGTCGAAGAGCGGCAACGAAAGCTACCAGGTGATGTCGGTGAACGTTACCGGCCCGCCGGAGGTGCGCCAGGCGTTTTCGGGCCCCGGCGGGATGCTCGTCAACGACATCAGCGGCGACGGGCGGCAGCTGGTGACGCGTGACGACCGGCGCTGGCTGATGAAGGCGCTGCTGCCTGGCGAGAAGGACGAACGCGAGGTGGGCTGGCAGGCCTTCGCCATCGCCGGCGCCGTCTCGCCGGACCGCAAGTCGATGGTCTTCACCGACATTTCTGCCCGCGCCGGTGCGAACTACTCCACCTCGTTACGCAACCTCGGCACCGGCAAGGTGGTGCGCCTTGGCGAAGGCTCCAGCTTTGGTTTCTCTGCCGACGGCCGCTGGGCGGGCGGCCTGATCCCAACGACCCTCGAGCTTCAGCTGTATCCGGTCGGGGCTGGTCAGACGATCCGGGTGCCGCGCGGCAAGCTCGAAGCGTATACCGGCGACCTGCCGCAATGGTTTGCGAAGAGCCCGCGGCTGCTGGTCTGCGGCAACGAAAAGGGCAAGGGGAGCCGCTGCTATGCCCAGGACATCCCCGACGGGAAGGTGACGCCGCTCACACCTGAAGGCGTCGCGCGTGCGTTGATCGCGCCGGATGAGCGCACGCTTCTCACCAGGTCAGCTAACGGGACGTACGAGATTCGGTCCGGAGCCAATGATCAGGCGTCCCCGGCTCGTGGCCTCACGCCGACCGATGTACCGCTTCGCTGGAGCGCGGACAGCCAGAGCGTGGTGGTGACGACCCGAGGCCGGATCCCGGCGCTCGTCGAGCGGGTGAACGTCGCGACGGGCGCGCGAACGACGCTCCGGGAACTCGCTCCGACCGATCGCGCCGGCCTGACGTCGGTGCTGCTGACCGATTGGATCGACGACGGGCGCGGCTACGTGTATCAGTATCAGCGTTCGCTGAGCACGCTCTTTGTGGCAACGGGCGTGCGATAACGAAAGGGGTGCGACATGGCGCTCTACGCGTTCGACGGCACGTGGCAGGAAGGCAAGACCGGAGACGACCCGAAGTTCACGAACACCAACGTCTTCCGGTTCTTCGAAGCCTATAAGAAGCGCTCCGGTACGAGCGACGTCTACGTAGCCGGCATCGGCACCCGCTTCGACGCCATCGGCCACGCGCTCGGCGGGGCCTTTGGCATCGGTGAGTTGCCGCGGCTCCTCGAAAGCTACCACAGCCTGTGCGCCAACTGGGCCCAGGGGGATCGCGTCATCGACATCGTCGGCTTCAGCCGCGGCGCGGCCACGACGCTCGACTTCTGTCACATCATCCAGGAGCGCGGCATCCGCCGGCCCGGCACCGACGACGTCGTCGAACCGGCACCGCAGATCCGGTTTCTGGGGGTATGGGACGTAGTGGCCTCGTTCGGGCTCGGCAACCTGGGCAACCAGGTGCTGAACATCGGGCATCACCTCCACCTGCCGAAGGCCAACCTGCAGTACTGCTTCCACGCGATGGCCCTCGACGAGCGGCGGCCGTCGTTCATCAACACGCGGCTCCCGGGAGCATGCGAAGTCTGGTTCCGTGGCGTGCACAGCGACGTGGGCGGCGGCAACGGCAACCGTCCGCTGAACGACGCCGCGTTACGCTGGATGATGAGCAAGGGCAAGGCCGCCGGGCTCCCGTTCGAGGATGCCGACATCCCCCCGCCGGTCACGGCGGCGCTGCAACCGAACACCTCCAACAAGCTGCCCTTGAAGATTCGGCTGATCTCGGCGGTCGATCGCTGCCACTACACGGTGGCGCCGCTGCCCGACTGGGAGAATCCCCCCGACACCTGTCCTCGCGAGACCGCCGCCGATGAACAGACGGCTGCCGAAGTGGGCGCCTCCGGGCTGCAGATCCAGTCCGAGGAAGAGCGGCGGCACGTGCTGGTGCTGTGGGAGACGGCGCTCGATGTGGCCAAGGCCAAGGACGTCTCGCTCAAGGACGTGCGCGAGACGCTGCTGACGTTGTTCGAGGGGCGAATCGCGCTCGTGACCGATGACGCCAAGCTGCAGCAAGGGCGTCAGGCGGTGGCGCGCCTGATCACCACCGCCGCCGACGGGGCCGGGCGGCGCGGATTCCATACGCTCGAACCGTTCTTCATCAACGAGGCGCTCTTTGCCATGCCCCGGGTGTTTCCGCTGACCGACTAAGACAGGCTACCGACCGGCGGGCGGTATACGTCGTGACAGCCTCCGCGAACGGAGGCTGCCCCAACGTGCGCAACAGAAAATGGTCCTGCTCAGCGCGACGAGACCTCGTAAGGCTTCTCGCTCCAGCGCTGGGCGCCAGCGCTCATCCCCGAGGCTCGGCCAGCGAGATCGCGGCGGGTGGCGGCAAACGCTTCACGCGCCTTTTGACTCGCACGCATGAACTGATCTTTGAACTCCGCGCGACGGCGGCTCCCCGCCTGGGGATGGGCGAAGTACGCGACGGCCGCGCCCACGCCGAGGCTCAGCAACGTTTTCCGGCTCATCATTGATCTCCTCCTGGCGCACGCAGAGCTCGGCTGTCGAGTTCCGGCGCTGACGACTGAAGAAGCAAGCGGGGTGCCGGCGTGTGACGAAGTCGTCGAGCCGATGTAACTCAGAATGTCATCCTCGCTGGGCAGCGCACGTCCACGAGGGTGCGTGTCACCGGATCCTCAGGCCCATCGGGACGAATGCTGGTCTGGTGAGCGAGGATCTCCACACGCTTGGTCCGGGTTCCGGCGCCGCGAGAACTGTCTATACAAAGGTAACGAGCGAACAGTCCGACTGAGCGCGCCACCGGACTCTCAGGCGATCGCTCGGGGCCGGCACGCCACAGATAAACCGTCCAGCGGAAGCTCGTCGGCGCTGGCTCGTAGACGGCCGTCCCATCGGACAGGCTCCTCCGGACTTCGTATGACACGGTGATATCTGGCGGGTTCGGCGCAAACATGACCCACGTCTGGTTGAGTCGCAGTGCCGTCCCGACCGCCTGTGCTCCGGCAGGCAGCACGCGAGGGAGCAGGCTCGCGCGTTCGCCTACCAGGACAGCGACATAGGCGATCAAGATGAGGGCGATCGCCGATGCCATGTGCGAGCGCCAGCTGTGGCCCTCTATTGCGTCCGTGGTTGCGCGAACGCCAAACCACGTCCAAGCCTCCGCCGGAAGAAATGGGAGCCACGCCACCATTGAGAACAGCGGAAACAGACCGATGTTCATGGTCATGGCAAGGCCCAGATGAAGCGCCCAGAACAGGCCGATCGTTACAAGCCGGAAGACACCCGTGTAGACGGGTACGAATGCCAGAAACGGACCTAACAATTCGAGTCCAAGGACTCCGTAGGTCATCGGCGCGAGGACCGATCGATGCTCCCGCAGCCAGATGCCGAGTGGGGTCGCCCATTCCTCCGCGCGCAGAGCGTAGAAAATGGCTTGGCCATTCCACCACAGCTCTCCGGTCTTCTGGATGCCCGTCGCCCAGTAGATCACGCACACCTGCAGCAAGAGGGCAACGGTACCTCCCGAGACGAACGAGTCTGGCCGTCGCCGAACCCGCCCTTGCGCAGCGTCCATGGAGAACCGGGCAGAGAGGGGCAGGAACAAGCCCCAGAACAGAAGCAGCCGCAGGATCGAGTCGCCTCCCACGTAGCTCAGAGGCTGACGAACCTGAACGCTCGCGACAAGATACCAACAGAGCAAAGTGGCCAGTCGCGTCCGCCAGCCAACCAGCAGCGCAATGGCGGAGCCAGCGGTGAACGCGAATAACGCGCCTTGCCATGCCGGGTGTACGCTGGCCCAGTAGTGCGCCGCCAGGTAGACGCCGCGACCGTCCATCGCGAGCAGCAGCTCGCGGGGCAGCACACCCCGGTCGGTGTAGAGGCCCACCAGATCGAAGGCGCGCATCACTGTATCGGCGAACACCGACACGCCCAGGCCGATGCGCAGCAACGCAAGCGAGCGCAGATCCACCGCAAACAAATCCCGGAGCTTCCCCCACAGCGCGGTTCGGAGCTCGAACGGTCGGCGGCGAGTGGAACTGTTTGACGAGGCGGACGAGCGTGGCGCTCGAGTCAGGCACGCGACCATCACGCGAGTGCGTTCAGTTTGTCAGCGATGATCTTCGCGACGGCGTCGAAGCCGCGGTCCTTCGGGTGCAGCTCGTTCGCCCACCACTGCCGGTAGTTCGGGCCATTCTGGAGCGCACTGCGGACGTCGACATGGTGCACGTGCGGAAAACCCTTCGCGACGGCGTCGAGCATGGTATTGAAGCGAGCGATCAACATCTCCATCGTGGCGGTATTGGCGTCCTGGTCCTTGAAGCCCTTCTGATGGAAGCCAGGGCGCAACCAAGGGCCGGGAAGGAGCAGCGCGCCACCGAGGAATCCGCGGCCGTCCGGAACAGGATTGCCGTAGCCGTGTAGAAGGATGGGAATCGGATTCTTATCGTCGATGATTTCGCGGCACAGCCGCGTCATCGCCGTGATGATCGAGTCGTAGGCATTCCGGACTCGGACGTCGATGACACCGCGGACAACGTCCTCGTTGAGGCCCGGACGCTTCGACGCAACGTGATCGAGCAACATGTGGAACTGATCGCCGGCCACGTCGTTGCCACCGCCTGAGAGCAGCACGGCTTTGGGACGAATCCGTCGATGCGCGAGTTTCTCGAGAACCCTGGCGAAGTCGGCGAGCTCGCCAGGCAGGTATGCCATGGACTCGATCAGATCGCCCGGTCTTGCCACGTGCTCGATGTCATAGCCCAGATCGTGAAGGGCGCCGAGTACGTCCTTGCCCGGGTAGTTGAACCATGAGTCACCCTCCGCCACGAGTGTGGCAATACCGGCGGGACCTGCCGCGTCGACGAACTTCTTGGCAACCGCAGGGGCGCCGATGCCCAGCACCCGGGCCGGCTGGTTTCGGATGGCTTTCGCACGGCGGCGCAGGGCCGCCCGGCGATCGCGCAGGATCTGCTCGGCGAGACGGTTTCCAGCGGCGAAAGCCGCCACGCGCGTTGACGAGGTCGCGCGGCGCGCGCGCGAGGACTTGGTCGGTCTACGTGGCATCGCGAGTCTCCAACGAATCTACCCCGTCGTGTCAGGCGACTGGCTATCAGGCGGAGATGCTCGCCTCGAGGTCGCGCGGCAGTAGGCGCCAATGGTGGTGCGGCTCCTGCGCCATCGCCGCGTGGAGGCGCGACAACCGCGACTGCAGGCAGGCCTGCAGCGCCGGTGGCGCCCAGCGGCGGGGCGTGAGCACAAAGTCCACGAACGCCACGGGCCGCATCAGCCACGGCATCCGCTCCTGAACGGCTTGAATGGTCAACTCAGCTCCTTGGCTGCGGGCTAGGACCGCTGGCCGGCCGGCTCCGGCGGTCGTCCTTCCGGCGCGAGGCTCTGGAGCAGCACCGCGATGTCGTGGGCAATGTCGTCGAGCCTCAGCCAGAAGTCGCGCTGGGCTTCGGGACCGAAGACGACATCGAACTCCCGCACCCGTCCGGTGTCGGGATCGCTCTTGTAGAACTCGTATCCGAGGGTCCGCTGCAGCACGCCGGGAGTCTGTTCCAGGGGCACCGGAGTCTTGAGCACCTTGAGCACTCGCGAGCGGTCCCCGACGAAGATCCCTCCCTGCTGCTCTGCGATCTTCTCGAACTCTGCCAGCTCGTATAACGCCCACGTCGACCGGACATAACGCGGAGACACGACGGCGACGAAGCACGCCGAGCGTTGAAGAACTCCACTATCTTGGTCGGCAGATATATCGTTGCCGACGAGATTCACGTTCATCCACACCTTCGCCGACCGTCCGACGAGCTGACCGAGACGGAGCTCGAGGGCGCGGCTCCCGCGGCACTTCAGACACACGAGGTGTGACCAGGGCCGTTATGGAGCCCACGACTCGATCGAATTCGTCATGCGGACCCTTGCCAGTCCATCCCGTGAGGTCTGCGGCATGAAGCTGGCGGAACCCGAGCGGCTGCTTCACCGTTTCGAGCAACAGCGGTACGAGCCGTCCGTTGAGACCTTCGGCGGCCTCATCCCGAACGAAGGACGACTTGATCGCCGCCTTCGACCACAAGACGACTATGCAGCGCGCGCTGTCGATCTGCTGCTGGATGTGCGCGGTGAAGTCCTGCCCGTGAGGAATATGACGGTCCCACCAGACGGACCACCCGTACGATTCGAGCGCATGCGCAAGCTGCTCGGCCTGCACCGCGTCTTCGCGGGCGTAACTGAGGAAGATGTCCGCCATGCCCGCAGTGGATCCTACTCCCCCGACGTGCACCGTGACGGTGGCGGAAGAGCGTGCGTTGGCGTCTTCTGTTCCTTTCGTCGGCTTGCCCTGATTCGCCGAGACTTGCGGAGATACCTTTGGCAGCTCCTGCATAGCCGAAACGGGCGGCGCTAACAAGGACCATCCCTCTGCGCTGTACGCGCCCGTGTATTGGTCGACAACGTCGATACCAAGCTGCCGGCGGAAAGAACGGAGTCTGGGGACGGCCGTAAGGGCTGAGTTAAGGAAACATTCGCCCCGAGCCGATAGACGCAAAACCGTAGGCAAAATCGCGCCAATTGGTGCGTCCGTGACTACTGTTCAGCTGGAGTCCCCATGACGAGTCGGTGCCGCGTCGTCGTCACGTTAATCGCTTCCGGTCTTCTTGTGACCGCGCTCGCCGCGACGACGGTCTACGCGCAGGATCGGCTCCCAAAGCTCGACTCGGCACTGCAAGCCGCGCGGCAGCGCGATGGGTCGGTTCGTCTCGGCGTCATCCTGCAGGTCCAGTCCGGACGGCGGATGCTCATACGACAGCAGCTCGAAGCCAAAGGATTCGCGATACGGGCCGAACACCCGCTGATCAACGCGATTAGCGTCGAAGTGCCAATAAATGCGTTATCCGGCCTGGCCCATCAACCAGACGTGTTGTCGATTTCAATCGACGCCACCCTCCGAGCATCCGGAGCGCCATCCGCGGCGTCAAACTCCTCCGTCCTGCGGCAGACTCTCGGACTTACCTCTGCGTCACCGCGCGGAGTCGGAGCAGGCGTAGCCGTATTCGATTCAGGCATCTACCCGTCCCCTGATTTCGGGAACCGCATTACCGCCTTCTACGACTTCACTCGTGGCGGCGTCGCCTCGGTGCCCTACGACGACTATGGTCACGGGACGCATGTGGCGGGTCTGATTGGCGGTACAGGCCTGCTTTCAAACGGTGTCCTCCAGGGCGTCGCGCCGTCCGTCAGTCTCATTGGCTTCAAGGTGCTCGACTCGAGCGGCGCTGGATTAGTCAGCACGGTCATCAGCGCGCTGGAATTCGCGACGACGCACAAAACCGAGCTCGGTATCGACGTCATCAATCTGTCGGTGGGGCATCCGGTGTTCGAGTCCGCAGCGACCGATCCGCTTGTCGCCGCGGTGGAACGCGCGGTTCGCGCGGGAATCGTTGTCGTCGTTTCTGCTGGTAACTACGGAATCGATCCAGCCACCGGCCTGAGTGGTTACGGCGGCATCGCTTCGCCCGGCAATGCCCCGTCCGCCGTTACGGTCGGTTCGCTGAACCCGCGCAAGACCGTCATTAGAGCCGACGACCGCATCGACCCCTTCAGCTCCCGCGGTCCTTCTTGGTACGACGGTTTCGCAAAACCGGACGTCGTCGCGCCTGGCCGGACCTTGATTGCTCCAGCGGCGCCGGGGAGCACCCTTGCGATCAATCATCCGGAACTGCTGGTCGGGGATGCATCCGGCTCGTTGAGCTACATCACCCTCAGCGGGACGAGCATGGCTGCCGCGGTGACCAGCGGCATTGCCGCCGTCGTGATCGCCGCGAATCGTGTGGCAATTCCAACCTCGCATCCCGCGCTGCCGCCCAATGCAGTCAAGGCGATTCTCGAGTACACGGGCGTGCGAGTGACTGACGGATCCGGCCTGCCCTACAACCGTCTTGTGCAGGGTGCGGGCGCCGTCAATGCGGGAGGCGCAATCGAGCTCGCGACGGCCATCGATACCTCAGTATCCACGGGCACGTGGTGGCTCACGGGGGGCGTCCAGCCGCAGACCACGTTTGGCAGCGAAATCGACGGGTGGTCGCAAGAGTTCATCTGGAACAACACCCCGGGCTACGGTCTTTCCATTTACATCAACTCGCCGCCGTGGGGTTCAAATATCGCGTGGGGCGACAACATTCCATGGGGCGACAACATCCTGTGGGGCGACAACATTCTCTGGGGCGACAACATCCTGTGGGGCGACAACATCGTCTGGGGCGACAACATCCTTTGGGGCGACAACATCCTCTGGGGGGACAACATTCTCTGGGGGGATAACGTCGTCTTCGGTAACAACATCCTGTGGGCTGACGAGAGCCTGTGGGCTAGTTTCCCGTAGGACGGCCCATGAGAACCCTTCCGCGAGCTGCGCAACTGTTCGTCGTCGCCGTCCTGCTGACGGGGGCAATCCTGCTCGGTCTGTCGCTGCGCGTGGCGACTTTTGACCGTGTCCCCGTCCTTGTGTTGGTGGTGACGGCGATGCTCTGCGCCCGCCTCAAGCTGCGGCTGCCCACGACGAAAAACGGTTCCACGATGTCGGTGGCGAATGCGGTGGTGTTTACCTCGCTTCTGCTGCTCGGCCCGCATCCGACGATGGTTGTCGCGGTGGCTGGCGCGTGGTGTCAGTCTACGTTCGGGACGCGCCGCCCGAATCCGCTGTATCGGACGTTTTTCAACATCGCGTCTCTGCTGCTTGCCGTCCAGGCGTTCGGCCTCGTTTACAGGCTGGCCGGCGGTACTGTCGGCCATGTCGCCTGGCCTGATATTGCGACGCCGATCGGCGCAGCGACGCTTGCCTATTTTGTCGTCAACGTCGGGACCGTCGCTGTTGCGGTGGCGCTGTCAGCGCGCGAACGAATCGCGTACGTGTGGCATCACGACTTCCTTTGGGGCGCCCCCAGTTACTTCATCGCTGCCGGCGCCGCCGTACTCGCTGCAGCCGCTGTCGATCGGTCCGCTTACGTCTTCATCCCTCTGGCCTTGACTCCGGTGTACGTCACCTACCGCACCTATCAGGCATACGCGGGGCGCCTCGAAGAGGAACGTCGACATCGCGAGATCATCGAGTCGCTCAACGAGGGCATGTTCGTGTTGACGCATGGAAAAGTGGTGGAACTGTGGAACGACGCGATGGAGCGCATCACGAGCATTGGTCGGCAGCGCGTTCTGAATCGCGAGTTGTTCGAAGCCGTTCCCGCGTTGGTGGACAGCAGCATTTCGCTGGCGGTCGCCGCCGCGTTGGAAGGGGCGACTGCAACCGAGCTTCAACGTGTCGAATTCATGGCGGCGGGGGCCCGCCGCATTCTGCACCTCCGGCTGCTGCCATTCGCGGGGGGTCTCACCGGGTTTGTGAGTGACATTACCGACCGCACGGCGGCAGAAGAAGCGCTGCGAGTCAGCGAAGAGCGTTA
>Ga0070670_100000926_pt1 | contig 23049 bp, 19 predicted proteins | sample KBSS63metaG_FD_64665 | JGI IMG/M metagenome (GOLD analysis project Ga0070670, IMG submission 64665) | Switchgrass rhizosphere microbial communities from Kellogg Biological Station, Michigan, USA - KBS S6-3 metaG | ecosystem: Host-associated > Plants > Roots > Rhizosphere > Soil ... | reverse complement strand
TGGGGCGATCGACGGGACTTGAACCCGCGACCCCCGGTACCACAAACCGGTGCTCTAACCAACTGAGCTACGATCGCCATGAAGCGCCTTGGATAGGGCGCGGTGGCTCCTTAAGGAAGCCCATCCGGCTTGGCAAGCGATAGCGGGAGGAGCCTGCAATGACCAATGAGACGATGCGGAAATTCGGCTACCCGGGGAGTCTGATCCGCGAATATGAACATTGGGCAGTCCTGCTTCGCCCAGGACAAGTGACGCTTGGCTCGCTGGTACTGGCCGCCAAGAGCGACGCCAAGGCGTTCGGCGAACTGCCGGTCGAGGCATACACAGAGCTGGCAACAATTACCGCCGAAATTGAAATGACCCTCAAGGCACAGATCGCCTACGATCGAATCAATTACCTGATGCTGATGATGGTGGACCCAAACGTCCACTTCCACGTCTTCCCGCGCTATGTTGGAACGCGCAGTTTCGACTGCATCGATATTGAGGACAAGGGCTGGCCAGGTCCGCCCGATCTCAAGTCAGCAGTGGAACTTCCTTTTTCGACAATCGAAAAGTTGCGCAACTTGTTGATCGAAGAGTGGTCAGGTTGCTATTAACTCTCTTTGTAATTCAATGGTATGATATCGCTTGCGCAAGCGAAACAACCGGAGCATCCCTCCCGCGGGGAGAACAGGATGACGATTCGACGGGCCCGCTCGCCGGCTGAAACCGGTGTGAGCTTGGGTGACACATTATTGAAGGCTGGATTGGCTCCGAGATACGTCGAGCTCTTCGTCCAAATGCCTTACAAATTAGTGCACGTAGAGCCGCGCCGCCCATTTCGCGAGCCGGGCGCACCGCGTGACGAAGTGATGCTTGTAAGGGCAGGCATCCTCGCCAAGTTCAAGAGCGACGGCGGCGGCCGGCGTCAGATCGTCGCGCTGCGGTTCCCAGGTGAAGGCATCCTGCCGCACGAAGGCGTGGCGGATTTTGGGCTCCAGGCCATCGTTCGGAGCGAGATACTGGTCGGCCGCGGCGAGGATTTCGACGCAATTGTCGATGCCAATCCCGAGGTCGCGCGCTTTTTCTGGAAACTAGTCCAGCGTCAGAACGCAATCAGTTATGAATGGCTGGTCAACACTGGCCGAAGGGACTCCACCGCACGCGTCGCCCACCTTCTGTGCGAAACCGCGGCACGTATGGGCATCGATGTCCGGCTGCAGCCGATGATCAATCCTTTCACCCAGCAGCAAATTGCCGACATCAGCGGTCAGACGTCAGTGAACGTCAACCGGGTCTTCGCCGACCTCGAGCGTCAGGGATTGATCAAGCGGCGCGGCCGGGAGATCCTCTTCACCGACTGGAATGAATTGCGCCGGATTGCGGGCTTCCAGCCGGGCTACCTCCAATAGCGCACGAGCCAGCCTTGCCAGGGGCAAGGCCGATGGCCGCTGCGGGGCAATGCCATCGCTCGGCCGTCCCCGGGACAACCTCCGCTTTGGCATGGTGGGCGCGGTAGGGATTGAACCTACGACCCCACCCGTGTGAAGGGTGTGCTCTACCACTGAGCTACGCGCCCCCGCCGGCGGAGGGCCATTAGGCGAGCGGCAAGCGCCTGTCCAGCCGCCACCAATCCTTACGATGAAACTATTGAACCGCGTCCTTCAGCACCTTGCCGGGGCGGAATTTGGGCTGGGACGTCGCCTTGATTTGCATCGGCTCCCCGGTACGCGGGTTCCGGCCGGTCGAAGCTTTACGACGGGTCACCGAGAAATTGCCGAAGCCGACCAAACGGACTTCATCGCCACGCTTGAGGGTCGAGGTAATAACCTCGAGCATCGTTTCGACCGCCCGGCTCGCATCGTTGCGGGAAAGGCCGGCGCGATCTGCAACATGGCCGATGAGTTCCTGCTTGTTCATGTCCAAACTCCCGGAAGGGCGCCGCGAGACTCGCGAGCCAGAACAGCGACTAACATAAGGCAAGTTCTTCGCCGCAAGTCAAAGGGCTTAGTGACGAACCGCCGGCCCTTCACCGCCAACGGCGGGATGAACCACCGGTTCAGTCGCCTGTTCGTCGGCATCGGTCCATTCGATCGGGACCATCGGCTGGGCAAGCGCCCGGGCCAGGACCTCGTCGACATGGCTGACCGGCACGATTTCCAGCGCTTCCTTCACCGAAGCAGGAATTTCCGCCAGGTCCTTTTCATTCTCCGCGGGGATCATGACGGTGCGAATCCCGCCACGGAGCGCCGCCAACAACTTTTCCTTAAGGCCCCCGATTGGCAACACACGACCGCGCAGCGTGACCTCGCCGGTCATGGCAATGTCGCGCTTAACAGGAATGGCCGTCAGGGTCGAAATCATCGCCGTGACCATGCCGATGCCGGCTGACGGCCCATCCTTCGGCACCGCCCCTTCGGGCAAGTGCACGTGGATATCCTTGCGCGCGAAGATAGACGGTTTGACACCGTAGCTGGGCGAGCGCGCCTTGACGAAACTCATGGCTGTCTGGATCGACTCCGTCATCACTTCGCCGAGCTTGCCGGTAGTCCGGATCAGGCCCTTGCCCGGCACCGTGACCGCCTCGATCGTCAGAAGTTCGCCGCCGACCTCAGTCCAGGCGAGGCCGGTGACAGCGCCGATTTGATCTTCTTCCTCGCCCACGCCGTAACGGAACCGGCGAACACCCAGATACTCGCCAACATTCTCTGCTGTCAGAGTGACCGTCTCGGTCTTCTTTTCGAGGATCTGGCGAAGCGACTTGCGGGCGATCTTGGCCAATTCCCGCTCCAGCGTGCGAACGCCGGCCTCACGCGTGTAGTGGCGAATGATGGCGCGCAGGCCTTCGTCCGAGTAGATCAACTCGCCTTCCTTAAGTCCGTGCGCTTCGATCTGCTTGGGGATGAGGTGGCGCTTGGCGATCTCCACCTTTTCGTCCTCGGTGTAACCCTCGAGCCGAATGATCTCCATGCGATCAAGCAGTGGCTGCGGCATGTCGAGCGAGTTGGCGGTCGTAACAAACATCACGTCACTGAGATCGTAGTCGAGCTCGAGATAATGGTCCTGGAAGCGGCTGTTCTGCTCGGGGTCCAGCACTTCGAGGAGTGCCGAGGCTGGATCCCCACGAAAATCTGTGCCCAGCTTGTCAATCTCGTCGAGCAGGAACAACGGGTTAGACGTCCCTGCCTTCTTGAGATTGGCGATGATCTTGCCCGGCAGCGAGCCGATATAGGTCCGGCGGTGACCGCGGATCTCGGCCTCGTCCCGCACCCCGCCCAATGACTGGCGGGCGAATTCGCGGCCGGTTGCCCGGGCAATAGAGCGGCCCAGCGAGGTCTTGCCCACGCCCGGTGGGCCGACCAGGCACAGGATCGGACCCTTGAGCCGATTGGTGCGCGCCTGCACCGCCAGATATTCGACGATCCGGTCCTTGACCTTTTCCAGGCCATAATGGTCCTCGTCGAGGACGCGTTGCGCTTCGGCGATATCGCGCTTCAATCTCGATTTCTTTCCCCAGGGCAGGCCGAGCAAAACGTCGAGATAGTTTCGAGCAACTGTGGCCTCCGCGCTCATCGGGGCCATTCCCCGGAGCTTCTTCAACTCAGCGTTTGCCCGGTTGCGTGCTTCCTTACTGAGGCGCGTTTTGCGGATTTTCGCCGCCAGCTCGTTGAGTTCGTCGCCGCCCTCTTCCGCCTCATTGCCGAGCTCGCGCTGAATCGCTTTCAGCTGCTCGTTCAAATAATATTCGCGCTGGGTCTTTTCCATCTGCCGCTTGACCCGGCTGCGGATCTTCTTCTCGACCTGCAGGACGCCGAGCTCGCCCTCCATGAAGGCAAACACCATCTCCAACCGCCGCGCCGGATTGAGCTCTCCAAGCAGCGCCTGCTTGTCACTGACCTTGATCGACAGGTTGGATGCGACCGCATCAGCCAAGACTGACGGCTCTTCGATCTCGCCAAGTTGCATCGAGGTTTCGGCCGGCAGCCGCTTGTTCAGCTTGGCATAATTGTCGAACTGATCGATCACAGAGCGCATCAGGGCCTGAGACTCCGGACCTGCAGCCTGTTCTTCGTCAACTAGTTCGACTTCGGCCTGCTGGTGCCCATCGGCCTCGCCCAGATTGACCAGCCGGGCGCGCTTGGCGCCCTCCACTAGCACCCGCACCGTGCCGTCCGGCAACTTCAGCAACTGCATAGCCGTGGCAATTACGCCCAGGTCGTAAAGCGCATCGCGATCGGGATCGTCTTCAGATGGGTCGAGCTGGGCGACGAGGAACAGTTCCTTGTCGGCCGCCATTGCTGCTTCCAGCGCGGCAACGGACTTCTCGCGCCCGACAAACAGCGGGACGATGCGGTGTGGAAAAACGACGATGTCGCGGAGAGGAAGAACCGGAAGGGTACGAGTTGTCATGATGGGTATATGGGCGGCGCCTCGAATGAGCGCAACGTCTTAGCCAAACGCAACCTTCAGAGCTGGTCCAAGGTTTTGCAGTGCGTGAGTCGCGGCAGCTACTCCGAACCCGGCCCAGAAGCCGCGCTGACGCCACACAACAAACAATGTGGAGAAAATCAGGAACGGCCACCAGATAACCAGGCCCCAACCTAGTGCTTCCAGCGAATGGGCCACTCCCCAGCCTGCCGAGCTCAGCAGGATTGCCCCTGCCGGCGGCAAGAAGCGCAGGAAAAGAGAAAGAAACCCAGCCATGATCAGCGTCTCGACCAGAGGCGCGAACGCCACCAGCAGGAAAAGCGCAGTTGGGCCCTTCACGGGAAAGGCCGGAGTCGGCAAGTCCGGCGCAATTGCCTTTGAAACGGCCGCGAGAGCCAGGCTGCCGGCAATCGTCAGCGCCGCCCCGACCAAGATAGCGAGCCATGCCCTCCGCGGTTCGCGCAGCGGCGAAGGCAGGAATTTCAGGAAATTATCGTCGAACAGCCGAGCGGGCGGCTGGATCGTCGCCACGGATTAGGCCGCGTCGCCCGAGGAGGCCGCCTTTTCCTTCTTGGCATACACCCGGACCGGATCCTTGGTCCCGGCAACGACGTCCTTGTCGATGTGGACCTCGTCGACTCCCTCCATCGACGGCAGATCGAACATGGTATCGAGCAGGATTCCTTCGAGGATCGAGCGAAGGCCGCGCGCGCCCGTCTTGCGCTCGATCGCCTTCTTGGCGACCGCGTGAAGCGCCTCGTCGGAGAAGCCCAGCTCGACATCCTCCATGTCGAACAGCTTCTGGTATTGCTTCACCAGGGCGTTCTTAGGTTCGACCAGGATCTTGACCAGCGCCTCTTCGTCGAGGTCTTCGAGCGTGGCGATCACCGGCAGGCGGCCGATGAATTCGGGGATCAGCCCGAACTTCAGCAGATCCTCGGGTTCCGTCGCTTTCAATAGCTCGCCCTGGCGACGATCTTCGGGTGCGGCAACATGGGCGCCGAAGCCAATCGACTTGCCCTGCAGCCGGTCGCCGATGATCTTGTCGAGGCCGGCAAAGGCGCCGCCGCAGATGAACAGGATGTTGGTCGTGTCGACCTGCAGGAACTCCTGCTGCGGATGCTTGCGGCCGCCTTGAGGCGGGACCGAGGCGGTGGTGCCTTCCATCAACTTGAGCAGCGCCTGCTGGACGCCCTCGCCCGAAACGTCGCGGGTGATCGAGGGATTGTCCGACTTGCGGCTAATCTTGTCGATTTCGTCGATGTAGACGATGCCGCGCTGCGCCTTCTCGACATTATAGTCGGAAGCCTGAAGCAGCTTCAGGATGATGTTTTCGACGTCTTCGCCGACATAGCCTGCCTCGGTCAGCGTGGTCGCGTCTGCCATGGTGAAGGGCACGTCCAGGATGCGGGCGAGCGTTTGGGCCAGCAGGGTCTTGCCGCAGCCGGTCGGCCCGATCAGCAGGATGTTGGACTTGGCCAGTTCGACATCCGTGCCTGTCTTTGAGCCGTGCGCGAGCCGCTTGTAATGATTATGGACGGCGACCGAGAGAACACGCTTGGCGCGCTGCTGCCCGATCACATAGTCGTCGAGCACCTTGTAGATCTCGGACGGCGTGGGAACCCCGTCGCGAGTCTTGACCAGTGCCGACTTGGTTTCCTCACGGATGATGTCGTTGCACAGCTCGACGCATTCATCGCAGATGAAGACGGTCGGGCCCGCGATCAGCTTGCGGACCTCGTGCTGCGACTTGCCGCAGAAGCTGCAGTAAAGCGTGCTCTTGCTGTCGCCACCGCCGGAAAGCTTGGTCATTCAGGTCCCTTGTCTTCACAACAGGCCGCACGGGCGGCCGCCGGTCATGCTAAACCGGTTTATCGCACAATCAAACTGGCAGATGGGTTAACGACTTTGTCCGTTCCAAGTGCCTGTCCCAAATATGGAACGTCCGAGCATAAGGGGCAAGGGCAGGTTGGTTGGTCAGGCGGCCGACTTGGCGGATGACGGCGTTGGTTATGCCGGCGTGATGTCCGCAGCGCCGGTCGAATCGCCGTCGGCAGCATCGGGCCGCCGATCGAACACTTCGTCGATTAGCCCGAATTCCTTGGCTTCGTCGGCCTCCAGGAACTTGTCGCGGTCCATTGCCGTCTCGATCGCCTCGATCGGCTGGCCGGTATATTTGGCATATAGTGTGTTGAGACGGGTCCGCATGCGAAGGATTTCGCGCGCCTGGATCTCGATGTCGGAGGCCATGCCCTGCGCGCCGCCTGACGGCTGATGGACCATGATCCGGCTGTTGGTCAGGGCGATGCGCATCCCGGGCTCGCCCGCGCACAACAGGAAGCTGCCCATCGAGGCCGCCTGGCCGATGCAGACCGTGCTGACCTTGGGCCGGATGTATTGCATCGTGTCATGGATCGCGAGGCCTGCAGTAACCACGCCGCCCGGCGAGTTGATGTACATGAAGATGTCCTTCTTCGGGTTCTCGGACTCGAGGAAGAGCAGCTGGGCGGTGATCAGCGAGGCCATGTGGTCCTCGATCGGACCGGTGATGAAGACGATCCGCTCCCTCAGCAGCCGGGAATAGATGTCGAAGCTGCGTTCGCCTCGGTTCGACTGTTCGATGACGATCGGGACGAGGCCGGAAACGATGTCTTGATGGTCCATGGGAATTGCGGGTCCTTGATTGGCTGGCGCCCTACATCGGGCGGAAGCGGCGAAGGTTCAAGCCTCGATGAAACGAACAACGGAAAGGGCGGCTGAAACTGGTTCAGCCGCCCTCCCCCGTTTGGCGGATCCAGAAGAACCGCCTTACTTCAGACGCTGCTACATGTGGTAGCTGATACGAGCGTAACCGAACCGACCCGGGGCGTCGTAGGTGCCAGGATCGTAGTTGGCGCCGCTGCACGACCAGCAGGCCGGCGGATCCTTGTCAAACAGGTTGTTGACGCCAAGTGTAAATGCGAACCGCTGCTCCAGCATCGACGGCGTCCAGATGAACTGGAAGTCGCTGTAGAAACGGCTGCCCATCTTGTGTCCGACATTGGTTCCGGACGTCTCAATCACGCTGTCGATGTAGCGGCCCGTGAACGACGCTGCGAAATCGCTGAGCGACCAGTCGAGTGTCGCATTGCCCTTCCATTCCGGGAATGCCTGATCGGGGCTGCCGCGCTCAGTGCCTTTGCGATCCAGGACAACGAAACCGTTGGACGCCGTCAGCACATATTTGAACAAGTGCGTGGCGTTGACAGTCACGCCAAACCGGCCCGCCGAAGTGGCCGGCGTGCGATAGTTGGCGGTTATGTCGAGGCCCTTGGTGCGGATACTGTCCAGATTGTCCAGCGTTCCGTCGATTTCATTGACGAAGCCGTTGGAGGTGCGGACTGTCAAGGCGCAGCTCGCAGCGTCACCCAACAAGGCGCAGTTGTTGAGCGTCACCTGCGGATCGATGGCTGCGATCGCGTTGGTGACCTTGATGTCGTAATAGTTGATTTCGGCATTGAAATTGCCGCCGTTGCTGCGAGCCCAGGCGGGCGAGTAGACGATGCCCAACGTGAGGTTTTTCGACTTCTCCGCTTTCAGGTTCTCGTTGCCCTGGGTGATGACTGGAAGTTGCCCCGGCTCTTCCTGATACGTTCCCCCCGCGGGCACACCGTCAGCGATACAGTTGGCGCGGACAGTGGCGCTGGCCTGCCAAGGCGATCCGGCAATGTTTGAGCAAGGATCGGCTGCCGGAAGGTCGAACCGCGACCTGCCGCCGAACAACTCGCCCAAGCTCGGCGCACGGAAACCCGTCGAATAGGCTCCGCGCAGCAGGACATCCTGGATCGGCTTATACAGACCGGTGATGGTGTAAGTCGTGCTCGCGCCGGTGATTGAATAGTCGGAGTGACGCACCGCCCCATTGGCTTCGAGCGAATAGGCAAACGGCTGTTCTTTCAGGATCGGGACCCTGACTTCAGCGTAGATTTCATCGACATTATAGTGGCCCGACGCCGGTTGGGCGGGAATGTCGGCGCTCAATCCCGCCGCCGTGAGCGGGTCGGGATTGAATGCTGCGCTCTGGAAGCGATGCTCGTAGCCAATTGCCACGCCAACCGGTCCGGCAGGTAGCTCGGCGATGTCGCCGGTGAGGTTGGCCGAGAAGGCGGCCAGCTTCTGGCGGCTGTCGTCACGCTCGGTGAACCCGATCCACTCGAGCATTTCCGGCGTGATCGATCCCTCGCCTCCGAACAGGTTGAGCGGGACGCACCCGGGCGTCGCGAGACATGTTGCGAGTGGACCGACCGCAAGTGCAACTCGGTCGGCGCGGACGTTTCCAGTGAAGCTCTGCTTGGCCTTGTTGACTCCCAGCAGACCGTTCACGTCCCAATACCATTCGTGATCGAACAGGTTGAGCTTGCCGTCCACGGTCGTGGTCAATGAATAGGTGTTGACCTCTTGGTCGAAGGTACGCTGACCGGCTTCGATAAGACGACGGCCGATAAAGGAATAATTCTGGGCTAGGCCATTGGACGTACCATCGGGATTTTTCCCGGATTGCAGGGTATATCCAAATGGATTGAACGGGTTGGAAACATCAATCGACAGCGTGTCGAACAAGCTGCCAGCGCCATTGCCGGCATCGGGACCGATGAATAGCGGCTCGAACGCGGCCTGGTTCTGCGATTTGCGCCGATTCCATGAGCCCCTGACCCGGAGATTGATGTCCGACCCAAGATAGGCCTTCGCTGAAACGAACCCGCCATAGCGCTTGTTCGGAGTCAGAATGTAATTGAACGGTGCGAAATTAAAGCGGTCGGCGTTCGTGAACTGGACCAGCTCGCCAAACGTCGGAGTGCTGTCCGGCACGTTGTGAATGGTGAAATTGCCGTTCAAGGTAGGCGTGGCGACGAAAAAGGGCCGGAGGTCAAAACGGCCATTTGCCGCTGCGCTGCTGCAAGGGCTCCCCGGAATATCGCAAGTTGTCTGGTGGGGATTGGGGAAGAGCGAAATGTCGCGGTCGGCGGTGCGTACTGCTTCTTGGTTGGTGTAGGCCGCCCCGACCACAATATCGATGGGATTGTCGGTGCCGTTACCCCAGCTGACTTCAAAATTGGACGTCTCGCCGTCGCCGTCGCCCAGATACTGGCCATATTGGGCCAGGGCCCGCAGGCCCTTCTGGTGCTGGACCGTGATGACGTTGACCACGCCGGCAATGGCGTCCGAACCGTAAAGCGGCGATGCGCCTGCTTGCAGCACCTCCACCCGCTCGATCATATTCGAAGGTAGGGTGTTGAGGTCGACGTTCGCCGGAATACCGCTGGCGCTAGTGCCGTTGACCCAACGCAGGCCGTCGACGAGGACCAGCGTGCGCTTGGAACTCAGGTAGCGGAGGTCGATTTCCGCTGAACCGGCTCCAACGCCGCCGCCATCGGGCGGGTTGCCGATGTTGCCGCTATTGTTGACCTTGCTGTTCAGGCCGCCGGCGGCGCTGGGCAGGCGCTGCAAAATATCGGCTACCGAAGTCAGGCCGGTCTTCGCCAGGGCATCCTGGTCCAGCGTGATGACGGGCGAGTCCTGGTCGAGCGGGTTACGCCTAATGCGCGAGCCGGTTACAACGATCTCGCCCCTGTTCTCGGGCTCGCTCGCTTCCGCGACTGTTGAGGGGGATGCTGCAGGCGGTACTGCGTCCTGCGCGGCTGCAGCGCTGCCAATTGCCAAAGCGAGCAGCGCAGTTCCGGAACGGAGCGCCAGCGTAGTACGGCTCATCGATTATCTCCCTGTTAAGCGGCATCCCGTGAGGGTTTTCACTGAAACGGGAGAGTAACAAATCCGGTAGTGACGACTAGCTACCTGATACTATTGGGCCGTAGCTGTTACTTTTCTGCCACAAAGGGAGCCGGATGGGCCAGATAGGCCAGCCGGCGCATCTCGCGCCGGCCGCGGGTAACCGTGTCCAAGATCAGGCCCGCGAAGAAACTCAATACCGCGACGATGACCATGCCGGTCACCAGGATCGCGGTCGGGAAGCGCGGCACCAGGCCGGTGTCGAGATAGGTCAGCACAAGCGGGACAGCGAGGATGATCGCTAAAATCACGAGCAGCGCACCGAGACTGCCGTAAAAAAACACGGGCCGCTCGACCCGGTAAAGGGTTCCGATGGTTTTCAGGATCCGCCAGCCGTCGCGGTAGGTCGACAGTTTGGATGCCGATCCTTCCGGTCTTGCACCATAAGACGTGACCAGTTCCCCAACCGGCATGCGCAGTTCCAGCGCATGGACGCTCATCTCCGTCTCGATTTCGAAACCTTCTGAAAGAACCGGGAAGCTTTTGACGAAGCGGCGCGAAAACACTCGGTAGCCGGAGAAAATGTCGGTAAAGCTTCGCCCGAACAACCTCGCCAATAGGCCGGTAAACAGCTTGTTCCCGATCACATGGCCGCCACGATAGGCTTCGGCGGCTTCGTGCTGGCGGGTGCCGACAACCATGTCGAGCTGTTCGTCGACGAGCATCCTCACCATCTCGGGCGCCGCCTTGGGATCGTAGGTGAGGTCGCCGTCGGCCATCACGTAAATATCGGCATCGACATCGGCGAACATGCGACGGACGACATGGCCTTTGCCCTGCTGCCGCTCGGTCCGAACGATGGCACCGGCTTGGTGAGCGATGTCTACGGTGCGGTCGCGGCTGTTGTTGTCGTAGACGTAAACGGTTGCGCTTGGCAGCGCCGCCCGGAAGCCCGCGACCGTTTGGGCGATCGCAGCTTCCTCATTGTAGCAGGGCAGGATGACGGCAATGACCGGCGATACGCTCATTCCGTCCCCCTGCCCTTAAAATGATTAAGCTTTCTTCTTCGGCGCCGGCTTCTTGGCGGCGGCCTTGGCCGGAGCGGCCTTGGCGGCGGCCTTCTTCGGCTCAGCCTTCTTTGCCTCGGCTTTCTTGGCAGCCGGCTTCTCGGCCTTGGCAGGCGCTTCGCTCTTCGCGGCCGGCTTTTTGGCAGCGGCCTTCTTGGCGGGCTTGGCATCTCCATGATCGTGGCCGCAGCCGGGGCCATGGACATGACCTTCCTCGCTCTCGAGGTCGCGCTCCAACACATCGCGGGTCACAGTTAGATCGCTGACCTCCGCCTTCGAGAAGAGGTAGTCTACCACCTTGTCCTCGTAGAGCGGAGCACGCAGCTGCGCGGCCGCCATCGGCGTCTGCTGAACGTATCGGACAAAGGCGTCGCGGTCCTTCGGCTGATATTGGGCCGCCGCCTGGCCGATCAGCCGATTCATTTCCTGCTGGCTGACCTCGATACCGTTGGCGGCACCGATTTCGCTAAGCAGCAGTCCGAGGCGCACCCGGCGCACGGCGATCTTGCGATATTCCTCGGCGTCGCCTTCCACTTCCTTCAGCGCAGCCTCGGGATCGGCTTCATGGCTCGCCTCATGACGAAGCTGGACCATGATATTCTCATATTCGGCATCGACCATCGATGGCGGAACGTCGAAATCATGGTCGGCGGCAAGCTGGTCGAGCAACCGGCGCTTCATGTGCGTGCGAGTGAGACCGTTCAATTCTTGCCGTTGCTGGTCGCGCAGCAGGCCCTTCAACTGCTCGAGATCGTTGAGCCCGAGTTGCTTGGCGAAGGCATCATCGATCTTGGTTTCGCCGGCGGTCTTCACTGCCGTGACCTTGACGTCGAATGTGGCCGGCTTGCCCTTCAAATTCTCGGCCTGGTAATCGCTCGGGAAGGTCACGTTGAGTTGCTTCTCGTCGCCGACCTTGAGACCAACCATTTGCTCTTCGAAGCCGGAAATAAGCTGGCCGGAGCCGAGCACCACCGCCATGCCTTCGCCGGTGCCGCCTTCGAAGGCGACGCCATCGGCCATGCCGACGAAATCGATCACCACCTGGTCGCCATTGGCTGCCTTGTGGCCTTTTTTTGCATCTTCGTAGCGGGTCTGCGACTGGGCGAGCTGGTTCAGCTGATCGTCCACCGCCTTTTCGTCGACTTCGACATTGAAGCGCTCGAGCTTCAGACCGTCGATCTTTGGCGCCGGCACTTCAGGGAGGGTCTCAAGGCGGACGCTGACCTCGGCGTCCTTGCCGGTCTCATAGCTGTCGTCGAGCTCGACTTCCGGTTGCATCGCCGGGCGAAGCTTCTTGTCTGTCAGCAGCTTTTGAACGCCGTCCTGGACGGCGGTGGCGAGCGCATCGCGCATCAGCGCCTCGCCGTGCATCTTGCGGATCAGATTCGGCGGAACTTTGCCAGGCCGAAAGCCGGGCATCCGAACGGTCGGCGCAATGCGCTTGATTTCGCCGTCGACGCGCGCGTCGATGTCCTTGGCGGGAATGGTCAGCTTGTAGGCCCGCTTCAGGCCTTTGTTTTCCGTCTCGACGGTCTTCATGGTCACGGCGAAAATCCCAATTCGTAAAATCTGTGTCAGCCCGACGCGCGCGCATTCCGTGCTCGTCTGTCCGCCGGACAGACTGTGCTCGGAATTGGTGCGGGCGAAGGGACTCGAACCCCCACATCTTGCGATACTGGAACCTAAATCCAGCGCGTCTACCAATTCCGCCACGCCCGCGCGGACGCCTGAAGTGCGGGGCCTATAGCAAGGATCGCCGCTGGGGCAAGAGCAACGCGATGTGCAACTCCGGGGGCGCGATGGGGGTTATCCATTCAAAGGAGTAACATAGCCATGCAGGACGTACCCAATCCGGCCACCCCGCCGCCCGAGACGCCAGCTCAGCCGACGGAGCCGGCACAGCCCAGCCAGCCGGCCCAGCCGACAACCCCACCGGCCGAAGCTCCACAGCCGCCCCCCGACATCGACGTCCCGTCGCCAGGTGGCGCCCCAACGGGTTTAGCAGATGGCTAGCAGGCCGCCGCGACCCGGCGGACCCCCGCCCGCCGATGAGCCGGGCCATGTCCCGCCCTTGCCCGGCGAGCCGGAGCAGCCGCCGCTGCCCGACCCGGTCGCCGACTAAACCCGCCGGGCGGACTGAACGATCGCTTCGAAGTCAGGGAGCAACGCATTGTAATAATGCGACCGCGCGGCATCGAACAGGATCAGGTATAGCTTGCCGTCGACCACCGCGCCGACTGCCCTGCCCTTGCGCCGCACCTCGTCGCTGTCGAGATGCTCATAATCATATTGGAACCCGCTGACCCCGAGAAAGGGACGCGGAGCAAGCGCGGTCACCTTGTATTCGATCGCCCCGCCGCGCACCCGGAACAGGCTCTCGAGAATTGCCGCAATCTCAGGCGCAGTCATGTTCGACCGGAACTTGGGTACTTGCCGGTCATCCTGGCTGCGCTGATAGACCAGCGCCTTGCCATCCTTTAGTCCGGTGACGAAGCTGATCCCGTCCAGATATGGCCCGTTCTGCGTCCAGTCTTCCACATCCCGGATGTCGGTGAAGATTCGCGCCGAAATCTTGTTCCACTCGCGCAGCGGCGTGACTGCCATGCTGTTGTCGCCGACCCGCACTTCCTTGGGTCGGATCAGTGAATAGCCGCCGTAGCCAAAGCCCTCGCCGCCAACGCCAGCGCAGGCCGACAGCGAGACGGACATGGCAGCCAGCAGCGGAAATATTCTCACGCGCACCATCACCCTCCTCAACCGTTCATCATTTGGCGCACCAGCGCAGCGTCTGGGGCATTCGGCGCAAGCTGCAGGTATCGAGCGAAAGCTGCATGCGCTTCCAAACGTTTCCCGCTCTTGAGCAGCATGATCCCATGCCAGCGCCAGGCATCGGGTGGAGCGTCGGGATAGGCCACTGCAGCGGCATAACCCTGGGCGGCACGGGTCTCGTCGCCGAGCTTGCTGCTGTTACGAAGCCGCCAGACTTCTCCCTCATAAAAGCGGAGCAGGCCGTTCCAGCCGTCCTTGGCCAGGGTTTCGACCACATATTGGCTGGCGCCTGGGTCGTTGAGCTTGACCTGGTCATCCAGCAGCGTGGGCCGGATCGAACCGAGCGCATTCAGGTAGCGGTCGCGAAATGCGTCGTAGGTTTTGCCGGGCTGCCTCACTTCCGCGGCGGATATTTTAAGGTCCGCCATTCTCGAATCCGGCGAGGGGTGCGTTTCGAACAGTGTAAAGCTGCGGTCCCGTCTCTTGCGGCGATATTTGGCGCTGAGATCGAGCTCGCCGATCAATTGCTCCCAGGTCTCACTCATCGCCATCGGGTCGTAACCGGCCTCCGCCAGCAACCGGACACCCATGGCATCGGCTTCCGCTTCGATGGTGCGATTATACTTGAGGAGCGACAGGATCGTGCCCAACTGGCCCAACTGGACAAGGTCGCCCGCATAGACACCGGCGACCCCGCCGGCGAGCCCCGCCCCGATTGCAACGAACGAAAAAATGTCAGTCTTGCGCCGCATGTCGCGCCATTGGCGAAGCTGGTGCTTGCGGAGAAAGTGCGCGCTTTCGTGCGCCACGACGCCGGCCAGTTGCGCCTCGTTGCGCATCCGGAGCAGCAGGCCGGAAAAGACCACGGCGAAGCCGGTCGGAAACATGATCGCGTTGAATTCCGGAATGCGCGCCAGGTAGATGCGCATGTCCTTTGCCGCGGGTCCTCCGACGTGGCCGATCAGGTCGCCGAGATAGGAGGTCAGCTGAGGATCCTTGATGAGCAGGTTGGAGCCGGAGACTTCCTCCTCCACCCGCTCCATCTGCTGCCACATGCCTTTTTCGTCCGGATCGACAGCGCGGTAGCCGGGCCCGATCAGCGGCACCATATCCTTGGGCAGCACTCGCGCTTCAGCAATTCCAGTCGCGCTTGCGGCCGCCAGGGAGCCCCCGGCCGCGAGGAGGGAACGCCTCGACCAGCTCATTGCGCTTGCGCCCGGCGCTGGACGTTGCGTCCCGGCTTCATCCGGTCGAGCAGCCGGTCGACCATTTGCGCGGCACCCGCGTCCGTGCGGATGTCACCCATCTTGATCCCGGCAACCTGGCTGCCGGCCTGAAGCACGTTGAACCACACAACCTCGCCAGTCCTGAGGTCGACCAGGCTGGCATAGGCGAACTGGCCGGCCCCGCCGATGTTCGGGGCGCAAAAACCGACAAAGCAGCCGGCGATGCCGAGCACCTGCAACGCCACCCGCCCAGTTGAGGCAAAGCTGTCCTCGGCGTGGAGGAAGAGCGCATAGTCGTATCCGGTCTTGCGGCCGAGGGCGACTGCGTCCTCGCCCAGCGTCCAGTCGAGCCCCTTGCCACGCTTGGTGGGAAGGTAGGCGCCGGAGTATTTGTGGAGCGCGATCGAACTGCCCACGGCATAATGCAGCCGTTCCAGCTCTGCGACGGCTTCTGGATCAACGCCGGGAAGCGAGTTGCGCTTCTCCATGATCAGAACATTGCCGCCTCGCTCCGCCTGCTGGGCGCGAAGCGCGGCCATCACCTTGGTGCGGGCGGTCTCGGTCCAGTCGGCGCGAGGCTCGACCAGGCCGCCAGTGGTGACCGATCCGACTTCGACGTCGGGCCGCATCACCAGTAGTTTGTAATCACCCTGCGGCGGCGTGAACTCTACATCGGCATATTGGCGGGTTTGGACGCAACCCGAGAGCGCTACCGACACCAACAGCGCCAAAGCAACACGGCGCATCGACCTCTCCCTGAAGACTTAGCAGCGGTTTCAAAGCTGCCGGGTCAAATCGAAAAAGGCAAGTGTTTTAAAATGGTTAGGGGGAAGGGCACTTGCTGCCTGCAACCGTGGCGATGCAGTGGCCGTCGATCGAGCCGGCGGGAATGGCAATGCCGATGGTCGCGGCAAGGGTCGGGAGGATGTCGGTCGTCTCGACCGGGGTATCCAACGCGCGCGGCGTCATCCCCTTGCGCCAGAACAGGATCGGCACCCGGCGGTCATAGTCCCATGGGCTGCCGTGGGTCGCAACGTAGCGGCTGGTGTCGGCGATTGGCGTGATGTTGCGCTTCAAGAGGACAACGAAGTCGCCCGAGCGGCCCGGGTAATAGCTGGCCCGGGCGCGCTGGATCAGGCTCCATCCAACCGGCGAGCCGGTAGGCACCGGCGTCGCCGCGAGTTGCTCGGCGGTGAACACCGCCTCGACCTGCGGATGGGCGCGATAGGACGCGACGGCGCCGTCGAGGACCAACTTGCGCTGTGCCTGAGTGAGGGCGCGGTCGACGTAGATGTCGCCGAAGCTCTCACCGTAAAGCCCGAAACCTGGCAGCTTATATTTCTTGACAAGTTCGAGGCCGATCTTGCCGGCGTTCAGCGCTGAATCGATGCGGGCAGCGTCGGGATGACCGGTGCCGCGCTGGCGTTCGGGAACATCGAGCCCGCCATGGTCCGCGGTCAGAACGACACTGTAGTCGATGCCACGGCGATCAAGGAACGCGAAGAAGTCGCCCAGCTCTCGGTCGAGAGCAAGCAGCTGCAGGCACATCTCCTGCCCCTCAGTCCCGTAGCTGTGGCCGACATAATCGGTCGCCGACAGGCTGATCGCCAGCACGTCGGGCTCGGCCCTGCGGCCAAGCTGCATCTCGTCGACCAGTCCCGCGGCGATGGCCAGCGTGTCGCCGTCGAGTTCCGGCGACGCTCGTAAAGCCGCAGCGTCCCCGGCACTACGCGCGAACGCGCCGCTGCCGACCGGCTTGCCGCCACCTTCGATCGGGAACGACCGGGCCTTGGCCTGGCACAGCGGCGGCGATTGCAAGGGCTGGCGAGTTTCGAGCAGCGCCTTGGCGATTGCCTCGTTTGCCCTGGTGAGCGTCTGCGGCGCCGCAACGCCCTTGAGGTCGGTGACAAATTTGTTGTTGGCCCAATACCAGCGCTGGTCGGCCTTATGGCCGGTCATCATCACCGCGGCGCGATCTTTGCCGGCGATCGCGACGTTTCGACTGCCCCGATGCTGGCCTTTGACCCACTCGCCGAGGGTCGGGACCATCAGATGAAGCGGGGAAACGGTATAAGAGAGCGAGGACGTACCGGGAACGCGCTCATCCTCGGCGCAATACACTGCCTTGTCGCTGCGTTGCAGGCCGAGGTCATACCAGACATTGGCGATGATACCGGTCCGCGACGGATGGCTGCCGGTCAGGATGGTCGAATGGCCCGGGCAAGTCTCGGTCGCATTATGCGATTGATAGCCGTTGCGGAAGGCGACGCCCGCGCCGAGGCGCGCGAGGCCGGCTGTGAAGTGCGGCCGGTATTCGTCCCAAAGGTCGGCCGAGAATTGGTCGACGGCAATGGCGACGATGAGTTTGGGGGGCTGGGCAGGCTGGGCTGTAGCGGGGGCCGCAACAAACGCCGCTACCGCGGCTAACAGGAACTTACGCATGAGCCTCCTAATCGTCATTCCCGCGTGAGCGCGAATCCACCTTTGCTTCCACCATTCAAGAAAGGTGGACCCCGGATCAAGTCCGGGGTGACAGGCTGGTTAGCCCAGCTTGGCCCGAAGCCGTTCGTTGACCACGCCGGGATTGGCCTTGCCGGCCATGGCCTTCATTGTCTGGCCAACGAAAAAGCCGAACAGCGGCAGCTTGCCTGCCTGATATTCGGCGACCTTGTCGGCGTTGGCGGCGAGGATCTTGTCGATCTCGGCATCGATCGCGCCGGTGTCTGAGGTCTGCTTGAGGCCGCGCTCCTCGACGATTTTCGACGGCGCCTCGCCCGTTTCCAGCATGATCTCAAACACCTGCTTGGCGATGGTGCCGCTAATCGTGCCATCGGCGACCAGCTTCAACAGCTCCGCGGCCTCCTCGGGCGAGATCGGGCATTCTTCAATGCTCTTGCCGGTGCGGTTGAGCGCCCCGAACAGCTCGGCGACGGTCCAATTGGACGCCTGCTTGGGGTCGGCGCCGGCGTCCAGCAACCCGTCGAACCAGCGCGCGATCTCGACCTCGGCGGTCAGCACCGACGCGTTGTAGGCGCTAATACCCAGCCCCTCGAACCGCTTCCGCTTGGCGTCGGGCAATTCCGGTAGCGAGGAGCGGCACTCCTCGAGGAATGCCTCGTCGAGTTCGAGCGGCAGCAGGTCCGGGTCGGGGAAATAGCGATAATCGTGCGCGTCTTCCTTGGATCGCAGGGTGCGGGTGACGTTCTTGTCGGGGTCGTAGAGGCGGGTTTCCTGGACGATCTGGCCGCCCTCTTCCAGCACCTCGACCTGGCGGCGCGCCTCATGCTCAATCACCGCCATGACGAAGCGGACCGAGTTGACGTTCTTGGTCTCGGTGCGGGTGCCGAGCTCGCCGCCGACCTTGCGCACGCTGACATTGACGTCGGCGCGCATCGAGCCCTCCTCCATATTGCCGTCGCACGAGCCGACGTACCGGAGAATTGCCCTCAACTTACGGAGATAAGCCCCTGCTTCAGCTGGAGAACTCATGTCAGGGCGCGAGACGATTTCCATCAGCGCGACGCCCGAGCGATTGAGGTCGACGTAACTCATCGTCGGGTGCTGGTCGTGCATCAGCTTGCCCGCGTCCTGTTCGACATGGATGCGCTCGATGCCGATCTGCTTGACGCTGTTCTCGTCCTTCTCGTCGAGCAGGATCTCGACCTCGCCCGGCCCGACCAGCGGGTGGTAGAGCTGCGAGATCTGGTAGCCCTGCGGCAGGTCTGCGTAGAAATAATTCTTGCGGTCGAAGCGACTCCAGCGGTTGATCACCGCGTCCAGCGCCATGCCGGTGCGCACCGCCTGGCGGATGCACTCGCGGTTGGGGACCGGGAGCATGCCGGGCATGGCCGCGTCGACGAGGCTCACCTGGGTGTTGGGCTCGGCCCCGAATGCGGTCGCAGCGCCAGAGAAGAGCTTGGCGTTGGAGACGACCTGGGCATGGACTTCAAGGCCGACGACGACCTCCCAAACTCCGGTTTCGCCCTTGATGCGATAGGGTGCCGTTGTGTCTGCCATTACCACCACCTCTTGGGACGATGATTGAACCCCGCCCGCTCCTCGATTGCCAGGCCGGCGTTGAGGATGCCTTGCTCGTCCAACTCGCGGCCGATCAGGTGGAGGCCGAGCGGTAGGCCCTGGCTGTCGAGCCCGCCCGGGACCGACATGGCTGGAAGGCCGGCGAGGCTGGCGGGGACCGCGAACACGTCGTTCAGATACATGGCTAGCGGGTCCGACATCTTCTCCTGCAGGCCGAACGCCGCCGAGGGCGCGGTCGGAGTGAGGATCAGGTCGCATTCCTTGAACGCCTCGGCGAAGTCGCGCTTGATCAGGGTACGGACCTTCTGGGCCTTGGTGAAATAGGCGTCGTAGAAGCCCGCCGAGAGCACATAGGTGCCGATCATGATGCGGCGCTTTACTTCTGCGCCGAAGCCGGCTGCGCGGGTCGCGGCATACATGTCGTCGAGGCTCTTCACCCCCATTTCGCGCAGGCCGTAACGGACCCCGTCATAGCGCGCGAGGTTGGACGAGGCCTCGGCCGGGGCAATGATGTAATAGGTCGGAAGCGCATATTTGGTGTGCGGCAGGCTGATCTGCACCACTTCCGCGCCGGCGTCCTTGAGCCATTCGATGCCCTGGTCCCAGATGGCGTTGATCTCGGCAGGGACGCCGTCGATGCGATATTCCTTCGGGATCCCGACCTTCTTGCCGCGAAGGTCCGCGGACAGGCCCGCCTCCCACTGCGGCACCGGCAGGTTGAGCGAGGTCGCGTCCTTGGGATCGAAGCCAGCCATTGCCTCGAGCATGATCGCGCAATCGCGCACCGTTCGGGCCATCGGCCCGGCCTGATCGAGCGACGAAGCGAAGGCGACGATGCCCCAGCGCGAGCAGCGGCCGTAGGTCGGCTTGATGCCGCTGATGCCGGTGAAGGCCGCCGGCTGGCGAATCGAACCGCCGGTGTCGGTGCCGGTGACGCCGGGTGCGAGCCCGGCCGCGACCGCCGCCGCCGAACCGCCCGACGAGCCGCCGGGGGTCAGCGCGGCATTGCCGCCGTCGTTGCGTTTCCAGGGGCTGATCACCGGGCCATAGGCGCTGGTCTCGTTGGACGAGCCCATGGCGAATTCGTCCATGTTGAGCTTGCCGAGCATGCCGGCGCCGGCCGCCTTGAGATTGCCGGAGACCGTGCTTTCGTAGGTCGGCTTGAAGTCCTTGAGGATGCGGCTGCCGGATGTGCTGTCGACGCCTTCCGTGGCGAACAAATCCTTGATGCCGAGCGGGATGCCGGAGAGCGGCTTCAGCGCATTGGTCGTGCGATCGCGGTCGGCAATGTCGGCAGCGGCCAGGGCAAGCTCGGGAGTCTCGACGGTGTAGGCGTTAAGCTGGCGGCCCGCGGCGACCGCGGCGTTGAACGCCTCGGCAATCTCGCGGGCCGAAAAGTCGCCGGAGCGAAAGCCTTCCCGAAGCTCGGTGATCGTCTTGTGGGTGAGTTCGGTCATCAGATCCTCCCCGGAACGGGGAGGTGGCAGCGCGTAGCGCTGACGGAGGGGTCGAATCCTCCGAAGGGGCACATCGCCCCCTCCACCGCTCTGCGAGCGGTCCCCCTCCCCGTTCCGGGGAGGAATTTTGGGGCGCCCATCATTCGATCACCTTCGGCACGGCGAAGAAGCCATGCTGCGCGTCGGGAGCGTTTTTGAGCACGTCGTCGCGGACGTTGCCGTCGTTGACCACGTCGTCGCGAAGGCGAAGGTGGTTTTCGATCACCGCGGTCAGAGGCTCGACGCCATCGGTATCGACCTCGGCGAGTTGCTCGACCCAGCCGAGGATATTGTTCAATTCGGGCACCATTCGGTCGATTTCGTCATCGCCAAGCGCCAGCCGGGCGAGACGCGCGACGTGGCGCACCTGATCTGCGTTTACGGACATGGAGGCGCGGCTAGCAGGGCCGGTGCGGCCCTTCAACGCCTATTCGAAGGGCTCACCTACCGGTTTGCCGTCGATGAATAGCCGTTTGCGCTCGACGATCCGGATTTCGACATTCGCCGCCGATAGGTCGGGCTTAAAACTGAGGGCGTTAGGGGGGATCGTTGAAGCAATGTCCCACTGGTTATCTTTTCGGGCCAGTTCGCGATAATCGAACGGAGCTCCATCATAGATGCGGCCGGCCAATAACATTCGGTCTTCCGTGACTTTCACAATTACGCACTTGCGGCCGCTGCAATAATCTGTCGCGGCAATGGCATCGCGCAAAGCCGGTTCCAGAACCAGGTCGGCAGGCACTTTCCGCAGGTTCCGATCCAGCTCTTCGTTGGTTTTGACCTGCGCGACGACATCAACATCGTAACGTTGCTCCGCCTTCATTGCCTGGTCAGCGAATTTGCGCACATCACCCGCGCCCTGCTTAGCCATGACCGCCAGGCGTTCACGCCCTTCGGGCCCAAAATCGAACGCCATGGCCCGCCAGTCGAATTCCTCCGCCTTGATCTGGCCCGCTTCGAGGCGCGCGAGTTGAGAATTTGCGCTGATCGCGCCGAAGTCGACGATCGGCAGCGCCAGGAACAAGGCTAGCCCGCACAGGCCGATCGCCAATTTGGTCTGCAGCGGGCGCAGCGGATCGTCGAAATTCTGGCGGCCCTTGAACACCGCCCACCACGCTGCGGCACCGTAGGCCAGGGCGATTGCGACCGCGACCGCGCCCCAGATACGCTCAGGCGTCCAGCCGTACTGGCCGATCCGCTGGCCCATCGACAGGGAAGCGAAAAATGCCAGCGGGAGAATGCAGACGACCAGCAGAAGCGCGGCTCGCCGAAGCCAGACGTTGCGGCTGCGATCCTCCTCGCCGTTGCCGATCACCGCATTGGCGAGCAGGATCGCGCCGGCTGCCGACAACAGGAGCATTGGGGTTGCCGGGATTTCGGATTCCCACAGCCCCTTGAGGCCGGTGAAAGGCAGCGAAAGCAGGAACGCCGCGAGCGCGACGGCAAGGACCGGAGCAAGCACGGCAAGGACCACCATCACCAGCCTTTGCAAGGTCGCGACGATCGCGTCGCGCTCTCGGAGGATGCCGAGCGCACCACCGAAGGCGAGGCCGGCGAGCACCCAAGCAAACCACTCCTCGTCAAGGAGATCCTTGATCACATCGATGCCGATCACGCTGAATAGCAATGCGATCAGCCAGACCAGCAGGAAGGTGATGCCGGTGAACGCGAGGCTGGCCGCCCCGATCACCGCGTCGGTCCACGCGTGCCGGTGCAGCCGGGCGTAAGGGAAGCGCCAGCCGCCCTCGTCGCGAATGGTCTGGAACAAGGGGGCGGCGATCAGCACCGCGAGGATTCCCGACAAGAAGGGAAATTCGAAGATCTCGCCAACTTGATTGTACTGGGCGGTGAACCAGCCGATCAGGGCGATGACCGCGCCCCACCCGAGCGCGAAGGCAATGCACCAGGTCCAGCGGCGGAGCTCGACCGTCAGGAGAAAGCTGACGACGGCGATGACAGTGAAGCTGGTCGCCGCCTGTCGCCACACCGGAACGCCGATACCGTAGGTGAAACCGTCAGTCAGGAAATGGACGATCAGTCCGCCAGCTGCGCCGATCGCGGCCAAGATCCACGGCCTTGCCGGCCAATCCCTGTCTTCCGCGTCGAATCGTTCGGTCACTGCCCTTCCCCCCTTTTGGCGACGGCAGACTAGCCGCATGGTTCACGTCCGCAACGAGCTAGCGGCAGATTTGGTGAGAGGCATGATCATCGGCTGAGCATTTGGTGAAAATCGCTGTCTTGCCGGGCAGCCGCCCCTCCCCTAACCGCTGCGGCCCA
>Ga0070670_100000925_pt1 | contig 23056 bp, 24 predicted proteins | sample KBSS63metaG_FD_64665 | JGI IMG/M metagenome (GOLD analysis project Ga0070670, IMG submission 64665) | Switchgrass rhizosphere microbial communities from Kellogg Biological Station, Michigan, USA - KBS S6-3 metaG | ecosystem: Host-associated > Plants > Roots > Rhizosphere > Soil ... | reverse complement strand
GACGAACGCGTCCCGGGAGACGGTTTCGGCCTCACCATCGTCGTGGAAATGGCCGGTCTCTATGGCGGCTCCCTCCTGCTGGAATCCAACCTGCCAAAAGGCCTCAAGGCCGTCCTCCGGCTGCCGGCGCTTCGTCAGCCGAAAGGCTGAGAAGGATAATGGTCAGGCGGCCTCATGCGGCGTGAGCCCTGGCTCCGGCGCGCCGCGGGCGAGCATCCTTTGCAGGGTGCGGCGGTGCATGTTTAGGAGACGGGCCGATTCCGACATGTTGCGGCCGGTCCCCTCGAAGACGCTGAGAATATGCTCCCAGCGCGCCATGTCAGGAGGGATCAGCGATGTCGCAGCCCGGACGTGCGACTTGTCCAGCAAACCGAGGACTTCGAGGATTTCATCCGCGTCCGCAGGCTTGCTGAGGAACTCGGTGGCGCCGAGCTTGACGGCGACAACTGCGGAATGGATGTTTCCGTAGCCGGTGAGCACAAGCGTCTTCGTTTGGCTGGACAGCGCCCGGACGGCTTCGATGACATCGAGGCCGCTTCTGTCGTGGATCCGAAGGTCGGTGATGACGATGTCGGGATGACGGTCGCCGACGATCTCTATCGCTCGGTCGACAGTCTCGCATACCTCGACCTCGAAGCCACGGTCGGAAAAGGCTCTCGCCAGCCGATGGGCAAAGACGCCGTCGTCATCGACGATAAGGATCGATCCATGGTTGAGCCCATAGGTGCCGGTTGGATGTTCAAGTCTCGCTGCCGCCTGGTTCATCGCACTTTCTCGCATCTGGTTAAGACCGTGATTGGCATAAAAGCGGAACGCTGCTCTCGGGATATCGGAGAGACAAAAGGTCGTCGCGCTCGCCTACGAACGCGCCGCGACCTGGCAATGGGCAAGCCTTGCAAAGCGCCAGCGCGCGAAAACGGGGTAGATCGCCCGCATCAATGCCGTCACCGGCGGGAAGCCGGCGATGGTCCCAACCAGTCTCCAGCTGGGGATGTTCCGCCAGATCAGCAGGAAAGCATCGACGCCGACATGCATGACGCCATTGTCGTCCTTGGCATGCAGTTCCATGAGGGCATCGGCCAGCGACATCGGCTCGTTTGCCAGGGCGGTCGGATTGGCCATGACGTCCACCCAGTCGAACACGCCTTCAGGCGCGACCTTGCGGTAGTGGTTGATTTCCCGCGTACACAAGCCGCAGGCGCCGTCGTAAAATATCCTGATCATGAAGGGTATACGGGGCCCCCGCGCTTCGGATCAGAAGAAAGTCTGTTGTCCCACGTCACCAGGGGATGGTCGTGCCGTCATAGGCGAAGAAACGTCCCGTATCCCTGGACTGCAATCCATCCAGGGTCGTCAGGATGCGCTGGGCGGCATCGCTAGGCTCGAAGCGCTGGTGTCCTGCGGCAAATGCCTCCGACAGCTCGGTCTTCACCGTGCCCGGATGGATGGCGACGATGGTCGAGGCCGGCGCTGTCCGAGCAATCTCGATGGCCGCAGTGTGAACGATCTGGTTGAGCGCCGCCTTCGACGCGCGGTAGGAAATCCAGCCGCCCAGTGCATTGTCGCCGATCGAACCGACCCTTGCCGACAGGAATGCCATGATTGCGCGACGCCGCCTTGCAAGAAGCGGCGCGAAATACTTGAGGACAAGAGCCGGACCGACGGCATTCAGCGCAAACTGCGCCATCATTGCCTCGGCCGAGATCTGCTTGATCGATTTCTCTGGCCCGACCCCGCCGATGGTCAGTGCGCCGGTCGCGCAGAGGATGATGTCGAACTCCTGGCGTCCCAGCCCCTCGGCGACCCTCTGGACCGAAGCCTCGTCCGTGACATCGAGCCCATCCGCGCGACGGGAGAGGCGGACGATCTTCTCGCAATTGCCGTCCTCGGCCAGCTGGTCCGCCAGCGCCTTGCCGATCCCGCCACTCGCCCCGATCACCAGAGCGCGATAGCCGACATCGAGCGACATCATCAAAGCATCCGACATTGGCTCCTCCTTTCTCCGACCGACCGTCAGCCCCGCACGAGCATGATAAAACGCGACTGGTCGGATGCCGACATTTCGAAGCTTCCGGTGAAGCTGGTGGTCAGCGTCTTTGCACCCTGCTTGGCGATGCCGCGCATGGCCATGCACATATGCTCGGCCTCGATCATGACGGCCACGCCCTTCGGCCGCAGGCTGTCATCCAGGGCCTGGGCAATCTGGGCGGTCATGGTTTCCTGGGTCTGGAGGCGTCTCGCATAGAGGTCGACGAGCCGTGCCATCTTCGACAGCCCGAGGACGCCGCCGTCAGGAACATAGGCAATGTGGGCCACGCCGTGGAATGGCACCATGTGGTGCTCGCAATGGGAGTGGAAGGCGATATCCTTGACGATCACCATGTCCTTGTAGCCCGAAACCTCGGAGAAAGTCCGGGACAGCACGTCCTCCGGCACCTTTTCATAACCGGAGAAAAGCTCCCGGTAGGCCTTGGCAACGCGCTTCGGCGTGTCGAGCAGGCCCTCGCGCGCCGGGTCGTCGCCGGCCCAGCGGATCAGCGTCCGTACGGCCGCCTCGGCTTCCGCCTGCGTCGGTTGGTCAGAAGCGGCCACAAGGCCGGCCGTGTTGGCAATCGCATCCATACACACTCTCCAGATTTCGATAATCGACCGGCATTACGCGATTTGCGGAATTTCAGATCAAAATGCCTTTCCCTTCGCGGAAGATGCCTGTTTGATCCGTTTCAGCGACGATGACGTATCTCTCGAAAAATCCACGGATGGCCCGCGTGTCACGCAAGATTGCAATTGTTGGGAACGGCTCCTTTGAGAGCCATGAGGCGGTGATGATCGACGCTTGCGATCTTGTCATCCGCTTCAACGATTGCCGCTCTCTCGGTCGCGGCGGATCGCGCACGGACGTCGTCGCCGTCTGCAACACCGGACGGCCGGCGCACGGGATGGTCAGGCAACGCGCCTGGCAGGAATTACCGGCGGTGGCCGGCGCCTCCGAGATCTGGTGCGTTCGCGACAGCATGAAATTTGCAGAACTGAAGTCCGGTCTCGCCCCCGGGCTGGAGGACTTCTGTGACGACTACACGGCCGAGTTTGCCGAGTTCGCGGCAGAGACCGGCAAGGCATTCAAGGTCATTCCGCGCCGCCACCACGACAGGATCGACATCGAACTGAAAGCCCTCCGGTCGGCGGAATATATCGTGCCAAGCTCTGGCCTGATGGCGATCGCCTATGTCATCGAGGAGGCGGCAGACGTCGGAGACCGCGTCATGCTCGCAGGTTTCGACCATGAGGGATGGAACGGGCATCCTTTCGACGCCGAACGCGTTCTCATAGAACGCTACATCGTCGAGGGACGCCTCCGCAGGCTGACGGCAGCACCGCAACGATATGCAGACTGCGGCGCCTGAGGCGACGTCGCTGCCAGATGCAACGAGACATGCCGCGCACTTTTCTCGAGAAGGCGGGCTTAACGGACCGGAAGATTGATGGCGGTGAGCATACGGATAGGCATTATCGGGGCGGGAATGGCCGGACTGACCCTTGCACGGGGACTTTCGGATCGCGCTGACGTCAGTATATTCGAAAAGAGCCATGGTGTCGGCGGTCGTATGGCGACGCGTTGGATCGACGGCGTCAGCTATGACCATGGCGCCCAATATCTCACAATTCGAGACGCTCGGTTTCACGACGCGCTGGAGGCTGCCCGAGCCGAAGGGCTGGTGGAGCCGTGGAGCGGCCAGGTGGCGTCGCTCGGCGAGGATGGGCTGATAGAGCGGACGGCAAAGGGGACGATCCGCTATGTCGGCAATCCGTCGATGAACGCGCTGCCGAAGTTCCTGTCGGGCGGCATCGATATCCACCCGCACGCGCAGGTCGGCGCCATCAGCGGGGAGCCTGGTCGATGGTTCGTGAGTGTCCGTGACAGCACGGAAGGGCCGTTCGATTGGGTGGTTACCGCGGCGCCTGCGCCGCAGTCGGCGCGGCTGCTTCCGGCCCGCTTCGCCCATCACGACAAGCTCGGCAGCGTCGAGATGAACGCCTGCTTCACGCTGATGACGACGCTGCGTCATTTCGCGCGTTTCCCTTTTGCTGCAGCCCATGTCGACGATCCCGTCATCAACTGGATTTCGCTCAACAACACAAAGCCCGGAAGACCATCGACGCCCTGTCTTGTGGCCAATTCCAACTCGGTCTGGGCCGATGTGAATATCGAAAACCCGCTGGACAGCATCAAGCAGCAGATGCTTGAGGCGCTGCGGCTTTATGTCCAGATCGACCCCGACGAAGCGCAAGCGGCAACCGTCCATCGCTGGCGCCATGCCAATGTCCAGCAGGCCGCTGGGGAGCCCTACCTTATCGACCGCGATTCCCAGCTCGCCGCCTGCGGCGACTGGTGCATCGCCGGCCGGGTGGAAGCGGCCTTCCTCAGTGGCGCCGGTCTCGGCGACGCCCTTGCTGCCATCATCGAGGCCGCGGAATGAACGCCAGCCCGCGCCAGGTCTCTACCGTTCTAACCCTCTCAGGCGTTCTGCCCTTCTGGTTTCTGGCGCTTTCGCCCGAAAGCCTGTTCGGGCTCAAAACCGCTTTGCTCTTTGTGACCTATGGCGCGATCATCAGCGCGTTCCTGGCCGGAGCGCTCTGGGGCTGCGTGCAAGCCGGACCGCAGGGCAACCGCCGCACCATCCTGCTGCTGGTCGCGAGCAATGGGCTGGCCCTCATCTCCTTTGCAACGGCGGTCTTCAGCCTTGCGCCCGTAGCCCTCCTGATCCAGTTGATCGTCTTTGCGATTCTGCTTGTCGTCGACCGTGGAATCTACGCCGGAGACGGGGCGCGGCGCTGGTATTGGAGGTTGCGATTGGCAGTGACGCTGCTGGTTTCGCTCGGCTACGGCGTCATGCTTCTCAAATGGATGCTCGCGGCCTCCCCTTGAAGAAGGCTCGGCATACTGGCACCGTGCAAAAATGATCCGGCATCGGCAAGCACCCGTATACCGGCCATGAGACCACTCGAGCGCGACCGACTTGCATCCTCTGTCCAGCCGGCCGCCACGACGCGTCCCGCGAGACTGGCACGTTTTGATAGGAAGGTCCTGCCTTTGGCAGACACACAGCCCGCACTCGACCGGAACCGCATCAACGCGCTGATGGCCGCGGTCGCCGAGCGGCAAGACGTGGATTCCTACGAGGCTCTCTACAAGTACTTCGTACCCAAAGTACGCTCCTACATGTTCAGGATCGGGGGAGATCGAATTCAGGCCGAGGAGATGGCGCAGGAGGCAATGCTCTCGGTTTGGCGCAAAGCCAATCAATTCGATCCGGAAAGGGGAGCCGCCTCCACCTGGATATATACGATCGCCCGAAACGTGCGCATTGACGCGCTGCGCCGCGGACCGCGTCCGGATTTCGATCCGAACGATCCCTCCTTCGTCCCCGACGACACGCCGGCGGCCGATATTGCCTTCGACAAGGAGCAGGACGCGGAGCGGCTGAGACTGGCCATGGCCTCGCTCAAGCCGGACGAGGTGAAGGCGCTCAGAATGTCTTTCTTCGAGGACATGGCACACCCGGCTATTGCCGCTTCGCTCGGCATCCCGATCGGCACTGTTAAATCAAGGATAAGGAATGCATGCCTGAAGCTACGCAACATATTGAGGGACGAGTGATGGTCTCGCACCATCTCGGCGACGAGCTGCTGATGTCCCATGCTGCCGGAACGCTTTCGGAGGGCTGGAACATCGGCGTTTCGACGCATCTGTCCTTTTGCCCGAGTTGCCGCGCCCGCCTGCGTGAATTCGAAACCATAGGCGGCTATTTTCTCGAGTGTGAACAGGTGGAACCGGCTGGGGCCGACCGCTGGGAAGACATGAAAAGGCGCATGGAGAGCCCGGCGGCGGCCGACCCGGAGCCCCAGATCCGGTGGGATCCGCTGCTGCCGCAGCCCTTGCTGTCCTATGTGGATGCTGCCGGCGGCCTGAAATGGCGTTCGCTCGGGAGCGGCGCCTCGCAGATGAAAATCCCGACATCCGACCCGAGCACAATCGTCCGGCTGCTGAAGATCCCGGCGGGGAAACCCGTTCCCGAGCACGGGCACCGCGGACGCGAGCTCACCCTTGTGCTGGCCGGAAGCTTTGGCGATTCCGTTGCGGTCTTCAAGCGCGGGGATGTCGAACTGGCTGACGATGAGTTGACCCACCAGCCGGCCGCGACGCCGGGCGAAGACTGCATCTGTCTTGCCATCACGGAAGCGCCGTTGCGCTTCACCAGTCGAATGCTGCGCTTTATTCAGCCGTTCATCGGCATCTAGGAATGTAAGAGTTGCCTGATAATGCGGAAAGCTCTGGAACGGACATGCTGGTGACGGTATGAGGAAAGCGAACAGATGAGCGGGAAGCACCAGTGGCACATGACGGCCAAGCAGATATCGATGCCGTTTCCGCGGCGCGCACCCGGCGCGTCGCGCCTTTGGCCATATGTGTGGCACTGCTTCTTCTCAGCGGATGCGGCGGGCGGCTGATTGGCGTCATGGCGCCAAGCGGAGCGGTCATCCCCGGCACCTCGCAGGTGCACCTGTTGGCCGCGACGACCAGGGCGCCGTCCGAAGACAAGTCGATCCTGTTCACGGGTGAGCGCGGCACGGGGCTGAAGGTCGATGCAATAACGGTGTCCATTCCGCCGGAAGCCAACCGCACGGTCGGCCAGGTTCAATGGCCGAGGCGCCTGCCGGCGAACCCGATCAAGGAATTCGCGACCGTCAACGTCAAGCCGCTGGTCTCCAAGGCGGAGGACGAAGCCTGGCTGAAGAAAAACCTTCCACGCAGTCGGCGGGCGCTCGTTTTCGTTCACGGATTCAACAATCGCTACGAGGATGCCGTCTATCGCTTCGCCCAGATCGTCCATGATTCCGGTGCCGAAGTCGTTCCCGTCGTCTTCACATGGCCGTCGCGGGCGAGCATTTTCGACTACAATTACGACAAGGAAAGCACCAACTACTCGCGCGACGCGCTGGAGGATCTTCTCCGACGGATCGACGCGGAACCATCGATCGGCGAAATCACGGTCATGGCCCATTCGATGGGCACCTGGCTGGCGGTCGAAGCGCTCCGGCAGATGGCGATCCGCGATGGACGGACGCTGCCGAAGATCAAGAACGTCATCCTTGCGTCTCCCGATCTTGACGTCGACGTCTTCAGCCGGCAGTTCATCGCCCTCGGCAAGAACGCGCCGCACTTCACCCTCTTCGTCTCCCAGGACGACCGCGCGCTCGGCGTATCCAGGCGGATTTCCGGCAATGTCGATCGCCTCGGCCAGGTCGACGCCAATGCCGAGCCCTATCGGACGCAGTTCGAGAAGGCCGGCATCAGCGTCATCGACCTCACCAAGCTGAAATCCGGTGACAGCCTGAACCACGGCAAATTCGCAGAGAGCGCCGAAGTGGTGAAGCTGATCGGACAAAGATTGATATCCGGGCAGACCATCACCGATTCCGATGTGGGCCTCGGAGAAGCGGTCGGCGCCGTTGCGCTAGGTGTCTCTACCGCCGTCGGCAACGCGGCAAGCGTCGCCGTCAGCGCGCCAATCGCCGTCTTCGACCCGCGCACCCGGCGCAATTACGGCGAACAGGTAAACCGGCTCGGGCGATCGCTCGAAAATACGGCGGGCTCGGTTGGCGATACGGTCGGCGTTGCCGGCCTGCCGGTAGGGCAGCCACGCTCGGAAGGCGCGTGTCCGACAGATCGACCCGATCCTCAGGGCAGCTGCAAGAGATAGCAATGTTGCGCCCTGAGGCGGCTTAAACGTCGGCGATCGCGCGGCGACCGACGACATGCATAGGGCTGATGGAGATCAGCGGGATACGGCGTAGGCGGCCGCGACGTCTCCGAGCACGGACAGGGCCAGAGTGTTGGCATCGCGGGCCTTGGCAATGATGCCGATCGGCGCCTTGATCCGGTCGATATCCGCCTGTCGGTAGCCGAGGCTCACCAACGCTTCCGTCCGCCGCCGATGGGTCGTCGAACTGCCGAGCGCGCCGATGTAGAAGGGCTTGCCGTCGAGCGACGCGCGCAGAACCGGAAGCTCCACGTCAAGATCGTGATGCAGCAGCGCCACGGCCACATCCGCATCGAACAACGCCTGCGGAAGGTCCGCCCTGTCCTCGCGTCGCAGGACGTCGTAGCCGGTCGAGAGCGCGAGCTGCATGGTCCGCTCGGCCTCGATCGACCTGCCACTCAGGAAAAGGCGAGGGCGGGGGCGGTAGCCCCGCTGCAGATGCGATCCGTCCCACGACGTCTCTTCCGGAAAGGCGGACGCGGTCAGGGACTGCATGCCGGCATCGTAATGCAATCCCATCCGACGTCTTGTCTTCAATCCTTCGAGAACGGTGTGGAGGTTCAGGCTTTCGCGCAGCACATGGATCGCGAGCGTGATGCCGCCACCGCAAGGAAGGACGATATCGAAGAAACGGGATCCTTCGCCCAGCCTCAGGAAGCGGTCGTTGCCCTTCGAGATCGCCTGCAATGCCTCAGCCGCAACGGCTGCTTCCGTGCAGCCGCCGGAGACGTAACCACAATAGAGCCCGTCCTCCCGCACCGTCATCTGGGCACCGAGGGCGCGCGCCGCGCCGCCGCGGATTTCCACCAGGGTGACAAGGACAGTGCCTATGCTAGCGTCAAAGGAGTCGGCTGCATATTGCAAAATCTGCTGGCTGTCGTCGGTCATGAACGCCATCAGCGGCGTGACGTCCGGTCTGGTCTGGATGAGCGACAACGAGCAGTCCTTCGGTATAGCGCCGGCTTCTGAGCGCCGGCTGAAATGAGCTTGGGATAAATAAAACTTCGGCGCAAGTTATAGGTTCCGTATTGGCGGCCCGTCCTCCCGCCAAGCAGCAGGCAGGCATCCAGTTGGCGTCCTCGTCCAAGACGACAAAAATTTCGCTATCCGTCAACCCTCGGGCCTGCGAACCCCGCGCTGCCTGTCAGCCGCCAGTTTGGTTTTAGCTAAGAGGTAGGCGGTTGAGTGCGGTGGTACAGCAAGTTGCTTGCACAGCTCAGGCGGGTCGCCTTGCCAGGGCAATCGTCGTCTCGAGCATCACGCGGGCGCCCGACAGGATGTGTTCCGGTGCGACATATTCCGCCTCGTTGTGGCTGAGGCCTTCGCGGCAGGGAACGAAGATCATGGCCGAGGGCGCCACGCGCGCCAGGAACAGTGCATCGTGAAAGGCGCCCGAGACCATTCGCTTGCTGGCGAGAGACAAGCTCCGTGCCGCTGTCTCGATCGTCTCGACGACGACAGGCGAAAAGGTTGCCGAGGGCATATCGAAGGTGCGCACGACGGCGCAGCTACACTGCTGCGAGGCCGCCTGCTCCTCGCAGACCCGGCGCACCTCGGCCTCGATGCCATCGAGGCGGTCGGGATCGGGGTGGCGGATATCGATGCTGAAGACGACCGAATCCGGAATGGCGTTGATCGAACCGGGATAGGTCATCATGCGACCGACTGTCAGCCGCGCCTGCGCGTCGGCGGGCATTATAGCTTCCTGCAGCTGGTGCAGGGCAGCGGCGGCGGCGACCATCGGATCGCGTCGGTAGGCGAGCGACGTGGTGCCGGCATGTCCCGCCTGGCCGGACAGGGTGACCAGCAGCCAGCGCGTACCCTGGACGCCCGTGACGACACCGATCGGGATGTTTTCCTTTTCCAGCGACGGCCCCTGCTCGATGTGCAGCTCGAGATAGGCGGCGACAGGCGTTCCGAACGGGCGCATCGTCGCCTCCGGCAGGGCCGCAAGCGTTGCCGCCAGCTCGTCGGCAAAGGAGGCGCCGTCTGCGCCCGTGAGCGATTGCCAGGCGGCAGGATCGGCCGTGCCAGTGAAGGCCATGGAACCCATGACGCCGGGAGCAAAACGGCTGCCTTCCTCATTGGTCCAGGCGACAACTTCGATCGGCCCATCGGTCTCGATGGCGAGATCGTCGATGGATTCCAGCACCTCGAAAGCCGACAGCGTTCCAAGCGCGCCATCGAACTGCCCGCCGGTCGGCTGGCTGTCGAGATGGCTGCCGATCAAAACCGGCGGACGGGACGGATTGCGGCCTTCTCGTCGGACGAAGAGGTTGGCCATTCTGTCCTGGAACACGCCGAACCCCCGTGCAAGCGCCAGATCGCAGAGCAGCCGGCGGGCGGCGCGGTCGCCGTCGCTGAGCGCCTGCCGGTTGACGCCGCCGGCCGGGGTGGCGCCGATCTCGGCAAAAACCCGCATCCGGTCCAGCAGCCGCTCCCCGTTGATATCGACCTTAATCACTGCCTGATGCCTGCAATGAAAGACTGCACACGCGACAGCTCGACAGGATTCCACCAGACGCCGTCATATTTCAGCGAACTGGCGACGATGACGCCGTCGACGATGCCGAGAATGTCGTTGACGTTCTCCGGGGTGACGCCGCTTCCGACCAGCGTCGGCAGGCCGGCCGCCTCCTTGATCATGCGGATATAGCCGAGATCGGCGGCATGACCGGTGCGCTGGCCGGTGGCGATGACGGCGTCCGCATCGAAGAAGACCAGATCCTTGACCTGCTCCTCGACCGGCCGGTCGGCGACGATGGCGTGGGCGCCGTGCTTGACATGGGCATCGGCGAAGATGCGGATGCCGTTGGCTCGGAGCTTGGCGCGGAAGCGCATGGCACGTGCGGCCTCGCCCTCGATGAAACCTTCATTGGCGACATAGGCGTTGGCCCATTGATTGACACGGACGAAGCCGGCACCGGCGGCGCTGGCGATCGACAGGGCCGGGATCGACGCATTGGCAAGCACGTTGATGCCGATCGGGCGGCCCAGCTCGCGGCGGATACGGTCGGAGACGACGGACATGTAGGCCGAGGTTTCCGGCCCGATATCGTCGGGCTTGGCAAAGGGAATATCGCCGTGATTTTCGACAATGACGCCGTCGCAGCCGCCGTGCAGGTACGCCTTGGCGTCATCGAGGCCGCGCTGATAGATCGTCTCGACGGCCTCGCCGTCATAGCGCGGCGAGCCGGGGAGCGGCATCAGATGCACGACGCCGATCACAGCCTTGGCCTTGCCGAACAGGGAGACCAGTACATTGTCGGCCACCTGGCCGATGCGGTTCGTGGGGGCTGTCATGCGTTTTCCGTTTCCATTTCCATATCGATGAGGTGAGCCATTTCCTGCAGACTGGGGCAGGACTGCATGGTGCCGCTGCGGCCGACCGAGAGAGCGGCAGCGGCGGTGGCGATGCGCACGGCTTGCCCCAGCGGTATCCGCTGGGCAAGACATCCGGCGACACAGCCGCAGAAAACATCACCGGCGCCGCTTGTGTCGACCACCGTGGCCGCGGCTCCGGCAACGCGGTCGGCAAGCCTGTGGTCGACAACGAGGCAACCGTGGGCGCCGAGGGTGACGATCACCGTGCCGGCACCCCGCGTGAGCAGATCCTTGGCAGCGCTCAGTGGCTCGGCATGGCCGGAGATCGCCTCCGCCTCGCCCTCATTGACGATGACGATATCGGCATTGGAGAGATCCGGGATGCTGCCGGCCGTCAGCGGACTGGGGTTGAACAGCGTCGTCGCGCCCGAGGCTTTGGCGAAGCGAAGGCAGTCGGCGGTCACATCCTCCCGCAGGTTGCCCTGCAGGACGACGATGTCGCCGGTCCTGATCGAGCGCTCCAGATCCGTGTCGCGCAGCGGCTCGAAGGCCTGGGCGCAGGCGACGCCGCTGACGATGACATTCTCGGCCGCCATGTCGACCATGATGGTCGACCGGTCGGTGGGCAGATCGATAGCCGGCATAAGATCTTCGTCGAATTCCGTCTGCAGGTGATCGCGGATGATTGTGGCCGCCAGATCCTTGCCGGTGGCAGCCAGGAAGTCGACCTTTGCGCCGGTCCTTGCTGCGGCAACCGCCTGGTTGGCGCCTTTGCCGCCGACGCCGTCGGCGTGGCTGTCCGCATTCAGCGTCTCGCCCGGCCGCGCAAAGCGGCCGAGACGGAACGTGGTATCGATGCAGACATTGCCGACGACGTGGACGCGCATGGTTCAATCCTTGATGGTTGCCCAGGCAAGCATCTGCTCGAACAGCGTCTTGTAGCCGCTCCAGGCAATGAAGCTCTGCGGCAGCCAATGGGGGCCGACGTCGGAGGTCCAGGCAACGGTTCGGCCCTTGCCATAGGAGCCGGCGACCAGTAGCGGCAGCGAACCGTAGTCGGTCGAGACGGTTGCGAGGATCTCGGCATCCGGCTTGACGGTGACTTCATTGAAGCCGAGCAGGATAGGCCAGTCCTTGCCGAGACCCTTGAGGATCGGATGGTCGGCGTTGCCGTTGACATCGGGTGCAAAACCTTCCGGCACTTCGACGCGGTCGTCGACCGAGAGGCAGTCGACCGGGAGCACATCCTCGATCGGCGTCTTGTGGTAGCGGGCGCCGCCGTTGATGCCCTGGAAGCTGTAGTAGCCGCCGAACATCAGCAGGCCGCCGCCATTGCCGACATAGTCGCGCAGCAGGCGCAAGCGGTTCGGCGTCGGCTTGGAATGGATCCAGGTATCGGGATGCAGCAGCAGCGTGTTGGCGCCGATGTCAGACAGCACGATGGCGTCATAGGCCGACAACGCCTCGATGGTCTGCGGGAAATCGCGCTGGGCTTCGTGGGCCGGCATGAAGGTCACGTCGAAATCGCTGTCCTTCAGCGCGGCCAGCAGCTCGTCGGCGCCGGTGTGATAGGTGACGGTCGGGAACTGGTCGAAGCCCTTGATGTGGGTGGCGGTCGACACCCAGGATTCGCCGGCGAGAAGGATTTTCTTCTTGGGCATGGTCTACTCCTTGAAAAACTGCAATTGCGGCTCAGCCGGCTGCGGAAAAAACGGATTTGGGATTGTCGACCAGCATCCGGTCGATGGCGGCCTGGTCGACGCCGTGGCGCTTCAGCCGCGGCACGAAATGCTTGAGGATGAAGCCGTAGCCGAACCCGCCGTAGCGGGTCAGCATGATCTTGAGGAACACGTCCTGCGATAGCAGCAGCCGGTCGACGAACCCCATGTCGATCAGCGAACGCAGGGCCCGAGCATTCTCCTCGTCGGAGGGCGATTGCGCGTCCTGGTCGGCATAGTAGTAGTCCATGCCGATCATGTCGTATTCCAGGAACGCGCCGCGCTCGGCGAGGCTCTTCTGGTAGGGCAGGTCGCTGTGGCTGGGGTTCATGTGGCAAAGGACGGTGTGCCTGAGATCGGCCCCTTCCTCCTCGACGACATCCAGCACCTTGTGCGCGAGCCGTTCCCAGCCGGGCAGGTGGATGGTCAGGGGCAGCCCGGTGATCCGCGACGCCCTGGCGGAGCCTCGCAGCGACTTCATCTCCTCGGATGTGAAATCCTTGCTGACGCCGACTTCGCCGATGATGCCGGCCATGATCTCCGGCTGCGTCTCGCCACCGCCGACGTCGTTGACGATGAACTCGGTGACGGCATCGACATCCATCGGCTTCAGCCACTCCGGATGGGTGTGCTGAAGATAGAAGCCGGTACCCATGATGATCTTCATGCCGGACATGCGCGAGATGCGGGCGAGCTTCACCGGGTCCCGGCCGATGCCGATATTCGTCGTCTCGACCACGGTGTGCCCGCCCAGCACCTGGAACTTCTTCAGCTCCGTCATGGCGAGGTCGCTGTCGTCGAGCGAGACGTTGTCGCGGTTCATGTAGGGGTTCATGCGGAGCTCGCCGATGATCTCCATGCTAACCGGCTGCTCGGCGATCGCCTTTTCGTCGGGATGGCACGGACATTTCCAGCTGCTGGCACCATCGAGCAGGATGTGCTCGTGCATCAGCGTCGTGCCCAGACCCTCGACGGGGATGGGTCCCAAAACCGTCATTGCCGTGCCGGAGCGGACGCCGATCTCGGCGCGCTCAGGGGGCTTGGTGTCGAACAGGTGATCCATGGCTCAGCGGCTCCTTACCGCACCCTTGAAGATGCGGAAATTCAGCCAGATGGCGATCAGGATGATGGACCCCGTGACGATCGGCGTCAGGAAGGGCGACATATGGGCGAGGATCAGGCCGTTTGCGATGACCGCAACCGTAAGCGCGCCGAGGACGGTGCCGAGGATCGTGCCACGGCCGCCGAACAGACTTGTCCCGCCGAGCACGACGGCAGCGATGACATCGAGCTCGAAGCCCTGACCGGCATTGGACGAACCGGAGCCGAGACGGGCGGCAAGGATGATGCCAGCGGCAGCAGCAGCCGTGCCAGAGATGACATAGACCATCAGCGTCGTGAAGCGGGTGTTGACGCCGGCGCGACGTACCGCTTCCGCATTGGCACCGACGCCCGTGACATAGCGGCCGAACGGCGTCTGGTTGAAGACGATATAGCCGACGCCGAGGATGACGAGCGCGATCAGCGCAGGCACGGGAACGCCGAGGAACCAGGCGCGGCCAAGCACCGTGAACGGGTTTTCCGCATCGATCGGGATGGAATAGCCGCCCGTTATCAGCAAAGCGAGACCCCGGATGACCGACAGCCCGGCCAGCGTCACGATGAAGGAGGGGATGCGCTCATAGGCAATGAAGAAGCCCTGCACCGCGCCGACGAAGCCGCCGAGCGCCAGCATCAGCAGGATCGTGGCCGGCCATGGAATGCCCGCCTGCAGCGAGGCTGCCGACAGGGTCGCTGTCAGCGCCAGAACGGAGCCGACGGAGAGGTCGATGCCGCCGGTCGTGATGACGAAGGTCATGGCGGCGGCGACGATCAGCAGCGGGGCCGACTGGCGCACGACGTTGAGCAGATTGGGCGCCGTCAGGAATGCGCCTGTGGCAACGGAGAAGACGACGCAGACGACGAGGAAGAACAGCGCGATCGAGATGATGCTGCCGTTGGCCATCGCCTTGTCGCGCAGGCGGGTCTTGTGGACGCGCGGCGGCGCAGGAGCGTGCAGGGAGGGTTCGGTGGTGGAGACGGTCATGCCGGGATCCCCTGGTCTTTGTGGCCGGCGGAGCGGGCGTTGAACTTGCGGCCGACGATCAGGTTGACGACCTCTTCGATGCTGGTGTCCTCGATCCGCCGCTCGGCGACGTTGCGGCCCTCATACATGACCTGGATACGGTCACAGACCAGGAACAGGTCCTGCAGGCGGTGGGTGATGAGGATGACGCTGACGCCACGGGCGCTGACCGTGCGGATCAATTCGAGCACGGCCTCGACTTCGGCAACGGCGAGCGCTGCGGTCGGCTCGTCCATGATCAGCACCGAGGGATTGAAGGAGGCGGCGCGGCCGATGGCGATCGACTGGCGCTGGCCGCCCGACAGGTTCTCGACCTTAAGCCGCGTGTCGGCAATGACGATGCCGAGCCGGTCGAGCATGTCGCGGGCTTCATCGTGCATCTTCCTGTTGTCGAGGAAGGGGACGCCGGCGATGTGGCGGCGGGGCTCGCGGCCGAGGAAAATGTTGCCGGCGACGTCGACGCTGTCACAGAGCGAGAGGTCCTGGTAGACCATCTCGACGCGTGCAGCGCGGGAATCGGCCGGCGAGGCGAAGGATACGGTCTTGCCATCGATCTCGATGGTACCGGCGTCTGGGATAACGGCGCCCGAAAGCACCTTGCTGAGCGTCGATTTGCCCGCGCCGTTGTCGCCGACGAGGCCGAGGACTTCGCCCGGTTTCAGCGTCAGCGAGACGTTGTCGAGGGTCTGGATTGTGTTGTAGCGCTTGGAGATACCGGTCATCTTGACGCGGTAGGTATCGGCATTGGTCATCGGGTTTCCACCTGACAGGGAGCGTGGCTCCGCAGCTGTCAAAAGGACCGCGGCCTTTGGCCGACCGCGGTCGCACGATTCAAGCGGTCTTACTTGAACATGTCCTTGAACTTGTCGACATTTTCCTTGGTGACGATGGTAACCGGCACGTTGATGATCTTATCGACCGAGCCGCCCTTGGAGATCTTGTCGAGGGCTTCGACCGCAGCCTTGCCTTCGCCGGCCGGATCCTGCTGGATCACGCCCGCAACCCAGCCGGCATCGATGCCGTCGATCGCCTGCTTGGTCAGATCCCAGCCGAAGACCTTGATGTCGCCGGTGCGACCCTGGCTGGTGACGGCTGAAACGGCGCCGAGCAGGGCGGGTTCGCCGGTGGCATAGAGCGTCGTCATGTCGGGGTTGGCGGTCATCAGGTTTTCAGCGGCGCTGAGAGCGACGTCCTGCACGTTCTGGCCATCGACGGTGTCGAGGAAGGTAACCTTCTCGCCGCTTTCCGTCACAGCCTTCTTGAAGCCGTCGAGACGCTGGTTCTGGATGAAGGAATTGAGCGCACCAACGACGCCGATCTTGGCCGAGCCCTTCATGTTGGTCTTGACGTAGTCGGCATAGAACTTGCCGATATCGCCGCCGGCCTTGGTGTTGTCGACGCCGACGAAGGCGATGTTGTCGCCATCCGGGATCTGCGCATCGATGGCGATGACCGGGATGCCGGCCTTCTTGGCAGCCGTCACGGCCGGCTTGACGCCGTTGACGTCGATGGCGACGAGGATGATGCCGTCGACCTTCTGGGTGATGTAGTTCTCGATCGCGTCATTCTGCGCGCTCGGGACGTTGTTGGCGTTGAAGATCACCAGGTCGGCGCCGGCGGTCTTGGCGGCAGCCTTGGCACCGTCGTTGATCTGGTTGAAGAACAGCGCCTGCTGGTTGATGGTAACAAGCGCGAAGGTCTTGGCCATGGCGGCAGCCGAGCCGAAGGCCAGCGTCAGCGAGACGGCGGCAGTGCAGGCCATCAGATATCTGGAAAATCGCATGTAGTTCCCCTTTGCGGAAAGGCCCGTGACCGGGCTCATTGGCTTCAAGCGAGGTCATCATTCAAGAGACTTGAATGGTTGTCAAGAGACTTGAATGAGCCTTCGCCCCGAAAAGAAAAACTGCGACCGATTAGAATGTCGCCGGCGTGTTGACCCAGAAAATGCTGGCCCGCTCGGTGCCGATATTGCGGTACCAATGGGGCAATTCCGATTTGAAAACGAAAGTGTCGCCCTGCGCAAGCTGAAAGGTTCTCTCGCCCACCATCAGTTCGATCTCACCGGCCAGGAGATAGCCGACCTCCTCGCCGGCATGCTGGATCGGCCCGGCGCTCTCGCCGCCCGCCTCGATATGGTGGATGTTGCACTGGAGCAGATGGCCGGCCGAATAGGGGATGACCCGCTCGAGCGAAATGCCTTCGCCGCGCCGGAGCGGATCGAGCGCGATCAGCGGCCGGTCGCCGGCCCTAAAGACGATGCCCTCGTCGCCGTCGGCTTCCTCGAACATCCAGCCGATATTGGTGCCGAGCACCTCGACCAGGCGATGCAGCATGGGCAGAGACGGAGACGCCTTGCCGTTCTCGATCTTCGACAGCAGGCTTTCCGAGCAGTCGGCCGCAGTCGCCAGTGCCTTCAGCGTCATACCCAAAGTCTGCCGTGCCAGCCGCAGCCGGGTGCCGAGCCGCGAGTGGGCAAAGGTCCGCCCGTCTTGGGCTGCGGGAATATCCATCTTGTTCATCTGCGATGCCAGGCTGTCGTCTTGAGCAAAAATCAATCCCGCAAGCTTACGGGACGAGCGCGCATCCTGTCCAGACGTTGCATTGCGGCAAGTGGCAAGGCGGCCACGTTCTCTCCTGGCGCCGCCGGTCGCGACCTGACGAATGCCAAGTTTCACCACCAGAGCCGTCTTCGCGCGTCGATTGCGAGGGGGAGGAGACGGGACGTACTGACCGAAATCCGGCAGCACAAAATTACCCATGAAAGCATAATAGTTCTCTGGTGGCAGGATCGTTTATCGGCATAATCCCGACCGGAAGGCAGCGTCGAGCCAGCCACCAGGGAGAGGTGGCGAGGATCGGAGAGGCTGCTTGAGGGCGGTTGCCGCGTGGCGGAGAGCCCTTGCGTCAGCGCGACAGCGCAGTGCTCGATTGAATGACAAGGTGAGGATCATGAGCTTCAAAATCGCTATCATCGGTGCAGGCAGCGTCGGCTTCACGAAGAAGCTTTTCACCGATATCCTATGCATTCCGGAGTTCCGCGACGTCGAATTCGCGCTGACAGACGTCAGCGAGCACAATCTTGAAATGATCAAGGCGATCCTAGACCGCATCGTCGGCTCCAATAAGCTGCCGACCCGGGTGACAGCGACGACCAATCGCCGCGCGGCGATCGACGGCGCGCGCTACATCATCAGCTGCGTGCGCGTCGGCGGTCTCGAGGCCTATGCCGACGATATCCGCATCCCGCTGAAATACGGGATCGACCAATGCGTTGGCGACACGATCTGCGCCGGCGGCATCCTATATGGCCAGCGCAATATTCCTGTCATACTCGATTTCTGCAAGGACATCCGCGAAGTCGCCGAGCCCGGCGCCAAGTTCCTGAATTACGCCAACCCGATGGCGATGAACACCTGGGCGGCGATCGAATACGGCAAGGTCGACACGGTCGGCCTCTGCCACGGCGTCCAGCACGGCGCCGAACAGATCGCCGAAGTGCTGGGTGCAGCCTCCAAGGACGAGCTCGACTACATCTGCTCGGGCATCAACCACCAGACCTGGTTCGTCGACCTCAGGCTCAAGGGGCGCAAGATCGGCAAGGAGGAACTGGTTGCAGCCTTCGAAGCGCATCCCGTCTTCTCGCAGCAGGAAAAGCTGCGCATCGATGTCCTGAAGCGCTTCGGGGTCTATTCGACCGAAAGCAACGGCCATCTTTCCGAATACCTGCCCTGGTACCGCAAGCGGCCGGACGAGATCAACAAGTGGATCGACATGTCGGACTGGATCCACGGCGAGACCGGCGGCTATCTCAGGCACTCGACGGAAACGCGCAACTGGTTCGAGACGGAATTCCAGCAGATCCTCGAATCCGCATCCGCGCCGATCGATCCGGCCCGCCGCTCCAACGAGCACGCCAGCCACATCCTGGAAGCGCTGGAAACCAACCGGGTGTATCGCGGCCATTTCAACGTCAAGAACAACGGCATCATCACCAACCTGCCGGCCGACGCGATCATCGAATCGCCCGGCTTCGTCGATCGCTTCGGGATCAACATGGTGGCCGGCATCACCCTGCCGGAAGCCTGTGCTGCCACCTGCATCGCCTCGATCAACGTCCAGCGCATGTCGGTGCACGCAGCTGTCACGGGCGACATCGACCTGTTGAAACTCGCCGTCCTCCACGATCCCCTTGTCGGCGCGGTCTCGACGCCGGAAGAGGTCTGGCAGATGGTCGACGAGATGGTGGTCGCCCAGGCGCGCTGGCTGCCGCAATATGCCGATGCCATCGAACCGGCCAAGGAAAGGCTGTCGAAATCAAAGGTCAAGACGGGCGACTGGAAGGGCGCCGCGACCCGCAACGTCCGGTCGATCGAGGAACTGCGCGTGGAGAAGGCTGGCCTCAAGCAGGCCAGCTGAGTGAGCGGGGGCGGAAATGGCTGCGGAGCGCTTGAGGAGAGGCGTCCGCCAAATGCCGTTCGTCCCGATTTGGAGGAGCAGAGCCGCTTTTGAAAGAGGCGCTCGCGATAGAGGGGAGAAGACAATGAGCCATTTCCGATCCATCAGCCGTTTCGCAGGGCTGGCGCTGGCAGCGTCGGTCATCGCGATGAATGCGCATGCCGCCGAGGTGACAGTCGCCCCCGTGGCGCCGACCTTCCCGTCGGAAGGCAAGATCAAATATGTCGCCCGCGACTCCATTCTGGAGTTCAAGGCGCTGCCGTAATTCCACGAGCCGGACTGGGTCACCGAGAAGTTCGTCAAGACCGGCAAGCTGCCCCCGGTCAAGGATCGCCTTCCGAAGGAACCGATGGTCTTCAAGACCGGCAACATGCCTGACGGCGTCGGTGTCTACGGCGACACTTTGCGCCACGTCATCGGCGGCCGTCCGGAGGGCTGGAACTATGGCGCGGGCCAGACGCAGGGCTGGGGCGGCATCGACATCGGCCTCTCCGAATGCCTGACGCGCACCGCGCCACTCTTCCAGGTCGAGGCCAAGGACACCGAGCCGCTGCCCAACCTTGCCAAGAGCTGGGACTGGTCGCCGGATGGCCACAAGCTGACCATGCACCTGATCGAAGGGGCCAAGTGGTCCGACGGCGTCGCCTTCAATGCCGACGACGTGATGTTCTATTGGGATGACGAGGTCGTCGATCCCAATGTCTCGCCGCTGAACGGCGCGACGCCCGAGACATTCGGTGTCGGCACGACGCTCAAGAAGGTCGACGACTACACCGTCGAGTGGACGTTCAAGGAAGCCTTTCCGCGGCAGTATCTGTTCGCCATGGCCTACGGCACGTTCTGCCCCGGCCCGTCGCATATCCTGAAGCCGCAGCATCCGAAATATTCGAAGAACACCTACGAGCAGTTCAAGAATGCCTTCCCGCCCGAGTTCATGAACATGCCGGTCATGGGAGCCTGGGTGCCGGTGGAGTACCGCCCGGACGACATTATCGTCATGCGTCGCAACCCGTACTACTGGAAGGTCGACGAAAAGGGCAATCAGCTGCCCTACATCAACGAGGCGCACTACAAGCTTTCGACCTGGGCAGACCGCGACGTCCAGGCCGTTGCCGGCTCCGGCGACATTTCCAACCTCGAGCAGCCGGAAAACTTCGTTGCTTCGCTGAAGCGGGCCGCCCAGCCCGACGCGCCGGCGCGCCTTGCCTTCGGTCCGCGCCTGACGGGCTACAATCTGCACATGAATTTCTCGGCCAACGGCTGGGGTCAGCCGGATGAGCGGGCGCAGGCCGTTCGCGAGCTCAACCGCAATCTCGACTTCCGCAAGGCCGTTACCATGGCGCTGGATCGCAAGTCGATCGGCGAATCCCTCGTCAAGGGTCCGTTCACGGCGATCTATCCAGGCGGCATTTCCTCCGGCACCAGCTTCTACGACCGGCAATCGACGGTCTACTACCCCTACGACCTTGCCGCCGCCAAGGCGGAGCTTGCAAAGGCCGGGCTGAAGGACACGGATGGCGACGGCATCGTCAATTTCCCGGCCGGCACTGCCGGTGGCAAGGACGTGGAAATCGTGCTGCTGGTCAACAACGACTACGGCACGGACAAGAGCCTTGCCGAGGGTGTGATTGCCCAGATGGAGAAACTCGGCATCCGGGTGATCCTCAACTCCCTGACCGGCACGCAGCGCGACGCCGCCAACTATTCCGGTCGTTTCGACTGGATGGTCAGGCGCAACAGCACGGAGCTGTCGTCCGTGGTGCAGAACACCGAGCAGCTTGCGCCGCTCGGGCCGCGGACAAGCTGGCACCATCGGTCTCCGGAAAGCGGCGAGCTCGACCTGATGCCCTTCGAGCAGCAACTGGTGGATGTCGTCCGCAAGTTCATCACCACGCAGGACAACGACGAGCGCGCCAGCCTGATGAAGCAGTACCAGAAGATCTACACCGAGAACGTCAATACGGTCGGGCTGACGGAATATCCGGGCGCGCTGATCATCAACAAGCGCTTCTCGAACGTGCCGCAGGGAACGCCGATCTTCATGTTCAACTGGGCCGAGGATGCGATCATCCGCGAGCGGATGTTCGTCGCCGCCGACAAGCAGGGCAAGTACGAGCTGTTTCCGCAGCAACTGCCCGGTGCACCCGGTGGCAAGGGGCCGATAGACTAGCCTCCCAAGGCAAAAGGGTACCCAGTCGCAACGAAGGTGGCCGGGTACTCTTCCAACAGTGCAAGGACGTTCCGCCGAACGTCCTAACCGTCCGACGGCAACAAGAGAAGCGAACGATCCCATGTTGCGATTTCTACTGGTCCGCATCGCTTCGGCGATACCGATCCTTTTCATTCTCAGCCTGGTGACCTTCACCATCATCCAGGCACCGCCGGGCGATTATGCCGATTACATTCGTTCGCAGGCGATGAACCAGGGCGGCGCCTCCTTCGCCCAGGCCGATGCACAGGCGCAGGCCTACCGCATCGAACACGGCCTCGATGAGTCTCTGCCCGTGCAGTATCTGAACTGGATCGGCGGCATCGTCACGCGCGGCGATTTCGGCTACAGCATGTTCTACAACAAGCCCGTCGCGGACGTCGTCGGCGAGCGCCTGCCGCGCACCTTGATCCTGGCTCTGGTCTGCCACATCCTGGCGTCGATCCTCGGCATTTCCTTCGGCATCATCGCCGCCACGAGGCAATACAGCTGGATCGACAGCGTGCTGTCGGCCGTCGCCTTCCTCGGCATGACGGTGCCGCGCTTTCTGATGGCGCTGATCATCGTCTATCTCCTGGTGTTCCAGCTGAACGTCTCGGAAATCGGCAGTTTCTTTTCGCCGCAATATGGCGGCGCGCCGTGGTCCTTCGCCAAGCTCGGCGATCTCATCCACCACGTCTGGCCGGTGGTTGCCATCGCCACCTTCGGCGGGCTCGCCTACAACATGCGTGTCATGCGCGGCAATCTGCTCGATACGCTGAACGCGCAATATGTTGAAACGGCTCGAGCCAAGGGCCTCTCCGGCAGTGCTGTTGTCATGCGCCACGCGGTGCCGAACGCGCTGCATCCGCTCGTTATGTATCAGGGCGTCGTGCTTCCATACATGCTGACCGGCGAGATCGAGACCGCGATCATCTTCTCGCTGCCAACCGTCGGACCGGCGATCGTCGGCTCCATGGCAATCGGCGACGTCTATGTCACGGCCACCTTCATGATGGTGCTTTCCGCCACGCTGATCGTCGGCAACATCATCGCCGACATGCTGCTTGCCATGCTGGACCCGCGCGTCCGCCAGTACGGAGGAGCCTGACATGCTCGCCTTCGATTCAGCTCCTCCGCCACCGCACGAGGAAATCACCAAGCATCCGCATAACGGCAATGAAAGCTATCTTTCGCTCGTCTGGCGCCGGCTGCGACGTTCCTGGACAGGCATGATGGGCCTAATCCTCGTCGGCCTGCTGCTCTTCATGGCAATCTTTGCGGATTTCTTCGCGCCGATGGATCCAAAGGCGACCGACGTTGGCTTCGCCCCGCCTCAGCTTGTCAGCCTGCGCGACAAAGACGGCAACTTCGCCTTTCCGCCGCGCGTCTATGCGCTCGGCGAATCCGAGGAACTCGATCC
>Ga0070670_100000923_pt1 | contig 23070 bp, 18 predicted proteins | sample KBSS63metaG_FD_64665 | JGI IMG/M metagenome (GOLD analysis project Ga0070670, IMG submission 64665) | Switchgrass rhizosphere microbial communities from Kellogg Biological Station, Michigan, USA - KBS S6-3 metaG | ecosystem: Host-associated > Plants > Roots > Rhizosphere > Soil ... | reverse complement strand
TCAATCAGCTCGCCCAGCAATTCCTGCGTCGTGTATCCGAACAGGCGCTCCGCTTGAGGGTTGGCGGCGATGATCCTTCCCCCCTCCACGACGAGCACCGCGTCGGGCGCAGTTTCGAACAGTGCGCGATAGGTCTCCGCCGAAAATGATTGCTGCGCTCTCGTATCAGATGCGTTCACCTTCGGTCCACCTTGCACGTCAGAACGTAGCCGGCGCCGCGCACCGATTTGATGAGCTCGGGCCGCTGCGGATCGGCCTCGATCTTGCGGCGCAATCGCCCGACCTGGACGTCGATCGTGCGATCGAATGGGCCCGCTTCGCGGTTGCGCGTGGCCTCGAGCAATTCGTCCCGCGAGAGTACCCGGCCGGCGGATTTCACCAGCGCAGCCAGCAAGTCGAACTCTCCGCTGGTGAGGTCGACCGCCTTGCCCTGCGGGGATTCGAGCCGGCGAGCCGACACGTCGAAGGTCCAGCCGGCGAAGCGCGCGACCTCCGCTGACGCATTCGCGGTTCGGGCAGGCGCCTTGTCGAGGGTTCGCCGCAACACGCTGCGGACACGGGCTCCCAGCTCGCGCAGATCGAATGGCTTGGCGACGTAATCGTCGGCTCCGACCTCGAGGCCGACGATCCGGTCGATCTGCTCGCCGCGACCGGACACCACGATGACCGCCACCGATGTCGTCTCACGCAATGTGCGCATCAGCGCGAGACCGTCCTCGCCGGGCAAGCCAAGATCGAGCAACACGAGATCGACCGTTCCTTCCGAGATGATCCGGCGCATGGTCGCACCGTTTTCCGCGGTGCTGATCTGGTAGCCCTGGGCACTGAGGGAGCGCCGCAGGATATCGACGATCGCGGGCTCGTCGTCGACAACAAGGATATGTGCCGAGCCGCTCATGAAAGGTTGCGTGGCAGGCGGGCATTGTAACACTCGACGTTACACGCTGTTACGCAGTGTTTCCTGCGCTACATCTTCCGTTTTCCGAGGCGGCGTAGCTTCGTCCTTGCCGCAAGGGCGCATCGGGTGGTGCCCCCGGAACCGTGAGGAGATGAACGATGTCCAGTGCCGTGCACAAGACCTGGAACGACGCAAAGAGCGCGCGTGCTTCGATACCCGTCGCCGCCGTCATCCCGCTTCCCATAGCGCGAAACGTCCCTGCGACAGCTCCCCTCGCCAAGGCGAAGCTCGGTTGCACGACCTGCGCCATGCGCAAGGCCTGCGTGGCGTCCGAGCTCGGCGGCGCAGCGCTCCTGAGGTTCGAGGACCACGTCCACACCAAGCGCCGAATCCGCACTGGCGAGCATCTGTATCGCGCAGGCGATCCGGCGACGTCGCTGTATGCGGTGCGCTCGGGGTTCCTCATGACGTCGACGGTGGCGCGCGACGGACGCGAACAGGTAACTGCATTTCACCTCCTGGGCGACATCGTCGGAATCGAAGTGATCGGGGGCGGCACCCAGGCCAGCGATGCCGTGGCGCTGGAGGACACCGAGGTTTGCGAGCTGCCGCTCAGCGCGCTCGAACACCTTGCGGCCGAGATCCCGCAGGTTCGCCGCACGCTCTATCGGCTGATCGGCGAGCGGTTTCAGTCCGAGCGCGACGCCATGCTGCTTCTCGGCAGCATGCGCGCAGAGGAACGCGTCGCCACGTTCCTGCTGAACCTCGGGCGGCGCTACGAGACGCGCGGCTTTTCGGGAAGGCGCTTCATCCTGCGCATGAGCCGCGCGGACATCGGAAGCCACCTCGGCCTGCGGCTCGAGACCGTCAGCCGCGTGTTCTCGAGGTTCCAGGCCGAAGGCTTGTTGCATGTGGACAGCAGGTCCGTCGAGATCCTGGACTCCGAAGCGTTGAGCCTCGTGATCGGACGCAGCATCAACTGATGGTCGCCGGCCGCCACCTGCTTGCAGTTTCCTGGGCGCAGGGAATCGCCAATGGAGCTCCGTACATGCGTGACACCGTTTGCATCGTCGACAACGACGAGGAGATGCGCGTTCTGCTGGCGCGGGTCGTCCAGTCGGTGGGCTTGCCGACGCGGTCCTACGATTCGGCCGAGTCGTTCCTCGATCGACAACCGGAAGCCGGCGTCGCCTGCCTGCTGATCGATGTCGAGCTCGGCGGAATGAGCGGGGTTTCGCTGCTCGAGCGGCTCGCCGAGCACGAGCTCGACGTTCCCGTCTTCCTGATCAGCGGCGGACACGACGCCCACACCATCGCAACGGCCAAGCGCCTCGGGGCGGTGGCCGTGGACAAGCCTTTCGATGCGCGCGTGCTGGCGCAACAGATACGTGCGGCGGTGAAGGAAGCAACGAAACGCCCGACGGATGACTAGGCTCACTTCATCCACGATGCGCGTGCGTTGATCAAGGTCAAGCGTCGTGGCGATGGGTTGGCCTAATCTCGCGGGCTTTGGGTCACGGAAGGGTCTGAAGCGATCATGAGGATTCGAAAGACAGGACTGACGGCTGCGATCATCTTCGCAGGTTTTTGTGCGAGCGCCGGCGGGCAGCAGGTCACCGGCACCTTGGGCTCGCCCAGCGCCACCACGAGCATCCCCGGCACGCAGCTCCCGGCGCCCGACCCCAAGTTCGGCGGCGTGATCAAGGACGACGCGCTGCAGTCGAAACCCTGGTGGGCGCCGCGCGTCGTGCCGCCCAAGGGTGCGCCGAACGTGCTGCTCATCATCACCGACGACGCCGGGTTCGGCGTCCCCAGCACGTTCGGCGGCGTGATTCCGACGCCCGCGATGGACCGCATCGCCAATGCGGGCCTGCGCTACAACCGCATGTTCTCGACGGCGCTATGCTCGCCGACCCGGGCTGCGCTCATTACAGGGCGCAACCACCACTCCGCCGGCTTCGGCGTGATCTCGGAGCAGTCGACGGGCTTCCCCGGTTACAACAGCATCATCGGCAAGGACAAGGCGACCATCGGCCGCCTGCTGCTCGACAACGGCTATGCCACCTCCTGGTTCGGGAAGGACCACAACGTGCCGGCGTTCGCGGCGAGCCAGGCCGGCCCGTTTGATCAGTGGCCGGGCGGAATGGGCTTCGAGTACTTCTACGGTTTCGTCGGAGGCGACGCCAACCAATGGGCGCCCAATCTCTTCCGCAACACGACGCAGATCTACCCGTTCGAAGGCAAGCCCGGCTGGAATCTCGTCACGGGAATGGCCGACGACGCGATTGATTACATCAACCGGATGCACCAGATCCAGCCCTCGAAGCCCCTCTTCATCAAGTACGCGCCTGGAGCGACGCACGCGCCGCATCACCCGACGAAGGAATGGGTGGACAAGATCAGCGCGATGCATCTCTTCGACGACGGCTGGGTCAAGGTGCGCGAGCGCATCTTCGAGAATCAGAAGAAGCTCGGCGTGATACCGAAAGATTCCAGGCTGCCGCCCTGGCCCAAGGATGTGCTCAAGGAGTGGGACCAGCTGACAGCGGCCGAGAAGAAGCTCTTCATCCGGCAGGTCGACGTATTCGCCGCTTACGCGGCCTACAGCGATCACGAGATCGGCCGCGTGATCCAGGCATTCGAGGACCTGGGCCGGCTCGAAAACACCCTGATCATCTACATCAACGGCGACAACGGCACCAGCGCCGAGGGCGGGCCGCTGGGCACGCCGAACGAGGTTGCGTTCTTCAACGGCCTGAACGAGCTTCCCGTCGACGTACAGATGAAGTTCTACGACGTCTGGGGCACCGAGCAGACCTACAACCACATGTCGGCCGGATGGTCGTGGGCGTTCGACACGCCGTTCTCGTGGTTCAAGCAGAACGCGTCGCAACTGGGCGGCGTCAACCAGAACATGGTCGTGTCGTGGCCTGCGCGCATCAAGGACAAGGGTGGGCTGCGCGAGCAGTTCGTTCACGTCATCGACGTCGTGCCGACGATCCTCGAGGCGGCCGGCATCCGGGCGCCCGATTCCGTCGACGGCATCAAGCAGGCGCCGATCGAAGGCATCAGCTTCGCGTACACGTTCGACGAGAAGAACGCGAAGGCTGCCTCGCGCCACAAGACGCAGTACTTCGAGATGATGGGCCAGTGGGCGTTGTACAACGACGGCTGGTTCCTGAGCACCAAGGTCAATCGCGCGCCGTGGGAAGCCTTCGGTCCCGCCAACCCCGACCCGCTCAACAACCAGGTGCTCGAGCTCTTCAATCTCAACAGCGACTTCAACCAGACGACGGACCTCTCCAAGAGCAATCCGCAGAAAGTGAAGGAGCTGAAGCAGATGTTCGTCGCGGAGGCGAAGAAGCATCAGGTCTTCCCGATGGATGCGTCGGTCGCGGCGCGGATCGTCGCACCGCGGCCCAACATTACGGCGGGCCGTTCCGAGTTCGTCTACACGCGGCCGATGGTCGGGTTGCCGCAGGGCGATTCGCCGCTTCTGCTGAACACGTCGTACACCATCACCGCCGACATCGACGTGCCGCAAGGCGGCGCCGAAGGAATGATCCTCACTTCCGGCGGACGCTTCGGCGGCTATGGCTTCTACCTGCTCAAGGGCAAGCCTGTGTTCCTCTGGAACATGGTCGACCTCGAGCGCTTGAAATGGGAAGCGCCTGACGCGCTCGCTCCGGGCCGGCACACGGTGGTGTTCGATTTCAAGTACGACGGCATGGGGCCCGGCACGCTCGCGTTCAACAACTTCAGCGGCGTGGGGCGACCCGGAGTCGGCACGCTCAAGGTCGACGGCAAGGATGTCGCGACGAAAAAGATGGAGCGCACGCTGCCGATGATCCTGCAATGGGACGAGTCGTTCGACATCGGTTCGGACACGCTCACGGGCGTGAACGACGCCGATTACAAACCGCCGTTCACGCTGACGGCGAAGCTCAACAAGCTCACGATCAAGGTCGATCGTCCGGAGTTGTCCGCCGGCGATATCCGGAAGCTGCAGGCGGCGATGAGCGAGAAGGCGAAGGCCGACTGACCGAGCAAGGCAGTCCAGAAACGCAGGGAGTGCGGAAGTGATCGGCGGCGGAAAGCTGCGACCTTTCGAGCAAGGCGGCGTCCGAACGGCGCCGTTTTGCTTTGTAAAAGCTGAAGGAAGCGATCTTGTCGTCGCCGGAAAGCTGAACGAGCAAATTGCCGACGAGCTCGACGTTGCGGAGCGAACCGTCAAGAGGGAGCGCGAGCGAAGCGCTCCAGCGCGGATGCACTCCACCCGTGTAGAGTGCCGCATCGGACGCATGGGAAGGAGCCTTCGCATGGGTATGCGCAGCGTGAGTATGCGTAGGAGGGCGGTAATCGCGCTCGTCGCGCTGGTCGTGCCAGTTTCATCCTGGCCGCAGACGTCGCGCGTCTACCGGGTCGGCTTCCTGGTCCCCCGCTCGTCCGCAGACTTTGGCGGGCGAATTGGCGCATTTCGAACCGGCATGCGCGAGCTCGGCTACATCGAGGGAACGAATTTGACGATCGATTGGCGCTTTGCCGACGGGGAATACGACAGACTTCCGGCACTCGCGAATCAACTCGTTCAGTCGAAGATCGATGTTCTTGTCGTCGATTCGACGCCCGGAGTCAAGGTCGCGCGTGCGGCGACCAAGACGATTCCTATCGTGATGATCTCGGTAGGTGACCCCGTCGCAAGTGGGTTTGTCTCGAGCCTTTCGCGGCCCGGCACGAACATCACGGGACTGTCGAACGTCGTCGGCGACGTCAGCGCGAAGTATGTCGAACTGCTGCATGGCGCCGTTCCGGGGCTCAAGCGCATCGCAGTGCTGACCAATCCGGACAACTCGACGCACCCGAAGATACTGAACCAGGTGCGCACTGTGGCTACCACGATGGGGATTGCCGTTTCGCCCATCGTGGCTCGTAGCCCAGCTGAAATCGAAGCAGGGTTCGTCACGATCCGCAAAGTGGGCGCGAATGGACTGATCGTGTTGGGCGATCCTTTTTTCGGTCAGCAAGGTCGCCAGATCGGCGAACTCGCCTTGCGGGGCCGCGTGGCCACCCTGCTGACGAACCGGTCGTTGGCGGAAGCGGGCGGGTTGATGAGCTATGGCCAGGACCTCGTCGAGCACTACCGGCGTGCCGCAATCTACGTTGACAAGCTTCTCAAAGGCGCCAAGCCCGAGGACCTTCCCGTCGAGCAATCCACGAACATCGAGCTCGTCGTCAACATGAAGACGGCGAAGGCACTAGGGCTCACGATTTCGCAGTCGCTTCTGTTGCGTGCCAACGACGTAATCAATTGAAACGAAGTTCGCGTGCCAAACTGCGCGGGTTGAAGGAACAATCGCCGGCATTCGCTCACGTCGCGGTCTGCGAAAGCGGCACAGCACGACTGGCCCATCGCTGCCAACTCGTGCCCCTTGCGTGCCTGTCGCGTGTCCCGATTGCCCGTTGGGAAACCTGGTTCTCTTTCTCGCGATCATCTATCGCTTGACCCGCATTCGCGAAGACCTTTCCCTCCGCATGATGGACATCTTCCAGGACGCGCGGCACGGAGATGGGCGTTCCCGTCGCAGACGCTTAATCCGGGACAGGACCGCGCGCGTCATCCGGCGATCGCAAAGGCCGCGATCAAGTCCGGCTGAACTCGTTGCGCCGACCAAGACGGAAACGTTTCTCGTGGGGAACGCGTCCGTCCGCCGTCACCGCGGCGCCGCGCTCCGGTCCTGCGGAAGTCCCAGACTCGGGTATTCGGTAATCGCGCGAAATCCCATCCGCTCGTACACAGGCTGCCCCATCGGTGAAGACAGCAGCCCGCTGCACTGGCAGCCCAGCTCACGACCGCGCTGAACCGCGTGCCAGGTCATCGCCGCGCCCAGCCCCTTGCGCCGGTGACCGTCGACCGTGGCGACGTTGTAGACGCCCGCCACGCCGTTGTTGAGAAACAGCGCCGAACTGGTCACGGGCAACCCGTCCACGTAACCGACGTAGACTTCCGCATCGTGCATTTCCAGAAGCGCTGGAGGGACGAGCCGGTCCATGATGTCGGCCGATATGCCAAACCCGCGGGCGCAGACATCCGCGTGGTGCTCGAGTGTCGGTCGGTCTCGTGCGCACACGATGTTCAGGCCGGCGCACGGCGTGCCCTCAGCCACGGTGTTCGACATCGCCATGCCCGGCAGTGCCGGCGCATCGACGAGTCCCAGCGATTTCGCCGCCGCGCTCGTCACCGGGTCGGGGGGTACGCAAAAGCGAATGAGGAAAGGCAGGTTGGCCGTTTGGAATCGGGCGACGGCCCGCGAGAGGTCAGCCGCCGGATCAGCGAGCGGGCCGCGCACGAAGGCGATGTTGAATGCCGCGGCGGGCAGTCCGGTGACGACCAGCGAGATCCCGCCGTATTCGATCACCTCGCCACCGTCGACGATGCGGGCGAGCGACCGGAAGGTCTCGACGAAGTTGGCCCCCAAACGGGCGACCATCTCGGCGGAAAAGCCTCTGTCACGCATGTTGGGCATGTTACGCGAGCCCGGAGGTTGCAATTGCCGCCGTTATGAGAGGCCGAGTCGACATGCTCGGTTGAATTGCACCAGCGAGCGCACGTAAGCCGAATGGCCCGTTCCGGCCATCCGCGTGTCCCTTTCGCCCGATCCTCTACCAATTGACGTAGCTCAAGGGTGTATCCCACGGTGCCCCGATACTGCGGGGTTTGGCCCATTGATGGAGTTCCCCCGGCTGTGTCGCCCGGCGTGTACCTCTACCAGCTGACCGAGACTGGCCTTTCGGCAACGATAACCGTCGGCGGAACGAAGTTCTTCAAGGATGGCGATTTGAACTGAAGCGCTTGCTTCGATGACCAGTCAGCGGACTGAACTCGACGTGATGGCGGAAGAAGAACATTTTGAGAGAGACGCTATGAATGCACGCAGTGCCTTTAGGGTATTGACTTCCGCGGTCGCGCTTGCCGCATGCCTGGGATCGGCCTCGGCGCAGCAGGTCACGGGCGTTCCGGGTTCTCCAAGCGCCACGACGACTCTCGATGGCAAACAGCTCCCACCGCCAGATCCGAAATTCGGCGGAATCATCAAGGAAAAGGCGTCGGAGTCGAAAGCCTGGTGGGCGCCACGCGTCGTGCCGCCGAAGGGCGCGCCCAACGTGCTGCTGATCATGACCGACGACAGCGGGTTCGGCGCGCCGGGCACCTTCGGTGGCGTCGTTCCGACCCCGGCGATGGATCGAATCGCCAAAGCGGGGTTGCGGTACACGAACTTTCACTCCACGTCGCTGTGCTCGCCGTCGCGCGCGGCCTTGATCACGGGGCGCAACCACCACGTAGCCGGCTTCGGCGTAGTGGGCGAGATCGCGACGGGATTCCCGGGCTACGACTCGGTCATCCGCAAAGAGAACGGCACCATCGGCGCCATTCTAAGGGACAACGGGTACGCGACCTCGTGGTTCGGCAAGAATCACAACACGCCGTTCTATCAGGCGACCTCGGCCGGACCGTTCGAGCAATGGCCGAACGGTATGGGCTTCGAATATTTCTACGGGTTCGTCGGCGGCGACACCAGCCAGTGGCAGCCCAACCTGTTCCGCAACACGACGGCCATCTTCCCGTTCCAGGGCAATCCCGGCTGGAACCTGACGACCGCCATGGCGGACGAAGCGATCCACTACATGAGGGAGTTGAAGGAGGTCGCGCCGGACAAGCCGTTCCTCGTCTACTACGTGCCGGGCGGCACGCACTCCCCGCATCATCCGACGCCGGAGTGGATCAAGAAGATCAGCGACATGCATCTGTTCGACGCCGGCTGGAACAAGGTGCGCGAGACGATCTTCGCCAACCAGAAGCGGCTCGGCATCATGCCTGCGAACGCGGAGCTCACCCCGTGGCCGAAGGACCTGCCCCAGTGGGATTCGCTGAGCGTGGAAGAGAAGACGCTCTTCATCAGGCAGGCCGACGTGTTCGGCGCCTACCTCGCCTACACGGATCACGAGATCGGACGCGTCATTCAGGCGGTCGAGGACATGGGCCAACTCGACAACACCCTGATCATCTACATCGCCGGCGACAACGGCGCCAGCTCCGAAGGCATGCTCAACGGCACGCCGAACGAGTTCACTACGTTCAACGGCGTTCCGGTTCCGGTCAAGGACCAGTTCCTCTGGTACCCGTTCTGGGGATCCGAGCGAACCTTCCCGCACTTCGCGGCAGCTTGGTCGTGGGCGATGGACACGCCGTTCAAGTGGACGAAGCAGGTGGCGTCGCATTACGGCGGAACCGCGCAGGGCGTGGCGGTGTCATGGCCGGGCCACATCGACGAGCCCGGCGGGATCCGCCGCCAGTTCAGCCACCTCATCGACATCGCGCCGACGATCCTCGAAGCGACGGGCATCCCGCTGCCGGATACCGTCGACGGCATCAAGCAACGTCCCATGGACGGCGTGAGCATGGCGTACACATGGAACAAGGCTAACGCCAACGCCCCCACGCGGCACGCGACGCAATACTTCGAGATGCTGGGTAACCGCGCCATCTACCACGACGGCTGGATCGCGGCGACGACTCCGGCAACGATTCCGTGGGAACTCTCCACCAAGCCGGCGCCCGACGTCATCAGCGGGTACAACTGGGAACTCTACAACGTCGGTGACCTGCAGTCGGTGGATCCCACCGAGAACAACGACCTGGCCGCAAAGATGCCGGAGAAGTTGAAGCAGATGCAGGAGCTCTTCTACGCCGAGGCGAAGAAGTTCGACGTGCTGCCGCTCGACAACACGTCACTGCTGCGCTGGAATACGCCGCGTCCTAACCTCACCGGTGGACGCAAGGTCTTCACGTATTCCGGCGAACTCATCAGCACGCCGAACAGCGGCGCACCGAGCATCCTGAACAAGTCGTACACGATCACCGCCGAGGTCACGATTCCCGAAGGCGGCGCAGAAGGCATGATCGTCACCGACGGCGGCCGCTTCGGCGGCTATGGGCTCTTCCTGAGCAAGGGCGAGCTTGGCATCGGCCGGGGCAAGCCGGTGTTCCTTTACAACCTGCTCGACCTCAAGCGCACGACGTGGGAAGGGCCCGAGTTGAGCGCCGGCAAGCACATCATCGTCTTCGACTTCAAGTCCGACGGTCCGGGTCTCGGCAAGGGAGGCACTGGCGTGCTCTCCGTGGACGGCAAGGAAGTCGCTCGGAATTCCATCGAACACGGTACCCCGATCACGTTCCCCGAGGACGAGACCTTCGACATTGGCCAGGACACGCGCACGCCGCTCGCGCTGATCGAGTATCGCTACGACGTTCCCTTCAAGTTCACCGGAAAGATCAACAAGGTGACCTTCAACCTCGGCGACGAGAAGTTGTCGGCAGAAGAGCAGGAGGTGGTGCACAAGGCCCTCGCCCGTGCGCGCGACGAACTCTGACCTCAGCCGCACGCGATGAGACGTGTGCTCGCAGTTGCCGCACTTGCCGAAGCCGCGACCGGCGCGGCGCTGCTCGTTGTTCCGTCGCGTGTCGCGCGACTGTTGCTCGGCGAGGACCTTGGCGGCGCCGCACTGCCAGTAGCGAGGGTCGCGGGCATTGCCCTGATCGCACTGGGCTTTGCCTGCTGGCCGGGGTCGCCGCGGATCGGCATGCTGCTCTACAGCGCGGGCGTGGCGGTGTTTCTCGCCTATGTCGGCCTCGCCGGCGGAGCCGGCGCTCTGCTATGGCCGGAAATACGTGGTTCAAGGCGTCATATGGCGCGAACGCGATTTTCTAATACAAGGTCGTGCCTGCACCTTGATGTTCGAGCGCGTGCCAACGAAGCGGCATACGCGCATACCGTGGAGCATCCGTCGTGACGAATCGAGAGAATGCGACCACCGCAGTCGTTGCCGACATCGTCGCGAGTATTCGCGCCCGGCTCGGCAAGCAGCTGGGTGGGAGGGCCCGGTTAGACGGCTGCTTGACACCATGGCTGATGCTGGCGAGACGGCCGCTCCCGCCAGAAAATTGTCCTTCCGCGTCAGAACTTCTCCGGCACCAACTTGTACGGGTAATCGGGCTCCTTGCAGCTCTTCGGCTTTTGCCTGTTGGGGAGCTTCACCTTCCCGTGCGGCAACTCCTTGTACGCGATGTGCGCAAGAAGCGACGGTCGCTAGTTATTCGCCAAGCTTGGTCCGTCTCGTCCGAGGGTGCACTTTGTTACCGGGTTGCAGCAGATAGTCAACGCTTCGCAATGCGCACGCGCCATAACCGTCGCCTCCTTGATCCCTGTCAAGAGGGATTTTTAGAGGCCAACGGACACTATGCTTTGCTGGTGAGTATGTCCCGATGCGGGCGGCGTATAGGTGGTGCCTCGTTTTGCGCCGTCGAAAAACACCTCGTCAGTGCGGGCAGAAGAGGCCGCAAACTCAAATGATGAAATCCACGCGCGGACACTTATTGATAGCAGTGCTCATCAGCGTGCTGACGTTGCTCTGCGCGGTTCTTCCGGCCCATGCAGCCGACAAGAAACCCAACATTCTGCTGATCGTAGCGGACGACATGGGCTACTCCGACATCGGAGGCTTCGGCGGCGAGATAAAGACTCCGAATCTCGATGCGCTCGCCGCGCGGGGCCTGCGGGCGACGAGTTTCTATGTGGGCCCGACGTGCTCGCCTACACGTTCGATGCTCCTGAGCGGCACCGACAACCACGTCGCCGGCTTGGGCAACATGGCCGAGTTTCTGGGTCCGAAGCAGAAGGGCAAGCCGGGCTACGAGGGCCATCTCAATAGCCGCGTCGTGACTCTCGCCACGGTGCTGCGCGAGGCTGGCTATCACACCTACATGGCAGGGAAATGGCACATGGGGGAGGCGCCGGGAAGCTGGCCCGCCGCGCGCGGGTTCGAGCGCGACTTCACGCTCCTGCAGGGCGGCGGCAGCAACTGGGCCGACATGGTGTATCCGAATCCGGCACACCCGCACCTGACCTTCACACTCAACGGCAGACTGCTCGACAAGCTGCCCTCGAATCATTTCTCCTCGGAGGCGTACGCCAACTTCATCATGAAGTCCGTCGACGAGCACAAGGACGACGGCAAGCCGTTCTTCGCCTATCTCTCCTTCCAGGCTGTCCACAGCCCCTTCGCGGTGCCGGACGACTGGCTCGACGCATATCGGGGACAGTACGACAAGGGCTACGACGCGCTGCGCGCATCGCGCGTCGCCCGCATGAAGGAGATGGGCGTCGTCCGCAAGGACGTGTTGGCGTTCCCTGGACTCCCGGCGATTCCCGCGTGGGATTCGCTCACGCCTTCGCAGCAAAAACTCTCGGCCCGTCGAATGGAGATCTATGCCGCGATGCTCGCGAACATGGATCACCACATCGGCCGCGTCCTCGATCATCTCAAGGAAGCGGGCACTCTGGACAATACGCTCGTGCTCTTCTTCTCCGACAACGGAGCAGAACCTGTTGAGCTCGCAGCGTTGATCGAATCCGCGTTCTCGCCCGACGCCAAGCAGTGGTTCCAGGCGAACTTCGACCTGCGGCCCGAGAGCTGGGGCAAGCCGGGCTCCGCGGTCGATTATGGCCCGGCCTGGGCGCAGGCCGGTTCGGTGCCGTTTCGAGGGTTCAAGGGCTATGTGGCCGAAGGCGGCATCCGCTCTCCGCTCATCATCGCGGGCCCGGGGGTGAAGCACGCCGGCGAGATCAATTCCTCGTTCCTGCACGTCATGGACATCGCGCCAACGCTCTACGAACTGGCGGGCGCGCAGCACCCGTCCAAAAAACCTGCCAGCAAGATCGCACCTTTGCAGGGCAAGTCGCTCGTACCGCTGCTCGCCGGCGCAGTCGATTCACCTCGCGGCGAAACCGAGTGGGTAGGCTGGGAGCTTTTCGGCAACCGCGCCGTTCGCCAAGGCGACTGGAAGATCCTCAACAGCCTGCGTGCCATCGGCGGCAGCGGCGACTGGCAGTTGTACAACCTCAGGAACGACCCCGGCGAGACCCACGACCTTGCCAACGAGCATCCCGAGAAACTCAAGGCGCTGGTCGTTCTCTGGAACCGCTACGCCAAGCAGAACGGCCTCATTCTGACCGGCGATGGACCGTACAAGAAGGGCAAGGAACGCCTTGTCGAAGATGACTTGTACGAGTGATCTGTGTCCCGACCCATGGCGTGCGAAATTCGAATGCGGTGTTTTCATGTGCGTCCATGTTTCTTCTTCAGGGCACCGCCTGACTTTTTTCTACGTTTCCCTAGGTTAATCATGAAGATCTTCAGTTCGGTAACCGTCCTCCTTTGTTTCGCTATTGGCGCCCTACCCCCGTCGCCCGCCCTCGGTCAGTCGGCACAACCTGATGCAGATTTCGGGAAGTGGCAATTCACCGCGACTCTCTATGCCTGGGTCCCCATCATCGATGGCCAGGTGAACTTTCCTGACGACAAGGGAAGTACGGGCATTCACGTCAGCATGAAGAATGTTCTCAGCCACCTGAAGATGACATTTCAAGGATCGCTCGACGCCAACAACGGACGCTGGGGCATCTTCAACGACATCGTTTACGTCGATGTCGGCGGGGTCAAGTCGAAGAGCCACGATCTCATACTGGGCGATGTCGGCATTCCGGCCACCGCCACCGCGGACCTGAGCCTCGATCTCAAGTCATTGATATGGACCGTGGCTGGGGAGTACCGGGTCGCGTCGGATCCTGCATGGACCGTGGATCTGATGGGTGGTGCGCGGCGACTACGGATGAAACCGACGCTGGGGTACGCGATCACCGGCGAGCTCGGCCAGGTCGTGATCCCAGGTCGCAATGGAGTCAAGCAGGTCGACGAAGGCGTCTGGGACGGAATCGTGGGTGTCAAAGGTCGCTACACGTTCGGTGATGATGGCAAATGGTTCGTTCCGTTCTATCTCGATGTTGGCACTGGCCAATCGCAACTCACATGGCAGATTTCGAGCGGACTTGGCTATTCCTACAACTGGGGTTCTGTCTTTGCGACATGGCGGTATCTCGACTATAAGTTTCCCTCGGGAAAGGCGCTCGACAATATCAGCATGAGCGGCCCGATGCTCGCCGCGGCGCTGCACTGGTGAGCGCTGTCGCACCCGTTGGGGCCCCGCGTTGCTCCCCGGTGCGGCTCGCGTAGACGCCAGGCGATGCTTGCAGCTGTTCGATTTCGGTGTCTGCCAACGTTATCGGAGGTACGCACCGGGCACATGGCGCAGGAAATCGTAGACTGCGCCAAATCAAGTAGGCTCGACCTCATCGTGCTCGGCGCAAAGAGTCGCAGTGCCATGTCCGCCTGTTTCTGGGGTTAGTGGCCCAGCGCGTCGTTCGCACTTGCGAAAACCCCGATGCTGCTCGTGAAGTAGGCCCGTTAATTCACCGACCGCTACGATGCGTGATTCTCGCGACAGCACGTTATCGAGGAACACATACGATCAATGCGATGCTGACCCTGCCGCCGGTCGCGCAGTACACGCCAAGTCGATATTGCCGGACGCATGACTCATCGAATTGTCGAGATCGCCCCGCGGATCGGCGCGTCAGTTCGTGGCGTAACGCGCCCGTTCCGGGTGAGGGAGCCGTACGCGCTTCCGACCATTGAGGTCGCCCGGCAGCTGAATGTCACGGTTGATACCGGGCTAGCAAGCACTGAAGTCGACGCGCGTCAGCTTCGCTATGGCCTCAACCGCTTGCCCGAGGCGCTGCGGCGTCCGGCCTGGAAGCAGGTGCTCGATCAGTTTCGCGATTTCATGATCCTGGTGCTGCTGACCGCGGCCGTTCTGTCGGGGCTGATCGGTGATGTAGCCGACACGTTGGTCATTGTGCTGATCGTCGTGCTAAATGCCGCGATCGGCCTCTGGCAGCAACGGCGCGCGGATAAGGCGTTGCAGGCTCTGCAACGCATGGCCGTCCCGCACACCACCGTGCGGCGCGACGGCGGACAGGTGCAAGTGGTGGAGACCGCACACCTGGTACCCGGCGACGTGGTGCTTCTAGAAGCCGGCAATCTGGTTCCGGCCGACCTGAGGTTGTTCGACGTCGCGCGGCTGCGGGTGGACGAATCGGCGCTTACCGGCGAGTCAGTCACGGTTGCGAAGTCCCACGGCCATCTGCCATCGGACGAACGGCCGCTCGGTGACCGGACTAACATGGCGTTCAAGGGCACGTTGGTCACCCACGGCCGCGCCATCGGCGTAGTCGTGGCCACCGGGGAGCAGACCGAACTCGGTCAGGTTGCCAAGCTGATTGGTTCTGCGCAGAGCCCGGCGACGCCGTTGCAGCAGGGGTTGGCGGCGTTCGGCAAGCGGCTGTCGATGGTAATCCTGGCGATCTGTGCGCTGGTCTTCGCATTCGGCGTGTTGCGGGGCGAGCCTGTTTTGCTGATGGCGTTGACGGCTATCAGCCTCGCGGTCGCCGCCATTCCGGAAGCGTTGCCGGCTGTGGTGACAGTCTTGTTGGCCCTTGGCGCACGCCGCTTGGTCGGCGTGAATGCATTGGTGCGCCGCCTGCCCAGCGTGGAAACCCTCGGATCAGTCAGCGTCATTTGCTCGGACAAGACCGGCACGCTCACGCTCAATCGCATGCGGCTGCGCGCGCACCGGGCATTTGGCGTGCGGGACGAAGCGCTGTGGACTGCGCTGGTGTTATGCAATGACGCAGCGCTCGCGGCGGATGGCTGGGTTGGCGACCCTACTGAAACATCGCTTCTGCAGGCCGCACAGGATGCAGGACATGATGTCACTGCGCTCAAGCAAAGCCGGCCGCGGCGCCACGAATGGCCCTTCGACGCCGAGCGCAAGCGGATGACAACCTTGCACACGCACCGCGACGGCTGGCGCGCCTATGTCAAAGGAGCGCCCGAGTCGGTGCTGCCGCGCTGCGTCGCGGGCCCCCATCGCGAGGAGGCGCTGGCCACAGCGCGCGAGTGGGCCGCGCAGGGCATGCGCGTGCTCGCAGTCGGACGGCGCGACGGACATGACGACGTGGTGGCCCTCGATGCCGACGCGTTTGAACAAGGGCTCACGCTGATCGGGCTGGTCGGTCTCATCGACCCTCCGCGTCCTGAAGCACGCACCGCGGTCGCCGAGTGCCTGGCCGCAGGCATCCGGCCCGTGATGATCACCGGCGATCATCCCGCCACCGCCCTAGCTATTGCTCGGGACCTCGGCATCATCACGGCTGACGCAGGCGGCGTCCTAACTGGGGCCGAGTTGACCCGGCTCGATGCGAGGGCGCTGACTGCCGCTGTGCCACGCGTCTCGGTCTACGCGCGCATGGATCCGGCACAGAAGATCCGCATCGTGGAGGCATTGCAGGCGCAGGGCCTGTTTGTCGCCATGACGGGCGATGGCGTCAACGACGCGCCGGCATTGCGACGTGCCGACATCGGTGTGGCCATGGGCAAAGGAGGTACCGACGTTGCGCGCGAGGCCTCGAGCCTCGTGCTGCTCGACGACAACTTCGCCACAATTGTCAGCGCGGTGCGCGAGGGCCGCCGCATCTTCGACAACATCCGCAAGTTCATTCGCTACGTAATGACCGGCAATTCCGGCGAGATCTGGGTGCTGTTCCTGGCACCGCTGCTCGGTATGCCGGTGCCGTTGGTGCCAATCCAGATCCTCTGGGTAAATTTGGTCACCGATGGCCTGCCCGGACTTGCACTGGCTGCGGAGCCCGCGGAGCGCGGCGTGATGCAGCGTCCTCCGCGCCCGCCCCGCGAGAGCGTGTTTGCGCACGGTTTGTGGCAGCACGCACTTCTCGTCGGCCTGTTGATTGGCGGCTTGTGCCTGGGTGTCCAAGCCTGGGCCCTCGCGCGCGACGGCGGCGATGCGGCAAAATCCCACTGGCAAACGATGGTATTCACCGTGCTGACGCTATCGCAAATGGCGCACCTCCTCGCCATCCGCTCCGACCGCGAATCTCTTTTCACGCTTGGGCTGGCGACCAACGTGCCATTGATTGCCGCTGTAGCACTAACGTTGGTGCTGCAATTGGCGACGGTCTACGTGCCTTGGCTGCAACCCATCTTCCGCACGCAGCCCCTGTCCTTCTACGAGTTGGCGCTCTGCTTCGGCTTGGCCGCCGTCGTGTTTGTCGTGGTGGAAATCGAGAAGGCGTGGCGCCGGCAGACTTGACCGACATAGGCACGCGCAATCAGGACCCCACCGGCTGCGGGGCTGACGCACCCTCGACCGATGTCCAATGTTCGGTATTGGGTACGGACCGCGACGTCTGTATGTTCTCAATCACTCGGGCTACCGGCGGCCGGGCGCAGCCGTTGACGCACGTCAACGGCCGATGGACGCGTCGCGCCTAGAATGACCAAGCGTGGGCGCTGCCCGCGCCCACGCGCGTTCGTCGCGCCGAGCGCAGATTCCGTCCCCGCCGGCGGACGACGGCCGCAATTTGCGACGCGTGAGGTTTTATGACAAAGATCCTGGCGATTGCGGGTTCGTACCGGAAGGACGGGGTCATCGACCAGGCGATCCAAATCGCCGCCCGGCAGGCGGAAGAGCGCGGCGCCGAAGTCGAGGTCGTGCAGCTGCGCGACTATCCGATCGAATTCTGCCGTAACTGCCGCGAGTGCACACAGCTGCCCGGTGACGCGCCCGGTGAATGCGTGCTGCGCGACGGCATGCGCGTCCTGCTCGCCAAGATCGAGGCGGCCGACGCCTTTATTCTGGCTTCGCCGACCAACGTCTACGCGGTGACGGCCCTCTTCAAGCGCTTCATGGAACGCCTGGTCGTCTACTCGTATTGGCCCTGGGGAGCGCCCGCTCCGAAATTGCGGAAGAGCCGCGCAACCAAGAAAGCGCTGGTTATCACATCGTCGGCGGCGCCGGCACTGATCGGCCGCCTTTTTTTCGGAAGCGTGAAAGGGCTCAAAGCGACGGCGACGCTGATTGGCGCAAAGCGTGTGCGCGCCGTGTGCGTCGGTCTTGCGGCGAAGGTGCCGGATGCTCGGCTCGGCGCGAGCGATGCGCGTTGCATTGAGCGAGCGGTGGCCGCGATGTTATGAGCAGTCGCCTGGATCGCGCGATGGCTTCACACCCGCGCCGTGCGGCATGGACAATCGCCGGCGTTGCGGCGCTCGCCGTCGGATGGTCGACGTACGCCGCATACCGACGCGACATCGTCGCCGCTCGTGCCCGCGTTGCTTCCGGCAGCCTAACGGCGGACACGCGCTGCGGACCGATCGAATACGCGAGTGTTGGCGAAGGTCCGCCCGTATTGGTCGTGCATGGCGCGGGCGGCGGCTTCGACCAGGGCCTCGATTTGGGAGGACCGCTCTCGCTTCACGGATATCGCGTGATTGCAGTATCGCGCTTCGGCTATCTGCGAACGCCGCTTCCTGCCGACTCCTCGGCGGTGGCGCAAGCCGACGCGCACGCCGCTCTGCTCGATGCGCTCGGCATCGAGCAGGCCGCCGTGCTGGGTGCGTCGGCGGGGGCGCCGTCCGCCATGCAGTTCGCGCTGCGGCACGCGGAGCGCTGCCGTGCGCTGGTCCTGCTCGTCCCAGCCGCTTACGTGCCGCGTGCGGATGGCGCGCCATCGATCACGTCGCCGTCGCGGACGCCGCGGCTGTTCGACGCCGCGCTGCGCTCCGACTTCCTCTTCTGGGCCGCATCTCACCTGAGCCGCGACACCTTCATCGGCTCCATCCTGGCGACGCCTCCCGCCGTCGTCCGGCAGTCGACTTCTGCGGAGCAGGCGCGAGTTTTCGCGTTGCTCGACCATCTCCTTCCCGTCTCGGCGCGGCGGCTCGGCCTCGTCAACGACGCCGCGGTCGTCTCGTCGCTCGAGCGATGCGAACTCGAGCGGATCGACGTGCCGACTCTCGCGATCAGCACGGCGGATGATGGCTACGGGACCTTCGATGCCGCACGGTATACGGCAGAGCACGTTCGAGGCGCGCAATTCATCGGCTACGAAACCGGAGGTCATCTTTGCGTCGGGCACAGCGACGACCTTCTCGACGAGATTGCCTCGTTTCTGAAGCGCTGAAAACGCCGATTGCGCGCAGTTACTGCCGCTACCTCCTCGCCATCATATTGAAGGTGCCAACAGCCTTTATGACCGTTGATCTCCGCAAGATGTGTCCCGCCATAGCGAGCGGCTTGATCCAGGTCACGAATGCCAACGGTCATTTCGATAAACTTCAAGCGACATACGCGCATACCGTGGAGCATCGGCCATGACGACGAAAGAAACCAGCAATCTCGGCACTCGTTGGTGGGCGAAGAATCTCAATGATATCGACAGCGAAGTTGCGCGTCTTGCGACGATCTGCCGGGTGCGCTTGCTCGAGCCTGGCGTGATCGAGCGCGTGCTCGCCAACGACGCGTCGGTGTGCGGATCGAGCAACAAGCTCGCCTTCGACAAGCTGCACAACGCACTCAAGATGCACTACCTCATCCGCGACAAGACCGTCGGCGTCATCGGCGAGAATGCGACCGCCGCCGTCGTTGCCGACATCGTCGCGAGTATTCGCGCCCGGCTCGGCAAGCAGCTGGGTGGCGAGGGCCCCGGTTAGACGGCTGCTTGACACCATGGCTGATGCTGGCGAGACAGCCGGTCCCGCCAGAAATTGTCCTTCCGCGTCAGAACTTCTCCGGCACCCACTTGTACGGGTAATCGGGCTCCTTGTAGCTCTTCGGCTTTTGCCTGTCGGGGAGCTTCACCTTTTCGCGCGGCAACTCCTTGTAAGGGATGTGGGCCAGCAGGTGCGAGATGATGTTGAGCCGCACCCGCTTCTTGTCCTCGGACTTTGCTGCAAACCAGGGGGCCCATGAGGTGTCAGTCGCCGCGAACATGGCGTCGCGCGCGACCGAATAGTCGTACCAGCGACTGTACGACTTCACGTCCATCGGTGAGAGCTTCCACACCTTGCGTCCATCGTGGATGCGGGCCTTCAACCGCCGCGTCTGTTCCTCCGGACTCACTTCCAGCCAGTATTTGAGGAGGATTACGCCGGAGCCGACGATGGCCTTCTCGACCAGCGGCACGGCTTGCAGGAACGCGTCGACCTGTTGCTCCGTGCAAAATCCCATCACCCGCTCGACGCCCGCTCGGTTATACCAGCTGCGGTCGAAGATGACGATCTCACCCGCTGCGGGCAGATGCGGCAGGTAGCGTTGAATGTACATCTGCGTTTTTTCGCGCTCGGTTGGCGCGGGCAAGGCGACGACGCGGAAAACGCGCGGGCTCACCCGTTCGGTGATCGCCTTGATCGTGCCGCCCTTGCCGGCGCCGTCGCGCCCCTCGAACAAAATGCAAACCTTGAGCCCTTTGTGCAGCACCCATTGCTGCAGCTTGACGAGCTCGACATGCAGCCTCTTCAGTTCCTTCGCATAGGCTTTCTCGGTTAGCTTGCGGTCCTTGTCCGACGCGTCAGCGAGGGTTTTGGAACTCTTTTGCTTTTTCATCTGCTTCTCCAGGGGGTGCGGAACGGGGTGCAACGGGATGCCGGCGCCAGAAGACGTAGGGAACGATGGTGAAAGCGGAGACGACAAAGTACGCGAGCACGCTCGCGACGATCGCCGGCGAAGCGTTGTTGAGCGCTGCCGTCAACAGCGCGAGACCGCCGTTCCGCGCCGCACTTGAGATGGCGGTTGCAGTGCGAGTCGCGGGCTCGGGGCCACCAAGGGCATGGCCCACTGCCATGGCGAGCACCGTGATCGTCACGATGGCGGCGCCGACCCGCCACCCTGCTCCAATGACTGTCTGGTAGACGTCGATCAGCGCAAGCGCTGCGAGCAGCATGAGCAGGAGCGAGCCCGCCTTGCGCAGCGCGGGCTCGATGCGCGCCGCGATGGCCGGCCACTGTCTTACGACGAGCATCCCTAGAGCGAGGGGCAGCAACTGGGCGAAGAACACCTGTCGCGCAAGTTGCCGCGGATCGACGGTGGCCTGTCCCGCATAGTATTCGTCGAAGGCAGCGACGGACAGCGGCAGCGAGCCGATGGCGGTGACCGCCACTGCGATCTGCAACGCGGGAGCGAATGATCGATGGCCCCCGGCGCCGAGCGAGCGGCGCAGCGCGACCGGCGCGCCCGGCGCAATCGCCATCAACATGATGCCGATCTCCGCGGGTCGCGGAATCTCGAAGATGCGCGCGACGAGCCACGCAATGGCCGGCACCGCGACGACCACTGAGAAAAGCGCCTTGGCCATGAGCGCCGGGCGTTGAGTCACCCAACGAAACTCCGACGGCACGATGGCGAGCCCGAGATCGAACATCACCGTGAATAGCGTCGCTGCGGCTACGGTGCTGAGCAACCACTCGGGGACAGGGCCTTGGAGCGGCATGGTGGGAGATCAGCCGGGCCGCCGCGCGGTCGCACCGCCCAGTCCCTGCACATCCGGAATGCTCGCGAGCTCGCGGTCTTCCGCAGTCGCATAGGCCGAGCCGATAGCTCGCTCGAGCAACGCGAGCTCGGCCTCGAGCGATGGGTGACGATTCGCGCTGAGAACTTCGACCAGATTTTCGAGCATCGCCCGCATGCGCCGCGCAACCTGCACGTTCGACGCCCCGCAAGCGCGGATCTCCGTGCACGCGACATGCACGAAATCTTCCCAGTTCGGCGTTCTGTAAATGACGCGTGGATCGCCCTTGTCGTCGCACGCAAGCTCGCCGCGGAGCTGGCGCTTGCCCAGCACTCGCAGCAGGCGATGCACTTGGTCCATCGCGAGCACGGCGGTCGTGGGGTCGTTGATGGCCGGCGAGAGCGCCTTGAGCGCGATGTCGACCAGGATGCGGAAGGCGAACATCGGATCCTGCTCCAGCGTTCGCTCGGCTCCAAACGCGACAGTCGACCGCAGGCTGCGGTCGTCGATCGCAGAGGCCCCGCCGTACAGCGCAAACAACGGTTCCTCTGCGGCGACGAAGTCACCCACCTGCGCGATGAATTCGATCACGCCATTGTGGCGGCGGCCGAGAGCGACCAGCGTCGTAAGATCCACGGCCAGAACGATGCCCGCGGGCGCATTGTGCAGGACCCGGCGCGCAGGTGCGCCGAGCACGGAGCGAAGCGGCCCCGACTCTGCCACCAACGAACTGCCCGCTGGATAGACGGCACGAATGAGGTCGACACCCTGGTCGCCGACGCTCGACACGACGCTCACCGGGCGCAGCAGCCTCGCGGCATAGTCGATGAGGAACAGAAAATCGGCAATGGAAGCGATACCGAGGATTGCCGTGACCAGGGCGACGAGCTGTGCCGAATGCTCCGCCCGGTTGAGCGCGATCACCGAATACACGAGGGTGAAGACGAAGAGCCCGACGCTGTACCGGACCACGTTGTTGCAGAGAAGGGTAGTGGCGATGATCCTCGGCGTGAGCTGCCCGCCGGCGACCTGGATCGCTACCAGCAACGAGCCGAATGTGAAAACCAGAAACGACAGCGTCATCGTAATGACGGTCTGGTACAGCGCCTGCGCGCCCGTGGCGGCAAGTCCAGCGAGCTCCCAGTGCAGCCGCGTATCGATGTGGCGCACGACAGGGGCGGTGAGGAAGACGAGGAGGATGGCGATAAGCGGGACGGTCCACAACGCGGATTTGAGGTAGCTCGACGCCCGATACAGTTGGTTCCAGCTAAGCTTGCCCTTGAGGTAGCGCTGTCTACGTCTGCGCCGGACGGCGGCACGTGCGACGATGCGCTTCCACGCACGCTGCAGCGTTGTGAGTTCCGCGCGCGTGGCGACTCTGCCAGACCTCCGGTCTGCAGCGGTGTCGAGCGACGCTGGATTTTCGGCGGCCATCTCTGGGTCGATGAAACGGGATACGGTGACACTAAATGTGCATCAGTCTGCATGCGTTGATGAAGATCAAGCGCAGGGCGACTGGCGGGGATATGCTCGGTCGAGCCGAGAAACTCGTCTGTGTTTTCTGTGGACTCGAGGTTCCTGCGTCTGGAGGTAAACGATGAGCCCTGCAATCGTCGACGTGACGGAGCAAAAGCGACTGAATGAGGCGCGCGAGAAGCAGGTTCCGTGGAAGAAATGGGGCCCGTATCTCAGCGAGCGACAGTGGGGAACGGTCCGCGAGGACTATAGCGAGGACGGTAACGCCTGGAATTACTTCACCCACGATCAAGCGCGCTCGCGCGCCTACAAGTGGGGCGAAGACGGGCTCGCCGGACTTTGCGACGACAAGCAACGGCTGTGCTTTGCGCTCGCTCTGTG
>Ga0070670_100000922_pt1 | contig 23101 bp, 17 predicted proteins | sample KBSS63metaG_FD_64665 | JGI IMG/M metagenome (GOLD analysis project Ga0070670, IMG submission 64665) | Switchgrass rhizosphere microbial communities from Kellogg Biological Station, Michigan, USA - KBS S6-3 metaG | ecosystem: Host-associated > Plants > Roots > Rhizosphere > Soil ... | reverse complement strand
GGCGGCATCGCTGCAATACCCGGCCAACAAGACGTTCAAGGTCGACCCACGCGTGCCCACGCTCGACTCGGTGCGCCTGGTCAAGTACGACTTCGAGCGCTTCGGCCGTGCGGCCGAGCGGAAGCGCTTGATCGAGCGCTGGGAGAAGGAAGTGAACTCGCTGCCGCGTTGACTAAGATCGCACCATGCCTCTTGCACGCCCCGGGCTCCTCGCTGCCTGCCTCTGCCTCGCTCTCGCCGACGCCGCCAGCGCTCCGGCTCCGAAGTCGGTTTTCCTCGAAGAGCTGACCTGGACCGAGCTGCGCGACGACATCCGCGCCGGCGCGACGACGGTGATCGTTCCGATCGGCGGCACCGAGCAGAGCGGCCCGCACATGGCGCTCGGCAAGCACAACGTGCGCGTCAAGGCGCTCGCCGCCCGCATCGCCGAGAGCATGGGCAACGTCTTGGTCGCGCCGGTGATCGCCTACGTGCCCGAGGGCAGCATCGAGCCGCCCGCCGGGCACATGCGCTTCGCCGGAACCATCAGCATCCCCGAGGGCGCGTTCGAGACCACGTTGGAGTACGCGGCGCGCAGCTTTCGCCGCCACGGCTTTCGCGACATCGTGCTGATCGGCGACCACGGCGGCTATCAGAAGAGCCTCGCCAAAGTGGCCGACAAGCTGAACCGCGAGTGGGCCGCTTCGCCGGTGCGCGTCCATGCGGTCGACGACTACTACCAGGCTGCCAGCGGCGAGTTCGCCCAGGTGCTCAAGCGCGAGGGCTTCAGCGCCGCCGAGATCGGCACGCACGCGGGCACCGCCGACACCTCGTTGATGCTCGCGGTAGATCCGCGGCTGGTGCGCAGCGACCGCCTGCACGACGGCGCGGCGCTCGGCGCGGCCGAAGGCGTGCAGGGCGATCCGCGCCGCTCGAGCGCGACCGCGGGCAAGACGGGCGTCGACCTGATCGTGGCGCGAACGCGCGCGGCGATCGAGAAGGACGTGCAGCGACGTTGAAGATGCCGAGGCCTGCGGCAGCGCCGGCCTCATGACCCATGGAGCTTTCGTTGATCTTGAATTCGACCCTTTCCTTCCGCCGTGCCACCGCCGTCGCCCTTGCGACGCTCGCCGTGGCGACGACGCTCCCGATCCCGGCGCACGCCGCCGGCCCGGTCGACACCGTGGTCGGCATGCCGCCGGTCAGCGATCCGACCAACCTCTACGGCGACGCCGGCGCCGGCAAGCTGAGCGAGGCCACCAAGGGCGCGCTCGCGCGCGTCTACGTTCCCAACCTGCGCTCGAACGACGTCTACGTGATCGACCCGGAGACGTTCAAGGTGATCGGCAAGTTCAGGGTCGGGCTCAACCCGCAGCACGTCGTTCCGGCGTGGGACCTGAAGTCGCTCTGGGTCGCCAACAACGCCGAGAACACGACCAAGGGCAGCCTGACGCCGATCGACCCGACGACCGGCAAGCCGGGCAAGGCGGTCGCCGTCGACGATCCGTACAACATGTACTTCACGCCCGACGGCAAGGAGGCGATCGTGGTCGCCGAGGCGTACAAGCGGCTCGACTTCCGCGACCCGCAGACGATGGCGCTGAAGTCGTCGCTGGCGACGCCGCAATGCGCCGGCATCAACCACGCCGACTTCTCGATCGACGGCCGCTTTGCGATCTTCACCTGCGAGTTCGGCGGCACGCTGGTCAAGATCGACATGGTCGGACGCAAGGTGCTCGGCTACCTGAAGTTGTCGAGCGGCAAGATGCCGCAGGACATCCGTGTCTCGCCCGACGGCAGCACGTTCTTCGTCGCCGACATGATGGCCGACGGCGTCTTCGTCATCGACGGCGCGAGCTTCAAGGAGATCGGCTTCATCAAGACCGGCAAGGGCACGCACGGCCTGTACCCGAGCCGCGACGGCAAGAAGCTCTACGTCACCAACCGCGGCTCGAACAAGATCCACGGCGCCGAGAAGGGGATGGGCAGCGTCTCGGTGCTCGACTTCGCGACCCGCACCGTCGACGTCACCTGGCCGATCCCCGGCGGCGGCAGTCCCGACATGGGCAACGTCAGCGCCGACGGCAAGTGGCTCTGGCTCTCGGGGCGCTACGACAACGTCGTCTACGCCTTCGACACCGCCAGCGGCGCGGTCAAGATCATCCCGGTCGGCCACGAGCCGCACGGACTCACGGTGTGGCCGCAGCCGGGCCGTTATTCGCTCGGCCACACCGGCAACATGCGCTAGCGCGGAGGTCCCCATGTTCAAGGCGATCCAGCTCAGCCAGGGCGACGACAAGAAGACGATCGCCCGGATCGAGAACCTCGACGAGACGGCGCTGCCGCCGGGCGACGTCACGGTGCGGGTCGAGTATTCGAGCCTCAACTTCAAGGATGCGCTCGCCATCACGGGCCGCGGCGCCATCGTCAAGAGCTGGCCGCTCGTCCCGGGCATCGACCTGGCGGGCGTGGTCGAGGAAAGCGCCTCGGCCGAGTGGCGCCCGGGCGACCGCGTCGTCGTCAACGGCTGGGGAATGGGCGAGAGCCACGGCGGCGGGCTGGCGCAGAAGGCACGCCTGCCGGCGGCCTGGCTGCTGCGCCTGCCGGCGTCGCTGTCGGCGCGCCAGGCGATGGCGGTCGGCACCGCAGGCTACACGGCGGCGCTGTGCACGATGGCGCTGCAAAGGCACGGCATCGCTGCCGACGCCGGGCCGATCCTGGTGACCGGTGCTTCGGGCGGCGTGGGTTCGGTCGCGACGGCGCTGCTCGCCGGGCTCGGCTATGCCGTGACCGCGTCCACCGGCCGGCCGCAGGAAAAGAGCTACCTCGAGGCGCTGGGCGCGGTCGAGGTGATCGATCGAGCCGAGCTCGCGGCGCCGGGCAAGCCCCTGCAGCGCGAACGCTGGGCCGGCGCCGTCGACTCGGTCGGCAGCCAGACGCTGGCCAACATCTGCGCCGCGACCCGATCCAACGGCGCGGTGGCTGCCTGCGGATTGGCGCAGGGAGCCGACTTTCCCGCCACCGTCCTGCCGTTCATCCTGCGCGGCGTGACGCTCTACGGCATCAACTGCGTCTACGTCGACAACGCGACGCGGGCCCGCGCCTGGGAGCTGATCGCCGGCCACGTCGTCGGCCCGCGGCTCGACCAGATGACGAGCGAGATCGGCCTGACGCAGGCGATCGACGCCGCGAGCGCGTTGCTCGACGGCAAGTCGAAGGGCCGGATCGTCGTCGACGTCAATCGCTGACCGCGACCGTCGCCTCAACCGTTGCGAGCCGTCGCCAGGGCCGAGAGGTTCGGCTTCGGGATCGGCCGCGTCGTCTCGTACGCGCGCGCGGCGCGCAGCACGAGCGCGTCGCCGAACATCGGGCCGACCAGCTGCAGGCCGATCGGCAGGCCGTCGCTGGTGAAGCCGCACGGGATCGTGCACGCCGGCTGCTGGGTGAGGTTGAACGGGTAGCTGAACGGGGTCCAGCCGAGCATCGCTTCGGGCGTCATCGCGCTGTGCCCCGCGGGTCGGGCCGGGAACGCCGGCACGGCGACCGCCGGGGTCGCGATCAGGTCCCAGCTCTGCATGAACTGGCGCATGTACGAGCCGAGCGCGCCGCGCCGGAGGTGCAGACGCTGGACCTCGAGCACGCTCAGCTTCGAGCCGAGCATCGCCTCGGCGCGGAAATCGGGGTCGACGAGTTCCTGCTCCGCCGGAGTCAGGCCGCTCCAGACGGTCCAGGCGCCGGCGAACCAGAGGCCGGTCGTGATGTCGAGCGGATCGTCGAAGCCGGGATCGACGCGTTCGACGACCGCACCGAGCGTCGCCAGCGTAGCGACGGCGCCGGCGACCGCGGCAGCTACCTCTGGGTGAACGTTCTTGGCGTAGCCGAGCGTCGGCGACCAGGCGATGCGCAGGCCGCGGATGCCAGCGTCGAGGCCGAGTGTGTAGTCGCTCGGATCGGCCGGCAGCGACGTCCAGTCGCGTGCGTCGGGCTGCTTGATCACGTTCATCATCAGCGCAGCGTCGGCGACGCTGAGCGAATGCGGGCCGAGGTGGGCGACGCTGCCGAAGGGCGACAGCGGGTACGCCGGCACGCGGCCGAAGCTCGGCTTCAGGCCGAAGTTGCCGCAGAACGCCGCCGGAATGCGAACGCTGCCCGCGCCGTCGGTGCCGACCGCGAGCGGGCCCATTCCGGCGGCGATCGCGGCCGCCGCTCCACCGGACGAGCCGCCGGGAGTCCGTTCGACGTTCCAGGGGTTGCGGGTGATGCCGGTGAGCGGCGAGTTGGTCTCGCCCTTGCAGCCGAACTCCGGCGTCGCCGTCTTGCCGAGGATCACCGCGCCGGCCTCGCGCAAGCGCGCCGCGACCGGTGCGTCGATCACCCACGGCTGCACTGGATCGATCGTGCGCGAGCCGCGCAGGGTCGGCATGCCGCGCACCAGGATCAGGTCCTTGATCGAGACCGGAACGCCGTCGAGCGCGCCGCACGGCGTCTGCAGCTTCCAGCGCGCCTCGCTCGCGCGTGCGGCGGCCAGCGCCTCGTCGCCGGCAATGAAGCAAAAGGCATTGAGAGCCGGATTGAAGCGCTCGATCCGGGCCAGCACCGAACGCGTCGCTTCGACCGGCGAGGCGGCGCCCGATCGATAGAGGCGCAGCAGCTCGACGGCACTGCGATCGGCGAGGTCGGTGGTGTCGGTCATGGTCGGGTCCTCATGCGGGCGATGGAGAGGGCGGATCGATGGCGAGGATCGCGTCGCGAAGCGATCGCTTCATCAGCTTGCCGTTGGCATTGCGCGGCAGCGGTGTCTCGCTCCAGGTGATCGTCTCGGGGACCTTGTAGTCGGCGAGCCGTGCAGCGCAATGGGCGCGCACGGCCTCGTCGTCGCAGGCGATGCCGGGTGCGTGGACGAAGGCATGGACGCGCTCGCCGAGCACCGGGCACGGCCGGGCGACGATCGCCGCCTCGACGATGCCCGGATAGCCCATCAGCACGTTCTCGACCTCGACCGAGTAGATCTTGAAGCCGCCGCGATTGAGCATGTCCTTCTTGCGGTCGAAGATGCGGACGTAGCCTTCGCGGTCGATCGAGCCGAGGTCGCCCGAATGCCAGAAGCCGGCGGTGAACGATGCGGCGCTGGCGGCGGCGTTGTCCCAGTAGCCGGGGACGACCATCGGCCCGCCGATCCAGAGCTCGCCGGTCTCGCCGGCGCCGACCTGGCGGCCGGCATCGTCCATGACGACGAGCTCGGCGCACGGCAGCGCCACGCCGACGGTGTCGGCATGGGCGCGCGTCTGGCCGGCCGGCATCATCGTCGTCGGCGAGGTGGTTTCGGTGGCGCCGTAGGCATTGACGAGGACCAGGCTCGGCAGCGCCTCGGCCAGGGCGTCGATCGTCGCCACCGGCATCGGCGCGCCGCCGTAGCCGCCGATGCGCCAAGAGCCGAGATCGCGCCGCGCGAAGTCGGGCGCGAGCAGGCAGAGCTTGTACATCGCCGGCACCATCAGCGTGTGCGTGACGCGTTCGGCCTCGATACGGGCGAGGAAGTCGGCGGCCTTGAACTCGGCGAGGACGACGATCGTGGCCTTGACGTGGACCATCGCGGCGATCGTCGCGATCAACCCGGTGACGTGGCTCGCCGGAACCGCGAGCGCGCCGCGGTCGTCGGGCCCGAGCCGCATGCAGGCCGCGAAGTGGAGCACGGAATGGGCGATGTTGAGGTGACTCAGCATCGCCCCCTTGGGCGAGCCGGTCGTTCCCGACGTATAGAGGATCACGGCGGTGTCCTGCTCGGCGACATCGACGGCGTGGTCGAGCCCCGGCTCGTTCGCGCCGAGCCGCCCCAGTGCGAGGGTGCCGGTGGCTGTGCCGTCGCTGTCGACGGCGATGCGCCAGCGCAGGCTCGGCACCTCGCCGTCCCCGGGGACGCGATCGGCGCGCTCGCCGTCGAAGACGATCGCGCACGCGCCGCACTGCGCCATCATCCATGCGACTCCGGGGCGTTGCTCGCGAACGCCGATCGGCACCGCGATCGCAGCGACGCGTTGCAGCGCGAAAAGGACGAAGACGAATGCGGCGCGGTTGCCAAGCAGAAGAGCGACGCGATCGCCACGGCCGACGCCGAGGCCGGCGAGGCCGGCTGCGATCCGCGTGACTTCGCGCTGGGCCTCGGCATACGTCCAGCGGCCGTCGTCGCTGACCAGCGCTTCATGCGTCGGCCGCTCGGCTACGGCGCGCGCGAACAACGCGTGCACGCTCGCCGGTCGCTCGGCGAAGCAGCTGACGATCCGGTCGACGCCGAGCGCCTCGCGGCGCCGCGCCGGGACGGGATAGCCGAGCCAGTGATCGGTCACCATCGCCGTCTCCGATCGCTAGGCGGTCGCGGCGCTCGCGCTCGGCGCCGCGTTGGCGCCGCGCTCGATCACGACCTCGGTGTCGACCAGGCTGCGTGAATGGTTCAGGTCCGACTGCGCGATCAGCATCGCGAGCCGGCCGCCGCGCAAGGCGCCGATCACCTCGGCGAGCCGGCTCGAAAGGGCCGGCGCGAGGCCCTCGAACGGCTCGTCGAGGAGCAGCAGGCGCGTGCCGACGGCGAGAGCACGGGCGAGGGCGACCATCTTCTGCTGCCCGCCGGAGAGCAGCAGCGCGCGCCGCTCGCGCATCTCCTTCAGCTCCGGCAGCACCTCGTAGACGAATGCCAGCCGCACCGCCGGTTCGAGCGTCGGCGAGACCCACACCGGCACCAGGATGTTCTCCTCGACCGTGAGGCTCGGCACCAGGCCGCGGTCTTCGGGCATGTAGCCGATGCCGAGCCCGGCGCGGCCGTGCCGCGGCACGGCGGCGAGCTCGTTGCCGTCGAACGCGATCCGGCCCGCGCCGATCGCCAGGTGGCCCATCAGCGCGCGCATCAGCGTCGTCTTGCCGGCGCCGTTGCGGCCGACCAGGCCGACCATCGTGCCGTCGGCGACGGCGAGCGAGAGGCCGCGCAGGACCTGCACCGAATCGATCGCGACGTGCAGCGACTCGACGCTCAGCATGGCACCTCCGTGCGCAGCGTGCCGGTGACGAGTCGGCGCACGTCGTCGTTGGCGAGCGCGACGGCCGGCGTGGCGTCGGCGATGACGCGGCCGCTCGCGAACGCGATCACGCGGTCGGCGTAGCCAGCGACGATGTCCATGTCGTGCTCGACGAAGAGGACCGTCATCGGCTCGCTGCCGAGCGCGGTCATGATGATGTCCATCATCGGGAACTTCTCCTCCGCCGAGACGCCGCTGGTCGGCTCGTCGAGAAGCAGGAGCCGCGGCTGGCCGGTGAGCGCCATCGCGACGTCGAGCAGCTTCCTGACGCCGCCCGGAAGCTCGGCGACGCGCCGCTCGCGCTGCTCGGCGAGGGCGAAGCGGGCGAGCAGGGCGTCGGCGTCGCGCACCGCCTCGGCGCGCCGCGCCGGCTGCCAGAACGACAGCTGCGCGCCGCGGCAGGCAGTCGCGACCAGCATGTTCTCGAGCACCGTGAGCGCGGGGTAGAGCTGCGGAATCTGGAACGAGCGGGCGACGCCGAGGCGAGCGATCGCGCGCGGATGGAGCGACGTGATGTCGCGGCCGGCAAGAGTGATCGAGCCGGCGTCGGGCTTGAGATAGCCGGTGATCATGTTGACGAAGGTCGTCTTGCCCGCGCCGTTGCTGCCGATCAGGCTGACGCGCTCGCCCGGCGCGACCGCGATGTCGATCGCGCTCGCGGCGACGAGTGCGCCGAAGCGCTTCTCGATCCCGGCGGCGTGCAGCAGTGGCGTCGCGCTCATGGGCTCGCCACGCCCCTGCGCGACGGCGACCGCTCGACCCAGAGCGAGCCGATGCCGCGCGGCAGGAACCGAATCACGAACAGCAGGAACAGGCCGAGCGAGAGCTGCCAGGTGTTCGGGAAGTACGAGCTCGAGAACGAGCGTACGACCTCGAGCACGGTCGAGGCGACGAAGACCGCGAGCACGCTCTGCCAGCCGGCGAGGATGGCGACGAAGACGAACTCGCCCGAGGTTGTCCAGTAGCTGAAGTTGGGGTCGATGTGGCCGAGCGACATCACCGTCAGCGCGCCGCCGGCGCCGCCGGCGAAGGCGGCGAGCAGGAAGTTGATCGCCATGACGCGCCGCACCGAGCCGCCGAGGTACTCGACGCGCAGCTCGTTCTCGCGCACGGCAAGGCTGACCAGGCCGCGGGTCGAATCGAAATAGAAGCGCGCCGCCAGCGCCAGAACAGCGGCGATGACGATCGTCACCGCGTAGAGCACGTAGCCGACGTGCGCGTCGCCCAGCGACTGGCCGAAGACCGTGACGCGGCCCATGTTGAAGCCGTCCGAGCCGCCGAGCGATTCGGTCTTGACCAGGACGCCGAAGGCGACCATCGACAGCGCCAGCGTCAGCATCGCGAAGAAGATGCCGCGGTAGCGCGACAGCAGCGGCGCGAATGGCGCGACCAGGAGCGTCGCCGTGGCCGCGCCGATGCAGGCCAGGCCGACGGCGTCGGTGATCGCGAAGCGCTTGAATGCCAGCGCCGCGGCGTAGGCGCCGATCGCGAACACCAGGCCCTGGCCGAACGAGACCACGCCGCCGCGCATCAACAGGACGATTCCGAGCGAGACCAGGCCGCGTGCCGCCGCCATCGTCACCAGGAAGGTGAGCCACTTCGGCAGGAACACGCCGGCGACCAGCAGCGCCGCCGTCAGGCCGATGCCGCCGACGAGGAACGCCGAGCGTCGCGGCGCAGGCGGCGCGACAGCCATCTAGATCTTGCGCGCCTGGGTCTGCTGGAACAGGCCCTCGGGCCGGACCATCAGCACCAGCGCCATGACGATGTAGATCGAGAACAGCTCGGCGACCGGCGCGAGGTGGACCGCCAGCGAGCGCGCCAGGCCGACGATCAGGGCGCCGATCGCCGCGCCGGGAATGCTGCCGAGTCCGCCGATGATGACGACCGCGAACGAGACGATGATGACGCCGACCGAGACGCCGGGCTGGACCGAAATCATCGGCGCGGTGAACGCGCCGCCGAGCGCGGCGAGGAAGATGCCGACCGTGAACGCGCCCATGTACACGCGCGAGACGTCGACGCCCATGCTCGCCGCGACCTCCTCGCTGTGGATCACCGCCAGCACGATCTTGCCGCGCCGCGTCCGGTTGAGGCCCCACCATACGGCAACGCCCACGACCAGGGCGAGCGCGACCAGCAGGAAGTCGTAGCCGACGTAGACCTGCGGCCCGATCTCGACGTTGCCGAACAGGCTGTACGGCTGCGAGACGTAATACGGATTGGCGCCCCAGAGAAGCTTGGTCGCGTCTTCGAGGATCAGGAACATGGCGTAGGTGACGAGCACCAGCAGGACCTCGTCGCGGCCGTAGAAGAAGCGCAGCAGGCCGCGCTCGGTGAGCGGCGCGACCAGCGCGGCGACGACGACCGCTGCCAGCAGCATCGCCACCAGCGACCAGCCGGGCGCGAACTTCATCGTCGCGAACCAGCCGACGAAGCTCGCCGCGGCGTAGGCGCCGAGGGCGTAAAAGCTGCCGTGGGCGATGTTGAGGATCTTGAGAACGCCGAAGACCAGCGTCAGGCCGAGCGCGACGATGAACAGCCACGACGCGTAGCTGAGCGCGTCGATCAGGATCGTCGCGGCGATGCTCATTGCCAGGAGCGCTGTCGTGACATGCGCCGCCGTGACCCGCGTCGATCCGTCAAGCGTGCGCTGTCAGCACTTCGCGCCGGGCATGCCAGCCTTGAGCCAGTCCTCCGATTTCATGTTCGGCGGCGGGTTGACGCAATCGGCCGGAAAGCGCTGGATGTCGTCGAGGACGACCATCTTCTTCGCCGCGTCGTAGCGCGTCTTGCCGATCGCCGTTTCCTGCACCGCCTGGTGGCCGCCGCCGTTGGCCATGCGGATCCGGCCGGCGGGGGAGTCCCACTCGAGATTGGTGAGCGCGGCCGCGAGCTGCTCGCCGGTCGGCTTCTTGCCGCCGTTGGCGGCCATCGCCTTCTCGACCGCCAGCTTCAGGCCGAGCAGCGACTGCGCCATCCGGTACGGCGCCTGCACCGGATAGACGTTGTAGGCCTTCTGGTAGATGGCCCACCACCAGTCGTTGAGCGCCGACTTGGGCGCCATCAGGCCGTAGGCGCCACGCGCGCCTAGGATCGCACCATCGGGCATCTTGTCGCCGAGGCCAGGCAAGACGTGATCGGCGGCCGAGAGAACGACCTGGGTCCGCTTGAACAGGCCACGCGGTGCCGACTGGAGGATGAACGCCTGCAGATCGCCGCCCCACAAGCTCGAGTGCGTCACGTCGGCGGGCTTGGCCATCAGCGCCGAGATCTCGGTGCCGTACTGGCCGGCGCCGAACTTCGGCAGCAGGTCCTCGGCCGGTTTGGCGTTCGGGTAGAGCTTGGCCATCGCCAGCACGAAGTCCTTCTTCGAGTCCTGGCCCCAGGCGTAGTCCTGGTTGATCATGTTGAAGGTGTCGGCCTTGACGTTGCGCTGCTTCAGGTACAGCGCCAGGGCGACGTTGTCCATCGTCGCGTGGGCGGCGGTGCGAAAGACATAGGCGTACTTGCCGTCCTCGAAGATGCGCGGCGTGCCGCAGTCGTAGAGGATCAGGAACTTCTTCATCTCCTCGGCGACCGGCGCGACGGCGAGGCAATCGCCCGAGCCGACATAGCCGACGACCGCGTCGACCTTCTCGCGGTCGTAGAGGTTTCTCAGCTCCTGGACCTGCTGCGTCGCGCCGCCGTTCTCGTCGACGTATACCGGCTCGATCTTCAGGCCGCCGAAGCCGACCTTGTTGTAGGGTGCGGGCGCCGTACCCGCGTTGAACGCCTCGATCAGCACCTTGGCGCCGTTGACCGCCGGGATGCCGAAGCTCTCGGCGGCCTGGCCGGAGAGGAAGCTGACGATCCCGATCTTGTACGTCTCCTGCGCCGCGGCCGGGGCGCAGAACGCTGCCGCAGCCAGCGCCGCTGCGGTCAGGCCGTGGCGCAAGTCCTTCGAGCGGTCGGCGTGCTGTCGTTGATCGATGGCCATGGGTGTCTCCGGGTTGGGCGGCCGGCGAAGCCGGCGCTGGACGGCGGCGATCGCGTGCTCTGCCGCGTGCTCGCAATGTAGTCGGCTGCGCGGCACGTCGATACCGGGTTTTTAGGAAGGACCCCGCGCGGTCGCCCGCATGCGGATGCCCCGGCACGCCCGAAGCGCTTACATTCGCCGTTTCCCATCTCGGAGCCTTCTCATGCCGATCCGCATCGCCTCGCTTTCCCGCCAGCTGCACAAGAACGGGCAGCGCCTTCATCTCGCGATGGCAAGCCGCCATTTCTCGAAGGGCCCGGAGCATCCCGCCGACGACCTGGAACAGACATTGCGCGACGAGCGCGATGCGCTCAAGGCCGAGCAGAAGAAGCGCCGAGCCGCGGCCGGCCAACCGAAGGCCAAGCCCGTCAAGGTTGTGAAGGAAGCCAAGGCACCCAAGGCACCCAAGGCTCCGAAGGCGGCCAAGCCGCCGAAGGAGGCCAAGGCCGCCAAGGGCAACAAGCCGTCGCGCGCCGACAAGCTGAGCAAGAAGGCGGAGAACCTCGAGGCGGCGAAGAAGGCCGATCGCAAGTCGGCCAGCAAGACCTGACGGTCGGCGCACGCATGCCGCGGTCGGCATCGCGCCGGCCGGCGCTGGCGCTTCACCCGAAGGTTTCGTCGCCGGTCGGCTCGTAGTGCGGGATGGCGTTCATCTGGTGGCGCAGCGTCGATAGCGCCAGGTACATGCGGCGTCGCGCCCGACTCTGGTTGCCGAGCGGGCGATGCTCGGCGATCGAGTGCCACGGGTTGTACGAGAGCCGGCGCGCAAATTCGATCTGCGCCTGCGAATCGAACTTCTGCCGCGGCATGCGCAGTGTCGCCACCGAGACGCGCGGGGAGAGCCGCTCGGGCCAGAGCACGCCGGCGTTCTCGATCGGCATCAGATGCGGATCGGTCTGGCGCTGGATGCGGAAGTCGAGCTCGACGTCGCCTGCATCGAGCGCGGCGACCATCGCCTGGCGCAGGTAGTCGTCGGGCGGTCGCAGCGGCAGGCGCGGGATCGGCGTCCGCTTCCTGGTCTTCGGCCAGACCGAATATTGCATCGCCTGGCCTTCGCCGAGCAGGTAAGGCACGCAGCTGAAGTAGGGCGCCTCGAACGGGCTGCTCTGGGTCTTGATGAAGAGCCCCTGCATGATGCCGTCGAGGATGTGCGGCCGGCGCCGGTTGACGAAGTAGTAGATCGAGGCGTTCTTCAAGCTCTCGATCTGCAGTTGCGCGTTGGCCTTGACGTCGGGCGTGACGAACGTCGGCGGCGAGACGCCGAACATGTCCTGGGTGAACTTCTCTTCGTCCATCAGCTTGGGCCCGGGGACGCCCATCAGCTTGATGCTGATGCTCATGAAGCCGACGTCGTCGATGTCGGGCGTGATGTAGGGCCCGGGTCCCGAGAATCGGACCCACGCGGGATACGTCTTCGGCGCGGCGAAGATGCCGCGCCTGAGCTCGGCCGGGAGGCCCTCGTGGACGATGAACTCGGCGCGAACGACGCCCTGCGTCTTGGTGTTGCCGCCGCGCTCGAAGCCGCCCGGCTTCCACAGGCCGCTCATCTGTGCCGTGAAGCTGGCGATGATCGAGTCGACGAACTCCTCCTCGCCGGGCAGCGGCTTCTCCTCGGCGAGGGCGAGCTTCTCGTCGGTGCGCTGCAGGTTGATCAGCCAGGTGACGAAGCGGGCGAGCGGATCGCGCAGCACGGCATCGACCGCCGGGCGAAAGAACGGGTCGACGCGACGCTCGAGCTGGATCAGCTTGAGCGACGTATCGGAGATCAGGTCGAGCACCTTGGAGCCGGTGTTGGCAGGCGGGACCGGTCGACTCTGGTTCGAATTCATCGCGGGTCCCCATTCATTGCGTGGAAGCCAGGAAGCGCAGGGCGCGGATGCCGGGCAGGAAGAAGTACGCGCCGCCGAGCACGGTGACGAACTGCGGCAGGCCGGCGAGGCGATCGTCGGCGCCGTCGGCGCGCGGGATCGAGAAGCCATCGGTAGGCGCGCCGTCGGCGGCGACGCGCGAGCCGAGCAGCGGGTCGCCTTCGTTCGGCAGGCCGTCGAAGTGGATGCCGATCGCCCACGCGTTCTGCACGAACTCGAACTGGCGCGCGATGTTGGCGCCGAGGCAGATGAAGTGCAGGCCGGTCTCGGTGCTCCCTTTCGGCTCCGCGAGCGCCTGCGCTATCGGCACGCCAACGCCGTACTCGCGGCCGCGCCGCAGCAGGCGATGAAAGCGCGTCGACGCGACCCGGTCCCGGTCGAGCGCGTCGCTGTCGAAGCCGAGCGTGCGCTTGGCCCACGAGACGATCCCGGGCGGTCCGGGTGGCAGATCGGCATTGCGCGGATTGCTGCGCCGCACGTGTGCGCCGAGCGGGCAGCGCACACCGTGTGGATCGGTGCGATAGGTGAATGCGTTCAGGTCGCCCGGAACGCCGCCGCCCTCGATCGCTTCGTCGGCCGGACCGGCCAGGGGAACGCCGTCGCGGCTTCGGCCGACCATCGCGGCGGCGATGCGGTCGCGCACGGCCGCGTCGCCGCCGGCGCACCGGTCGATGAACTGCCAGAAGCCGTGCACGTCCTGGCGCAGCTGGCGCATCACGAGGTAGCTGCCGTTTCGACCGAGGTCGGCGCGATCGGGGAAATCCTCGGCGCGCGGCAGGTGCGGCCCGGCGAGCGCCGGATCGAGCAGCGGCCGGTCGGTGTAGCCGCCGTATTCGTTCGGATAGCCAAGCAGGTATTCGCCGAGGCAGCTCAGGTTCGAGTAGTCGGCACGCTCCTCGTCCTTTGGATGGCGCTGGCGCTGCCAGTCGACGAGCGGCTGCGAGATGCCGTCCATGAAGCCGAACGGCTCGACGCCGTCGAGATCGCTCGTCGCCAGGCACGCCATGCGATCGAAGCCGGCGGCGGTCTGCACCTCGATCGCGCTTTGGAAGGCGGCCAGCTTGCCGGGCAGCGCGTACAGCATCAGCAGCACGTGCGGCACCTTCGGGCCAGCGCCCCATTGCCAGCGGCTCGGATCGTTGGCGCCGACGTCGCCGAGCCGGCGCGCGCGGTTGGCATCGTTGCCCATGCCGGAAACGAAGTCGGCCGCGAACGCCTCGACGATGTCATCACTCACGCCCAGGGCGCGCATGCCGTCGCCGGTGAGCGCGATCTGCAGCGCGGTCTCGGGCGGCGGCTCGACGGTCTCGGCGGTACAGATCGGCACCGACTGCAGCCAGCGCCGCGCCGCTTCGTGGTCGCGCACGCGCAGGAGCAGGAACGACGCCTCGATGTGATGCTTGAAGCCGAAGCGCACCAGGCCCTGGATGTCGTCGAGCTCGACCGGCGAACCGAAGCTCATCGAGGGACCTCCGGGCTGCGCGCTTCGGTATTCGCCTTGGGAGCGGCCGGGCGGTTCATAGCAACCTCAGCCACGCCAGTGCCTGGGAATCGCTCATCGTCGCCTGCTCCAATCCCTCGCGAATGCGATGGTTGCGCTTGAGCTCGACCAGCGCGAGCCCGGGGTAGGCCTTGTACCAAACCTGCGTCGGCACCTGGTGGCGCCGCTGGTAGTACTTGAACGATTGCTCGATGCGCGAGCCACCGTGGACCAGCCAGCGTGTCCGTGGCCAGCCGACGCCGTTGCTGAACAGCAGGTTCAGGCCCCAGCCGACCTTGTTGATGAAGTCGTCCATGTAGCCCTGGTGGCTGCCGTCGTAGTTGCTGAGGAAGACGACACGCTGCTTGTCGTCGAAGAAGAACCAGTGCGCGAAATGGATCGTCTGCACGCGTGCCAGATAGCCGCGGTTGAAGATCTGGCGGCAGGCGAAGCTGGTCAGCACCAGCAGCACCGTCAGCAGCCAGCGTCTGAACAGTCCCGGCTTGACCGCTCCGAGCGCGGTGTACTGGTTGCTGACATCGCGATCCTCGAGCTCCAGCAGCGCGTCGAGATCGGCGGAGCGTGGCCGTGGACAGAACTCGGGATCGCGCTCCTCACGCGTTCGCAGCAGGAAGACGAACACCGGCGCGCCGATGATCACGAGCGGCAATGCGACGATGCCGACCAGCGGCACGCCCACCAGATTGGCGAGCTTGGCGAGCTGCCAGCCGAAAGGGGTCGGCGCGTCCGGCGTGAGTGCCAGCCGGCCGGCGCCGATCTCGCCGGCGACCCAGCCGGCAAGCTCGCGCCGCAACCGCTCGGCTTCGCCCGGCGCGGCCAGCGAGCGACGCGGAACGCGCGCCGCGAGCGCGCGCTGGAGCAAGCTCTCCTCGCGGATCTGGCGCACGCTCCGCCCGACCCAGTTGACGAAGCTCGCCGCCGATCGGCGCTTGCGCGCGCGCATCCAGCCGAGCACGTCGCCGCCGCCGACGAATCCTTCGCAATGAGCGAAGACGCGCGTCAGTCCGGGCCCGGCGCGCCGGGCCAGATCGACGAGTACTTCGTCGGCCGGGCCGTCGCAATCGCCGATGAAGGCGAGGCAGGTCGGCAGGCGCACCGGCTCGACACCGTGCACGCGCAGGTCGGCCTGGAGGGCGTCGTCGAGCAGCATCAGGCGGGCGAAATGCAGCCGCTCGAACTGCGCGAACGGAACGACGCTGTTGCTCGGGTCGGCGATCCCCGGCTCGGCGTTCATCGAGTGCAGGAGCGCACGCAGCGCCGGCTCCTTGCCGGCCGCGACCGGCGCGACCACCAGAAAGTGGTCCTGCGGCGTCATCTCAGAACTTCAGGCAGAAGTCGATCAGGCGGTCCTTGCCCCAGTAGACCTTGCCGAGATAGAAGCCCGGGCCGATGAGACGGATCTCGTCGCGGATGTAGTTGGCGAGGAGCGAGGTCTCGGAATAGTCGAGGACGATGCACTCCTTCTGGTCGAGCCAGCTCGGCGTCTTGTAGACCTTGGCGATGATCGCCTCGAAGCCGAGCGACAGCACGCGGTTCTTGAGCACGCCCTTCTCGGCGTCGAAGACCTTGCCTTGCCAGCCGAAGTGATTGATGACGCTCGCGATCGCCATGCTGTACGTGGTGCCGGGAGCGATGATCGCCGTGCCTTCGCCCGACCCGTTCGGGATCGGCCCCGCGGGACTGGCACGAAACAGGTCGTCGAGCTGGGCTTGCGACATCGCGAGCAGCTGCTTTGCGTCGTAGGTCATGGATCACTCCTTGCGGTTTCCCGCGGTCAAGAAGACGTTGCCGGCGCCAGCTTGGGCGCCTGGGCGCGAGCATCGTGCAGGATCGCATCGGCGGCCTTTTCGGCGGCGATGTACACGGCGCTGGCAATGAAGAATCCGGGGATGCGCGGGAACACCGACGCGTCGACGACGCGCAGGTTCTGCGTGCCGCGGACCCGAAACGCGCTGTCGAGAACGGCGGCGGCGTCATCGTCGGCGCCGATCGCGCACGAGCCCGACGCGTGATGGCCCCACGCGGTATCGCGAACGAACTGAGCGATCGCCAGGTCGCTCGTGACGGCGCCACCGGGAGCGATCTCCTCGGCGATCAGGCCGTTCGCGATCAGCGGCGCGGTGAGCTTGCGCACGAAGCGAACGCCGGCGACGACCGCGGCCAGGTCGGCGGCGGCCCGGTCGCTGCCTTCTTCGAAGTAGTGGAAGTTGATGTCGGGCGGGTCGAGCGGATCGGGCGACCGCAGCCGTACCCTGCCGGCGCGATTCTCGGTGTGCGCCTTGAGGATCGCCCAGGTCAGGAACTCGCCCGGGCCGCCGATCAGCTCGGAAAATCCCGGTCGATAGCCTTCGAAGCGTGCCAGCAGTGCCATGAAGAAGAGGTCGGGCTCGGCCGGCTCGGGCCGCGATCGCGTCACCAGCGCGAGTGCCGCGCCGTTCGACGCATACATGCCGGCGCGGCTCGTGTTCCAGCGCTTCCAGAGCGCGTCGCCGCGCGCGAAGGTCGCGCCCTCGAGCACCTCCCAGGGCCGGCGCACGCGGTGCGTCAGCGCGACTTCGTAGCGGTCCTGGAGGTTCGCGCCGACGCCGGGCAGGTCGACGCGGACGGAAATCCCGTGCTCCTTCAGATGCGCGGCCGGACCGATTCCCGACAGCATCAACAGCTGCGGCGTGTTGAACGTACCGCCGCACAGGATCACCTCGCGCCGCGCCCGCACTTCGCGATGCTCGCCCGACGAGGCGCTCGCGTTGACGTGAGCGCGGTACAGGCGGCGGCCCTTGCGATAGGTGACGGCGCGTGCGGTTCCGCCGGCGTCGAGGACGACCCCGGTCGCGAGCGCATCCAGCTCGACGTGGAGGCGGTCGCCGTGGGCCGCCGCGATCTCGAGCAGGCGCTCGCGCGTTCCGGCGCGGCGGTGGCCGCGGGTAGAGAGCGGCGTGTAGCACAGTCCCTCGAAGCTGCCGCCTCCGAAAGGCCGCGCGTTCGGGTCGCCGCCGCGGCGCAGCCAGCGCAGCGCGCTCGCCAGCGGTGTCGCCAGCCCGCCGACGAAGGCATGCGTCGTCGCCCTGACCATCTGCACGAGTTCCTGGTCGCCGAAGGCCGAGAGCGGGATCGACTTCTCGGTGCGCAGCCAGCCGTCCCAACCATGGCCGGTCGGGTCGACGCCGATGCGGCGCAGCGCGCGCCAGAGCGGCGCATGACGGCAGTCCTCGACGCGACGAGCGTAGCGGCGCATGCGCCGAGCGCGCCACGACCTGTCGCCGGTGAGCTCGGCGACGTGGTCCCAGTCGGAATCGTGCGGCGGCATGTAGATCATGGCGTTGTGCGCCGTGCAGCCGCCGAGCGTCGCCGCGCGGGGGTAGAGCACGCCGCTGCCGGCCGCGTATTTCGGGTCGCGTGCCTGGCTCGCCTCGCTGGCGTAGTGGCGCACCTGGAAATTCCAGCTCATCTCCGGGTTCTCGCAGGCATGGGCATGGAAGGCCGGAACGTCGTAGTCATCGGGCATCCGCGGCGCGTCGCTGCCGCGCGCGTCGCCGCCTGCCTCGAGCAGGAACACGCGCGCCCCAGCCTCGACCAGGCGCGCCGCGAGCGTCCCGCCGCCAGCGCCCGAGCCGACGATCACGTAGTCCCACTCCAGTCCTTCGGGCCCGGTGGCCATGTGGGCGAGGGCGCCTCAGAAGGTCTTGAGGAAAGCGATCAGGGCTCGCTTGTCTTGATCGCTCAGCTCGGGCTCGGTGCCGAAGGCCTTCTCGTCGGCGCTCAGGCCGTCCTGCTGGTTAAACTCCGCGGTACCGAAGTAATGGCCGCGGTTGACGACGAAGTCCTTGCACTTGCTCAGCTCCATCATCGGCCCCTTCAGGTTGGCGAAGCGCTGGCGCAGCTCGGCGTCGCTGGCGCCGGCGGGCGCGGTCGCAAGGTCGTACTTGAGCTTGACCAGGAACTCGGCCGTCTTGCCGACGTGGGCCGCCTTGTCGCCGAGGTCGTCGCTCTCGGCGCGAAGCTTCAGGTTGGACAGCAGCGCCACGGGGACGCCCTGCGGGATCGGGCCGAGGACGATGTCGTCGCCTCCGCCGACGAGCCACGGCAGCCAGCGGTGCAGCGTTCCCTGGAGCGGCTGCAGCGCTTCCGGAACGAAGCCGGTCGGCACCGTGACCACGCTCCGCTCGGTCGTGCGATCGATCGTTCCCGGTACCTTGGCGCCGAGCACCGAGTCGCGCTCGCGCTTGGCAGGCCAGAGCATCTGCTCGATCGAGGCGTCGAAGACCTTCATCCGCGCCGCGACCGAGGGGCTGATGTCGAACGGGCCGACCGTGTTGTTGAGCAGGAACGGGCCGGTCGACCAGAGGCTGATCAACGACGGCACGCGCGTGTAGCCGCGGCCGCCGGCCGGCATCGCGTAGGGCATCGGCTCGCCCGTGAACGGGTCGTACAGCGTCACGGTGCCGACCGAGGGAAGATCCTTGTAAGTCTGCGACGAGAAGTTGTCCCAGATGTTGCCGCCGAGGGCATTGGTCGCGAGCGGGCTGCAGGCATTGGTGCGCAGGAGCGTCACCGGGATGCGCGCGTCGGTCGAGAGATAGTTGTTGTCGAGGAAGTCGGGTGCCTGGACGATCTTTCGCATCTCTTCCTTGAACTCGGTCGTCTGCGTCCGCTTCCAGTAGTTCTTGAAGCAGTCGAGGTAGCCCGCACCCTGGCATGACGCCGGATACGGCACCGGTGGCGCCGGCGCCTTGCTCGAATGGCAGCGCGCGCACGTGTCGGCGAAAACGACCTTGCCGCGCTCGAGCATCGCCGCGTCCTCGCTCTGGTACTGGGCGCCGCCAGGGGCATCTTTCAGGCGATCGGGCTGCGCCGCCTTGAGGAAGAACAGCGCGGTCGCCGGCGTTCCGGCTTCCGTCGCCTGCCAGTAGCCGGAGTTCTTCTGCGCGTCGGCGATCTTGATCGGCGAGATGTCCTTGCCGCCGACGACCGGGTTGAAGTGCAGCAGCCACTCCTCGCTGAACAGCCCGATGTTGAGGTAGACGCGATTGAGCGCGCCGAGCAGCCCGACCGAGTCGGCGCCGTCCTTCAGCACATGCATCGTGCGCACCGTGTCAGGCTTGCTGAAGTAGTCGGTCAGAGGGCCGCTGCTGACGTAGTCGTTGAACTGCTTGTTGTCGAGCCCGCCGCCCGCGAGCTTCTCGGTGCCGATGCGCTGGGCCATGCCGAGGCGCGCCATGAACGAATAGACCGCGTTCATGGTGCGCGGGTTGTTGATGCCGTCGGTCGAGACCAGCGACGTGTCCATGCTGCCCGGCCGGTAGGTGTGGGCGAGCTGGAACATGTAGTTCTTGCGGCCCTCGGGCTTGTTCGAGTTGTAGATGAAGAGCCGGTCGACCCACATGTACTGCGCGCCCACCGACGAGCTCAGGTTCGCGTAGGCCGGCTTCGCCGGATCGGCCGGCGGGTTGATCGGGCTCGGGCCCACGTGGCAGAAGCCGCACGACATGCCGACGCGGTAGGGCCGCACCAAGTCCTTGCGGTTGTAGTAGCTCGGATCGGTGTAGTAGCGCTCAGGGTCCCATGCCTTCGCCGCCTTCTCGTCGAACGCGGGATTGGGGAACAGGCGCAGGCCGACGATGCCGCTGGCGTAGCCGTAGAACGAGCCGACCGGCTGGGTCGTGCCGTCGCCGAGCGGCTTGCCCCGCGAGCCGATGGCCACGCCCGGATATTTCGCTTCGTCCTCGAACGGATCGGCGGCGCAGCCCTTGCTGCGCGCGTCGAGCCAGAGGCCGCGCCGGTTCGGGTCGGCGCCGGCCGCCTTCTCGAAGCAGGGCTCGTTGACGAGGCCGAAGTAGTCCCAGCGCGAGTCGCGGTTGTAGCCCAGCGTCGGGTGCGAGCTCACCACCTTCAGCAGGTCGAAGGCGCCGAAGGTGTAGTCGGTCATGCTGGTCCAGAAGCGGTCGTTGCCGCCGCTCCAGACGATCCACATGTTGCGGCCGGCGATCTCCGCCGGATCGAGCTTGACGGCGCCGTCCATGTCGTGGAAGTAGTCGTCGGCCGAGTGCTTGAACGAAGCGCCGTCGCGGCCTGCCAGCTTGGCTTCGTCGAGAACCGCGCCGGGTTTGGGTCCGTCGCTGCAGCCTGCGAGGATCAGACCGCCGAGCAACCACGCCGCCGCGTGCCAACGATGCAGAGCCATGAGCAACCTCTCCGGTGTCTTGTTTGGGGAAGGATGCCAGAAGCCGACGCGATGGCGCAAGACGCTCATAGGAGGGCAGGCTCGATCCGGGTGTCGCCGTCGCAATGGACGGCATAGAGCAGACCGAGCGGATTGCCGTGCTCGGCGAGGAACTCGCGCCGCAGCGCGAGGAACACGTCGCCGAGCGCGGCGCCGTCGAGGAAGCGCTCGAAGAAGCGCTTGCCCCACTCGGCGGCGAACAGCGCCGGCGTCTTGCACTGCGTGCCGACGACGCCGCGCGCGCCCTTGGCCATGAAGTAGGGAACGAAGCCGTCGTAGAACGCGGGCGACAGCTCGGCCGACTCGCAGGCGTTGATGAAGACGAGTGGCTTGCCGCGCAGCGGCGTCGACGTCGGCGCGTCGAGGTCGAGATCGGCGAGCGTGATCGCCGCGTCGGCGAACACCAGCGATGACGCGCCCGGATCGGCGATCCCGGAAGTCTCGGCGTGGCAGTAAAAGTACAGGATCTGGTCGTCGGTCGCGTCGCTGGCAAGCGCATGGACGACGTCGGCGCTGGTCGCGCGCGACGTCACGGTGATGCGCTTTCTCGCCGTCGTCGCCGCGGTCCAGTACGCCTGCTGCTCGGCGACGACGGTGATGCCGAGCTGGGCGTCGATGCCGCTGTTGACGTTGACGCTGACGGCGAGCTGCGGCTGGTCGCTCGAGATCGCACTGTCGGTGACCGCCAGCGTGGTCTGCAGCGGGATCTCCTCGATCACGTGGCGCATGCCGATGAACAGATCCCAGTCGAGCTTGGCGCCGGCAGAGGCGTCGCCGACATAAAGCAGGCCCCAGGGGATGGGCGCGGTCTCGGCGACGACCTGCAGCTTGAGCTGCTTCGCCGGGTCGCTCGCCTGCTGGCGCAGGAAGTTGCCGACCGCCTGGGAGTCCGCGCCGGCGCCGGGCCCGAAGAACACGCGCTGGAAGAGCAGGGCGCCGGCGCGGGCCATCGTCTTCAGCGCGAAATCGCGATCGGCGTCGGCGATGTCGATGCCGGTCTGGAACACGTACGCGCCGTTCTCGTCCTGGTGCATCACGACCTTCATCAGCTCGCGCCGCAGCGCGTCGATCGCGCTGGCGAGCTGCGCCGACGGCACCGGCAGGCGCGCGCGTGCTGCAACGGCGCCCCAGACGACGCAGTCGTAGCCGGCCACCCCCGGCGCCAGCGAGACGCCGATGTCGCGTGGCCGCAGCACGTTGGCGGCCGAGGGCGGCCGGCCGCGCGCGGTGGTGTCGACCGGCACCGCCCGCTCGCCGCCGACGACGAACGTGATGACGATGTTCTGCAGGAAGTTGCCGTCCTTGTGCAGCGTCGCGGTGAGCGTCGAGGCGCCGTCGTGCAGCGGCGAGATGTCGAAGCGCGCCTTGTTGCTCGACTTGCCGGCGCGCGGGATGCGCAGCGGCCGGATGTTGTCGGCGATCTTGAAGTCGGCGCTGTCGAGCTGGACGGTGACCTCGACCTCGTCGACCCCGGCCGGAAAGAGCGACGTCTCGGCGAAGGGGGCGGTGGCCAGCGCTTCCGCGTGCTGGGCGAGGTCGACGTCGAGGGCGACCGTGTACCACTTGCCGGTGGCGAGGGGAGCGTCGCGCGGCTGGTCCTCGAGCGCGACGTTGATCCATCGTGGCGATGGCGGGTCGACCACGGGCTCGGGTGGCCCGGGCGCGCCGCGAGCGGTCGGGCTCGCGGCAGCCGCAGCCGGCACGGGGCGGATCATCGTTTGCATCGGCTCGCGCGTCGCGAACGGATCGGCCTCGCGCAGCTGTGGCTGCTGCTGCTGCTGGGTCTGTGCTTGCGGCACCGGTGGCATGGCGCGCTGCCCGCCGCCGCCGAGCAGCCCGCCGCTCGGCGACTTTGTCACGCCCCGGCCACCGCCTCCCGGCGACAGCGTGCCTGTCGGCGGCAGCGCCGACGACGACAGCACCGCGGCCCAGAAAGCATGCGCGACCTCGGGATGGGCGATGTCGCTGTGTGCGCCCGATGCGCCGCCGCCGTTGCAGATGATCGCGCTCGACTCGAGGTTGTAGATCGTCCCGGGTTGGAAGCCGTAGGCGAAGGTCGCGGCGCGCATCGGCAGGTCGACCGCGCCGGGCTGCCCCTGGATGCCGAAGGTGCCGATGCCGCCGTAAGCCGGCAAGTCGTTGCCGAGGACGAGCTGCTGGCGCACCTGCGCGCCGAGCGGATAGAAGCGGCCGACGGCGGTGTCGTGGCTCGAGCGCGTAGTCACGATCGGGCCGCGCACGAGGCCGTCCTTGACGATGCGGTGGAAATAGCCCGCGGTGCCGGGGGCGGCGGGAATGTCGCCCGCATACGACCAGAGCGAGAGCGCCCCCTGGACCAGGAACAGCGAGTCGACCGGGCGCGGCAGCGGCGGCCCGCCCTCCTTGCCGGCCACCGTCGCCGAGACGACGATGCAGCCGAAGCTGTGGCCCATCAGGTGGAAGCGCGCC
>Ga0070670_100000916_pt1 | contig 23185 bp, 14 predicted proteins | sample KBSS63metaG_FD_64665 | JGI IMG/M metagenome (GOLD analysis project Ga0070670, IMG submission 64665) | Switchgrass rhizosphere microbial communities from Kellogg Biological Station, Michigan, USA - KBS S6-3 metaG | ecosystem: Host-associated > Plants > Roots > Rhizosphere > Soil ... | reverse complement strand
GCCGGGCGATAGACGATCGCGACACCGCTGAAGCACCGCGTGCCGCCGTGCTCAACGAGGCCGCCGTCCGACGCTGGTTCCCGGATCGCGACCCAATCGGACGGCGCGTGCTCATGAGCGGCAATGCCTACGTCGTCGTGGGTATCGTCGGCGACATCCTGCAGCGCGATCCCGGCGAGCCCGTGGCGCCGCAGCTGTTCGCGTCGTACGCGCAGCGCACGTCGCGGTCGCCCCGGATCGTGGTGCGCACCCAGTCAGACCCCATCGCGCTGGCGCCGACGATTCGGACCACCGTCCGAGCGCTCGATCCGAATCTGGCGATTCCGGAATTCACGCCGCTCGATCAGCTGGTTGCGACGGCCGTGGCGCGGCCGCGATTCTACATGTCGCTGCTGACGCTCTTCGCGGCCGTCGCGCTCGCGCTGGCGGCGACCGGTATCTTCGGCGTGATGAGCTACGGCGTGGCGCAGCGGTCGCGGGAGATCAGCATTCGCATCGCGCTCGGCGCGCTCGCGCGTGACGTGGTGTGGATGATCGTCGGAAGGGCCGCCCTTCTCGCGGGCACGGGGCTCGCCATCGGCATCGCCGCGGCGCTCGCGCTGGGGCGCGTCATCCGCGGTCAGCTCTTTGGCGTGGGTCTGGTGGATCCCGTGACGCTCGTGGCGGTCGCGGTGGCACTGGGGGCAGGCTCGGCGCTCGCGAGCTTCCTTCCCGCGTGGCGCGCCACTCGAGTGGATCCGCTCATCGCGCTGAAGGCGGAGTAACGATGTAAGCTTCAGGCGATGTCGGTGGATCGCTCTCCTGCGCGTGGCGGAACCGTCGGCCCGCGGCTCTTCGCGGCGCTCGCCGTTGCCCTGGCCGCGTGCGTGATGTTGTCGGTACCGGTGGGCGTTCTCGCCGGCGATCGAGAGTCACCGATTACGCGCGCGATCAACTTCCTGTTCAATCAGCAGGTTCGTCGGCCGCTCCCGGTCGTCGACGGCGGCCGCATTGTCGATTTCCCCGGAGACTGGCCCCAATACTTCCAACTACAGGGTTCAGAGTTTCGCGTCCGCGACGTGAGCCCGTTCACCGTCGCGTTCATCCATCATTCCCTGACCCATATCGTCGAAGACAATCGCCGCGTGCTCGGCTTGCGTCCGATCGATATCGACGTCGCGCGGGTGATGCGGCAGCGCGCGGTCGGCTTCATCAGAGCCTTCGAGTCCGCGCCGGGTGCTCCCGATGCAGGAACGTTCGCGTTCTGGCCGTATGACACGGACCCTGACACGCCGGACCGATGGCTCGAGATTTTGTTGACGGCATGGCTTCGGGGGCCGATCCTCGGCGGACAGCGCGTCCCCATCAATCTTCCCATCTACCCGCACACGCTCGCGATTCCCAGTGACGCGGACGTCACGGCGACCTCCTACGCGGCGCTGCTGGACGATGCGCGGCTCGACGGTGGCCCGGGTAGCGAGGTGGCCTTCGAACGGTTCTTCGAAGACTGGCGCGACCTGGGCGTGGTGCCGCGGCGTGTGAATCCGCCATGGATGCCGCCGGCGAGCGGCGCGTTTCTCACGTGGTTGACCTATCGGAATCCACCGACGCCGCTGTTTCCGAACGACGTCGATCTCGTCGTCAACGGCAACGTACTCTACGCACTCGCTCATTACCGCCGGCTTGCCACACCCGGTGTCGCGGACGCCGTCGAACTCATCGATCGCGTGACCGCTCTGGGTATTCACCGTGACCGTCTGGAAGAGATTTCCAACTACTATCCGGATAACCTGGCCTTCCAATACGTCGTGTCTCGCGCGTACTACGAAGGGGTACGCGCGCTCGAACCCGCGGTGAACATCCTGGCCGACGATCTGGAGCACGCGGCACTCGTTCGCGCGGATGGGGCCGCGTATTGGGATAAGGGCGATCCGCAGCTCAACACCGCCTTCGCTGTGCTGGCCCTCCTCAACGCAGGCCGCGACGCACCCATCATCGACAACGCGATCGACTATCTGATCTCTGAGCAGAACGCCCTGGGCGGGTACCAGGAGGCGACCTTCTTCGTCGGACGCACGGATGGCGGTCAGGTGTTCCAGTTCACGTCGGCGGCCTTCACGACCGCGATCGTTCTTGAAGCCTTCGCCCGCTACGAGCTGGCGTACTGCACTCGCGCAGGTGACGGACCGCCGAGCGCGCGACAGCACGCCTGCCGGGATCTCAGAATCTCACAATGAAGCCGGCTGAGGCCCTGGCGAAGTCGAGGCGCCGCGGTCGCTCGAGGATGTCGACGAGATCGAAATCCACGCGGCGAAACGTCCGGAAGTAGCGGAGGTCGCCGCGCAGGCCGACGTGCGTCCCCAGGAAAAACATCGCGCCGCCCCCGAAATCCCAGGCGGCTTCGTTGCTGTCGACGCTCCGGGCATCCCCGAGCGCGTCGAAGCTGGAACGAATCAGCCCGAGGCCTGCCAGGGCGTAGGGACGGAACCCGATACCCGTCTGCCCGCCGATCGGAATCCCGATCAGCAGATTGCCGGTCGCGGTCAGCACGCTGCTGCCGCCGATGTCGCTCCGGCCAAAGAAGTCAGGACTGCGAGCCACATCCGCCTCGAGCCCGAGGATCCCTCCGCCCATGTACGCCAGGCTGAAACCCCAGTCGAAGCGGCCGGCATCGATCGCATTCGAAAGCTGCCGCCCCGAATTGCCGCCGAAATTGATGCCCAGGAACGGGACGAGCATGGTATCGGCTCGGGCCGCGGCGGGGGCGAACAGTCCGAGCAGCACGCAGAGTGCGAGCGGTCGTTTGAATGGCATGCGATTACCTCCCACGAACCACGCCCCGACGCAGGCGGGCTCTCCGAAATCCGGGACGAGCCTCCGTAGGGTCGGAGCCGCATCCTCGCGGCGGCCGCGGGCGGCCATCCCGGTACGCTGCCAAAGTCGTTGAATCCCAACGCTTTCAGCCTAACGGCCTTCTGCTGAGCCACCGGGCAAGCAGCCTGCTGATAGTCATCGCTCGTACCATGGTCAGGCAGCTCATCGTCGCCTGCTCGTTGATGGCGGTCTGCGTCACCATCCACGCGATCGGTGTGACCTGGGCGATGCGGCGGTTGAACGCTCGGCGACCAGCCCAGCAGTTCTGGCCCAGCCTCCGACTGTTCATCGCCGTCGCCGTCTGGATCGTCCTGCTGCACCTCCTGGAAATCGTCGCGTGGGCGGGACTCTACGTCTGGAACGGCGCGCTCGCCGATTTACCCACAGCTCTCTACTTCAGCGCGGTGACCTACACGACGACCGGCTACGGCGATGTGGTGTTGCCCGCGGAATGGCGGCTCGACGGCGGCGTCGAGGCGTTGACCGGCATCCTGATGTGCGGATGGTCGACCGGATTCTTCTTCGCGATCGTGAACCGCCTGACCGCCGCGGAAGACGGGACGTCGGCTTGACAAATTGCTGGGCCTCTTGGATCTTCGCAACGTGCGTCCACGCAAGTTCGCGGTCGCGTATGACTTCTGGCGAGACCTGCGCCTTGCCATTCGCTCGTTCTCCGCGACGCCCACCGTCACGCTCGTCGCGATCGTTTCTCTGAGCCTCGTCATCGGCGCCAATACGGCGATCTTTTCGATCCTCAATAGCGTGCTTCTCCGCTCATTGCCCGTGCACGACCCCCACCAGTTGGTGCATGTCACCGATAGTGTGGTGCGAGACACCGGCGAGACGCGCGTGCGCGCCTGGGCATATCCGGCCTGGGCGCAGATTCGGGAGAGATCGCACCTCTTTCAAGCGGCGACGGCGTGGTCCTTTACTCGCTTCAACCTCGCCTCCGCGGGCGAGACGCAGTTCGTGGACGGGATCTGGGCGGACGGCAGTTTCTTCGACACGCTCGGCGTGCGCGCAGTCCTCGGCCGCACGTTCAATGTTCGAGACGACGAGCGCGGCGGCGGCCCGGACGGGCCGGTTGCGGTTGTTGGCTATAACTACTGGCTCCATCACTTTGGCGGGGACGTCAATGTCCTCGGCAAGACGGTTCGGCTCAACAACGTCGTATTCACGATAGTCGGCGTGACCCCGCCGGAATTCTTCGGGCTCGAGGTAGGACGAACCTTCGACTTCATCGTGCCTTTGAGCACCGAGGCGCTGGTTCGCGGTCGCGACTCGGCGCTGGACTCTGCGTCGACGAACTTTCTCAGCATCGTGGCCCGACTCAAACCGGGGCAGTCGCTCGATGCCGCGATCAGGGAACTGCGGCAAGCCCAACCCGAGATCCGCCAAGCAACGCTTGGTCCGTGGAGCAAGGACGTTGCGGATCGCTATCTGACCTCACCGTTCACAGTGATCCCCGCGGCGACCGGCTATTCGAACCTGCGCCGCAATTACGGGCGAGCGCTGCTGATCATTGCGGTGATCGTCGGGCTGGTGTTGATCGTCGGATGCGTGAACGTCGCGAATCTTCTTCTCGCGCGGACGATCGGCCGCCGTCATGAACTCAGCATGCGGCTCGCACTCGGCGCGTCAGGCGGACGCCTCGCTCGCCAGCTCTTCGCCGAGAGTGTACTCTTGTCGACGATTGGGACGGCACTCGGCGTCCTCATGGCCGGCTCGCTCAGCGCTTTTCTCGTACGGCAGCTATCGACGCCGACCGCCCTGATCTTTCTCGATGTATCGATCGACCGCCGCGTTCTCGCGTTTGCCATCGGGATCACGGCGGCGACGTCTCTCCTGTTTGGTACGGCGCCCGCACTTCGCGCCGCCCGGATTACCCCGATCGAAGCGCTCAAAGAGCACGGGCGCGGCTCCGCCGAACGTGGTGGCCTGATGGGTTGGCTCGTGATCGTGCAGGTCGCGGTGTCTGTCGTGCTGGTGGTGTCGGCCGGCCTCTTTATTCGATCGTTTCAATCTCTCACGAACCGGGAGCTTGGTCTTCAACCCGATCAGGTGGTGGTGGTCACGGTGGATCCACCGGCGGCGACCGTCGACGGCATGCAGAGGCTGGCGCTGTACGACAGAATCCGCGAGGCGGTTGTCGCGCTGCCGGACGTGGCTGACGCGGCGACGTCTTTTCTGACTCCGGCGGGTGGAGGCGGGTTCACGCCGCCTGTAGAGATCACGAGCAGTCCCGCGTCGCGAGCGCCATCGGCCCGGGCAGATGAGGATGTCTTCGGCAACCTCGTTTCCACAGGGTGGTTCCGCACATTCGGCACCCGCCTGATTGCCGGGCGTGATTTCGCTGAGAGTGACCGGCGAGGCAGCGAACGCGTCGCAATCGTCAACGAGAATTTCGCGCGGCGGTTCCTCGGCGAGGGCAGCGTGCTGGGCAGCACGGTGATTCTCTACCCGAGAACGCCGCGTGCGCTGTCTGCGCGCATCGTCGGCGTGGTCGAGAATGCAATTTACACCTCGCCGAAAGAGTTACCACCGCCAACCTGGTATGTCCCAATCGCACAGTTCGACCTGCCGGATTTTCCTTTCGCGTCGGTCCGGTTGAGCGTGCGGGCGAAGACCGGGATAGCCCCCGAACTGTTGACGAAGAGTATCGTCGCGGCCATCGCCGGCGTGAATCCGCAGGTCGGCGTCACGTTCCGCCCGCTCGCGCGCCAGCTCGATTCTTCACTGATGCGTGAGCGCCTGGTCTCGGAGCTGGCGGGCTTTCTTGGCGTCGTGGCATTGGTGCTCGCGGCGCTGGGTCTGTACGGAGTGACAGCGTATTCAATCCACCGACGGCGGAATGAAATCGGGATTCGCATGGCGCTTGGCGCGACGCATCGACGCGTCGTGGCCCTTCTGCTGACGAGAGTGTCACTCCTGGTTGGCAGCGGGATGGCGCTGGGGATTGCGATGAGCTTCTGGGCATCGCGAGTGATCGCGGGACTGCTCTACGGCGCGAGCCCATATGATCCGCTGACGCTGCTCGGGTCGATGGCTGTGCTGCTCACGGTTACCGGACTCGCCGCATGGCTTCCAGCCCGTCAGGCCGGCCGAATCGATCCCGCGAGAGTAATGCGCGGCACCTAGGCTCCGCTCAACGCCCAACGCCCAACGCCCAACGCCCAACGCCCAACGAACAGCTCAGCGCCCAACGGACAGGGATAGCATCGATCAAATGTGGATAACCCGTGATCCTGATCGCTTTGTGGTCGGCATCAATCTCCCCTGGATCGGGTACGGCACCGACGTGGGCGCCAGTCTCTGGTTCCCCGATGGAGGACTCAGCTCCCAGCCGGCGGCGCTCGACCGCCTCGCTCGAACCCTCGCCGCCATCGCCGAGGACGGCATGTCAGCTGTCCGTGTCTTCCTCTTGTGCGACGCGCGCTCCGGTGTCCTGTTCGACCGCGACGGTTTCCCGGCCGGAATCGACGACGCGGTTCTGCCCGACGTGGATGCGATCCTGGCAACCGCCCGGCGGCATCACGTTGGCGTAATACCGGTGTTGCTCGACTTTCATCTGTGCGGCGAGAAAACGATCGTCAATGGCGTCCAGTTGGGCGGACACTCGCTTCTGATTGCCGACCACGACGCAGGCGCCGCCTTTATCGATCGCATCCTGCGGCCGATCGTCGAGCGCTACGCGAACGATGACACGGTGATCGCCTGGGACGTGATGAACGAACCTGAATGGTGTCTTCGCGGCAGTCCGCTGTTCAGCGCAACGGCCGTGTCCTTTGACGCGTTGCAGCGCTTCCTCGGTGAGGCCGTCGCATGCGTGCACCGATCGGCCCGCCAACCGGTGACCGTGGGTTGCGCCGGCACCTGGCGCCTCGACCTCGTCACGCCCCTGGGTCTGGACTTCTACCAGGTCCACTGGTACGACCGTTTCGGATGGCCTGCGCTCACGCGTCCGGTCGTGGAACTCGGCCTCGGCGATCGGCCGGTCGTCCTGGGTGAATTCGCCGGCAGCAGCGGACGGATCGCCGACGTACTCGGCGCAGCGAAGCGAGCCGGGTACGAAGGCGCCCTCGTCTGGTCGGCGCTCTCGGACGATGCCGCGTCGGCGTATCCGCCAGATCTGGGCGCATGGATCCGCGCGCACGCGCCCGTGCACACGGATCCGCACTCGTGATTCGATCGGCTCCGCCGGCCTGGGAGCTGGCGAAAAAGGTGTAAAGTCCGCAGCATGCGCCTGCTCTCGCGGTTTCTCCTGCCTCTTGTTCTCTTGATTCTCGTCATTTCCGCGTCTCGCGCCCCGCTCGGAGCGGCGGACCAGGCATCGGGCGCGGTTGTCGAGCAGGTGCTCGGACGATGGGCGGCAGCCAAGGGTCTCCAACCGGGTGATGTCATCCTGACCTGGCGGCGCGAAGCGCAGCCGCCGCATGCCGCGGCAGCTGGCGAGATTGCCTCATCGCTCGACCTCCGCGATGTCGAGCTCGAACAGGCGCCGCGAGGAGCGATCGTCCTGGGCGGGCGTCGGGGTGAAGCCAGCTTCGAGTGGACGGTGATCCCCGGTCAGTGGACGGTCGTGGCGCGGCCGGTGCTTCCAGAAGCGGTGTTGAAGTTACACAACGAAGCTGTCAGCCATCGTCAGGCTGGTCGAGCGAATGAGGCGGCTGCGGCTTGGCGAGGAGCCGCCGCCGAAGCGCGAGAACTGTCGCGGCCCGCGCTTGCTAGCTGGCTGCTTGGACGCGCGGCCGTTGAGATGGCCAACGTCGGCTCCTGGACCGAGGCGGATGCGCTGTTCGAAAGCGCCGTCCAGTCGATTCCCGAGCAGGAGGCGATCCGTCGCGGCCGACTGCTGACGACCTGGGGCCGAACGTTTGACGCACGCTCCGACTGGGCCAACGCGCTGCAGCGATATACGCTCGCGCTCGCGTTACGCCGCTCGCGTCCGCCCGAGAGCCTCGAAGCCGCATCGATTCTTGGGCTCATGGGAAACGTGCACTCTGCGAGCGGCAAGCTCGACGCCGCAGAGCCATTGCTCGAAGAATCGCGCAGAATTCGCGAGACGCTGGCACCCGGCAGTCTGGAGTTGGCGGACAGCCTCGTCGCCCTCGGTACACTCGCCTCCCGTCGCCGCGATCTGGATCGCGCGGCGGCTTTCGTCAGCCAAGCCCTGGAGATCCAGAATCGCGTCATCCCCGAGAGTCTCACTCTCGCCTTCACGGTCAATACGCTTGGCGCGCTGGCCGCGTGGAAAGGCGATTGGCAACGGGCGCAACCGTACTTCGAGCAGGCGTTGGCGATTCGCGAGAAGCTGGCGCCGGGGAGCCGCGACGTCGCGATCAGCTTGATGAACCTCGGCGGCGTCGCGCGTGAACGAGCCGACATCTCAGCGGCAGCAGATCTTTTCTCGCGCGCGCTGGCGATTGGCGAAAAGGCACCGGGTATGGCGCCGCTCGATCTGGCGTCGATGCTGCAGAACGTTGGCAACATCGCCCTGGACCGCGGCGACCACGCCACGGCCGAGACGTACACGCGCCGCGCTCTTGACATCCGGCTCAAGCTCGCCCCCGAAAGCCTCGATACCGCGCTGAGCCTTGGCAGCCTCGGCGTGATTGCGTGGAATCGCGGCGACGCAGCAGGCTCGGCGGACTACCACCGCAGGGCCCTTGCGATTCAGCAGAAGGTGGCACCAAAGAGCGCTGACACAGCGCGAACTTTGAGCGATCTCGGGTTGGTCGAGTGGAAGAGCGGCGATCTCGCAGCGGCGCGGAAGTCCTTCGACGCTGCGCTCGCGCTGCTGCAAAACGATCAGGCGCTCGCTTTGCAATATGGAACGACGTTGCTCAATCGCGGGCTGATCCCGCTCGGCGCGGGTGACCTGAACTCCGCCGAAGCCGATTTCGCGCGGGCGCTGGAGATCCTCGACAACGCGGCTCCCGGCAGCCTGGCGGCTTCGATGGCCCTCAACAATCTCGGCGACATCGCGTCACGGCGCGGCGCCCTGGACAAGGCAGTCGCCTACCATCGGCAGGCGCTCGCGATTCGGCAAGCGGTCGCACCGGCCTCGTCCAGTGAGGCGGAGTCGTATCACGAGCTCGGCTTGATCGAACGCCGGCGCAAGGCTTTGCCGACCGCGGCCGACTATTTTGTCAAGGCGATCGACGCGCTCGAAGCCCAAGGCGGACGGCTCGGCGGTAGCCAGGACGTGCAATCGGGGTTCGGCGCCGGCTTCACGGAGTACTACGAAGACTTGGCCGCGGCCCTCATCGATCTTGGCCGTCCCGCGGAAGCATTCGCAGCGATCGAGCGATCGCGCGCTCGCACTCTGCTGTCGATGATCGCACAGCGCGACGTGCAGTTCGGCAACGTGTCCGCTGATCTGATACGCGACAACGATCGCAACCGCCGGGAAACCGACCGCGTCTATGGCCGGCTTGCGGATCTTAGCCAGAAACGACACGCCGCAGAAATTGCGACGCTGCTCGGCCAGCTCCGATCCTTGCGGGATGATCGCGATGCACTGGCCGTCAAGGCACGGGCGGAGAATGCGAGCTTCGCCGACCTCCAGTTCCCACACGCATTGGATCTCGAGAAGTCGGTCGCTCTGCTCGATCCAGGGACAATCGCCCTGAGTTACAGCATCGGCAAGGCGCGTTCGTTCCTGTTTGCGCTGCACGCCCCGACGGCCGCGGCGCCGGCAGGGCTGTCGGTGTTCCCGTTGAAAGTCACCGACGAGACGTTGCGAAAGCGGGTCACCGCGTTTCGAAACGCGATCCAGCCCGGTGTACGGGCGACGACGCGAGCAGTGGGCAGCCTGGCGCCGAAAGATGGCAGCGCGGACCCGGTGATTACGCTGACCAAGCAGGCGACCGAGCTTTACGATCTATTGATCAAACCGGCGGAGTCCGTAATAGCGGGCGGTCGACGCGTGCTGGTGATCCCCGACGGCGCGCTGCACAGCCTGCCGTTCGGAGCCCTGATGCCATCAGGTAAGGCCGCGGGCAACGCCCGGTATCTGATCGAGTGGAGGCCGATCCACATTGCCGTCTCGACGACGGTCTACGACAGCATCAAAAAGCATCGAGCGGCACCAACGCCGTCTGCTCGCTCTACCATCGTCGCATTCGGCGATCCGGTGTATGCCGCTGCCGGGCGGCCGGCAGATGCGAGCGCGGGTTCGGCGGCGACCGACAGCGCCCGCCGCGGCCTTGCGCTGGCGCCCCTGCCGGCGACCCGCGGAGAAGTACAGCGCATCGCTTCTCGCTACCCCAGCGCGACGGTTTATCTCGGCGCCGACGCGACGGAAGAACGCGCGAAGCACCTTCCGTCTGAAGCGCGCTACGTTCACTTCGCCGTTCACGGCTTCGTCGACCACCGCTTCCCGCTCAACTCCGCGCTGGCGCTGAGCCAACCCGCAACCACAGCGGCTGGCCAGGACAACGGGCTGCTCCAGGTCTGGGAGATCTTCGAACAGATGCGTCTCGGCGCCGACCTCGTGACGCTCTCCGCCTGCGAGACCGGGCTCGGCCAGGAACTTGGCGGCGAAGGCCTTCTCGGCCTGACGCGTGCCTTCCACTACGCCGGCGCCCGTTCCGTCGTCGCCTCGCTCTGGAGCGTCGCGGACGACTCCGCGGCGGAACTGATGGCGGGGTTCTACGGCCACCTGACGTCCGGAAAGACGAAGGACGAGGCGCTGCGCGCAGCACAGCTCGACTTGATTCGGGGCAGCGGTGCAACCAAAGGCGCTGCCCCGTTCTCTCATCCGTTTCACTGGGCTGCGTTCCAGATCTTCGGCGACTGGCAATGAGTCAGCCGCGCGGTTGAAACGTGACCGGCGGCAGCGCAGGTGCGGGAATCGGCACCTGCGGCACGTGCTTCAAGATCTCCTCGAGCGGGTCGGGCTCGGAGCGCTGCGGCAGCTTGCGTTGGCGCTCCAACTCCTTTATTTGCTGCCTGTATTTTTCCCACGCTGCGGCTGGATCGGGCGTTGGCGAGGGCGTGGCGCCGGGTGTGGGTGTCGGTATCGGGAAGTAGTGCTCCAGCCCTTTCTCGAGGTTGCGCTTCACGAGATCCTCGGTCTTCTCCCTAATCTTTTCCATCGGGTCGGTTTCCTTGTGCGGGTTCCGCGTCTTGATCCAATCCTCGACCTTTTCCATCACCGCGCCGCCTGCAGTTCGCCCGATGCTGATCAGGAATTCGCGTTTCTCCTGTTCAGTCCAGCCGTAGCCCGTAATGTTGCCGAGATCCGTCCACGCGTTGTACTTCTTCATCTTCACCAGATATTCGTCGTAACGCTGTTTGGTTTCGAATGACAGTTGGTCCGCGACGCGCTGGCAATAGGCCGGGAACCGCGCACAGTCGTCCGTGTTGAAGTTCCGGTCGGTCGGACGATCGCGGCGGAACGCCTCGTTGAAGCGCTCGCGCGCAGCTTCCGCCTCCGCTCTGCGGCCGTCGTGGATCTTGGCAAACCAACCAAGGACCTCGGTCGACCGCTTGAGGAACGGCAACTCCACGTCGTCGGCAAGCTCGTTGATGAACTCCAGCGGACCCGACAGTTCAGGTAGCGTCTCATTCTCGAGCGGCTCGTACGGCGTCGGTGTTGGGATCGGCGTCGGAGGCGGAGTTCCTGCGGTTACCGGCAGCGGAACGGACCGGCGTGCGGCGTTTCGCTCCGCGTCGGTGCGCAGATCAGCGACGAGCGATGCCTGACCGCCGTCGAGGCCTGAACGAATGGCGCCGGTGCGCGGCGTCTTGTGGAGGTACTCCTCCTTCCGCCGTCGCGCCGCGTCCGCTTCCATTCGAGATTTGTCCGTGTCCGCGGCAATGCGCGCCTTGCGCTGGCGCTCGGCTTCCTGTTCGGCCCGCAACGCCGCTTGCTGTGCCGCCTTGAACTCCGCCTCGCGATCCTGATGGGCGCGCACCGCTGTCCAACACGCGCTGACCGCGCTGGTGCGCTCGGCGCCGCCACAACTCTCATTCTCGATGTGCAGCGCCAGGCACGGCGCCTTGTCGCACGCACCAGCACGCTTGATCGCGGGATCCGTGTTGGCGTCGAGGCATTGCTGGTGCGCCGCGCTAATCTGTTCGCACACCGAGCTCCATTCGGCCTCGAGTGCCTGGCACTGGGCATCGCTGGTCGGGCCGATCGGCGCCATCGGTTTGTGATACGTCGACTGCTGCTGACCGGCCTCTGCCGTGTCAAACCCGCAGGAAACGACGATGGCGAAGACGGCGACTCGAAGATAGGCGTTCATTTCCGCACCTCCACGTCCCCGCTCTCGCGGACGACGAGCAGCGGCATCGTGACGTCGCCGCATACGGACAGAAATTTGCCGATCCGATCCGGCGTATCGAGTAGCGTGCCGTCGATCAGCACCGGATAATCCCCCAGCTGCAGGCGGCCGCCGCACAGCGTGCGGTTCTCGCCGACGCGCGCCAACCCTCGCGACCGATCCCAGACCAGGCCGCTCTTCTCCATCGCCGATTCGACGGCATCGATCTTCGCCTCCGCCGCGAACGGATCCAGAATTGCGGACCCGTCGATTGCGGCGCCGGCCGCGTAGCCTTCCGGAGCACGCCAACCCTTGACCACACCGGTGACCATCTTCATCTGCGCGTCGACCGAGCCGCGTCGCGCGTCGTCCAGCCCGCGAAGGCGTCCAGCGTTCATAGCGGCCATGTTGGCTTCGTTATTGGCGCGCATCGCGTCCTGCTTGGCGTAGAAGGCGGCGACTTCCGGGCTCGCTTTGGTCATCGCCTTGTCGCGCATGACACGCGTCAGGTCGTCAAGAGCGTGTCCGAGGTCGGCGGGGGGCTGCGACGGACGGCCGTGCGGCTCCCATGCATCCCCCGCGGTACCGCGTGAAAGGAACGCGCTCTTGGCGGTGGTCAATGCAGCGGACATCGACGCCGTCGATGCCGCGCCAGGGAGCATTACGGGAGTGCGAGTCACCCCGGAGGGGACGCCCGAGGATGCCACGCTGCTCTCCCTCGACGAGCCCGATGCCGAAAGCGACGCGCCTGACCCCGTACCGCTGGTCCGCGCGTGGCACTCGAGTATCTGCAGCGTCGCAGCGTTCAGACGATGCGCGTCTTCCATGAGCTGAATGACCAGCCGGCCGTCGGCAGCGCGCTTGTCGTTCGCCATGCCGTTTTGCGCGAGGTAAGTCTGGTTGCGCTGCTCCTCGGCCGCGGTAGCCTGGTCTGCCGCAATCTGCCCTTTGACCTGCGCAATCATCGTCGGCAGACCGCCAGCCTGGCTGATCATCGTCGCGCTGATGCGCATGCTTTGAGCGGCGGCGCGCGCCTCGGGATTCCGGACCGAGTTGATCACGCTCTGCGGCAGCACGTCGGGGCACTGGGCCGCGGCATGGCTGGCGCTGGCCAGCGCGACGGCCAGCATCGGGATTAGATGAATCGGTTTCATGATGCACCTCGCACTCGTATGTGTCCGTCGCGCCTACTTCTTCGCGGCCGACGTCGCCGTCGCCGCGCTCACGAGCCACTCGGTCGGCTGCTGGCGTGTGACGTAGACCACACCCCCAGCGTCGAATCCAGTGACGCGGTCGCCGGCGGCGGCAACGCTGATCGGCTGCCGTGATGCATAGCGGGCGGCGTAGGTCGACAGGCGCGGCAGCGTGTTCTCCGTGCCCGGCGAGAGCGCCTGGAGGTCTTCGACCGACAGCATCACTTCCATCACGGTGAGGTGTGGCGAGCACTGGTTCGGCGTACTGCAGAGACGGTGCATCCGCGGATAGTTCATCGCCTTCAGCTCGTACTTCTTCCACTCCTGCTTCGTCGTCTTGGCGTCGAGCTTGATCGCCTGGCTCTTGCCGGAGTCGCCGTTGCTCCACATCGCCTCGATCGTCGAGCTCAAGGAACCGCCGGAGGCCCACAGGATCGCTACCGGGGTACCGATCGCCTCGCGCTTGCCGGCCGTCTTCGGCGTCATCTTCGTGCCCTTTGCCGCGCCACGAACGTAAGTGACCGCGGTGAACGAACCGCCCTTGAAGTCGCTGGGCACTTCGAAGGCGTGCGCCATCGCGTTGCCGTACATCTCCGAGAACTGCGCCGCGGCGTCGGCAGCGCCGATCTGGTTCGCATACGTGGAGCCGGCCAGCGCCAGCGCGCCGAGCGCGAACAGGCCGCCCTTCATCGACTTGCGATCCATCGGGGTCGCCTGCGGCATCGCAAACAGGTTGGGAAGCACGTCCTCGAGTTGCACGGGCTTGGCGTTCGCCCACGGCCCGCGAGCTTCCTGCTGAATCTCTTCGTTGGTCGGCACCGCGACTCCGCTCAGGTCATCGCGCACCGCGACCACTACCGCACGGCCCTCACGTGCCTTGACGTCGTCGGACGCCAACGCCATCGCCGCGGCCCAGTCCGACAGGCTGGTCGGGCGGACTTTGAAGGTGCCCGGGAGCGCGCCGCCCTGGATGGGAGTGGTGGAACCGGTTTCGGCGTTCATTTTCGCGGCGGTCGCTTCGGCGTCGAAGCCGAGGCCAGCGGCGATGCGAGCGCGGTTCGCCCAGCCGGTCCGGTTATCGGGCTGCAGCTCGGTGAAGAGCCGAGACAGGTAGAGGGCCTTGTAGCCCTCGTTTGCCTGGGTCGCTGCGGCAATGCGGCCGAAGAGCGCTTTGGGGTCCGCGCTACGGATGCCGTCCGCAGCCAGCATGCGGTAGTACGCCGGGTCTGCGAAACGCTGAAGCTCGGTCTGAGTCCTCAGATAGGACAGAGGGAACGTCTGGGCAGCGGGCGGTAGGGCCGGCTTCTTGTCACCGGCGTCGACCACGGACGCGGTCATCAGGGCGCTCAGGGTCAGGGATGTCAGGACCTTGCGGATGCTCTTCATGTCTGCCTCCTGGATGTCGGGCCCGGTGCGGGCCCGTCTACCAGGCCAAATGCACCGATGTTGGAAACCGAACAGGCGACCGTGGCGAGGCTGTTCTGTTCGGATCGCGCCTCGGATGCATTTCCCTCAGGAGAGCCGACCGACAAAGTGAGAAGAAACAGGCGAGTTATGATGCGGCCGAATGACCGACGTCTCAGAACGGGATACTGGCGAGGATTCCCCGGACTCGTCGGTGCAACTCCTGGCGCGGATCCGCGCCGGCGATTCGGATGCGCTGAATCGACTGATGGCGCGTCATCTGCCGGCGCTGCAGCGCTGGGCACGCGGACGGTTGCCGTATGGCGTCCGCGACCTGGAGGACACGGCCGATCTCGTCCAGGAATCGGTGATCCAGGCACTCAAACACCTCGATCATTTCGATTACCGCCGCGAGGGGGCGCTCCAGGCCTATCTCCGGCAGGCGGTCTACAACCGTATAAGGATGGAGTTCCGCCGCAAGCGCTCGCGCCCGCCGCGAACGGAGCTCGACTCACAGCAGGAAGATGCCGCGGCCTCGCCGCTGGAAGAGGCGGTCGGACGCGAAGCGCTGGAACGGTACGAACAGGCGCTGGCGCGGCTCAAGCCCGAGGACCGCGAAGCGGTGATCGCGAAAATGGAGTTGGACTGCAGCTATGCAGAGCTGGCGCGCACGCTTGGCAAGCCGAGTGCCGACGCGGCGCGCATGGCGGTCAGCCGCGCGCTGCTGCGGCTGGCCGAGGAGATGAAGCGTGACCGCCAGGCCTGATTCTCTCCTCGACCTCGCGTCGTCCATCAGCGACGGCACTGCGCTCGACTGGACGGTGCTCGGCGCCAGCACGGATCTCTCGAGCGACCCAGAGCTGCTACGCGAACTCGAAGTGATTGCGCGAATTGCGTCGGCCCACCGGGTTGCCGCCGACGCCGGCGGAGCCGCGGCACCTCACGACCGCGGACGCTGGGGTCATCTACTGATCCGTGAGCAGCTGGGCGCCGGATCCTTCGGAATCGTCTATCGGGCACACGATCCGCAGCTGCAGCGCGACGTGGCTTTGAAGATCTACCGGGCCGGCGCGCTCGGCGATGCGGGTCTGGCCACGCTTCGCACCGAGGGACGGCTGGTCGCGCGCGTGCGCCATCCGAACGTCGTCATGGTGCACGGGATCGAGCAGCATGGAAATGACGTCGGACTGTGGCTGGAGCTGATCGACGGCCGGACGCTCGCCGACGAAGTGCGGAGCAGCGGCCCGCTTGGCTTCCGCGAAACGGCGTTGGTGGGTCAGGATCTGTGTCGTGCGCTCGCGGCGGTTCATCTTGCCGGACTCGTTCACCGCGACGTGAAGCCGCAGAACGTGATGCGCGAACGCGGTGGCCGGATCGTCTTAATGGATTTCGGTCTCGGCGGTGCTTTGCAGCAGCCTGGTTCGTCGGGGGACCTGCGCGGCACACCGCTCTACATGGCGCCCGAGCTTTTTGCCGGCGCCGTCGCCGGCGCTTCAACCGACATTTACAGTCTCGGCGTCACGCTGTTTCACCTCGTCAGCGGCACTCATCCGGTTTCCGCGAGCAGCCGCCAGGACCTCGAGCGCTCCCATCGTGCCGGCAAGCGCCGGCTGCTGCGTGACGTTCGGCCAGATCTGCCGGACGCGTTCGTGCGTGTCATCGAACGCGCTTGCGCTGCTGATCCGTCGGCGCGGTATACGACCAGCGGCGAGCTGCAGACGGCGCTGTCGAATGCGCTCGGAACCGCCGATCTGTCGGGAACCGCGGGGGGCACGACGCCGACCGTCACTCGGAGGTGGGCGTGGCTTGTTACCGCCGCGGCGTTAATCGCGCTGATTGCCGTCGCGTGGACCCTGAGCCGCACGCCTCCTCAATCTACCCCGGTCGCTTCGTCCAGCGCAGCGGATGGGGCACGAGGTACACCGGCACCCGATACGGCGCAGTACCAGATCGAGGCGACGTTCCATCGCGCGCTGGCATCGGGATCGGAACCGCTGGGACCGGGTGCGCGCATAGCTCCCGGCGACCGCCTGTTTGTCAACCTGCGTGCAACCAAGCCTGTCCACGTCTACATCGTCAACCAGGACGATCGCGGCGAGAGCTATCTGCTGTTCCCGCTGCCCGGGCAATCAGAGACGAACCCGCTGTCGGCGTCCGAGACGCATCGCCTTCCGGGCCGCGTTGACTGGCAGGTGACGAGCGCGGGCGGCCGCGAACATTTCCTGCTGATCGCGAGCCCCGAGCCGTTGCCTGCGCTCGAGAAAGTTTTTGCGATGCTGCCGCGACCTCAGGCCGGCCAGCCGCCCGCACCGGCGGCTGCACTTTCGGGCGAGGTCGTCGGTCAGCTTCGCGGCCTCGGTGGCCTCACGCCGAGAACGACGCCGACGACGCCGGCACGGATCTGATGCAGTCCGCGACACGCCTCGGCCCCGGACCCGAGTCGGTGACCGGTCCGTGGATTCGTCAGCTGACGGTCGATAATCCATCGCGTTAAGGGAAAGATACGGAGCTATGGCGACCGTACCCCTATTCGGTGCGCATCGCGATCGTCGGATCAACATGTACGGCATGCAGCGCGGGAATGGCTGACGCGATGAGGGCGACGAGCGTCATCGCACCGCCGACCACGGCAAAGGTCACGGGATCGCGCGCCGGCATATCAAACAGGAATGTCGCGATGAGTCTGGCGGCAGCGAACGCACCGATCAGCCCGCCGAGAATTCCGCTGCCCGCCCACGTCATCCCTTGCCGCAACACGTGCCCGATCACACTTCGGCGGGTCGCGCCGATCGCCATGCGCACGCCAATCTCCCGGGTACGCGATGCGACCGTGTAGGCGAGCACTCCGTAGATCCCGACTGCTGCGAGCAGCAGCGCGCTTACGGCGAATATCGTCGCCAACCGGGTGGTGAGGCGGGTTGGCGCCACCGCCTCCGTCAGCCAGTCCCGCATCGGACGCACCTGTTGGACGGCTAGCGTGGGATCCAGCCGGCGCACCGCCTGGCGCACCGTGTCGATGACGCTCGTCGGCTCACCGCTCGGACCCACGAGCACCGTCATGGTCCGTTGTGGCAGCTGGGCGGCAGCGAAATAGACGGCGGCGGCCGGCTCACGATCCGGGCCCCCGCCACGAGTCCCCACCCCGTCCGACCCGCGAACATCGCCGACGACTCCCACGACTTCGTGCGAGCGTCCACCGCGTGCGACGATTTGGCCAAGGGGGGTCGCGTCCGGCCAGAGCTGGCGAGCGAGTCGTTGACTGACCATCGCGACCGGGGACGTGCCTGTCGTGTCACGTTCGTTGAACGAGCGGCCAGCCAGTATCGGGATTCCGAGCATCCGGAAGTAGTCACCGCTCACGATGTGTTCGACCCCTCCACCGCCGGCTGCAAGAGCCGAGGCCTGGCCGCGAGCAGGCGCTTGAAACGACGCGCGGACGCCCGGCGCAAACGGCGCGCTCGTACCTATGGCGACGGAACGCACCTGACCCGATTGCCGGAGCGTGCTCATCAACTGCTCGTAAAACTGGCCCGACCGCGCGGCATCCGCATACGTACTCCGCGGCAGCGAGATGCGCGCCGTCAAGAGATCATCGGCCTCGAACCCGAGCGGGACGCGCTGCAATCGCACGAACCCCTGTAAGAGCAGCGCAGCGCCCACCAGGAGCATGGTCGCTATCGCGATCTGGGCGGCGACGAGAATCTGCCGCAGCCGTGCCCGTGACGGATCCGTCGTCGCGCGCCCGGCGAGCAGCAGCGACTGCGACGGATCAAGTCGCGATGCGCGGAACGCCGGAACGACGCCGAAGACGGCGCCGCTCACAATCGAGGTGACCAGCCCGAACCCAAGAACGCTCACGTCCAGCCGCATCTCGTCGAGGCGCGGCAGCGCCGGCGGGAGGAGGTGGCGCAGCAGCGGGTGGGTGATCGCCGCAACGAACACCCCGGCCGCGCCGCTGATTGCCGCGAGAAGGCTGCTTTCGGTGAGCAGCTGGCGGATCAATCGTGACCGGCCGGCTCCGAGGGCCGTGCGCACCGCGAACTCGGGGCGACGCCGTGTTCCTCGTGCCAGCATCAGGTTCGCGACATTGGCGCACGCGATGAGAAACACCATCGTGACGGCGCCGAGCACGAGCAGCAGGGAGCGCTGCACGTACGGTTCGATCGTGGTGTCGGACAGGGTCTCGATCCGTACGCCCCAGTTCGTATTCGTCGCGCGAAACTCCTGTTGCAACGCCGCGGACACCGTGCCCATCTCGTTGCGCGCCTGGTCCAGCGGTACCCCGCGCCGCAATCGGCCAACGACGCGGAGTGTGTGATTGCCGCGATTCTCCTGCGTTCGATCGATCACCATCGGCAGGAAGACCTGCGCGCCCGCAATCCCTGAAGCCTGTGCCCGTCCGACTTCGCGGAACGCGGCCGGCATGATCCCGACGACCTGATGCCGCTGGCCATCGAGCGTGATCGACCGTCCGACGACTCCGTGGTCGCCGCCGAACCGGCTGCGCCAGAGCGGTTCGCTGAGTACCACGACTCGAGAATTGGCCCGCTGCTCGTCTTCCGGCTGCAAACCCCGGCCGAGGATCGGCGAGACGCGCAGGACAGAAAAAAGCGACGCCGTCACCACGCTGCCGCTCAGCACCTCGGGATCGCGGCCGTCCGTCAGCGTGACGGCCGTGCTGCCAAACGCGCCGAGGGCGGCAAAGCTTTTCGAGCGCTCCGCCCACGACAAGTAATTCAGCGCCGACGCGCGAAAGGCGGGAACGCCGGCTTTGACATTGGACTCGAAGAGCTCGACGAGCTGGTCCGCTTCTGGATAGGGCAACGGCCGCAGCAGAACGGCATGCACGACGCTGACGACCGACGTGCTCGCGCCGACGCCGAGCGCCAAGGTCAGAATCGCCGCCGTGGTGATGGTCGGTGTGCGCCACAGGCCGCGCCACGCGTAGCGAAGATCCTGCCTCAGCATCGCGAGACGTCCCTTCCTTTCTTCGTGCTCAGCTTGAAAAGCGTCGACAGTACCCGTACAACGGAAAGACCCGTCCACCGAAAACCACAGGAGCGTAGCACGTGCTCAGACCCTTGACGTTTGCCGAGATCGCCGCCAACAGCCGCGGACTCGGCGTGCCGGAAGCTGTCGCACTCGTGCTTGCAGTCGCGGAGGAATGCGCCGGCTCCGCGGCGGGCTCCAGCTGGTCAGCGCTGCCGCCCGCCGAGCACATCCTCCTGAGCGACGATGGACGTGTGTCTATTTTTGCCGAGGAAGAGACGGTCGACGAACGCGAGCACGTGAAAATGCTCGCAGACCTGCTGATGACTCTGCGCGGCGTTGACGAACCGGACTCGCCAGTCGCGCGCGCGCAGTCGTTTGCGGCTTTTACGGAGGCGCTGGGCCAGCTTGGCTCAACCGACGCGCTGACACTCGCGTCGCTCTACCGCCGCCACTTCCGGGAAGAGTTCTCGGTCGAGGATGAGCTGGCATTCGCGCCGGAGCTGCCGCTCGAGGAGGACCTGTCGATCGACGAGGAGCTGCCGCGGGAGGCGGAGCCCACGATCAAGGCGGCGCCCATGATCGATACGGAGGCCATCATCGAGGAGCCGCCCGTGATCGAGGAGGCGCCGCTGGAACCGCCTGCGGTCTTCGCCCGGGTTCGCGCCGACCGTCGGTCCGTGCGCGGTGTCGATTGGCGCTTTGACGCGCCGCGACTCGATCTCCGAAGCGAGGCGGCACTACCTGCTGTGGCCCTGGAGCTTCGGCCGGGGGCTGCACCCACGCCCGACGCTGATTGGGGCATCCACGCGCTGGCGTTGGATCCGGGCACCGAGTCGGAGGCAGCGACTCCTGCGCGCGTTGGCCGGGCACGCGTTGCCGCCGCTGCCGCCCTTGCGCTGGCCGCACTGGCCGCGTCATTCATGATTGGCGTGAACATCGTGCGCCACGAACCCCAAACCGGCCCTACGTTCAATGCGCCTGCGTCGCCCGCGCCGTCCGCCGTCGCCGCGCCTGCACAGCCATCGATCAGCGATCCGGGTACCGAGAACCCCGTCTCAATCTCGCAGCCGCGCGTTGATTCTCCGACAGTCCCGACGACCGGAAAGGCGGCCGCGCCGGGTCCACGGGCGCATATGATCTCGCGTGGTGTGTCAACCGGACCAGTACTCACCGCCGCATCGATCGGGAACGACGTCTTTTCCCCCTCCTTCAGCGAGCAAGGACATGCTCTGCTGTTTCATTCCGGCCGCGCCGGGAGTTCGTTGATGCGTATGTCGCTTGACGATCCGGCGCACCCGTCGGTGACGACGGTGCTCCAGGATGGCGCCACGAACTATCACGCGGTCCGCTCGCCGGACGGCAAGTGGCTCGCGTACGACTCGGATCGCGACCAGACGCGCGGCGTCTATGTGGCGCCCGTGGACGGCCATGACGCGATCAAGGTGAGCGGCGAGGGTTACGCGGCCATTCCGCGCTGGTCGCCCGACGGTCGCAAGCTCGCCTTCATCAAGGCGGAGCCGCAGCGGCCGCGTGTGTGGAACGTATGGGTGGCGAATCTCGATGGCACGGGTCTCACGCGGGTGAGCCATCACGCCGTGGGCGAGGCCTGGAGCGCGTCGTGGTTCCCGGGCGGCACGCGGCTCGCCTACAGCGTCGAGGATCGTTTGGTGATCGCGGATCTGACGCTGGGCACGAGCCGCGTCATCCGGTCGCCACGCCCGCGGCACCTGGTCCGGACACCAGCCGTGTCGCCCGACGGCCAGTGGATCGTGTTTCAGGTTCACCGCGACGGCGCCTGGCTGCTGCAGGTCGGGACCGGCAAGATGCACCGCGTGCTCGCGGATCCTACGGCGGAGGAGTTCGCGTGGTCGCCCGACGGCCGCCGCGTCGTCTATCACACCCACCGCGACGGCGGCTGGTCGCTGTGGCAGCTGGCGTTCGGCCGATCGGCGTAATCCGTGACCGATTCCACGGACGACTTCGCCGCGATGTTCGAGGCGTCGCTGAAAGCGCGGCGCATCGAGCAGGGGCAGACCATCCAGGGGACGATCGTCGCCATCGGGCCCGAGGTCGCGTTCGTCGACGTCGGTGGCAAGGGCGAAGCGACGATCGACGTCGGCGAACTGAAAGACGCCGATGGGCAACTCGAGGTTGCCGTCGGCGAGCGCATCGAGGCGGTCGTGGTCTCGACGGCGGGCGGGTTGACGCTCTCGCGCAAGCTCGCCCGGGGAGCGGCGACGGCGCGGCAGCTCGAAGAAGCGTTTCACTCGGGCCTGCCGGTCGAAGGCCGAGTCGAGCAGACGGTGAAGGGCGGCTACGAAATACGTCTGGCAGGTATGCGGGGATTCTGCCCCTTCTCGCATATCGACATCGCGCGCGGAACGGATCCGTCAACGCACGTCGGCAAGGTCTACACGTTCCGCATCACCGAATACAAAGAGCACGGACGAAACCTCGTCGTGTCACGACGGGCGCTCCTCGAACATGAGCAACGCGCGCAGTCAGACGAAGTCCGTCGCTCCATCATCCCGGGAGCCACACTCCCCGGCCGTGTCGCGTCGGTGCGGGACTTCGGCGCGTTCGTCGACCTCGGCGGTGGCGTTCAGGGATTGCTGCACGTCTCCGAGATGGCGTGGTCACGAGTGGCGAATCCATCCGAGGTCTTGCAACCCGGGCAGGAGATCACGGTCAAGGTTCTGAGCGTCGACAAGGCGAAGGAGAAGATCTCACTCGGCCTGAAGCAACTCACCGACGACCCGTGGTCGAGGGTTCGAACCACGTACGAAGTGGGCCAGGCGCTGACCGGACGCGTGACGCGCGTTGCGGAATTTGGTGCGTTCGTCGAGCTCGAGCCTGGCGTGGAAGCGCTGGCGCACGCATCGACGTTCGCTCAGACTCGCCGGCCGCAGGATTGGAAGGCGGACGTCCGACCTGGCAGGAATGTGCGAGTCACGATTCTCACGATCGACGGCGAGAAGAAGCGCGTCGGCGTCGCGGTTGTGCCTGATGATGCGAACGACGCGGCTGAGTATCGCGAGCGCATAGAGTCTGACGCACCGGCGGAGAATCTCGGATCGCTTGCCGAAAAGCTCCGCGGCGCGTTGAAGTCGCGCGAGCCGTAATCCGACAGGCGCCACGAAACTCGGGTTCCCCCGCTCTCGACACGGGTGTATAACGACACCGTGCCGCGGTCGGCGATCGTTCACGCGGGCGCGACCGCGGCCAGGAACCCGCATGGCGGATCCATTCAAGACGACGCGCTGGAGCTTAATCGTCGCAGCGGCGGGCGATGACGCGATCGCAAGCGACGCGCTGTCAGAGTTGTGTCAGATCTACTGGCGGCCGGTCTATGCGTACATCAGACGCCGCGGCCATCCTCCGGAAGAATCCGCAGATCTCACGCAGGCCTGCTTTCTGAGTCTGCTCGAGCATCGGGCCTTTGAAAGAGCCGACCCGTCGCGCGGGCGTTTT
>Ga0070670_100000914_pt1 | contig 23199 bp, 21 predicted proteins | sample KBSS63metaG_FD_64665 | JGI IMG/M metagenome (GOLD analysis project Ga0070670, IMG submission 64665) | Switchgrass rhizosphere microbial communities from Kellogg Biological Station, Michigan, USA - KBS S6-3 metaG | ecosystem: Host-associated > Plants > Roots > Rhizosphere > Soil ... | reverse complement strand
TTAGTTTCCTGCGGCTATCAGGTCTGCGAAAACAGCCATTCGTTTCATGACATCTCGGCCATAGTCGTGTCCCGTCGTGCGTCGGTCGCTGTCTCCGAACTGTTGCTGTCCCTTGATAGCGTTTACCATTCCGCAATTGTAGCCGCTCGCGGCAATCTTCAATTGCTCGTCGCCGGAAAGATTGGGAAACTTCTGTTTGGCGAGCTTGATGTTGCTGGCGAGTATCTGGGCGCCAAACTCGATGAGCGGATCGGGGTTCGTCTTCCAGCTTCCCGAGTCCCGCGCAGCTTTCGCTATTGGGTGCTGGATGTCGATTTGCACGATCCCGACTCCATGAAACACGCCGTTTTGTGGATCGCCAAGGATGTTCCGACAATTTGTTTCGCGACTCGCAATTGCAAAAAAGAATGGGGTGGCAAAACCGTGAGCGGTTGCGTGTTGCTCGAGCTTGTCATCAAATCCTGTATTGCGCAGGCGCTTCAACTGAATTAGTAACTGTGATGGTGCGGGTGTAGGCATATATGGGATCTCCTTTTAACCAGGGAGGAAATTAACTACCGATCTTAAACTTAAAGAATCCGAGCGATTTCACGCTCTTTATAAGTGATGGCTTTTTCGTGATTTTCATTTCTTCGTCCTTCCACGGCTGTTTGTAGGGGCGGACCTATGTGTCCGCCCCGAGGGCGCACACGCAGGTGCGCCCCTACAAGCTAGCGACACACCCTGGCCTTTTCACTTTTCACTCTTCACCACTTACTATCCCCCTCATGCGCTTCAGACAATTCGGACGCACCGGTTGGCAGGTCAGCGAAATCGGCTACGGCATGTGGGGGATGGGCAGTTGGTCTGATTCTGACGATCAGCAGTCGCTCGAGTCTCTCCAAGCCGCAGTCGATCTTGGTTGCAACTTCTTCGACACCGCGCACGCTTACGGCGAGGGTCACAGCGAGAAACTGCTGGGACAAATTGTGCGCGCCCGCAGCGATAAGAAACTCTACACGGCCACCAAAATTCCGCCGAGGAGCAGGCAATGGCCGGCCAGCAGCACTTTTACCCTCCAGGAAAATTATCCGCTCGATCACGTCGAAGAGTTTGTCCATCGCAGTTTGGAAAGTGCGGGACTCGAGAGTTTCGATCTCATGCAGTTTCACACCTGGGACGACAGCTGGTTGCGAGATGATCGCTGGTTCTACAAGCTCGACGATCTTCGCAGCCAGCGGCTTATCAATGCGATTGGCATTAGTCTCAATCGCTGGGAACCGTGGAACGGAATCCTTGCAGTCAAAACCGGGCAGATCGATTCCGCCCAGGTAATCTACAACATCTTCGATCAGAATCCGGAAGATGAATTGTTTCCCGTTTGCGAGCAGATGAAGACCGCCGTGATCGCGCGCGTGCCGTTCGATGAAGGAACGTTGACCGGCACGCTCACCAAAGAAAGCCGCTGGCCCGAAGGCGACTGGCGCAACACTTACTTTGTACCTGAAAACCTGATTCCCAGTGTGGAGCGAGCTGAAGGCTTAAAGCTATTGCTTCGGGACTGGAACCGCGAACATTCAGGCGAACCGGAGATAACGCTGCCTGAGCTCGCGTTGCGCTTTATTCTTTCGCATCCGGTGGTCAGCACGATCATTCCGGGGATGCGAAACCTGTCGCACGTGAAAGCAAACATTGGCACGAGCGATGCCGGCCCGCTGCCCGCGGAGTTACTCAAGCGATTGAAGGAACATCGCTGGGAACGCAAACCAGCGCCGTGGTCCCAGTGAAGAGTAAGGGCATGCCAAGCAGCGGGGGCAAGCCCGCCTTCCGGACCCCGAGACCCTTCCGTCGACGCTTCACCTGGCCTTGAGTGCCTTTCAAGCAAGACCAGCCACGCAAGTCCGATCAGCTCGCGGTCAGGAAGGCGGGCTTGCCCCCGCTCTTAGTTCAACCGCTGAACAATCCCAGAGCGTTAACAACCACTGAAACAAGCAAGAACGCCAGCAATCCTGCCACGGCACTGACGCCAACGGTGATAAGGAATTCCATTCCTCCGGCAACATTCTTTCGCGCGATCATAGGGAGAGCCTCCATTGCCTTAGGTCCGAAGGACCGGCAGTCAGTAGCCCCGTCCGTGAGGACGGGGGAACGACATCTTTCAATCTTCCTGAGGCCCGAAAGGGCTGGTAGAGTTGGTGGCGCACCTTCGACGCTCACCAGCAAATCACTCCAACTTTCCCCGCCCTTACGGACGGGGCTACTAACGGTCGGTCCTTCGGACCTGAGCGTTCATTGCAACCTAACCACCTAAATGCGTTTCCTTTGCCCACGCGTTGCAGCTTGGTCTACAATTAGCCTCGACTCGCTCGCGATCCCCGGAAGCAGTTCTCGCATTTCGCGCGGGAGCTTACTGAAAAGCGCGCGGCAAGTCCCCAGAAAGCTCTCAATAATTCCTCAATGATGATTCTCAAAGTTTGATATGCCTGACGAAACCAGCGCGTCTTATGAATTTGGCCGCTTTCGCGTGAAGGCCGAAGAACGCGTGCTCCGGCGCGGCGACGAGCTCGTTTCGTTAACTCCAAAAGCGTTTGACATTCTCCTCACCCTCCTGGAAAACGCGGGCCGCATCGTCAATAAAGAAGACCTGATGAAAAAGGTCTGGCCCAAGACCTTCGTCGAAGAAGGTAATCTCACCCAAAACATTTCATTACTAAGGAAGGCACTGGGCGAAAGCGCAACCGGCCCGCAGTTTATTGAGACGGTGCCGAGACGCGGCTATCGCTTCGTGGCTCCGGTCAACACCGGAAACGGCAACGGTCACGAGGCTGCGGAGACTGAAACCAGTGCGCAGCATAACGAACCCGGCCACATAACTTCATCCGCTAACAACGCTCGCAGCAGCTCATCCGTCGCCTCCGGACGTTGGACCTTGGACATTCGACATCGGACTTTTCTTTCGGGTCGCGCGCCGGCAATCGCTATCACCCTCGCCGCAGTCCTGGTCACGATCGTCGCCATTGCTTATTTCAGCGGACGCGATAGAGCCGGCGCCACGACCAGTGCTATTCAATCGATCGCGGTGTTGCCCTTCGTCGATGAAGGTCCCAACGCAGGCGCGGAGTTTCTCGACGATGAGATTGGCGAGAGCCTGGTCAACAGTCTGACGAAACTTCCGAAACTACGCGTGGTGCCGCGAAGCGTGATGGTTAGTTACAAAGGACGCAACGTCGATCCGCGCCAGGTTGGCGAAGAGTTAAACGTGCGTGCAGTGGTCACCGGCCGCATCCGTCGGCATGGCGACACGATCAGCATCCAGGCAGACTTGATCGATCTCGACAGCGTTTCGCAAATCTGGGGTCAGCACTACGATCGCCGGCTCGCTGATATTCTGCTGGTGCAGGAAGAAATCTCGCGCGACATTTTTGAAAACCTGCGGCTGAAACTAAACATCGAAGAGCAGAAGCAACTGGAGGCGTACCGCCTGTATTTGAAAGGACGCAACGCCTGGAACAAACGTACGCGCGATGGCATGGAACAGGGCATCGCCTATTTTCAACAGGCAATCGCCGCCGATCCAAACTATGCCGCGGCTTACGCCGGACTTGCTGATTGCTACAACATGCAGGTGATCTACGGCGTGCACGCACCGAAAGAGGGTTTTCCCAAAGCCAAAGAAGCCGCCGTTAAAGCGCTCGAGATGGATGAAACGCTTGCCGAAGCCCACACGTCGCTGGCGTTTATCAAGTTTCGCTGGGACCGCGATCGCGTCGAGGCGGAGCGCGAGTTTCGTCTCGCCATTCAACACAAGCCTACTTACGCGCCGGCGCATCAGTGGTACAGCTCCTACCTCGTCGCGCTCGAACGTTTCGACGAAGCCATCGCTGAAGCGAAACGAACCTCGGAACTCGAGCCGTTATCATTCACCGCCAGTTCACATCTTGGCTGGATTCTCTATCTGTCGGGACGCAACGACGAAGCAATCGCGCAGTGCACGCACATACTGAGTTTGGAACCCAATTCGTTTCCGGCGCGCCGCTATCTCGGTTTGGCCTACGAACAAAAAGGCATGTACGCCCAGGCGATCGATGAGTTTCAAAAGGGCTTGAAGGTTTCCGGCAGCCCGCTCATGCTCGCGTTGCTCGGGCACGCCTACGCGGCTTCTGGTAAGACGAAAGAAGCGCGGCAAGTGATAAGTGATTTACATGATCTGAGCGAGTCGCGGGAGGCGACGCGCTACGTTTCGCCTTACACGGTGGCAGCTATCTACGCGGCACTCAATGAAAAGGACCAGGCGTTCAAATGGCTGGAGCAAGCCTACGAAGAACGCGATGTGTGGTTGATGAATTTGAAAGTCGATCCGGTGTTTGCGAAGCTGCGTTCCGACAAACGCTTCCAGGACTTACTCACTCGCGCCGGCCTAAGACCCTAATTTTGGAGTGCGCTGACCTGTCAGCGCTTTGGTCCGCGGCGGCTTGACGCCGCTTTCCTCGCATCACCACTCATTTCCCCATACAAGATCTCCGGCATCACTCTCCCTTCCTTCCATTCATCAACCGCTTGACTTCAATCAGCGTTTGAACTAATCCACTAACCACCAGTAAACCACTCCATGGCAAAATAAATGTCTCCGATCAAAGATTGGCCCCACGCACCGGTCCATCGTATGGACAGCGGCGGCATATACATGGTTACCGCGCCACCGTGCACAAAGAGCACATCTTCACAATGCGGAAAAGCTGGCGCTGCTTGAATCTGAGTTGTTGCAATTAGCAAAAGTTTATCAATGGCAACTCGAAGCCTGGGCTGTTTTTGTAAACCACTATCACTTCGTCGCCCAAGGATGTTCAGAAGAGAAATCGCTCAAGAAGTTTCTTCGCCACCTCCATTCAAATACTTCGCGAAAGGTCAATTCTATTGACGATTCTGCTGGACGCCGCGTTTGGTATAATTTCTGGGATAAGAAATTAACCTTTGAACGTTCATACCTCGCTCGACTCAACTACGTTCATCAAAACGCTGTGAAGCATGGACTCGTGAACGTTGCAATCAGTATATCCATGGTGTTCTGCAAGTTGGTTCGAGCGTACGGCACCGCTATCGATGGTCAAGACTATCTATAGTCTCAAAGTTGATAAGCTGAAGATTGATGATGATTACTGAGTCCTGAGTGACGCTGATGAAAGAAGGCTGCGACAGGTCGCAGCGGACCTAAAGCGCTGACAGGTCAGCGCACTCCAAAAAGACGCGCACTCCAAAAGTTAGACCTTCACGATTTGCTTGCCAAGGTTCTCGCCGCTGAATAATCCAATGAACGCTTGCGGCGTGTTTTCAAATCCTTCAACAATCGTCTCCGCGTACTTCAACTTCCCTGCCCCAAGCCACCCGGCCAGTTGCGTTACGCCTTCAGGAAATCGCGACGCGTAGTCACTGATGATGAAGCCCTGCATCAGGGCACTGTTAACCAGCAGGTAGGGTTGCGGGCGCGGTCCAATGTCCTGCTTGTCCAGGTTGTAAAGCGAGATTTGGCCGCAGATGATAAGGCGGGCGCCGTGGTTCAGCAGCGGCATCACCGCATCCGAAACCTCGCCGCCAACATTATCAAAGTAGACGTCGACTCCTTTTGGGCAAGCGTCCTTCAGTGCCTGGGCCACGTCGCCGTTTTTGTAGTTGATGGTCGCATCCACTCCCAGCTCCTGCTCGAGATAGCGATTCTTCTCGTCGCTACCGGCGATGCCAACCGCGCGACAACCCTTCAGCTTCGCGATTTGACAGACCGTCGTTCCCACCGCGCCGGCTGCACCCGACACGACCACAGTCTCGCCTTCTTTCGGCGCGCCGATGTCGAGCAACCCGAAGTAAGCGGTGAGGCCAGGCATTCCCAGCACGCCTAGCGAAGTCGTGACGGGAGCAAGCTGCGGATCGATCTTTCGCAGCTCGGAAGCTTTCGCTACGTTGAACAGCCGCCATCCCATCATGCCGGTGACGACGTCGCCCTTTTGGAATTGAGGCGCGCGCGACTCGACAACCTCCGCCACCGCGCCGCTGCTAATCACGTCGCCCACTTCAAAAGGAGCAACGTAGGATCGACCTGGGCGCATGCGTCCGCGCAGGTATGGGTCAACCGAGATGTAGAGCGTACGCAGCAACACCTCGCCGTCGCCGGGTTGTGGCAAGTCAGTTTCGACGAATTGAAAAGTTTCGGCTGAAGGCATGCCGGCCGGGCGGCTGGCGAAGCGGATTTCTTTGTTTTGCATGCGAGGATGATAGGAGAAGCGAACAGCAGACAGCAAACAGGGGATCAGTAGTCAGTAGTCAGTAGGCGGTAGGCGGTCAGCGGCTCTGCCGCCTTCCGTGCGGAAAGGCTGTGTCTTTCCGACAGACGTTCCCAAGTAGTTGAGGCTGCGCCTCCGTTCGGCCCAAGACGCAGCCTCAATCTAAAATAGGATCTGCGGTAAGGGCTGAGCCTTACCGCACGGAAGGCGGCGAAGCCGCTCTTACTGACCACTGACCACTGACCACGAACTCCCGGCTCCTGACTCCTGACTCCTGATTCCTGACTCCCTGCCTACTGTCTACTGTCTACTTTCTACTCTCAGGGAATCAGCAACAGCTTGCCCGTCGTCTTCCTGCCTTCGAGATCGTAGTGGGCTTGCCGCACATCTTCGAGCGGATACTTCTTATGTATCCTGAGCTGCAGCTTGCCGGCGCCGATCATTTCAAACACCTCATGCGAGCGCTGCTCGAGCTCTTCGCGCGTCGCCACGTAATGTTGCAGGCTGGGACGGGTTACCAACAGCGATCCATGCTTGGTGAGTTCCAACAGATCAAACGGCGGCACCGCGCCACTCGCGCCGCCGAACAACACGAGGTAGCCGCGTGGACGAAGAACTTTCAAGTCGCGCGCAAAAGTGTCTTTGCCAACTCCATCGTAAACGACGTGTACGCCCTGGCCGTCAGTCAATCGCCGGGTCTCAGTTTCAAAATCCTGGTCAGTGTAAATGATGACCTCATCGGCGCCGGCTGCTCGCGCGAGTTGCGCTTTCGCTTCTGAACCGGCCGTGGCGATGACGCGTGCGCCGAGCTGTTTCGCCATCTGGACCAGCAACAAGCCGACGCCGCCTGCCGCCGCGTGCACCAGCACCGTCTCACCATTCTTGATCGGATAAGTGCTGTGACTTAAATAATGGGCGGTCATTCCCTGCAACATCGCCGCGGCCGCTTGTTCGAAGTCTATGCCGTCGGGAATGTGAACCAGGCGCTCGGCGGGAACAACAGCATACTCGGCGTAACTGCCCAGCATGCCGGTGTAGGCGACGCGCTCGCCGAGACGAAAGCGCGTGACCTCAGCGCCAACCGCGACCACCAGCCCCGCGGCCTCCTGTCCATTTACGAAAGGCAGCGGCGCCGGATAACGGCCTTCGCGAAAATAGACGTCGATGAAATTCACGCCCGCCGCTTTGATCTGAACGAGCACTTCGTTGGGTTTAGGGTCGGGGACCGGCAGCTCGACGAGTATGAGAACTTCCGGGCCACCTACGGTGGCAACTTGAATGGCTTTCATGTGGGTGAGGATACAGGAATCAGTGGCCGGTGGTCAGTAGTCAGTTGTCAGTTGTCAGTTGTCAGTAGTCAGTGGTCAGTGGGCGGTGCCCGTTAGATTTCAGCAGGGCCCTTTTTACTGGGACCGCGGGCGTCCCGCCCGCCCGCGTTGAATGCCACAAAGCTGCATTTGCGATGCGATCGTGTACCGGCTGGGAGCGCAGGCATCCTGCCTGCACCGTTGAATGCCACAAAGCTTGAGAGTTGAGCGGTATTTGGTGTAGGTGAGTGAACCCACTGCTCGAGGCGGGCGAGACGCCCGCGGTCCCAGTAAACACGGGCCTCTTTCCTCCTACCTACTGCCTACTGCCTTCTGCCTTCTGCCTTCCGCTCTCTCACGTGTGTGGCGACAGCTTCCTGATCAGCCCGCCCTCCGCGTCGGCCAGTGGATGGACCACCAGAAACGCATTGGGATCGACCTGCCGGGCGGCGGTCCGTATCCGGCCAATCTCCAAACGTGTGACCACACAAAACAGAATGTCCTGCTCCTCGTCGCTCATTCCCCCGCGGCCCTTGTAAACCGTAACGCCTCGCTGAAGTTCGCGCAGGATCGTCTGTCGTATCTCCTCGCTGTACTCAGACATGATTATCACCGCCGTGTATTCTTCGACTCCGTGGATCAGGAAGTCGACCGTCTTCGACGCCGCAAAGTAAGTCAACATCGAATACAGCGCCGACTCAATCCCCAAAAAGAACGCGGCTGCCAGGAAGATGAAAATGTTGAGCAACAGAATCACGTCGCCAACTTTCAGGATATGAGTGCTTTTGCTTATTAAGAGCGCGGCGATTTCGGTTCCATCCAACACCGCGCCGCCGCGAATTGCCAGTCCGATGCCGGCGCCGATGAAGAAGCCGCCGAAGACCGCGGTGAGAAGTTTGTCTGGAGTAACGTCGGGAAATTTTACGAAGGCCAGCACGAGCGCCAGGCCGCCAATCGCGAGCGCGCTACGGACTGCGAACGCCCTGCCGATCTGCCGGTAACCGAGCGCGATGAACGGCAGGTTGATGACGAGGATAAGAATCGCGAGCGGCCAGCCGAGGACGTTTGCCAGCAGCATCGAAATGCCGGTGACCCCGCCGTCAATGAAATGGCTGGACAAGAGAAATCCCTTTAGCCCCAGGCCGGCCGAGAAAATGCCGAGGATTATCAAGAGCGTATCGAATAAGCCGTGGATAAACTTTTTCATCACGATCCTTTTTCTTATCGCCATCATTCGAAAGTTTGAGAGGAGCGGGACCCAGCCCCGCTCTTCCTCTTCACTTTTCACTCTTCACTGTCTTTATTGCTTCGCGAATTCCTTTCCAAATAGATCAACCCGAGAACAGCCAGGGCCACGAGTACCAAAACAACAATAGCTTCCGAACTCATTATGAAACTCCTTCTTAAATTGCGCACACGAAGTTCGTTCTGACAATGCACTCGGTCTCTCGATGTGCACCGACGAAAAACGAACATGAAGGCACGCGCACCCGCGAAGGTGCGTCGTCCAGACATAACTCAATACGTTTGGGATTAAGCGGAAGCGGGAGGCGCGCGACCGCCCTGGCAAGGCAGGCTGGACGAACGATACAAGACTGCTTGACTGACAACCGCGCGCCGCTCACTGAGAACTTTCGGCGCGCCGAGCAAACTCGACGGGAGCTGAGGATAGATTAACGAAGATTTGAGTGGATTGTGCCTGGGAAAACTCGCGACAACTTTTGGCGCCCGCGGATTAGTCAACGCGCGTTGGCGGAGAAAAGACTCGGTCGAAGCTACGAAAGGCGGTGCAGGCGAGCATTGCCGCGTGCCATCTTCGAACAACTCGCTATTAAACCGGGCGATACTCGAAGCATTTGCGGAGACGCTCAAGGCGGTCAAGAGGAAAGCGCCGAGCAGACGTCGAAGAATCGTAATCGAAAAGAGTTTCGCCATGGGAATAAACAGGATAGCAGAGTTCCGTGCGAATCTCCTTCCGGCCGAGGAGCTAAGAGCGAAGAGCCAAGTGCGAAAGGGCAACGCTCCGCTGAAACTCGCGGCTTTGCCGCGGAGTTTCAGTGAGGCATATTCAGCTTTTGTTCTTGGCCCTTTGCCCTTTGCTCATCGCCGTTATAAGAAAAGCCCGGGTCACGCGATCGCGCGTAACCCGGGCCATGTCTTAGCTTCGCCGGCGGGGAGTGCCGGACACAATCAAAACTAAGTCAGAAGACCAGCTCCTTCAGCCTATGGCTAAAGACATCTTCTTCGCACTTAGCTCTTAGCTCTTACCTCTTCGCTCTTTGCCTCCGTTAAGGCCGGCGAAAGATTTGATCGAGAATCGTCGCTGCCGTATTGCTTCTGCGATAACTCCGATTGCCGGCATACTGCCGATAACCTTCGTCGTACCCGCGCACAAACCCTTCGCGGAAAGCCTGCGTCGAGGCATTCTGGTAGTAGCGCGAGCGCTCCGGACTGTAGCTCTTATTACTACGCCCATCGCTCGCTCCAGTGTTTATCCCTTGCTGGTATCCGGCGTTGAGCTGTTGATTGTCGTAACCGCCATAACCGCCATAACCGCCGTAGCCGCCGTTCGGATAGTTGTTCGGGTAATAGCCACCGTTGCGATAACCGCCGTTTCCATAAACACCGGCATACTGGCGATAGCCCTGGTCATAGCCACGAACGAAGCCGTCGCGAAAAGCCTGCGTGCGCGCTTCCTTGTAGTAATGGGAACGCTGCGGACTGTAGCTCTTCCGTTGTTGCCCGTCGCTGGCTCCAGTGTTCACGCCATATTGATAACCCGCCTGAAGTTGTTGATTGTTGTAGCCGCCGTAATCTCTGGTTCGCCACTGCGCGTCCGCCGTCGTGCTTACGGTAGCGATGATGCCGAAAACAAATGCGAGCGCTAACAGCGCGGCGCTAAGTGTCTTTCTCATGTTCGTTTCTCCCCCTTTGCTAGGGAGAAAGTGCAATGAGGATGCCAGATAGATTTTGGGGAAATTTGAGGGATATTTACGAGGCGTTTGAGGTTTTATCAGAAAAAGGTACCCATTCCATTCAGCGAGTGTTCGATACTGCGAACGACTAATTTCAGAACCGGGAACCTTGCGGATCGAGCACGTTGCGGGGCAAGCCTTTGTGTTTACTCTGTGTACTCTGTGCACAGAGGAATTCCTCGCACACGAGAAAATGGATCGCGCCGTCGTCACAAAAATTCTGGCTTTCCTCGCTGCTCAGGAATAAACTAGCGGGCACCCGCTCTTCGAAGTTTGTACCGGCGTCTTTTTCAAAGACCCAAAGACCAAAGTCTCAGGGCAGCGACCGATCATGGCCCACGAAAAGTATCAGCACCAACCTGAATCATGGCGTGCTGCTGACGCGTGGTCCAACGACGACGATTTCCTGTCCGCGGAAGAGAAAGACTTCGCCGGCTACGGATTCAGTCAATCGCGTGACCCGCATCCCGACGTGCGCGAACAAACGCGGGTGCTGGAGCTGCTCGGCAAGATCAACTACAAGATCATCAAGGGCAGCAGAGTTTATATCGAAGCCGGCGGCGTAGTTTACAAAACCCTGTATGGCGGTTACTGGCGCAGCGTCTTCACCGGCGTCGAACATTACCTCTTCCGGTGCGAGCAGGTATCGGGCGCGGTCTGGGCCAGGGAGGACGACACGGCAGTTGACTTGCCGATCAGTTATTCAAACGAGGGCTGGACCGCCAACGGCCATTCCCTTTCCTTCATGCTCTCGCGCGATTGGGGAACCCTCGGAGCGCGTACATCGCTGTCTGCATTCTTCACAGGCTGGAGACGCAGACATCCTTCTCTGTCTTCTTTTGACTTGTCCGCCCTCGCGTTGAAAGCGCGCAAGAAAATAGCCAGGGGCAGGCGCCGTACGGGGCACTAGCCCGACCGTCAGGAAGGGCTTTGCTTCTTGGCTAATAAACCCTCCGTAACGGTCGGGCTTCTGCCACTGTCTAGCTTCTTCTGACGCGAACCGCTGGGCGCGGCAGCACGCTTGAGTTCCACTCCTTAAACTCATTTCGCAGTCGCTCAAACATCGCCGGATTTAGCTCGCGGTAGTCTGCTTGCTCGTGCTCGTCGCTACCGAGATCAAACAAATACTCGCGTTCACCGTCTCTGAGATACTTCCAACGACCCTTGACGACCGCGTCCTGATCGGAGTTGCGCCAGAAGAAGGTGCGTTCGTAGACGCTTTGACGATCGCGCAACACATCCGCCAGGTCCCGACCGTCGAGCGGATACGCGGGATCGGCTATCGCTCCGCCCGCAGCAAGTATCGTGGCGGTCCAATCCATTGTGATCACTGCTTGCTCGCTGACCCGCCCAACCGGCGTGACGCCCGGCCAACGCACAATCGCGGGAACCCGGACTCCGCCCTGGAACAACGAAAACTTTTGCCCGCGGAAGGGCCAGTTATAAGAGAAGCGCTCACCGCCGTTGTCGCTGGTGAAAATAACGAGCGTATTGGCCGCCAGCTTCGCTCGCACCAAAGCTTGAAGTACCTCGCCGATGCCGTCGTCCAAACTCTTCATCATCTTCGCGTAAGTTTTCAACGATCCGCCGGCCGTGAATCCGTCGTAGCCGCGACCAAGCGCGCGGCTGACATCCTGATCGTGTGGTCCCTCCCACGGCCAGTGGGGCGCGGTGTAGTGCAGGCTGAGATAAAACGGGCGCTCTGCTGGCCGGCGCTCAGAGACATATTCAATCGCTCGCGCGGTCAGCAACTCCGTGGTGTAGCCAATGCGCTCGACCGGCACCTTGTCTTCAAAGAGATCCGGATCACCCCGCATGTCCTTGTGAGTGAAAAAATCCGCAGCGCCGCTCATGATGCCGAAGAACTTATCGAAACCACTTTGTAATGGTCCGAAGTTTGGCAGATAACCCAGATGCCACTTGCCGATGAGCGCGGTCTCATAACCCTTTTGCTTGAGCAACGAGGCAATGGTGGGATGGTCGGGCGGCAAGCCCAGCGTGTTTGCTTTGTCGCCGAGATCTCCTCTTTCGGTGAGCGGTTCCTCCAAACCAATTCGCGTGCGCGCGGGATAGCGGCCGGTGATGAAGGCGCAGCGCGTCGGCGTGCAAACGGGTGAGGCGGAATAAGCATTGATGAAACGAACGCCCTGCGCGGCCAGTAGATCAAGATTTGGAGTTTGATAATCAGGACGGCCGAAGCAACTGAGATCGCCATAGCCGAGATCGTCGGCAAGGATGAAAACGATGTTAGGGCGACGCGACTGCGAGTGCGAAATCTTGGACGCAGACGCAAGCGCGCCGGTCGCTAAAGCGGCGCCCACAAATGTGCGACGCGTGATGTTGTTGGCCATGCAGCGGATGGTAAAACCTGCGGTGCGGAAAGACAATTCTTAGTTTTGCACTATCCTGGAGTATCTTGCCTGTAACAAACTTGTAGAAAAGCAAAAGGAGAGCTCCATGGCACTAACAAATAGTTTGGCAGGAAGAAATTTCGGGATGATATTACTGGCGATCTGGTTGATTCTTACCGGCCTCTTGCCCTTGCTCAACGTGAGGATTTCTTCCACGGTCTCGATGGCTTTGGCCATCCTCGCCATCGCCGCCGGAATATTGATCCTGCTGCGGCGTTAAGCGTCAGCCTAAGGAAAACCGTCGCTTTCTCAGGATAAGTACTCCCTCTCCCCCTGGGAGAGGGTTGGGGAGAGGGTCTTACTGGTTTGTCTCCTGCATCGTCGCTCGGAAATATTTGTTAGCCAAGAACGACTGGACTTAATAAACCAAAGCATCAGGAGAGAAGATTTCTTCGCTAGGTCCCTCTCCCACGGGGAGAGGGAGACGAAAAGCAATACCCTCGGCCAAAGCGCTTCAGGTAAGCGCCCTGCGAAATTTTTGATTGCTCACCGCTCACTGCTCACCGCTCACTGTCCCGCGCGTGATTGATGATTCGCGACGAGTTGCCAGTGGCCCATCTGCTTTACCCAAACCCGCGTGAAGTAAGACTGGCCGCTACTGTCGCCGCTGCGATCGTGAACGGTCAGCGTCGCCTTGCCGGTCGCGACCGCGGTATTGCCGTAGATGCGAACATTGGTTTCATCGTTACTGGCTGCGGAAACTTTCAACGTTCCGGATTTCAGATCGGCTAATACTTCCGCTTTGGTCCGGTAGGTGTTGTTGACCGCAGAGGTGTAATCGTCGGAGTAAAGCCGAGCGATAGCGGCGACGTCGCCCGCTACGAGAGCTTTATTTCGTTCGGTTTCCAATTGCTTGATTGCGGTGACAGTAGTGGTGTCATGCACCATCTTTCCTGGATGGCCACACTGTCCGGCAGCGATCGAGGCGGATGCGATTGTTAGCAGGGCTACAACGATAACTCTTTTCATCTGGGAGACTCCTTCTTGGTTGGGGTAGGGCAGACATTCCTGTTTGTCGATCTGAACAATTCCTGTTGGTTGGAAGGCACGGGAAATCTTTCATTTATCATTTTTCATATTTCAGTTTTCATTGCAAGACCAAAAAGAGTTAACGGTGAGTCGTAAATCGTGAATCGTAAATAGAAGAAGATCCGCCGCAACAAGCTTTATCTATTCACGATTTACGATTCACGATTTACCGTTTAGTTTACGACTTCGTAGCGATAGGTTGCGCTCAGGGCCAGAATCGCAGCTACCGCAAGTACGCCGGGAGCGAGCAAAGGATTCCCGCCTTGCAGGCCGCGCCAGAAGAGCCGCGACGTGGTGGAGTCTGGCTGAATCTCGCGCGCGAAGGCGACGTTGCCGCTGAAGTGTTCGTACATCCCAAACATACTCCCCAACACCACCAAGAACATGCACACGCGCAAGGTACGCACGGTCGCGGGACTGAGACGGAACAGCACCAGCAGCAACGTGAATGCTCCCGCGCCGGCCAATGCAAATGCGATCCACTGGACCAGTTCTTTGGTGTGGCCCACCAGCGAGAGCTCGACGAGCGCGCCGCCGAAAAGAAACAGGCTAAGCAGCAGGAGGAACCTGCGCAGGCGACTTAAGATCTCCGCTGCGGTCATGTTTGTTGGATCAGGCACTGATAAAAGTCACATTAGTGGCTGGGCAAAGGCAGGCAGGGATGCCTGCGCTCCCAGCACACGTTCGTGCTTGCGAAACGACAGGCAGGGATGCCTGCGCTCCCAGCATAAGTTAGTGGTGGCGTAACGCCAGGCGGGCCAGCGCTCCCAGCACAAGTTAGTGGCTGCGCAACGACAGGCTTGCTGCCCAACATGTCGGAAAAAACTTATTTCACCGGGGCCAGGTACGTTTTGGCGACCGTCAACTCATCTGCTGAGAGCTTTTCACCGAGCTTGGCCAGAAATGCCTCGCGCGATGCATATGGCCGGCCGGCAATCAGTGCTTGCGCCTCGGTCGCATCGAGACCGGGAATTTGTTGTAGCGTTGGCAGGTCGCTCTGGTTTTCGTCAATCGGCACGAAGACGTACTTCTCATATTCAGCGACCTGAGCCTGGTCTACATACTTACCAATCTCTTTGCGAAACTGGAAGATACTTTTATAAGGCCGGTATTCCTCGAACTCGTGCACCATACGATTGCCGAGATTGGGGATGGCCCGCAGCAAATCGGCTTCGGTAGCAGTATTGAGATTGACTTTGGCTATCGGCGCGCTGCTGGTCGGCGCCGGCGTGGCCGTGGCATTCGCGTTTGCCGTAGCGTTCGCGTTGTTTACGTTGGCGGTGCCATTGTCGTTGTTAGAACTACAGGCGGCGATGATAAATACGAGCATCAGGCCAAGAGACAGCGGCACGAATCCAGAAATCAGCTTTCGTGGAAACATCGGTTCTCCTTTAGGTGGATGGTTTGTTAGGGGGCTGGGCAAAATTATAGCGACGACAAGCCGGCGATCCTAATCGAACGAAAAAAATTAGCCGCGGATTTACGCAGATAAATACGGATCAGATCAGACCCTCAGCTTACTGGCTTTAGTGTTTTTCTTGATCCGCGTTTATCCGCGCAAATCCGCGGCTGGTGTTCTAGCGTCGTTCACGAAAACTGCGTATGAACGGCCGCACGATGGGAATGACAATTGACTCGACGGCGCGCCGCACGCGTTCCCATGGCCCATACGGCCCCCAAAGCTCAGGTGGAAACACTCGATGCCAGATCGCCTCGTACCAGTCCCTCACCCGGCACCACCAACTCGGCATCGATAGCACCGGCACCGCACGCAGGCAAAACCGCACCAGACCGGCATCAACGTCGAGGATGATTAGTTCCATGTCGGCCCACGAGGGAAAGAACGTCTTCACCCTGTTGAACTCCATGCAGTAGCCGCGCACTTTGGTCAGGCTGGGATCGGCGTAGTAGCGGCTGTTGGCCCAGTCGTCGCTGGCTCCGGACGTCGGATAGGTGCTGCCCCAGCTCGGCAGGAAAAAAGCCTGGGCCACGGCATAGTTCTCGCCGCGAACGCCGGCGATGGCCGCGCTCACGGCGTTTCCCGCGGAGGCCGCAGCCGCCAGATCGCAGGTGCCGATATATTCTCCATAAGCATCGTTCGGCAGCCCGCGCTTTCCGTTCCAGGCAGCGTTGGTAAAGTTCTTGTCCGGGTCGTTCGTCTGATTTGTGTCGTCACCCCACGCATGCAGGATGTCGCCGCCGTAGGAGTGGATATCCATAAACCAGCCGATGTGCGGATACTGTTCGAACAACCAGCGAACATTCTTGGTTTCGGCCTCGGAAAACGGAGCAATGCCGTGGAAGAGATCGTCGGCCGGATTAGTCGAGGCCAGCGTTCCACCAGCCTGCGCGCCGGGATCGAACGTAGTATTGAAGTCCCAGAGAAAATCGTAATTGCGATTTACGTCAACGCCGATCTTGCTTGCCTGGCTGCCACTGCTGGCGGGGTTTCGGTTCTTGCGCCACATTGCGTAAGTGTTTTGACTGTAGTGGCGTCCATCGGGATTGATGTCGGGGAAGACAATCACGTCAACCCGCTCTACGATCGACTTAATCTGGGCGGCTGTGTACGACGTTCCGCCGTAAGCGAGCCCGGTGTTGCCCGTATAAGCCTCGAGCAAGTCGGCCGCGAAATTAATGCAGATGTCTGGACCACCCCACTCGCGTGCATGCGTGCCGCTGATGATTAGCACGCCAGCTTGCGGACAGCCCTGGCCGGTTCCAATTAGGAGCGCGTGGCTCGTGCGACCTTCAGCAGTAGTGTTCGGAAGCGTGATCAGCTGGGTCACACTCGGATAAGTTTTGGCCAGACCGCTCAACGCCGATTCGATTTCAACCACATTCAGGAAAGTCATGATGCCGACCCTCCCTTCCGGTAATTCCCTTTCTGACCAAGGCCGCGAGGCGCAACACTTCCGCCCTCGAAGCGGTCGCCCTGGCCCACTTCTTTCTGTCGTTGCCGGCCAAGCTCTGAAACATTCTCGAGCGTTTCTACTTTGTAATTCGCCGCCTCCAGTTCGCGGATGCGCTCTTTGGTGGCATAAACAAGGAGCGAGGCGGTGCGGTCAGGATTAGCCTCCACCTCGGGATGCCGGCAGCCGACATCCAATTGAACTGTTTGCATAAGCCGGGCAAGAGTCTCGCGGCTGCCGGTAATCCGGGCAGCATAAAGGTCGGGGGGATTCTCCTCTTTTCTTTGCGACTGATTCGAGTCGGCGGGTTGGATTTTGTCGTCCATGGGTGAGCTCCTAAGTTAAGAAATTGTCCACCCTGCGTCCGTTTTAACTGTGAGGACAAAACCAACAATCCGGGCTGGCGCCGGGATGAACTCTGCAATACGCGGGCTCGCTCGATGCGATGAGATTAGTCGGGATCCGAGGTTGAGCGAGTCGTGTGACGAGGACGGAGCGATAGTAGACCCGGCCTCACGAATAGTAAATAGCTATCCGCGAATCAGAACCGAGAGCGGTAGCGACCGGCCAAGGAGGCAAGCGTGGGAGTTGTACTTAAGCGTCGCATAGATTTTTACTTGCCTTCGACGGTCGATTTCCTGGCCGGTCGCTACCGCTCGCGGTTCTGATACGGCGATGCTGACTCATTTATGCAAAGCTTATAGTCGCCGCTATTGGTAATGTGAGAAGGTGATAATCCGTTTCGTGTTAATGGCCCGACCGAGGCAGAAGTCCCACCGTGAGAGAGGGCCCTGAAGGCACAGAGCCCTTCCTGACGGTCGGGCTTCTGCAACTACTGCTTCCACCCGAGCACTTCGTCGATGGCGGCGACGGAGATGGGATGATAAGTCGCGCGAGCGCGGCGGTAGATCGCCACCGCGCGCTCTTTTCCCTCAGGCGTCTTCGCCAGCTCTTCGTAAAGCGGCTTGATGAACTTTCGCCGGCCAATCGTCATCAGGAATTCTTCGAGACGCGGATACGCCGCTTCGTAGCGGTTCTTGATCGACATCATCAACCACTGAAACGCGATCTCGGAGTTGCCGGTCTGCGTTAAGTGAAATGCCTGGTCCAGCTCGGTCATCTTTTGCGCATCGAGCACGACGAGGCTACGCGTATCCAAGTCGTCGCGATTAGTCGCGGTCGATCTTGCCGCTGTGCCTGCGGCATTGCTTGGAGTTTCCCGCACCGGGAGCGAACGCAGGAAATGCAGCCACTCCTGCGTGGTCCACTTCGCAGTATCGATTGCCGAAGCTGTCACTTCGCCGTTCATCCAGCGCTTCGCCTGCTCTTCAACTTTGGTGAACGCCGACGACGTAGGGCTGGGCGCACTCGCGGGAATTCCCGGACGATTAATCCAATCGTCAACCGGCACCTTAGCCGCCAGCGACGGATACTTGTTCAGCAGGTTGGTCTTCAAGTAGTCGAGAAACTGATCGGTGGTGATACTTTGAAACGCGAAGTGATCGAAGTAACTCCGCAGGAACTGATCGAAGCGCGGGCGTCCGAAAGTTTGTTCGAGGTGACGCAGAAACAGCGCGCCCTTTTCGTAAGGCACGTCGGTGGAACCCGCATCCGGATCGCGTCCTTTTAGATCGATGTGCAAAATTTGATCGCGAGGTTCGAGACCCGCCAGCTCGTCGTGCAAATCCCGCAGGCCCAGCGCCGCTTCCATCTCTTCGCGCGTGCGCCCGTAAACCGCTTCCAGAATTCGCCGTTCCAGGTAAACCGTGAATCCTTCGTTCAACCAAAAATCGCGCCAAGTGGCATTGGTGACGAGATTACCCGACCACGAGTGGGCCAGCTCATGGGCCACGAGCGACACCAGACTTTTGTCGCCGGCCAGAACTGTCGGCGTGGCAAACGTCAGCCGCGGATTTTCCATACCGCCGTAAGGAAAGCTTGGCGGGAGGACCAGCAGATCGTAACGTCCCCAACGGTATGGCCCATAAAGCTTCTCGGTTGCTTCCACCATCTTCTCGGTGTCGCTGAATTCGCTCGCGGCTTTGTCGACAACAGACGGCTCGGCATAGACGCCGGTGCGGCGTCCCATCGACCGGAAGCTGAGATCGCCGACCGCCAACGCGATCAAATACGAAGGCACGGCTTGCGGCATGCGGAAACTGTAGTCGCCGTCACGCGGCGTGTTGGCGTCGTTCTCCGCGCTCATCACCGCGAGGAGATTGCGCCGCGTGCGCACCCGCGCCGTGTAAGTGACGCGCACCTGGGGCGAATCCTGCAACGGAATCCAACTGCGCGCGTGAATCGATTCCGACTGCGTAAACATGAACGGATCTTTCTTGCCGGCGGTTTGCGCCGGCTCGAGCCATTGCAGTCCTGACGCATCCGGATTCGTCGAATAACTGACGCGAACATACTTCGCGTTCGCCGGCAACTGGATGGTCAGCGGCGCACCGAGTATCGGGTCCGATTTTCCGACATCGAATTTGGTTTCGGAGTATTTCGATCCATCCGCGGAGGTTTCGACTTTGTCGATGTTGAGGTGACGCGTATCGAGAATGAGGGGCGCTTGCTTGTTCGCACGGTCAATCGTTAAGACCGCGGTGCCTGTCAGAGTCTTTTTCTCGAACGAGACGTCCCACGCGAGATCGAGATGACGCACGCGCACGTCCTGCGGATTCGAATAGGAGTGATAATCCTGGGCGGCGGATTGTGAATAGGAAGTAGTTGCCACGGCGAGCATGAATAATAACAAAAAGAATTTCTTCATAAGACTCTTCATAAGTTTTAGGTCTACTTTAACTGATGTCGGGGGTGAGATGTCAGCGACTGCAGGTTGGTTGGAGGCGACGTCTTAAGATTACAGCGCCTCTTCGCGCCTGGCCCCTTATCTGCCACCGTTTGACCTCTATCATTTTTTGGACAGTGTATCCGCGCGGAAGTGGATTCAAAATCTGTGGAGCGGATTGTCGAAGGGGTCTTTCCAATGTTATAAGGTGCGGCAAGTCCCAGCAAAGCTTTTCAGAAACCTCGCGGTCCATAGGTAACAGAAGTCGAGATCGTGGCTTCGAAGCAATAGTTTCTCTACCTCAAAGGAGACACACATGTCCGATGCTCCCTCAAGCAAAAACCAACCCGAAACAGATCCGGGGGATGTAGTCAAAGAACCTCTCCTGGAGCCGCCGGCAATTTCCACCCGAAGATTAAGACACTTTGTAAGTATCATTTCCACGACACTTTCAAGAACCATGCTCGTTGCGATAGGGTTTGCCGTGGGAGCATTTATACTGATATACGATTATTTACCAAACGATCCCTACCTCAAGACAACTCCATTTCAACTTTACGCGCTGGTGGTACTTTGCCAAACGGTTTTCGGCGCGGTCGCTCTAGGCTCAATGGCGCAGGCTTTTTGGTCGCTCAAAGATTATGTTCGCAGAAGCAATCTAATAGAACTAGTGTTGTGGTCGGCTTTGTTTGGGGTGCTTATTTACTATTCCCGTTACTTCTCTGCCTCATGTCCTGCTTATGGTTTTCGCAATCATGGCTCGAAGACCGAGTTGCTGACCTTTACCGTGGGGCCAGTGGCGATAATTGCTGGAATCGGAAGCATCCTGGTAAACATCGGTTTACGCGAGCTGCTTGCGAACAGAACCCAGCCTTCAGTTCCGGCGAAAAAGAACCGAAATAATTCCAGCGAAGACGAGCGCCGCGAAAGGCTGGAAAAAGACAAACTAGACGCAGGACTGGTCAGGAAGTACCTGCAGTTAAGAGGCAATCTATTACATTTCTTATCAGTGGTTGGGATCCTGTTGGGGCTAGTCGGGATTACGCAGAGCGCGAAGAGATACATGATTCTTGAATCGACATTGACGCCTGACACTGCGCGTGAATGCTTCGTAAAGGTGGCGAATGTCGACGAATGGCTCCCGCAAACTATCAAGTGTCTGACCGATGGTTATTACTGTGAGACTCCGTTTGATCGGAAGAAAGTGTTTGTTTACGGCTTGTATTACACGGTGATATTGGTCCTAACCTTTCTGCCGACTTTTTCTAACCTCGTAGCTACGGGTCATAAAATCCGCGATGACATATTGCCGATTCCTTCGCCGCATAGTAACGCCTGGAATAGTTATTGTGCGAAGCGAGCTAAGCTCGATAGCCTGCTATCCTTGAGCATGACCGAGGGCTTGCGAGCACTCATCGCGGTGCTGGCGCCAGTGCTCGGGACCTTGATTTCGCTATTGGGGTTACTGAAGGGTTAATCGTTGACGATTGCCGATTAGCGGTTGCGGATGCGGATTTCAAGTCCGTGGGTCAAAAATTGAGAACCGGAAGACGTAGCAACCGGGTCTCAGTGGTAAGAAAAAAGGAAGAGTCACAAAGGCACTACAGCGATGCGTTCGAATTCCTCAAGCTGTTCCTTCAAGAATGATAAATTCACGCAAGCTGAGGATGTCTATGCCCGCAAACGCCTTGAGCACCAACAAGTCTTTGTCGCCGGTTATGCGATCAGACGTTCGTGTCGAGCACGATCTTCACGACACGGGTCGGCCGTCACCGGTCGCCTTATATCTCATCCTGCGCGGCGCGGTCGCGCCTAGCGACGTGGGTTTGGTAGGCCGCTTCTTCCACCGCATGCGCGACGGCTTCGGCGACGCGTTTGTCGAACACTGAGGGGACGATGTATTCGGGATGGAGTTCATGGTCGCTGATGATGGCGGCGATGGCATGGGCGGCGGCGAGTTTCATTTCTTCATTGATCGAGCGGGCGCGGCAGGCGAGGGCGCCGCGGAAGATGCCAGGGAAGCAAAGCACGTTGTTGATCTGGTTGGGATAGTCGCTGCGCCCGGTGGCCATCACGGCAACGTAAGGCGCTGCATCTTCAGGCATGATCTCCGGCGTCGGGTTCGCCATTGCAAACACAATCGGCTTCTCGGCCATCTGCTGCACATCCTCAACACTTAAAACTCCAGGGACTGACAGACCAAAGAAAACGTCGGCGCCTTTGATCACGTCGTGCAGCGTTCCCTGCTCTGCGTTCGGATTTGTGTTTTCTGCGTACCACTCCTTCACGCGATTCATATTCTCTTTGCGACCGCGATAGAGCGAGCCATGCTGGTCGCAGCCAATGATGTTGGTTACCCCGGCGTGCATGATGATTTTCGTGCAGGCCACGCCGGCCGCGCCCACTCCATTCACAACCACCTTGATCTCGTTCATCTGCTTGCCCACGAGCTTCAGCGCGTTGATGAGTGCCGCAAGGACCACGACCGCGGTGCCGTGCTGGTCGTCGTGAAAAACGGGGATGTCGAGTTCTTCTTTCAGTCGTTCTTCAATTTCAAAACAGCGCGGCGCGGAAATGTCTTCCAGATTTATGCCGCCGAAAGCGGTTGAGATTGCTTTGACTGTGCGCACAATCTCGTCCGGATCTTTGGTGTTCAGGCAGATGGGAAACGCGTCGACGCCGGCGAATTCCTTGAACAGCATCGCCTTCCCTTCCATCACCGGGAGCGCTGCGGCGGGACCGATGTCTCCCAGACCAAGCACAGCGGTACCGTCGGTCACTACCGCGACCGTGTTCTTCTTGATCGTTAGCGTGAAAACTTTTTCCGGGTCCTTATGAATCGCTTCGCAGACGCGCGCCACTCCGGGCGTGTAAGCCATCGAAAGATCGGCGCGCGTTTTCAGCGGCAACTTAGACACGACTTCGATCTTGCCGCCGATGTGCATGAGGAAGGTGCGATCGGAGACTTGCAATACCTCGATGCCATCGATGGCTTTGACGGCGTCGACGATCGTGTCTTCGTGTTCGCTCGAGACGGTGTTGACGGTGATGTCGCGAATGATGTAATCGCGGCCGACGCTGACTATGTCGATCGCGCCGATGTCGCCGCCGGCCTTGCCGATGGCGGTGGCCACTTCACCGAGCGTGCCGGCGCGAGAAGAGAGTTTTACGCGGAGAGTCAGGCTGTAACTGTCGCTCGGTGAACGTTCCATGGGTTGGTGAATCGTAATTCGTGAATGGTGAATAGACAAACGGAAGGGATATTGGCCGCGGATTTACGCGGATGGAACGCGGATCAGCAAGCACACAAATCGCCGCCCAACAATTTCTGAATCCGCGCAAATCTGCGTTAATCCGCGGCTAGTCTTTTCCAAGTAGCAGCTTGCCAATTTGCTGCGAGCGGCGCGCATCGAGCCCGCGCTGTTCGGCGAGTTTCAGGGAGTGTAGTCCGAGCAGTTTGTAGACTTCACGCGCCGCCGTGAGTTCCTTTCCCGAGAGCGCCGCGAGGTGACGACGAACCTTCGCGCGT
>Ga0070670_100000913_pt1 | contig 23203 bp, 21 predicted proteins | sample KBSS63metaG_FD_64665 | JGI IMG/M metagenome (GOLD analysis project Ga0070670, IMG submission 64665) | Switchgrass rhizosphere microbial communities from Kellogg Biological Station, Michigan, USA - KBS S6-3 metaG | ecosystem: Host-associated > Plants > Roots > Rhizosphere > Soil ... | reverse complement strand
CCGGAACCGGTTTACCCACAGAAGCCCGATCCGGTGCCGATGACCCGCAAGGAGTATCAGAAGTTTAACGCGATCCGCACCTGGAAGAGCTGGGGCTCGCCGTACTTCAAGTCGCGTTGGCACAGCGGCAATTTGCGCCCGATCATTCCTTACCTGTTTACGGAATGGAAGTGCAATCTCGATTGCCACTATTGCTGGTCCTACAACAACGCCGTCAAGGGCATGACCGAAGACGTGGCCAAGCGGTCCATCGACTGGCTCCATTCAATCGGCGCGCGCGTGCTGGCGCTGATGGGTGGCGAGCCGCTGTTGCGGCCGAAGTTCATTCATAAGATTGTCGACTACAGCGCCAAGCGCGATATCTTCGTTTATCTCCCGACCAACGGCCGGCTGATGAAACCGGATGTTATCGATCGGTTGGGCGATGCCGGTATCGCCACCTTTAACCTGGCGGTCGATTCAGTCAAGGAACGGAAGTCGCTGCCCAAAGCGCTGGATCCGATTCGTCCTTACTTCGATTACCTGGTGAAGCGACAGCATCACTACGGTTACTCAGTCATGTTCAATATCAACATCTGCCATAACAACATGGACGATGTTAAGGAGCTGACCGAGATTGCGCACGACAACGGCATCGCCACTGACTACCACGTCAATGAGACGCCGATGATGGAGCAGACTCACTTCAAGCATCTCAACGAGAACCAAACTTACCTGACGCCCGACGACTGGCCCAAAGTTGATGCCTTGCTCGACTACCTGCAGGACCTGCGCGTCAATCATGGTTACAAGATGGCGAACCCGACGCAGCACATGGAAGACATGAAGCTGCTCATGCGCGGGCAGGTGCCACCCTGGCAGTGTCGCGCCGGACAGAATTCGCTAATCATCCGCACCGACGGTTCCCTCGCGCCGTGCTTCCCGATGTATTCGGCGACGCACGACTGGGGCACGGTTGGTAACCACAAGTTTGACGTGAAGCAGTTGGACGAGATGAAAGTTGAATGCACCAAACACTGCCTGTCGACCTGCAACTACATTCTCGGTTACTGCTACGACAACATGCGCGTGATCAGCTGGGGCTTGAAGCAGGCGTTGCATGGCTTCAAAGGAGCCAGCAACGGGTTCTAAACTAATCCGGGCAGTAGCCCGACCGTCAGGGAGGGCTTGTAGGGCCACGAACAAAACCGTAGGGGCACGGCATGCCGTGCCCCTACTTGCAGAAGCCCGACCGTCAGGGAGGGAGGGCTTATCTCCTACCCCTCCCTAACGGTCGGGCTTCTGCCCTACCCCTCCCTGACGGTCGGGCTTCTGCCATCAAACAACCCTGCCGCCGCGCATGGTGAGAATGCCGACGACGATATTCACGCCCACGCCAATCGCAATCCCCACCCAGTATTGCTTCCCGCTCACGCCCTTCTTAAAACGCCATAACGTGTAAATCCCGAGCGGCATCCACACGAATATCGAGGACCAGAGGCCCGGGCCATAACTCATGATGCTCAGCGCCGTTGCCGTGTGTGTAATACCGTTCACGAGCACGATCGCCCCCAGAATGATCAGCATCATGCGCGGGAATTTGAAATGCCGCGCGAGGATGACGCCGATCGTCACCAACACTACGCCCACGCCCTGGGCCAACAGAAAGCGCGTAGTCGTCATATGCACGCCGCGTAGCCGGAGAATGTAAGCGGGATATCCTTCACCGCCCCAATATTCTTCGGCGACGTGGATTAAATAAGTGATAGGAAATACCCAGAGCCAGAAGTTGACCGCGGTAGCGGAGGGGGAAATTGTTTGGGTCGACATAATGTTGATTGATTCGCAGCAGCCCGACTGTTATATCAGAGCTGTCAATTCTTTGGAGTGCGCGTGGTGATCCGATTCGTGTGCATTCATTCTGGGTTCGTGTTATTTCGTGGTTCGTAGCTTGTGGATTAGCAAAAAACCTACCACGAAACTACACGAACAACAGTCGAAATCACACAAAAGAGATCGGCGAGTTCTGCTGATACTTCTTCGCGCAGCAAAAACAAGATGGAACCGACAAACTCCAACCAGGCAGCACCCGCGCTCGCGCGTCGCCTCGGTTTGTTTGACGCGACCATGATCGTGATGGGCGGCATCATCGGCTCCGGCATCTTCATGAACCCGTCCGTGGTTGTTCGTCACGTCACCACGCCCTTCCTGATACTTTTCGTCTGGGCCCTGGGCGGACTGATCGCCCTCGCCGCTGCCTTCATCTGGGCCGAACTCGCCGCGTTGCGACCGGAAGTTGGCGGGCAGTATGCATATCTGCGCGAGGCTTACCATCCTTTGATCGCGTTTCTTTACGGCTGGGGTTTGTTGCTGGTGATTCAGACAGGCGGCATGGCCGCGGTGGCCGTGACCTTCGCTCGTTATTTTCTCGAACTCGTACACGTTCCATTGAGCGACGCGATGGTGGCGGTATTAGCGCTCGCGAGTTTGACTGTAATCAACTGCCTGGGCGTGCGCGCGGGTAGCACCGTGCAAAGCTTGCTGATGGTTCTGAAAATTATTGCCATTCTGGCGCTGATTGTCTGCGGCTTGTATTTGCTGGCGCCCGACTCCTCAACTCATGGCGGAATCTCGAGCGGAACGGGAGGCATGGGCGTGGTCCTGTCCAGGCCCACCTTCAATTTCCTCAGTTCGATCGGCGCGGCGATGGTGCCGGTGTTGTTCGCTTACGGCGGCTGGCAAACTGCCAGCTTCGTTTCAGGCGAGATACGCGAGCCGCGCAAAAATCTGCCGCGCGCCCTGCTTATCGGCGTTAGCGGAGTTGTTCTCCTCTACCTCGCCGTAAACTTTGTCTGCGTTTACGCGCTTGGTGTTTCAGGTTTGGCTAACACGACCACACCGGCATCGGACGTGATGCGACTCGCACTCGGCCCCACGGGCGCGCGCGCGATCGCCGCCGGCATCGCCATTTCCACGTTGGGATTTCTTAGCCAGGGAATGTTGACGGCGCCGCGCGTGTACTTCGCCATGGCAGAGGACGGTCTGTTTTTTCAGAGCGTTGGCAAGCTGCATCCGAAAACGAAAGTGCCGATGCTGGCGATAGCTTTGCAGGGAGCGATGGCCATTGCGATTACGCTCTGGGGCAAGTATGAACAGATATTGAACTACGTGGTTTCCGTCGACTTCATTTTTTTCGGCGCTACCGCGTTGTGCATTTTCGTTTTTCGCCGCCGGGCTGAAGCGCGACCGTTAGGGAGGGGCTCAAGCCTGGCAGAAGCCCGACCGTTAGGGAGGGACTCTGGCCCGACGGAATCCTCGAACGCCTTCCCTAACGGTCGGGCTTCAGCTCCGGGCAACGCGAGCCGCATCACAAGCGTGCCCGGCCATCCGTTGACGACGGCCCTGTTCGTTGCGATCTGTTGGCTGGTAGTAATCAACACGGTCTATCGTTATCCGGGAAACACCCTAATCGGCCTCGGTATTCTGCTGGCGGGAGTTCCCGCGTTTTATTTTTGGCGTTGGAGAAACAAGCATGACTGAACAAGCCTTGCAACGCGACATGCGTACCTCCGAATACATGCACTGGGCCAAGACCAACTCGCGAGCGCGCTTCAATCTGGCCACCAGCGGCCTCGCGAACGTGAAGCTCCGGGAGCTGCACGCTTCGCTTGACGATCTGGAAATAACCGGCGAGTCCGGCTACGGCTATCAACCGCTGATCGATGCATTGGCGCGGAGGTTTGAGATCGACGCCGCTTCGGTAGTGACGGCCGCCGGAACCTCATTCGCGAATCATCTGGCGATGGCGTCGCTTATTCGGGCGGGCGACGAAGTCCTTATCGAGACGCCGGCTTATGAACCGCTGCTGGCGCTCGCCGAGTATCTCGGAGCCCGGGTCAAACGTTTCCGGCGCACGTTTGCAGACAGCTTTGCGATCTCGCCCGACGAAATTGAGCGCAACCTTAGCTCGCAAACACGATTGATTGTGATCACCAACTTTCACAATCCAACCGGCGTGATGACAGATAACGAAATTCTCAAGGAGGTCGGCGAGCTCGCTCGCAAGGTGAATGCGCGGGTGCTGGTGGATGAAGTTTACCTGGAGATGCTGTTCGCGAATCCGACGCCGACTGCGTTTCACCTGGGCGAGCAGTTTGTCGTTACCGGTAGTCTTACGAAGGCTTTCGGGTTAAGCGGGCTGCGTTGCGGTTGGATTCTCGCGGAGCCCGCGCTGGCGAAACGCATGTGGTTGCTGAACGATCTCTTTGCCGCGACGCCGGTTCATGCGGGTGAGCGTTTGAGTTTGGTGGCGCTCAAACAGCTGCCGGAAATTGCCGAACGAGCCAAACGCAAACTCGATGAACATCGCGCGTTGCTCAATCGGTTTCTTGACGGCAGGGACGATTTGGAGGCAGTCCGGCCGCCGTCGGGTTCGATCATGTTTCCCCGTGTGAGAGAAGCGAGTTGTGAAAGGCTGTGCAGCCTGTTGCGAGAAAAGTATGAAACGTCGGTGGTGCCGGGAAGATTCTTTGAACTGCCGGCTCACTTTCGGATTGGCATGGGCGGGGATTCTGAAACTTTTGTTGAGGGACTCGATCGACTGGGCCAGGCGCTGGATGAAGTGAAGAAGTAAAGCAAACTGTTAGTTTGCGTTTCTGTTGATAAGAGTCGATTTGGAGGCAACGAAGATAGTGGTCTTAATGTCAACTCTCTGCGTTGTCTCGGCGTACTCGGCGTCTCCGCGGTTAGTGGCTTTGCTCGAATGGTTAACCGCAGAGACGCAGAGAACACAGAGTTTGCGCAGAGAAAATATAGTTTAGGCCGCTACCACGACGAACCATTCGCAAACTAACAGTTTGCTTTACGTTTTCGTTTTCTTCATCGCGGCCAGCCTCAGCCAGAAGTACAAACCATCCGCCGCTTCGATCCCGGTGGCTTCGGGCGTGATCCTAATCGGCGTGCCGTTGGGCCAGTTACTCTTCCGCATTCTGCCGCCGCCAATCGCCTGAAAGTAGACTTTGCCCTTCGCTTGTTTCTTGCCCGTCTGTGGCGCCAGCACCGCATAGTCGATCTGCAAATCCGGCGAGTTGAGGATTATGGTTCCGCCCTGAAAGCTATCGATTTCAAACTTCATCAGGATGACAAACGCCTCGGTTTCAGTCTTCGCACGTTCCACCGCTCGATCTTCTTTCAGGTCGCCCACGGACGTGGCCTCAATGTTTTCGTAGCGATTGAGTTGTTTGACGAAGCTGGCGAAGATTTGATCCTCGGTGTGCAGGTGTCTTGAAGTTGGCTGTCGCGCCACCAGCAGCCGCACTTTCGTCGGCAGCTCACCCGGATGCAGCGGTTTGGTGGCGTCGGGCGAGCTGTTTTCAGTAGTAACCTCGGGTGGGGCGGGGGTTGCCGACGATGAAGGATTAACTGTGCGGCGACCTGACTGTGCCTCGACTTCGCGCGATTCCAGCGCCAGGCCCAACAACAACAGCACAAACGCAAAACCCCATTGCCTGCAACTGAGTCGTCGCAAAAGTGGGAATAGGGTCATTATGCTGGGCCTCGGGGTAGCGGCGTAATGCACGGTGTCTGACTCGGATTACCGCTTAGAAGCTGCATGCGGCGCCTTGGGTTGCGTCGCCGATTTGGATTGGGGCAGTAGCCCGACCGTCAGGAAGGGCTCGTCAAGCGATGAGTGATAAGCCCTCCCTGACGGTCGGGCTACCGCTCCGTAGTTCTCCCTGAGGTTCGGGCTACTGCCTTGATCCGTCGTCTTTGTCGTTCGCCACTCCGTCAATAATCTTTACTAATTCATCCGCTCGCGCCAGTGCAAACGCTTTCTTCCAAAGGCCGGTCGCCTCGTTGCCGATGATCATGATTGACGTGTGACTGTTTTTATCCTCTACGTACTGGCCCAGCTTGTGCAGCGCCCAATCCACGTTTTCTTTGCTGCCGGTTATAAACGACCATCCCGGCTTCGCGTGGAACTTCGCCGCGTAAGCCTTGAGCCGTTCCGGCGTATCCGTCACCGGGTCAACTGAAATTGAAATCAAAAACACCTGTTTGCCCAAACGATCGCCGAGCGCGTTCTGAATTCTTTCCATGGTGGCGTTCATCGGCGGACACACGTTAGTGCAGGTAGTGAAGAAAGGAATAATTACTACCGTGCGACCCTTGAGTAGATCGGAATAGAAACGCAACTTCACGCCGTCCTGATTCAACAGTTCCACGTCGCTAAAATATTTTTGTGCTGCTGATTCGGTGGATTGCGTAGGCGCTTGTGGCGAAGGTTGCGCGCCGGGCGCTTTCGTTTCCGCAGCCGGTACGGGATGGCGATGCTGCGTTGACGCTGGCACAACCGCAATGCAAATCAGCGCCGACATCGTTGCGACGAGAAGGCCTTTGATCATGGCTGGTTCGCTTGCCTCCGGGTGATAAAGTTTTGCCGCGTTGTCATGTAACGCGAGCCAAGAACCTAAAGAGTAACAGTCCGTGAAACGGACGACTGAAGATTTTCCTTGACCCACGAATTCGCTATGAGCAGCCGTCCGTTTCACGGACTGGGATTCTGCACGGACCGTGGATCCCAGCACTCAAGTGCTGGGCTATTCTCATTCGTCCGCTGCGCGGACTGAAAGATGACAATTCCGCCAGAGGGTTCCCTAACGAAGCCTGGCGATTTCCTTAACCGCTTCCCGAGCGTAATAGGTAAGAATAATGTCGGCGCCGGCGCGTTTAATGCTGGTGAGCGTTTCCATCATCACGCGCTCCTCGTCAATCCAGCCGTTCGCGGCCGCCGCTTTGATCATCGCGTACTCGCCCGACACGTGATAAGCCGCAAGTGGAACGTCAAACTGGTCGCGCAGCGTCTTCAGAATATCGAGATAACAAGTGGCGGGTTTCACCATCAAAATGTCCGCGCCTTCGGCGTAGTCCAGCTCCGCTTCGTTCATCGCCTCGCGCGCGTTGGCGGCATCCATCTGGTAGGCGCGACGATCACCGAAAGCTGGTGCGCTGTCTGCCGCTTCGCGAAATGGACCATAAAACCCAGACGCATACGTGACTGCGTAAGCGAGTATGGCAACCTGATCGAATCCGGCATCGTCCAGCGCCTCGCGTATCGCGCCCACCTGTCCATCCATCATTGCTGACGGAGCCACTACATCCGCGCCCGCCGCCGCCTGGCTTACGGCCGTGCGTGCCAGTAACTCGAGCGATGGATCGTTCAAGACTTCACCGTCACGGACCACGCCGCAGTGTCCGTGCGAGGTGTATTCGCACAGGCAGGTGTCAGTCATGATCACGAGTTCCGGCGCGGCGTCGCGAACGGCGCGCACCGCTTGCTGCACGATGCCTTTATCATGATACGCGCCGCTGCCGGCCTCATCCTTCGCCTCGGGCAAGCCAAACAGAATTACACCCTTCACGCCCAGCCGGCTCGCTGCGGCCGCTTCCTTCGCGATCTCGTCAACCGAAAGATTGTGTACACCAGGCATCGAAGGTATTTCGCGTCTGACATTTTCGCCGGCGCAAGCAAAGAGCGGCAGGATGAAATCAGCAGCCGCGAGATGAGTTTCGCGTACGAGCGCGCGAAGATTTTCCGTGCGGCGAAGTCGGCGTGGGCGGTTAAGAATTTGCGACAAGTTTGTTGTCCTTTGAATGCGCAGCTAAGGAACCGGAATGATACTAACGGGGAATGAGGCAGGCAAACTGCTGCGATGAGGTCAGTACGCGGGTGGGTGAAACGATGCGCAGTTGTAAAGATAACGACCCACGCGTGACCGCGCTGTGGTACTGACCTCACGCCCCCCTCAATCGGCATGGTCTTTGCCACCTAGATCCCGCGATTTATTTGAATTTATTCAGGAAAAGATCTTACAGGAGCTTGGAATGGTACGGGAGCTGGCATTGGCACTTCGGGAAAGAGCGGTCGCGGCATTGCAAACGTCTACCACGATGCTGAAGGTGTCGCAGGCTTTGCTGCGACAAGGAAACAACACCGAGGCTGCTCGATTACGGAACGAAGCTCGGTATAAACGTAACGAATCAATACTGCTAATGGACCAGGCGAGGGAAGTAGAGCAACGAGCGTCCAACGTTCTAAGATTTCCCGAACGGACCACAGGATCCTTGTCGTTTCTTCCCAGTCGATACGCCGCAGACGCGGAGCACAGCCGGCAAAAGACTGGCTAGCTTTGGCAGAAGCCCGACCGTCAGGGAGGGCTTAGTTCCAATCCTGGTGGAGCCCTCCCTGACGGTCGGGCTTCTGCTCCGGTCGCTGACGCTCCCGGTTCTGATTCGTATTTGTAAGCCTTAGAAAAACCTCTTCCAGCGTTTCCGTATGCGAGGAAAGCTCCGTCACTCGAATGCCGTTGCCAACCAGCAAAGCGTTCACCTCTGAAATAGACTCGCGCGGAAGATCGACGTAAAGAGAACTCGAACCGTTGCGGCTAATGCGCGGGTCCCACTTAGGCTGCAATAGTTCGTAAGCGCGCTCCAATGGCTCGGCAGAGATCTTTACTCGTCGATCGGATCCCAGCAGCTCTTCAATCCCGCCCTGATAAAGCAACCGGCCCTCGTCAATGATTGCCACTCGATTGCAAACGCGTTCCACCTCATGAAGCAAGTGGCTGGATAGCATAATCGTCAGGCCCAACTCATCGCGCAAACGCGGCAACAGGCCGCGGATTTCCAGTATGCCTTGCGGATCGAGGCCGTCGGTTGGTTCGTCAAGAATTATGAATTCCGGCCGAGGCAGAAGCGCTTGCGCAATTCCCAGGCGTTGGCGCATCCCATGTGAATACTTGCGCACTTGATCGTGCGCGCGTTGGCCCAACCCAACCAGCTCGAGGGTCTCCTCGATCAACTTCCTGCTTGCGCCGCCGGAAAGCGCGGCGAGCATCGACGCGTTGGCGAAGCCGGAGAAGTTTTCGTAGAACGCCGGCGACTCGACTATCGCGCCGACCTGCCCGAGCGCGCGCAGCGGATGCTTCGACATGTCGTGCCCGAAGAGCAGCGCGCGTCCGGTTGTGGGCCGCATCAGTCCCACAGCGAGACGAATCATCGTCGACTTGCCGGCGCCGTTCTGGCCCAGGAAGCCGAAGATATCGCCGCGTTGCACGTTCAACGAAACATTATCGAGAGCAACGCGGCTGCCGAAACGTTTCGTTAGCGCTTCGGTTTGTAGGATTGACTCGTTCATGAATCTGTATGTCCGACGCGTAGCGTCGGTATGAATTTAGCCCGGCGTTTCAACGCCGGGAATCAAATCAAGCGACGGTTCTCGTCGCGTAGCGACGACTGAATACCGAGCCTGAATCTCGAGCGTCACTACGCGACGCGTTTGTCTTGTTAACCTTTTCCCGGCCTTGAAAGACCGGGCTAAACTCACCTCCACGCTACGCGTCGAAGTTTCCACTACAACCCAACCTCCACCAGCAGCGGCCAATGATCCATGTGACCAACCGCCGCCTCCCGCAAAACTTCAGCGCGGTTCAGTTTCACCTTCGAGCCCGCCCCAAATATGTAATCGATGCGGCGATCGTTGACCGACGTTTCACCCGCTTCACGACCTAAATCCGCAAAAAACTTGAGCAAATACGCATAAGACTCGCTGTCGTGCTTCGCATCGTCGGTGAATAAATTGTTTGGATTGCGCGTTCCTACCTCAAGATTGAAGTCGCCGGCGATGAACGTGATTTGGTCGTTCTTCCGTCTCCGAGTCCAGTCAACCACATCGCCGATGAACCGGCGGCGCGTCGCGGCATTGAACGCGTCGGCATGCGCGCTCACGATCACAATCGCCGGCCAATCGTCTTGCAGGCGAAAGCTTGCCGCGGCTGCAAACCTGTTACCACTCGGCACGTCGTTGAAAACAGTTCCAGTCAGCGCCTCGCGTCTGATCAGCAACGCCTCCACCCGATCGCTCGAACCGCGACTGCTTACAAAACCGCGATAACAGTTTTCCAGCTGGGCCAGCAACTGTTTGAGTTGGTCTTCCCCGGTTAGTTCCTGAAGGGCGACAGCGTCAGGGTTGTTGCCAAGAATTACCCGCGCCACCGCCGGCAGGTCTTCTGTATGCGCGCGCGTCTCGGCTTCGAGATCGCCGTTACCGACATTCCAGCTCAGCAAGCGCAAAGACTTTTGAGTTGAACCGCGTTGTCGCGCTGTGCGCTCAACACGCGGCCGAGTCGCGAAAGCGGCGAGCAGCGAACCTGTAAAGAGAACAGCGAGCGCCAACTTGATCCACATCTCAGCTCGTGATGTCCTTTCGTTCAAAGACCAGCACCGCCGTGAGCAACAAACCAAAGATGTAAGCGCCGCACGTTGCCGCGTGATGATAAAGATCGGGCCAGGGAATATTCGGCTTCAAAACGTCGCGCCAGAAATCCATGTCGGTGCTGAAGAAGTAAGGGCGGAGCGTCTCAAAGAATTCAATGCGCCCGAGGATGTAAAGCGTGAGGTAAGCAGCTAGAGTTGCGGAGACAGCAGTGACCGGATTATCGAAACAGATCGAGAGCAGCATCGCGATCGCGGCCACGACCAGCAACGCCCAGGTCCCAGAGAAACTGGCGTAGCAAAAACGCCACAACGCATCATCTCGCAAGATCTGTCCGGGAGCATCGACCAAATTGAGGGGACCGGGATACAACTCCAGGTTGCCCCAACCGACGAACAACAGGCCCACCAGAAGATTCAGTCCGATGAAGAAAATGAGCAGCAGGTAAGTATGAATGATGACCACGACGAACTTCGCGACCACGAGTGACACGCGCGACACCGGCCGAATGCAGATCATTCGCAGCGTGCCGGCGCGTCGCTCGCCTGCGATTTGTCCGCCTGCAGTCATCGTCACGAAGATTGGTATCACGAGGCTGAAAGCGAACATCAGGGAGTAAAGCGTGAAGGTTAAGCCGTTGAAGTAACTCCTGGATTCATAGGTGTAGCGGAATTGTTCGGTGGCGAGGCCGCTGGTTTTTTGCCGCGCGTAGGAATAGAAGCCCCAAAGCATCAGCACGACAAAGCCCGACAGGGCTGCGAACGACAGATAAAACGCTTTCGAGCGCACCAGTTTCCAAAGTTCGATCCGGATTAGGGTGATCATTTGTAAGTCGACGAGCTGACCTTAGCGGGAGTTTACGGGCGGGACGTTATCGTGACACGGGAGCTTGCCACAGCAGACGGCTGTGGGCTTCATCACTGCGAAAGAGAATTGGCCGCGGATGAACGCGGACGAACGCGGATTCGGAAAACAGTATCCATCAGGCACGTTGAGTGCTTGATTCGAATACAAGAGGGCTACGGCTCAACGCGGCGCGAAGGTTTTGCAGATTCGTGTAATCCGCGTAAATCTGCGGCTAAATTTTCTTGCTACCAGCGGTGATAGGCGGGATGGCCTGGCTTCACCGCGACGAACGTGCCGCGACACGTCGCCGTCAATTTTCCATGCGCAATTAACTCGCCCTCGACGATTGCACGATCATCGCTTGACTCAACCACGCGCGCGACCAGGTGAAGCGGTTGATCGGTTGGAGTAGGACGAAGGAGTTTGATGGTGTAGTCAGCGGTGACGGTGCACGGTGGATGATCGAGGCCATTGCGCTTCATCAGATGATAGGCGGCCGTCCAGTTGCAATGGCAGTCAAGCACCGTCCCGGTTATGCCGCCGCTCAGCATTCCCGGAAACGCTTCCTGGTAAGTTTCCGGCTGCCAGTCAGCCACAACCTCTTCGCCCTGAGGGAAACTGCGAATGTGCAGTCCGCGCTCGTTTGCCGGGCCGCAGCCGAAACACTTCAGGTTGGGCGCGTAAGTTTCCTGGATGCTTTGCATTAGTCTTCGAGTTTCAAGTTTCAGGTTGCAAGTTTCAGGTTTTTGAATTTGAAATCTGAAATTTGAAATTTCAAATCTTAAATTTTAAGTTTCAAGATTTAAGGGACGAAGCCAACACCACAACCTGCAAACCCACCGCCACCGCATGCCAGTACTGACCTCGTCACTCGTTTGATCGCACAACCGCATACGATTGTTCGATGTTCAATGCTTTCGGATTATAATCCCGCCGCGTGAAATTACTTACTACCAGTCTGATGTTCGTCGTGCTGTCAGCCGGTGCGGTGAGTGCGCGCTTGCCCGCTTACCCGTTCATCGATACCTCGCCTCCGCAGGAAGACGGCTGGTCGGCAATCACGAGCCCAGAGGGCGTTCTCTTCGTTTGGAACGTGCGTGGGCTTTATTTCACCTTGACGCTCAAAGGCAAAAACGTAAAGCCGCTAGAAGATCCGGAACATATATTCTTCAATGTCGACGGCCGCATACTCCAGATTCAGGTGGCCGCGCTGAAAGAGTTTGCCCCGGATGCCAGGCAGAAGAAACTCGACGACCGCCTGATTCTCGCCGCTCACCGCGATTGGGAGTCGAAGTACATTAGCGAGCTCATCAAGAGTCCGCTGAAAGTGCAAACGTTCAACGCGAAACTGAGCGACGGCAGCGAGGCCATGATGTGGCAGTTTGATATGCCTGAGGGGTTGAACTCTGAAGCAAAGAAACAATTGTACGTGACGGTGGTGAAGAACGACTACGTGCTGATGCTCAACAGCGAAGCCACGACCACCGCCGCAGACGCTGACGGGCGCAAGTTTCTCCTGGAAACTCTCGCTACCTACAAGTCAAGCCCGACGCCGATCGACGTGAAGGCGCTGGCTGAGTCGATTCGGAAAAAGCTGGCACCTTAAGGTGTGTCTCGTACTTCTTCCTTACAAGAAACTTGGCATCTTCGCAGATTGACTCAAGGGATTGGACGGCTTCTGAATACCAAAGTTTCGGAGTAGTTTTAGCCGTTTGTATATTGAGCCGATTCCAAAACTTTCGTGCACTTTGAAATCGTCGGTACAATTACTGAGATTACGACAATCGCCGTCAACCGAAGCATTCGCATTCTTCCAATCCTTCGGAAACGCTACGGGCGAGGGCGCTGGCGAAAGCTGAAAGGGGTTGCCAATGTGAGCGCCTGAATGATGGTGCGATTCGGCTTGCCGAGGTTCATTGGTTTGAAGCCCACGGTATCGGCAAGAAAAAGATGAGAATCAAGCATTATCTTGATTAGTCCATGTCCAAACGCGCAACGGCCACTATGAAATTCGCAGTTTGCATTCAAAGCGACGATGCCGATCTACTTACTCCTCGAATGATCTATCAAGTGCTTCCGGACGAAAGCGCTGCTAAATCAAACTATGTGCGAATCGTCGACAACGAAGGCGAAGACTACCTATATCCGGCAGCATACTTCATGTTCCTCGACCTTCCTGCTGAAATAGAGCAAGCCCTGTCGCGCGCTGCCTAAGACTTGGCCGGTGGTTTTTGTAATCTTGCTGTTGCGCTGCTGGGCGACTGAGGCGGAATCGAGCCTTTGCTTTGTCTTAAGCGATTCAAATACTCCATGAATGCCAGCAAGCGATCCAAACTATTCTCGTACGCATAGAGGCCTGCTCGGAACGCTGTGTGGTAAGCAGCCATCCGGTCTCCTTCCTTAACTGTCCTCTCGATCGCTTCGAACAAAATCTTACGTGACTCGTCTCTGCCCGGTCGCGCCAGCTCTGCGATGTTGTGAGTCTGACCAGCTTTCAATTCATCCATCAGTTTGATTAACTGCTGGACGAAAGGCTCGATCTTGTAGCGTGTGGTTGTAAGCGCGACGAGTCTTCGAATCTCATCTTCAGGCAAGGCTAAAGGCTCAAGCTCGAAAGCCTCATTGTCTTTTGAGTGCAAGAGTCTCTTCGGCACAGATGAGAGTGTACACGCAGCCCCAGAGATTGTCACTTATAGTCTGTAGACTTATAGTCGGCATCATTGTTCTATTTCCTTCATCGGAAAGAGAACGAGAAAAGACATCAAGACTCGATTTGGCGAGGCCGTAAAGGGTCGGCGCTATGAGTTAGGCCTTTCTCAGGAGGTCCTCGCTGAACGGGCCGGCTTGCACCGCACCTACGTGGCCGATATCGAGAGAGGCGCGCGGAATGTCGCGCTTGAGAACATCGAGAAGCTCGCACGGGCCTTGGAGATTTCCATCGCCGATTTCTTTGCGAAATACGATATAGACCTTGAATAAGACACAGAGATAAGACCAGGCGCCTCCGCTTAAATAGTCAAATTTGCTTTCCTTGAATATTAAACAAGAACGAGGTTCAATAAAGATGTCATGACGGAGTTACTAGAAAAAGCATTTGCCAAAGCTGCGCGGCTTCCAGAGGAAGAGCAGGACATGATTGCGAAAGCGCTCCTGGAAGATTTCGCGGCTGAGGAAAAATGGGACTCGACGCTCGCAAATTCTCAGGACAAACTTGCCACGCTGGCCGACGAGGCTCTCACCGAGTTTGAGCAGGGTGAGACTCGACCCTTAGAAGAAAGTCTGTGACCTCGCGCACAACCGCAAAGTTCAGAAAAGCACTGCAAAAGTTACCGCTTCGCATACAGCTACAAGCCAAAGAAGCTTATGAACTGTGGAGGCGCGATCCAGGTCATCGCAGTTTGCAATTCAAGAAAGTGCACGCAACAAAGCCGATATATTCTGTTCGCGTAGCTATTGGTTGGCGAGCCGTAGGAGTAAGAACGGGCGATGTTATGGTTTGGTATTGGATTGGCTCGCACTCAGATTATGACAAACTTGTTGCCCAACTTTGATTGAGCTTACCCGGGACCGCGAAGTCTAAAGCGTTGTAGGAGAACTGCCGATTGCTCACAGCTTTCCAGCGGCGACGTTAAGTACACTGATTCTTCATTGGAGGGCTTTGCGAACAACCCGGCGACGTTCTACTTCGCGTCAACCTTCCGTCCCGCGTTCAAGTTGTCGAAATTCAGGATCGCATTGAATACCAGGAAGTAACTTCCCTTCGTTTGCCCACGCCAGACTGGATTCGTTGAGAACAGCACCACGTGTCCGCGCCCTGAGGGCACGTCGATCACCGCAGCGTGTTCGGCAATCTCGTCGCCGCCGTCGAGCAGTCCGGAAACAAACAAATCTTTCATGTCGCCGTAGCGCAGCACCACGCGCGGACGCTCCGCTGGCGGAATCACCGCCACCTCGTTGCGTCGCTGTTCATCGCTCAAAGGCATCGCTTCCCAAACTTCAGCTTTCGGAGAGTCAGGAACTTCCGAGGGAGGCCTACCCTGGACCACATCGGGATCGTCCGGCGTCCCGCGTCCAGTCGCGCGCTGGCCTGAGCGGCGCCGTCCACTGCTGCCGTCGGCAAGGTTGCTGAGATTGAAGATTGGTCCATTGGCGCAATACATCGCGAGGGAATCGCTGTAGCCATAAGCAATCGGGCTCGTGGCATCGACCGTCTTCATGCGCAGAATGTCGCCGACGGCGCGCAGCCGGTTCGCGCGTGTGATTGTAACGCCCGGCGTGAAGCCATAGTTCACGGCGAAGCTGGCGGTGTCGTCCACCGTCAAAAACACTCCGCCCTGCTGCACAAACGCTTGCAGGTTTCTCAGCCCAGACCAGTCGAGGCCCGGGCGCATGTCGTCAGTCGAATCGATCTTGCCGATGTTGGGCGTGAGCGAGGTTGTTTTCCACGGGAGGGGATTGCCATACATCGGCATGCCGGAAATGATCGAGGCCGGCGGCGCACCGACAGGCGCGAAGACGATGACGTCATACTTCGATTTCAACTTATCGTCGCGCGCCACATCCTGCGTGCTGATGTAGGCGTATGGCATATGCAACTGGTCGAACGCCAGGCGCCACCAACCTTCGTTTTGCGTGTCGAGCCAGGTGTGCATTAAAGCCACGCGTGCGGCTTTGACAGCGTGAGTCTTCACCGCCGGCGGCTGCGCTACCGCGTAAATTTTTATGCCCAGCTCGGCGCCGAGACTGTTTAGTTCGTCGAGCGACGCTTTGCGGATAATAAACGAACCGCGATTGAACTTTTGTCCTGCCGCTTCAAACGGCTCTTCCGCCGCATCCACGTCTACGTCTCGTAAGCGATAACGCAAGGTGACGAGCGCGTTATCGGCATTGTGATTTACGAGATAGACCGAACCCGAGCCGGCAACTGCGCCGGGCGCGCCAATCTCGCCATTCACGCGCTCCATTGGAACACTGAGCACCTTCGTATCCACCACCCGAACCACGCCGACGTTCGCCAGCTCGCCCATGGTCCAGGCCGTATCGTCGTAAACTTCAGTCTGCGGATCGTTTGGGGCCCAGTACTGATAATCGAGCAACGCATCGACGATGCGACTGTAGGGTTGGTCCATGCGAATGATGTAACTGCCGGCAGGGAAGGTGCGCGTAGTGGCGACTGAAGGCGTCGGCTCAGAAGTGGGCGAAGGCGAGGCTGCGGGCGTTGCCTCGCCGCCGGGCCGTTCGGGCTTGCCGGGCTTGAGCACGACCGTGAACGGTGCCGTCGCGCGATGAATCTCCGCGCCCTGGGCCTGCATCGTGCGCAGCAATTCGGCCTGGTTGCCAGGTCGGGGATCGTCGCCGGGCAAAACATAAGCGGCCGGTCCTTCATTCTTCGGCTTCAACACCGAACGTTTGCTCTTGAGATAAAAATTCTTGAGGAATAGCTTGCTGTGAGCGCCGAAGTATTGCAGCGTCGTTAGCAGCGCGGTCTCCTCGTAATTGTTGTTGTTGCGCTGCGACCATCTGGTTTTCGGCAGCGGCGGATTCTGGCGATACCAGGTGCGTTGATACTGGCTGGGCGAAAGCGTGCGCTCGACCGTGTCGGCGCCGGCATTGCCAAACGTTTCGTAAAGGCGGCTGATGCCGTTGTGCGTCGCGGCGATGAACATCAAATATCCGGGCGACCAGGTGTCGAAGTTGCCATGCGCAAAAACGCCGGGCATGCCAAACTTCGTCATCTCTGAAACGTTGTTCCAGCCGATCATCTGCCACTCGTCGGTGAGGATCGGATCGAGCCAGGCGTTGTAGGGACCGTCGCCAATCGTGTTGTCGTAAAGATAAGGAACTGACTCGTGCAGGTCATGGAGCACCTGCGCCTTCCAACCGGTGAACGTGTTGAGCACGTTGCGCGTCAGCTTGAGCGATAAGCCGATCGCATCGCGGTTGTTATCGTGGGCCACGTAATGGCCCCAGTAGATTAACGGCGGCCAGTTGTCTTTGGGATGGGCCAGGTGCCAGTTGTACACGTCGACCATGCGATCGCGTCCATCAACTTCAACTACCGGAGTGATCAGCGTTACCACGTTATCGCGAATAGACTTCACGTAAGCGCTATCGTCAACAGCGAGACGATAGGCCAACTCCATCAACGCCGTGGGCGATCCGGTTTCGGTGGAATGGATCGTTCCGGTGATGTAGTAGATTGGAAACGAATCGGCCACCAGCTTGTCAGCCTCGTCGTCGTTCAAATTGATCGTGCGCGGGTCTGCAAGCTTCGCCAGCCGGGCGCGATTTTCATCCAGACGCGACAACAACTGTTCCGAAGCCACCGCGACGGCGATCATTTCGCGGCCTTCTTCTGTCGTGCCGATTGAAAAAACTTTGACGCGCGGGCTCGCCTTCTCGAGCATGCGCATGTAGCGATAAACCTCTTCGGAGTAAGGCAACTTGCCCGGAGCGCCGGCTATGTCACCCAGCACCGTCTTCGGCGTCGGCACGTTTGGCGAGGCGGGCAAATAGTCGGTGAGCGGCGAATTGAAGAATGGCTCGGTGGTGTATTCGCGAATCTTTCGGGTGTATTCCTCGTCGATCGGCTGGTTCGGATCGCGCGCCGGTTTCTGAGCGTGGATAGCGGCTGCCGCGGCCAACAACACGAAGACAGTTCTGAGGCAGCGAAACATTGAACGAGTCATCCCGGTTTCCCTCACTTGAATAATCGAATTGAAATTAATTTCGAGGAGGAAAAGTTTTTAAGCTAAACGGAGAGGCAAGTCAACTTTTGTGATGTTCGTCTCTCTGTACAGCTACCTCACAAGTCGGATGTTTAGAGGCGGGCACCGCCCGCCGGTTCAGGTTTCGCCAATACTCAGTATATTCCATCTTGAGACGGCGGGCGTGCCCCGCCCTAAACTTTACGTTGTGTCTTTGACGTGAGTGGTTATTCAACTTTTTTTCACCACAGAGACACAAAGAACACAAAGGTTCACAGAGAAGATCGGTTCGCTCTGTTGAATGCGGCTGGCGCGTCAACTAGAATCAACTCGTCCCAAACCAACCGGTAAGTTATGTCGAAGCAGCCAGTCACAGCCTCGGTCGCCAACGCCCAAATCAGCGCGCAATCGCCTGAAGAAACCTCCATTGTGCAAATCGAGCCGCTGAGTAAAGCTGCCGGCGGCATCGGCTCGATCATCGCCACCGCGAAGACGACCTGGGAAGAAATGGGCGTCGCGCGCGGCGTGCGCACGCTCATGAAACTCAATCAGATGGGCGGTTTTGACTGTCCCGGTTGTGCCTGGCCTGAGCCTGACGATGAGCGTTCGCATGCCGAGTTTTGCGAAGAAGGCGCCAAGCATGTCGCCGACGAAGCGACGACGAAACGGGTCACACCAGAGTTCTTCAGCAAGTGGAGCGTGGCCGATCTCGCCGCGCAATCCGACCACTGGCTGGGGAAACAGGGCCGCCTTACGCACCCCCTCTTGTTGCGTCGCGGCACCACCAACTACGAAGCGATAAGCTGGGATGCGGCCTTTGCGCTGGTCGCTGCTGAGTTGAAGTCGTTGGCAAATCCGGACGAAGCAATCTTTTATACGTCGGGCCGCACCAGCAATGAAGCGGCTTTTCTTTATCAACTCTTCGTCAGACAGTTTGGCACCAACAATCTTCCTGATTGCTCCAACATGTGTCACGAGTCGAGCGGTTCCGCGCTCGGCGAAACTATTGGCGTGGGCAAAGGCACTGTCACGCTTGAAGACTTTAACCTGGCGCGAGCGATTTTTGTGATCGGACAGAACCCCGGAACAAATCACCCGCGCATGCTCAGCGCGCTGCAAAAAGCGAAGCAGAACGGCTGCAAGCTGGTCCACATCAATCCGCTGCCTGAAGTTGGCATGACGCGGTTCAAACATCCTCAGGATGTTTTGGGTTTAGTCGGTAAAGGAACCACGCTGGCGGATCTTTTTGTGCAGGTAAGAATCAACGGCGACGTTGCGCTGTTGCAGGGAATGATCATGGCGGTGTTGGAAGCGGAGGAGCAAAGGCCGGGCGAAGTATTGGACCACGAGTTCATTAACAACTACACCGGCGGTTTCGATACGCTTGCCCTCGCTATCAAGGATGTTTCGTGGGACGACATCGTCGAACAGTCAGGCATTTCACGCGAACAGATCCGTGAAGCTGCGACGATCTTTATCGAGTCTGACCGGACGATCTTTTGTTGGGCCATGGGCCTTACCCAACACAAGAACGCGGTGGCCAACATTCAGGAAATTGTGAACCTGATGTTGTTGCGCGGTCAGGTCGGGAAGGCGGGCGCCGGTTTCTGTCCGGTGCGCGGGCACAGCAACGTGCAGGGCGATCGCACAATGGGAATTTGGGAACGTCCGACTGACGCTTTTCTCGATAAACTTGGAACTGAATTCAGTTTTGAACCGCCGCGACGTCATGGTTACGACACCGTCAAGGCAATTGAAGCGATGCACGCCGGCAAGGCGCGCGTGTTCTTTGCGCTCGGCGGTAATTTTCTTTCGGCGACGCCGGACACGGAATACACGGCCGACGCACTACGGCGCTGCAGCTTGACGGTGCAGGTGTCGACGAAACTCAACCGCGCGCATTTGATCACAGGCGAACAGGCGCTGATTCTGCCGTGTCTCGGACGCACCGAGATCGATCAGCAAGCGTCTGGTCCGCAGTTTGTCACGACGGAAAACTCGATGGCGGTGGTTCAGGCGTCGCGCGGGTTTCTGCCGCCCGCTTCGCAAGACTTGTTGAGCGAGCCGGCAATCGTTGCGCGTCTGGCAATCGCGACTCTCGGCGAAAGTTCAAGCGTGCCGTGGCAAGCGTTAATTGACGACTACGATCGCATACGCGATTGCATCGAGCGCGTCGTGCCCGGCTTTGACGATTACAACACGCGCGTTACGCAACCCGGCGGGTTCCACTTGCCGAGCGGGCCGCGTGAGCGAATCTTCAACACGCCGAGCGCTCGCGCCGTTTTCACTGTTCATCCTTTGCCGCACCACGATCTTGAGCCCGGCCAGTTTCTGATGATGACGATACGCAGTCATGATCAGTTCAACACTTCAATCTATGGACTCAACGATCGTTACCGCGGAATTTACAACAGCCGCCGCGTGGTGTTTCTTAATGCGGATGACATTAGCGACGCTGGTTTCAAAGAAGGCGAACGCGTCGATCTGATCAGCCATTTTGAGGGTGAAGAACGCGTGGCACCGCGCTTTGTAGTGGTGCCTTACAGCATTCCGCGAGGCTGCGCCGCGACTTACTTTCCTGAGACTAACGTGCTGGTGCCGATCAGAAGTGTGGCCGATAAGAGCAACACGCCTGCATCCAAGTCCGTGGTCATTAGCCTGCGGCGCTCCGGGTGACCCGCTTATTTTCGCAAGCTTCGTTTAGAGGCGGGCCCCGCCCGCCGTCTCAAGATTGATTGCGTGGTGATGTCAGTTGAACCGGCGGGCGGTGCCCGCCTCTAAACATTGCATCAAGTGCATGAACGTTCAGTAGCTATATTGGAAACCTTAGCCAAACCTGAGTTGTATGCAGAGTTGCAGTCGCAGCTGCGAGCGCTGCTCGAGGGCGAGCGCGATTTCATCGCGAACGCCGCAAACTTTGCGTCGTTGCTCTATCATTCATTGCCCGACGTCAATTGGGTGGGATTTTATTTGTTGAAAGGCGACGAACTCGTGCTCGGCCCGTTTCAGGGCAAGCCCGCGTGCGTGCGCATCGCAGTCGGCAAGGGCGTTTGCGGCGTCGCCGCCGAACAGCGACAAACAATTCTGGTTGATAACGTGCACGAGTTTCCCGGTCACATCGCCTGCGACAGCGCATCAAACTCCGAGATCGTCGTGCCCCTGGTCGTCGATGGACAACTCACCGGCGTTCTGGACCTCGATAGCCCGTCACTTGCACGGTTCAGTGACGATGACGCGAGCGGACTAAACGAACTGACGTCGATTTTTTTGGAGTGCGCTGACCTGTCAGCGCTTTAGTCTTGGGCGGCCTGGCGCCCAAGTTGTTAAGTAAGCTCTATTCAAGGTAGTCGCGACAGGTCGCGACGGACCAAAGCGGTGACAGGTCACCGCACTCCAAAGAGGTATTCATGATCACGATTCGCAAGGCTAATGAGCGCGGACATTTCGACTTCGGCTGGCTTAACACCTATCACACTTTTTCCTTTGGCGATTACTACGACCCAAAGCACACGCGCTTCCGCACGCTGCGGGTTATCAATGAAGATTTTGTTCAACCTGCCCACGGCTTTCCCACGCATGGACATCGCGACATGGAGATTGTCACCTACATTCTCGAAGGCGCGCTCGAACATCGCGATAGCATGGGCACTGGCTCGGTTATCCGTCGCGGCGACGCGCAGCGCATGAGCGCGGGCACGGGCGTCACGCACAGCGAGGCGAACCCTTCGCCGGACGCCGCGGTGCACCTGTTGCAAATCTGGATTTTTCCCGAGCGGCAGGGACTAACGCCCGAGTATGAGGAGAAAAAGTTTACTGACGAAGAGAAACGAAACAAGCTGCGGCTGATCGTTTCGCCCGACGGCAGCGACGGCTCGGTCCGGATTCATCAGGACGCGAAGATTTACGCGTCGCTTCTGGATGAAGGCCGCGAACTCGAGCATGCATTGGCTAATCGTCGCGGAGCCTGGCTGCAAGTTGCTGCGGGCGCTGTGACTCTAAACGGCAACGATTTGAAGCAGGGCGACGGCGCGGCGGTTAACGACGAATCGAGCCTTCGCATCACGGCGACAGAAGCTGCCGAAGTGTTACTGTTTGATCTCAATTGACGCGGCAGCCTCAAATCCCTGAAATGTAATATCAGAACCGGGAGCGGTAGCGACCGGCCAAAGAGTCGACTTTGAAAACCAACGAGTTTCCCAACGCTTCGCCCCCGGGCGAGAGTGTCTCGCCGGTCGCTACCGCTCCTGGTTCTGATGGGAACACGTCTGTGCAAAGCATCCGGAAACGACCACTGGAAACGGACACGAAAGAGCCACTTAGTTGATTCTTAGCAAGGAGGCAAGCTATGGAAACGATGGAAGTGACGCGCGTGACGATCGATGAGATCAAGGCGCGGATGGATCGCGGCGAGCAGTTCACGTTTATTGACGTGCGAAATCCCGAGGCCTGGGCCGCCGCAGATACGAAGCTGCCCGGCGCCTTGCGCGTGCTCGGGAGCGAACTCGAGCAACATCTCGCCGATATTCCGCATGACCGCACCGTTATCACTTACTGCACCTGCCCACACGAAGCATCGAGCGCCGACCTGGCGCAGAAACTTGCAGCGCACGGTTATAAAAACGTTCACCCACTTTTCATCGGCTTCGAGGCCTGGGAGAAAGCCGGGCTGCCGCTCGAACCTAAATAATATGACTCCTGAAAACCGGAACGAAGTTTTAGCTGCGTGGGAAACCTCCGCGCAATACTGGAACAAGCATCAGGCCCTGATCGAAAACATGTACGCGCCGCTCTCGCGGGTGCTGATCGAGGAGGCGGGTATTGGTCCAGGCCACAACGTGCTCGACGTGGGCGGCGGCAGTGGCGAACCTTCGCTGAGCATCGCCGCCGTTGTTGGCGAGTTAGGTTCGGTAGCTTACACGGATCCCGCTGAAGGGATGGTCAAATCAGCGAGCGCTGCCGCTGCGCGAAAAGGGTTAGGCAATATCAGCTTCCAACAGAGTGCTGCCGAAAAACTTCCGTTCGCCGATGCGACGTTTGATGTGGCGGTGGGCCGTTTCTCCTCGATGTTTTTTTCCGATGTGCCGGGGGCCTTGCGCGAAATTCTCCGCGTCGTCAAACCCGATGGGGTGTTGTCGTTCGTGGTTTGGGCCGAGCGCGATGCGAATCCGTTCTTCAGTGTGGTCAGCGAAGTCCTCGATCGGTTTGTGCCTGCCGAACCGGAAGAAGAAGACGCGCCCCAGGCGTTTCGTTTTGCCGCGCGCGGAAAACTTGCCAAGCTTTTGCAGGACGCCGGAGCGACCTCGATCACCGAACGTGAGTTTCCTTTCAAGATCGAGGCCCCGATCAATGTCGATCAGTTTTGGGAACTGCGGACCGAGATGTCTGACACGTTCAGGAA
>Ga0070670_100000912_pt1 | contig 23227 bp, 17 predicted proteins | sample KBSS63metaG_FD_64665 | JGI IMG/M metagenome (GOLD analysis project Ga0070670, IMG submission 64665) | Switchgrass rhizosphere microbial communities from Kellogg Biological Station, Michigan, USA - KBS S6-3 metaG | ecosystem: Host-associated > Plants > Roots > Rhizosphere > Soil ... | reverse complement strand
AAGATTATCGCCTTCGATGATTACGTCATAATCGTGCACGGCGCTATGGAGGATCAGGTGTACAAGCATGCCGTATCGACCGTCCAGCCTGTCACTGATGGGCTTGGCATCAGTACAGGGAAACGTCATCAGGAAAAAAAGGGACACGTGAGCTCCGTTCGCCCCAGGCGCGGCTACATGCAACAGGCCGAGCAACGAGTCGAAGAGAAGTCAACGATAGTCGCGCGGGGGAGTGCCCCACGGCCGGTTGATACGAAGGTAGTGGAGAGCACCGGACCTATAATCGTCCGGCGCATCAGGCGCACAGTGCATAAAGAGCACCACGAATAAGGAACCTAGCTCGCACTCATCTGATGTGCGCAGTGCTTTCGCGTCAGCGGATAAATTGGAGAAAAGGCGAGAGTCTCGCGTCCCAGTTAGCCGCTGCGCTATTGCTTTGCTTGCCCATCGCATGCGCCACGACCGGCACTGGTAGCGGCGAGATATCCGCGCCGGGTAAGTCGCCGACGTCCGTGCGCCTGACATGGACGAGTAAGGACGCAGGCATAACGGGTACTATCGTGGGGGAAGCTTCGCACGAAAATACCGGTGAGGCGAAATGCGATGTGCTTGGAGTCATTGATCAAAGCGTCGAACGAAAGCGCTAACTCGGTGTGAGTTCGACGTTCATGACGCTGCTGTCCGACAGCTGACACTCGCCCTCGCCGCCGCCGGACAGACCGCCGGCAGGGTGTGCCAGTTTCAACTCGAAACGAACGCATGAGCGCGTACGCCCGCTGAACTGTATTGGCAGTTTCCGTTCATATAAGGTGTTCCACAACAACCAATACGCAAGGAAAGGCGCACACTGCTATGCAGACGAGTCAGGACCTTAATCAGGTCATCACCGACCGGATAGTATTTCTTCAGCAGTTCCTCAAACGTCCGCAGCAGGTCGGTTCGATTACTCCGAGTTCGCGTTTCCTTGAGCGACGCATTGTTAAGCTCGCCGATATTGCGTCGGCGCGGGTGGTCGTTGAACTGGGCGGTGGCACCGGCGGCACAACACGCGCGCTGCTGCGAGCGCTGTCACCTACGTCTACTTTACTGACGATCGAGATCAATCCGCAATTTTGCGAACTACTTGGTCGCATAGACGATAAGCGACTTGCGGTGCATCACGGCGCTGCACATGACCTCAAAAGTGCGCTGGCCGCGAAGGGCCAAGCAGGAGCAGACGCAGTGATCTCAGGCATTCCTTTTTCGACCATGCCGCGAGAGGCCGGTCTACGTGTTATCTCGGCGATCTGGACGGCGTTGCGTCCCGGCGGTCGCTTCGTCGCTTATCAGGTCAGCAACAAAGTCGCCGAACTGGCGACGCCCACGATGGGACCCACACCCGCGCAATTCGAGATCCTGAATATTCCACCGATGCGTCTTTACCGGTGGGACAAGAGTGCCTCGGATGCGGTCTGCTAGCACATCTTGAAGGCCAATCCAAGCGCCGTTCTGTACCGTCGCCCCTGGCAACGTATTCACCGACACTTATATTCTTAACTCTGCAGTTGGATTCACCACCGTTACCTAGCTTATGACAAGTTGCCGCTGCGACGACGGCAGCGCTCCATCTGAGAACGCTGGCAGCCATTAATGTGGGCGCACTTGTAGACGCACGTGTCATCAAGCTTTATGGATGAGTACGTCCCAGCGCCAAATACATACGTTTTTGCTTGAGCCCCTCGCGCTCATGCAGCTGATGACACGACTGCGCCCCATGCAGCTAGCGTTTCGAATGTGCTCGCTTGCTCTTCCTGATAATCCTGTGGTGTAACGCTTCATCCTGCGCTTTGGCGGTCCGCTTGGGCCTCTCTCTCATCCGTGGCCTTTTTTACTGCGAGCCACGACGCGCTATGCCATTTCGCCTCGCATCCGCTACGGTTCCGCACTGCATATCTAGCGGACGATGCTGAACAAACAGTCGTCCATCGCCATTTTCACAGTCACGCGGAGACGCAAAATAATCTTCCCAGAATTGTGATTTAGTCCACCGATGGCGTTAGCGATAGTCACGATTAGCTATTACTTGCGGTAATGTCATCTCCATATACTCACTCAATGGAGGGTTACATGAGAACGCTTATTCTTGTCATCGCAATGAGTACTTTGTCGATTGTCGTATACGCTTTCCTCCCACCGGATGCCGCAGTGACATGGGCGCCGGAGCGCTCAGCACACTGGACTTCGCAGCCAACCGCCCCACACTGACATGGTGCGATTGCTAGAGCATGGCGCGACGATTGTTTCTAGCGCTCGGCGACCAGACGTGACTGATGAAGATTCCTCGCTGGTCACAGCATATCTGATTGGCCAAGCTGTGATGCTAGTTATCATCGCGGCGGTTGTATTGGGACATCATCTATTAACTACCGCTATTTAAAACTGCGATCGGACGTTTGAGCGTCCTTTACTGTAGGGCTCCCTCGAGCGGTCCGGCAATGTGTAGCGTGACAGTGTTCATCACCCATGGACAAAATATTGACATCCCGATGTCATCATTGAAGTCCTACGCTTTGACATCTAACCTGGCATCGAATTGCCGTTAATCTGGCCGGCACGGCCGACCTAATAGCCGTCAGCGCCACTGTTGTGCTGCAAGAAGCGAGAAGACGCTGGTCGCGCTCAAGGCGAACGCTGCCATTCGATTCTGGCGCGCAGGATCGGCACAAACGATAAGCGAAGCGGCTTAATTGTTTTGGCGTCCCCAGGGGGATTCGAACCCCCGTTACCGCCGTGAAAGGGCGATGTCCTAGGCCTCTAGACGATGGGGACTATCAGGACGACTAACACAAGAACTTTTGCTGCTGGTGGAGGTAAGCGGGATCGAACCGCTGACCTCTTGCATGCCATGCAAGCGCTCTCCCAGCTGAGCTATACCCCCCACGCAAGAGGGCGGATTATACCGGCGAGCCCGAGGGGTGTAAAGAATGCCGCCCTACACATATGCGCGGATTCGCGCCGCCACTTCTGACTTGCCAACTATTGCGAGCGCGTTCGCAATATCCGGCGTCTTGGTGCGCCCGAACACCAATACTCGCAGTGGCATCGCGAGTTGCGGCATCTTGATTTTGTGCGCGGCAAGCGTCTGTTTGAGCGTTGCTGCGATCGTCGCAGCATCCCATGGCGCAAGTTCTTCCAGTTGTGCAACCAGACCCGACAATACCGGGCGTAGTTCGGCGGTCACATGCTGAGCGATTAAATCTGCAGCTGGCGATGCACGGTGAAAAAACAGCATGCATTCTTCGGCGAGCGCGTTGATAGTTTGCGCACGGCCCTTCACGAGACCAATTGCTTTTACGAGCTTGTTGCTGTCGTCGCTATCGCCACCGCTGCGAATGATGAGCGGTTCCACAAGATCAGCGAGCTCCTCATCGGGTGTATCGCGGATGTAAAGATTGTTCAGCCATTGGAGCTTTTCCGGGGCGAACCGCGCAGGCGACCTGCTGATGTGCGCAAGATCAAACCATTCGACGAGCTGGTCGCGTGAAAATTTTTCTTCATCACCGTGCGACCAGCCGAGTCGCGCGAGGTAATTGACGAGCGCATCGGCTAGATAGCCTTCGTCGCGATATTGCATCACGCTCACGGCACCATGCCGCTTTGAAAGTCGTTCTCCATCGCTACCGAGTATCATCGGCAGGTGCGCGAACTTGGGCAATGTTGCACCCAACGCCTTATAAATGTTGATTTGCCGAGGCGTATTATTGACGTGGTCATCGCCGCGAATGACATTCGTTATCGACATGTCGATGTCGTCGACGACGACACCAAAGTTGTAAGTCGGAACGCCATCACCGCGCATTAGTACGAGATCATCGAGCTCGCTGTTGCCGATGGTGATGAGGCCTTTCACCTGGTCGTCCCATGTCACTTCTCCGCTAAGCGGGTTTTTGAAACGCAGCACAGGTATGACACCTGCCGGCGGCTTTTCCTTGGAATCGCGCCAGCGACCGTCGTAACGGGGCTTTTCTCCGCGCGAGCGCTGCGCTTCCCGCATAGCATCAAGCTCTTCCTTCGAGCAGTAGCAGTAGTAGGCGTGACCCGCTTTGAGCAACTCATCGGCGACTTCCTTGTAGCGGTGCAGCCGCTGCATTTGAAAAAATGGCCCTTCGTCGCAATCAAGGCCGAGCCAATGCATGCCATCCAATATCGCCTGCACTGATTCCTGCGTCGACCGCTCGAGATCGGTGTCTTCCACACGAAGAATGAATATACCGCCGTGTTTTTTTGCGTACGCCCAGCAAAAAATAGCAGTGCGTGCGCCGCCGATGTGCAGATAGCCGGTGGGACTCGGTGCAAAACGGGTTTTGATCATGGTCGCGCCAGAGAAAGCGACATTGTACGCGACACGTGTTGCTGCGACGAATCCCTGTATCCAGCAGCACGGCTTGAGGCCAAGCTTCTACGGCGCGCCGCTCGCCGTCATCGGCACGCCGCGGTCATTACACGAATTGCCGTCATTTGCACGAAGAGACATTTACATCTTCAATCCCATGCGTTCGATGACTGCTTTCTCTTCGTCATACGTTTTTCGGGCGAACTTCGCATAGTCTTCGCCGTTCATGTACATGTTGTCCTGATCAAAGCGTTCGAGCACTTTTTGATAAGCAGGATCATCGATGGCTTTGCGAAAGCCATCGTGCAAAATTTTTACGATTTTTGGGTCCATGCCTTTAGGACCCGCGAGTCCGTACGGCGAATTGGATACGATGCCGTAACCGAGGTCCTTCAGCGTCGGCACTGCGGGCCAGCGGCGCGTACGGTTTTCTCCCCATGTACACAGGAGCCGCAATTGCCCGGCGTCGACCATCTCGGCCCAACCCGATGAATCGGCCATCGCGGTGACGTGGCCACCGCGCAGCGCAATCAGTGCATCCGCCGCCCCCTTATATGGGACCTGCAACCATTTGATGCCCTCGCGATTGGCAATTTCTTCCATTGTTATATGCAGGCTCGTGCCGTTGCCCGGCGTTGAATAGCTCACTTTGCCCGGATTCGCTTTCGCATACGCGATAAATTCCTGCCACGTTTTCCATGGCGAGTCAGCACGGACAGCGACGCCGAATGTATACCCTGAGACATGGATAAGCCACGTGAAATCGGTGAGTGGATCGAAGCTCGCCTTCTGCATGTGTGGAATGCGGAACACGGTAATCGGCATTTGAGAGATCAAATAACCATCCGGTTTCGCATTGACCATGCTCGCCGGGCCGAGCGTGCCACCGACACCGGTGCGGTTTTCTACGACCACGCGTTGACCGAGATGCTTGGACGCCGCATCTGCAAGCGCGCGCATTGCAACGTCAGTGGAACCGCCTGCGCTGTAAGGCACGATCAGCGTGATCGGCTTTTCGGGAAAACTTTGAGCAATCAGATGATGACACGCCAGCAGCGCGCCAAGCGCGAACACTATCCGGAACACTTTCATGCCTACTCCTCGCCAGTTGTCATTGTTTGGCTGCGATCGACTTTACGCTCCACTTCCTGCAGGCGCAGCACCCGCCGCTGCACTTTCCCCGTCGTCGTCATCGGCAGCGCATCGACGAATTCGATTTCTTTCGGATATTCATATGGCGCCAGCTTGCCTCGCACGTGTTCCTGAATTTCCACCGCCAGATCTTTCGACGATGTGTAACCGGCGGTAAGCACGATGAATGCTTTCACTATATTGCCACGCTCGGCGTCCGGACTCGGCACGACCGCGGCATTGGCCACTGCCGGATGCTTGACGAGGCAATTTTCGATTTCAGACGGTCCGATCCGATAGCTCGCGCACTTGAACACGTCATCAGCGCGTCCCTGATACCACAGGTAGCCATCCGCATCGAGCCTTGCAAGATCGCCGGTGCGGCACCAGTCGCCGCTGTATTTGGCGAGCGTCGCTTCGTCGTTTTTCCAGTAGCCGAGGAAAAACACCGGATCGGGTTCACCATCACGCCAATAACGCTTTATGGCGATATCTCCAATCTGTCCGGCCTGCACTTCGTTGCCGTCGTCGTCGATAGCGGCGACCCGATGCCCGGGATACGGCTTGCCCATGGAGCCGGCGCGCGCCGGCCAGGACATGTGCGAGTTGCCAACTATATAGTTGATTTCGGTCTGCCCGAACATTTCGTTGACGGTCACGCCGAGCGCATCGCGGCACCACGCGAACACGGTTTCGCCAAGCGCCTCACCTGCGCTCATGATGCTGCGCAGTGCCAGCTCGTACTTGTCGCGCGGCTTCGCGACCGTCTTCATCATCATCTTGAGCGCAGTTGGAAACAGGAAGGTATTCGTCACCGCATATTTTTCGAGCAGATAAAACGCTTTTTCGGGCTCGAAGCGGCCGCGATAGCCGAGGATCGGTGCGCCGTAATAAAGCGTGGGCAGCAGCGCATCCATGAGGCCACCCGTCCAAGCCCAGTCGGCTGGCGACCAAAACAGATCGCCTTCGAGCGGGAACGTGTTCTGCGAGTGCTGAAATCCGCTCAGGTTGCCGAGCAGTGCGCTGTGCGGCATGAGCGCACCTTTTGGCGGGCCGGTGGTTCCGCTCGTGTAAATCAATAACGCGAGCTCATTCGCTGCAGTGTCGACGCAGTCGAAGCGGCGTGGTGCCGACTCGAGCAACGCGCTCCAGTCAAGCGCGCTGACCTTGCGGCTATCGCCGATAGAGATGACATGTTTGAGTTGTGGGCACTTGAGCCGCACTTGCTCGAGATTGGGCAATGACGCCGGCTCGCCGATTGCAACAACAGCCTCGCTATCCTGCAAGCGGTACTCAAGCGCGTCGGGACCGAAGAGAACGGAGAGCGGCATCGCGACAGCGCCCATCTGATAGCAAGCGATATGCGCGACTGCGGTCTCCATCCTCTGCGGCAGGACAATCGCGACGCGATCTGCACGCTGCACACCCAATCCCACGAGTGCATTCGAAAGCCGGTTGGCGCTGCGCTGGATGTCCCAATAGGTAAATGCGCCGGTGTTGCCGGCGTCGTCTTCATAGTAGATGGCGAGTCGGTGACGATCGCCCGCCCAACGCGTGCAGCACTCACGAGCGATATTGAAACGCGCCGGTACCTGCCAGTGAAACGCGTCGCAAAGTTCGCGATAGCGATCGTGTTGCACGCGGCTCCTCCGCCTTGTGATTTCGAAACGCGTCCATGCTGCTGCGTCGATTAGAATAGCGCTCTATTGCAATCACGACAAATCGGCACCTTACGACGCCTCGCCGCATGTGCGTCTCGAGGTGGAAGTTGGAAAGTTAAATCACATGATTAATGCAGCTATCATCGGTCTGGGGCGCTGGGGGCAGAATCTCGTCAACAGTATCCAGGGCAAAAGCGACAAGATCCGCATCACTGCAGGGGCGACACGGACTGTATCCAAAGCGGCCGACTATGCGAAACAACAGGGCTTTGCTGTGCACGACTCGTATCAGAAGGTGCTAGCCGATTCCAAGATCGACGCGGTGATCGTTGCGACTCCGCATACGCAGCGCGTCGAAATCATCACCGCTGCAGCTAGATCGGGCAAACATGTGTTTACCGAGAAGCCGCTGACACTGACCAAAGCGGACGCGGACGTCTGCGTCAAAGCGTGCGCTGACCACAACGTGACGCTTGCCGTCGGTTATAACTGGCGCTTTCAACCAGCGCTGCAGGAAATGAAGCGCATGCTCGACGATGGACGCCTCGGGAAGCTAGTCCATATCGAAGGCAACTTTTGCGGGCCGAGCGTGTATCGATTTGGCCCCGAACACTGGCGCTTGAAACCGGAAGAAGGCCCGGGCGGCGGCATGACGGGACGCGGTGTGCACGTGGTCGACGCCATGATCTATCTCGCCGGACATATTCAGACAGTGCACGCACAAAGCTACCGCCGGGTGCTCGACTATGGCATTGACGACACGACGTCCATGCTATTGCGCTTCAACAACGGGGCAACCGGCTACCTTGGAACATTTATCGCCACTGCGGAAACATGGCGCATGCAAGTATTCGGCGCTAAGGGTTGGGTGGAAGTCGGCGATGTCGAGCATCTTACAACCTGGCAAATGCGCGTGTGTTACGTCGATCCAGCCAATCTGAACGTACATCATAAACCGCAAACCATCACGTTTCCTGAAGTCAGCACCGAGCGCGCTGAGCTCGAAAACTTTGCTGACGCTATCCGCGCAAAACGGAAGCTCGCGTCAGCGGGCGGCGACGAAGTACATGGTGTCGCGGTGCTGCAGGCGGTTATGGAATCCGCGACAAGCGGTTCAACGGTAAAGCTGAGTTAACGGCGCTCAGGCGCGGTGAATCAACGATTGCGCCGCCTGAACTCTTGGACAGTCTCATCGACGCGCTGGAACACCGCACCGTTCTGCTTCAGTTGCTTGATAAGCCGCTCGAGCATCATGATGCGGTGGCCGCGTCCGCTGATAAACGGATGAAAGGTAAATGTCAGCACGCCCCAGTCGACGGCTTTTTTCATGTAGCTAAAATCGTTAAGCCAGTTCTCCAGTACAAGCGCGGCATTCATCAAACCCGGCCGCACGGCGTTTCCCGTCCGCATATATTCGAAATGCGGCGCGTCGTCCGTCGTCCAGCTGATCGGCATTTCAACGAGCGAGGTCACCGCGCCGCGCTGCGCGGGTTGGTCGAGTTGGATCACGTCGCCCTGCCGGGCGTAATACGGCATGTAATCGTTGCCCATCATGCTGCTGTCGTAGGTGAATCCATGCTTGAGAAAGAAGCCGACCGAGTGCGGGCTCAGATCCCAACCCGGAGAACGATACCCACGTGCATACTGGCCAGAAATCCGCTTGATTGCCTCATTGCCGCGCACCAATTCCGCCTCTTCTTCCTCCAATGACAGTCCGGCCGGCGATACATGCTTCCAGCCATGGTGTCCTATTTCGTGGCCCGCATCTACCACCGATTTCACGGCATCCGGAAACGTCTCGATCGTGTGGCCCGGAACATACCAGCTCGACTCGATGCGATGCTTCTTCATGAGCGCGAGCAGGCGCGGCGCGGCCACGCGCGGGCCGAACTCACCGCGCGAAACAGGCGTCGGCGTCGGTGAGCCGCGTGCTACGAACCCTGAGATTGCGTCGAAATCGAACGTGATACAAACAATGTGTTTCGACATTTCCGGCCGCCTCAACGATGAGCGCGCAGATTATAGCAGCGGCCTTTTTCGCAATTCGAGCGGGCGTTGCCAAATCGAACTGAAGCGTGCGTAAGTCGGGCAGCATACGGCGCATCACATTCAGCTATCATTCGCACCTTCCCCTGATCTTAACCAAGACCAACGCTCATGCTTGAACATCTCGTCCAGAATTGGCAGGTTCGCAAACCGCTAGCGCGCTCGCGCGGCGGCATCGTCACCACTCAAAATAAGATTGCCGGTGCGGCCGGCATCGAGATACTGAATGCGGGCGGCAACGCCGTCGATGCGGCCGTTGCAACAGGCCTCGCGCTCGCGGCCGTCGAACCGTGGAACAGCGGGCTCGGCGGTGTCGGTTTCATGCTGGTCTATCTAGCCAAAGAAAAAAAAGTGCACGTCGTCGACTTTGGCCCGATCTCGCCGCATAGATTGAACCCCGCGAACTTTCCATTGACGGGCGGTTTCACGACGGATCTCTTTACGTGGCCGACAGTCAAGGATGATCGCAATGTACACGGTCCAAACTCGATCGCAGTCCCCGGACATGTGGACGGACTCGCAACGGCGCTTGCGAAGTTCGGCCGCAAATCGTTTGCCGACGTCATCGCGCCCGCGATCAAACTCGCGGACGAGGGCATCGCGGTCGATTGGTATCTCACCCTGAAAGTCGCTACGACCGCAAAAGAGCTCGCCCGCTATCCCAGCACGCGTGATGTCTGGCTCGTCGACGGACTGCCGCCGGTCACTCCACCCGGTGCGCCGCTGAATCGGCTCAAGCTCAAGGGACTTGCCGACACGATGCGCAAGCTCCAGCGCAATGGCGCGCGCGACTACTACGAAGGTGAAGTGGCCGCCTCAATCGTCAAGGACATTGCAGCGCTCGGCGGCATCATCGACTTGCATGATCTCAAGAGCTTCCATGCCCGCATCGTCCCCCCGCTCGAGATCGACTATGGCAAGGCGCGTATTGCGGTCGCCGGTGGATTGACCGCCGGACCCAGCATTGCGCGCGTGTTGAATTCGCTCAAAGGCCAGATGCCTGCCGGTGGTCCGGGTTCAAACGCGTTCATCGCCTACGCACAGGCCTTGCGCGACGCTTATACCGAGCGCTTGGCGACCATGGGCGAAGCCGACGACAGTAAAAGCCCCGGCTGTACGACACACTTCAACGTCATCGACGGAGAAGGCAATATGGTGGCCGTCACGCAGACGCTGCTGTCCGTGTTTGGAAGCCGGCTCGTGCTGCCAAGTACCGGCATTCTGATGAACAACGGCATCATGTGGTTCGATCCGCGGCGCGAATCTCCCAATTACTTTGCGCCGGCCAAGCGCCCGCTTACCAATATGTGCCCGGTCATTGCGCGGCGTGATGATCATGGCTGGTTCTCGATCGGCGCCTCGGGCGGTCGCAAGATTATGCCGGCCGTGATGCAGATAACGTCATTTCTCGTCGATCATGGTATGACCCTAGAAGACGCGTTCCATCAGCCACGCATTGATGCGAGCGGCGGCGATACCGTCGGCGTCGACCCACGCCAGCCTTCAGAAGTGCAGCAAGCACTCGCCGCCAAGTTTCCGATCAATCTCACCGAGCTTGTCGTGTATCCGACGAACTTCGCGTGTCCCAGCGCTGTGTTGCGCGATCCGGCCACGGGCGAGCATCAAGGCATCGCGGATGTGATGTCACCGTGGTCGGGCGCAGTGGCGCAAGGTTAAGCGCGCTGCGGTTAGCGCCGTACGCGGATCGCGTCTTTTTGCCGCTTTTATTCGGCGATCGCGAGTAAGCGCGCAGGATTGCGCTTCATCATTTTGTCGACGTCGGCTTGCGATACACCGGCCGCGCGAACCGCAGCAACCTGGTTCTCGATTCCGTCGGGGGGCGTCATCATGCCCTGCTGGCCGAGATCGGTTGACAGTACCAGATGGTCGGCGCCGATTTCTTTGACTGCCTGAGCGACGGCTTTGGCATCGACGCGATCCCAATGCGTCATCCATTGATACTGCGCCGTTGGGCCCGTCATGAACTGCAAGTAGCAGACTTCGATGTAGCCGCCCATCTGCGCCACCTGCTTCGCCTGATCCATCGTCAAACCGGGGATGTTCGTTAAGCCATGAGTGACGAGAATATTCTTCACTCCCAACTCGCGCGCACGCTTAGCGACAGCGACTACCTCTTCGGCGTGAACGTGACCGGTTGCCAGAACCAGATTCTCGCGCGCGATGATCTTGAGCACTTCCTCCATCTCCGGCGTGACCTGGCCATTGGGCGCCACTACGAGCCCTGACTTCGTTTTGTCCACGAGCGTTTTAATGTGCTTGTCGGAATCGAAGGTCGGCAGCCAGACGATCTTGCCGCGGCCGCCCGACATGCGATGCATCCATTCGACGGCATCCGGGTTGACCCCGCCCACCGATTTATTCAGGACGATACCGCCCCACACCTCGATGCCTTGCACTTGCTGCATCGCCAGCGCCGCGCGATCACCGGTAGTAACGACATGATTCTTCAGCACGATGCCCCGCATGCCTTTGCGCCGCGCGATCGTTGCAACTTCAACGTCGGTCAGCGAGCGCCCGAAAACATCCGGGTCGGGATGCACGTGCATATCGATCACTCCAGCAGCCGGACTCACACGCGGAGGCGGCGGTGGAAACCCGACTTGCGCGACCGCATAGAAGGACGCGCACACCAGAAAAGCTGCGGTCGTTATGCGGACGGCATGCGTTGCAGATGATGGCAAGCGATGATTTTTCACGTTGCACCTCCTGTGAGGAAACTTTGTGTCTGGTGAGTACATGCGGCTGATGCGCGAATTTGTAATCGCTTGAACGAGCGTTATCCCGCCTTTCGATTGTAGCAGTGCGCGAGCCAAGCCAATACGCTTGCCGCCGATGACCGACTCCCTCCAGACTGCCTCGCTGGTGCGATAGTAGACCTAGCGGTTATGCGTTCTCTTAAAAGCGGTCAACGCGAAACGGCGTTATGTCCATATTCGGCTGGCGACCCGCGATTAGATCAGCGATGATGCGCCCGGTTGGCGCGCTGCCGACAAGTCCTATGTGACCATGTCCGAACGCGTAATAAGTGTTCGCATATTTTGTCGCGCGGCCGATGACCGGTCTTGAATCCGGCATCGAAGGACGACGCCCCATCCAACGTGTCGAGTCGACTTCCCGCACTTGCGGAAACATGCGCTTCATATGCTGAGCCAGTACATCAGCCCGTCCGTAATCCGGCTCCGCATCTATGCCCGCGAATTCGCTTTGTCCCGCGATGCGAGTGCCCATCTCCATGGGAGTGACGAAAAACTTGTTTTGCGCGGAGCAGACCGGCATCGGCAATTCGAGGCCAGGGTCGGAAAAGGTAACGTGGTAGCCGCGTTCGGCTTCCAGAGGTACAGTATCGCCGAGCTTGGCCGTGAATTCTCCAGAGTGGACGCCGGCGCATAAGACGAGCAGATCGAGCTCCAATCGACCTGCATCCGTTAGCAATGCCCGCGGCCCATGTGGGCCCATTTCGATGTCGAGTACCCTGCGCTGCAGAATGGTGCCGCCATCCGTCTGGAATTGCTGAGCGAGGGTCTTCGTGAGCCGCTCGGGATTTGTGACAAAGCCCTGTTCCGGCAGATAGACACCGCGCGGATAGTTATGTGCGAGCGCGGGCACCAGCCGCTCGATGCCGGCCGCGTCAATCTCATTGCAAATGACGCCGCGATCGCGCCTGAGCTTCCATGCGAGCGCATCATTGTGATACGCGAGCTCGCTGTCGTACACCACAACGTAACCGGTCTGCCGTATAAGATCGGCGCAACCCGCGTGCCGTGCGAGCGGCAAATGCGCGTCGAAGGTCTGACTGAGGAGCCCGATCAGTGCATCTGCAGTGCGCTCGATCTGAGGAAGCTGCGTGCTTCTGACGAAACGCCATAGCCATGGCAGCGCGGTGGGGAAATAGGGCCAGCGCACTTTAAGCGGTCCGAGGGGATCAGAGAGATAGCCGGGCACCTTGCCGAGAATGCCCGGCATCGCGATCGGCACGCACGATCCGGGACTCAAGATGCCCGCGTTGCCGAAAGATGTGTATTCGCCCGGCGGGCGCATGTCGACGACCGTGACTTCATGACCGTCGCGGCGCAGATACGCAGCGGTCGCAATGCCCACGACTCCGGCGCCGATGATACTAATTTTTTTCATGATTGTTTCGCCGTTGATTTACGTTCTGGCCGAGACCCCACGGGGAAGACTCATCGGTTGTCTCGATTATGGCAAAATCCGCTGCAGAATGTTTTTCGTTTGCCTCTTGCTCTGATTCCTTTTTAATCTCGATGGCACGTTACGACTCGATCGTGATCGGCGGCGGACTCGTCGGTTCGGCAGTTGCGTACGGACTCGCGCGCCTCGGTAGCAGAGTTGCCTTACTTGATGAAGGCGATGTCGCATTTCGTGCATCACGCGGCAACTTCGGCCTCGTCTGGGTGCAAAGTAAAGGGCTCGGCGTGCCTGAATATCAGCGCTGGACACGCCAGTCATCCGTCCTGTGGGACGATTTCGCTGTCGAATTGAAGAAGGAAACCGGAATCGACTGCCAGCACGAACATCGCGGCGGAGTGCATGTCTGCATCAACGAAAACGATTTTGCCGAGCGCAGGAAGTACATGGAACAACTGCATATCGAGTCGGGCGAGACCAGCTTCCAATACGACATGCTTGATCACGCCGAGCTTAAGAAACTGATGCCCGAGATAGGACCAGAGGTCGCGGGAGCCAGCTATACGCCCTATGACGGCGCAGCGAATCCGCTGTACTTGTTGCGCAGCCTGCATGCGGGGCTGATAAGACGCGGCGGCCAATACTTTCCGCAAAGCAAAGTAACAGAGCTTAAAGCGGCGCCCAACGACTTTACCGTTACCGGCGGCGGCGTGACGTTTAATGCGCCCAAGCTAGTGCTCGCGGCAGGGCTCGGCAATAAGGACCTTGGAGCGCTCGTCGGCCTCAATGTGCCGGTGCAGCCGGTCCGCGGGCAAATCCTCGTGACAGAAAGAGTGCAGCCGGTATTAAGCATGCTAACCATCTGGGTGCGGCAGATGGCGGAAGGCGGCTTATTAATCGGCGAATCGCGCGAAGAAGCCGGCTTCAACGATGCGACGACGCCCGATGTTCAGCAGTTTCTGGCGGCACGCGCAATCAAGATGTTTCCCTTCCTGCGTGATGTGCGGATCGTGCGCCACTGGTCAGCGTTGCGTGTGATGGCGCCGGACGGTCTGCCGATTTATGAGCAGTCGAAAGAATACTCCGGCGCCTTCGTTGCAACTTGTCATAGCGGCGTAACGCTGGCGGCGGCGCACGCAATGCGTTACGCGAAATACGTTGCCGACGGCGTGCTGTCTGCGGAACTCGCGCGATTCACCAACAAGCGATTCGATGTTCAAGCTGCCGCCTGACAGCGGCGCTGCGACCGTCGCAGTGACGATCAACGGAAAACGGTTTGATGCGCCGCGCGGCTGCTCGGCAGCAGCCGCCGTGCTGCTCGCGGGGGATGTTCCGACACGCACGACCGCAGTGAGCGGCGCGCCGCGCGCGCCGTACTGTCTGATGGGCGTCTGCTTTGACTGTCTGATGGAAATCAATGGAGTGCCAAATCAGCAGGCATGCCTGATCGTCGTAACAGAGGGCATGCGCATCGAATCGCAGTATGGAAAGTTCGCGGTCAAAGCATGAACGAATTTTTCGATCTGGTGATCATAGGCGCCGGTCCTGCTGGAATGGCTGCGGCTATCACATCAACCGGACTGGGATTGAACGTTGCCGTCATCGATGAGCAATCGAATCCCGGCGGACAGATTTACCGCGCCATCGAAAGCGTAAGCTATGAAAGGCCGGCGCTAATGAAGTCGCTTGGCGACGATTATGCGGCGGGTCTCAAGCTGGTTCAGCGTTTTCGCGCGAGCGGAGCAAATTTCCTCCCCCAAACGAGTGTCTGGCAGATCGATGGCGACCGCGATGTGTTCACACGAACCGCGGGCGGAACCGCGCGCATTGCAACGAGACAAATTCTAATCGCGACTGGAGCAATGGAACGCCCCGTGCCGGTGCCCGGCTGGACACTGCCGGGCGTAATGACCTGCGGCGCGGCGCAGACGATGCTCAAATCAACGGGTGCAGTACCTGCGGGGCCTGTCGTACTTGCTGGAGGCGGCCCTCTCCTTTTGCTGCTTGCAACTCAATTACTGCGCGCCGGCGCAAGAATTACGGCGATACTCGAAACGCCTGCGCAATTCGGCGCAGCGTTGACTCACGCAGTCGGATTTATCCGGTCGCCGGCGTATCTGCGCAAGGGATTGGACCTGTTGAGCGAATTGCGCACCGCCGATGTCGAAATCACACGCAGCGTGCGCAATATGCGCATTCTCGGCGACGGGCGCGCAAGTGGAATCGAATATGACTCGCGCGGTCGAGTTGGACGCGTGAGTGCTGATTTGGTGCTGCTGCATCACGGCATCGTGCCCAATGCGAATCTTGCCTTGTCGTTACGCTGCGAATTCTCGTGGGACGATTTGCAGCGCTGCTTTCGTCCGAAGCTCGATGCGTGGGGCAAGACATCCGTTGACGGCGTGCGCATTGCCGGCGACAACGGCGGGATCATCGGCGCAAAAGCGGCGGAATTGAGCGGCCATCTCGCGGCACTCGGAGCGGCACACGACATCCAGCGTATATCTGCAACCGAGCGCGATCGTCTTGCGGCACCGCTGCGGTCAGAGCTCGGGAAACACCTGCGCGCCCGTCCTTTCCTCGATGCGCTTTATCGTACGCCACAGGAAGTCGCCGCCCCGGTCGATGCTGAAACGGTGGTCTGCCGCTGCGAGGAGATTCGAGCGGGCGAGATTCGCCGCCTCGTCACCGAGCAGGGCTGTCCGGGGCCCAACCAGATGAAATCATTTGTTCGCAGCGGCATGGGCCCCTGCCAGGGAAGGCTGTGCGGACTTACGGTCGTCGAGCTGATAGCAGAATGCCGCGCCGTTCCACCGTCGGAAGTCGGCTACTACCGCATCCGCTCGCCCGTGCAGCCGGTAACCCTCGGCGAGATCGCAGCGCTAAGCGACGGTTGATCCGGCAGTGGTGAGCGCCGTGCGCACGCGATCAGCGCCATAATCACGCTCAGCCGCCGTCCGCGAAATTTTCCCGTTGTGGAGGTCCGCTGCGATGTGTTCGAGGCTACGCTCTTGCGGATCGCCGAATCCGCCAGCGCCCGGTGTCTCGATGCGCATTGCGTCACCTGCTTTCATTTCGATGCGCGCCACTTTCGAATAGAGCTCCTGCGCGTCCGCGCGGCCGGGATTCTGAATCAGCTTCGCGCGTCGTCCATCATGCCCGCCGAAGACGCCCGTCGCAACGCCTACCGTATGGCTGTCCGACCGAACGGAAAAAATCGTTGCAGGCACCACGGCACGAATCTGACGCGCAATGCCCAGACCGCCGCGATACTTTCCCGCGCCGCCGGAATCTTCAACGAGCGCATATTCGTCGACAAGTAACGGATATTCATTTTCGAGTGCTTCGGCAGGAAGATTCGAAGTGTTCGTCATGTGCACGTGCACCGCGTCCATACCGTCTGCGTCGTAGCGAGCGCCGCTCCCACCGCCGAGCGTTTCAAGATACACGTAATGTCCCTGCCGTCGTGTCAGCGCTCCTGAAAACACTATAGCCGGCACCACGTCGTTACCCGATGCGATCACATGCTCCGGTGGCAGCACGCCGCGAAAGGCGCCGAATATCGCGCCGGCAACTTTTTGGCAAGTGATGCTGCGCGCGCCGACTGCCGCTGGCGGCTGGGGATTGGTAATGGTGCCCGGCGGCGCATAAATGTCGATGACATCGAATAGACCGGCGTTCGGCATCAGATCGGGGTCGAGCAACGCTTTGACCGCATAGAACACACACGCATGCAGCGCATTGATGGGCACGTTCATCGCGCCGCGCGCCTGCTCGCCAGAGCCCGTGAAGTCGACGCTCAACTTCTCGCCGTTTACGCGGACGGTGACGCTGATAGGTACAGGCTCGCCGCCGAGCCCGTCATCATCAAGATAATTGGTAAAACTGAACTCGCCGTTCTTGAGCTCTCTAATTCGATTACGAATGCGGCGTCGCGTGTACGCGATTACGTCGGCGATTGATTGCCGGACGACTGCAAGGCCCACATGCCGCACAAGCTCGCGTGCCGCATCCGCCCCGCGCTGATTGGTCGCGATCTGAACGCGCAGATCGAGTGCTCGCTCTTCCGGATCGCGCGTGTTGTTAACGATGAGATTGAGGATCTCCGTATCGAGCTTGCCTGCGCGGACAACGCGGATTACCGGCAGCCGTATGCCTTCGTCGAAAATAGAGCGCGATCCGCCGGCGATGGAGCCTGGTACGCTGCCGCCGACATCGGAGTGATGTCCGATGCAGGCTGCGAAGAATTGCACGCTGCCTTCGCAGTACACCGGCGTCACTGCAGTGATATCCGGTAAATGAGTGCCGTTGGCCAGGTAGGGGTCATTGCACAAAAACACGTCGCCCTCCTGCATATTATCGAGCGGACATGCTTTCAACACCGCTTCCACGCCGCCGTTGAGCGATCCAAGGTGCAGCGGAATTTGAGTACCCTGCGCAATCAGCCGTCCGCGACCATCAAACAGCGCGACGGAACAGTCACGCCGCTCCTTGATATTGGTCGAGAAGGACGAACGCACCAGCGTGTTGTTCATGTCCTCGGTAATCGAAAGCAGTCGATTACTGAAGACCTCCATTGCGATCGGGTCAAACAATTCCTCGTTATGTGCAGGCTCGTTCACGCTATGTGCCCATCAGTGATTAAGATTGATCAGTATGTTGCCGATTCGATCAACGGCGGCGGTCTGTCCACGCGGTAGAAGAATCGTCGAGCTCATCTCTTCTATGACCGCCGGACCCACAAGCGCAACTCCGGCCGGCAGCTTCGCGCGCGAATACACGGGCGTATCCAGCCACTCGTGGGCGGTGCCAAAGAAGATCCTGCGCCGGGCGACAAGCGCGGTCTGCACAGTCCCCTGAACATCCAGGCCGCGCAGCGGCGCTCTTGCCACCGCGCCCACCGCCTGCAGACGGCAGTTGACGATCTCTACCTGGCGCTGTGGTACCTGGTAGCCGTACTCGCGTTGATGCGCATGCGCAAAGCGCATGAGGAATTCCTGCATGCCATCCGCTGTAATCTGCGGCATGCCAACGATGACTTCGAAGTTCTGTCCTTCATATCGCGCATCAATGTGGCATCGAAACGACTGTTTGTCGGCCGACGCACGCTCGCGCTCGAGCCATGTTTGGGCCTGCGCCTGCATGTCTGCGAAGATCCGGCAGACCCGCTGCCACGTATCGGCGTTGACTGCTGCTATCTCACTGCGAACGAAATCGAAGCTCACATCGGTGAGCAACATGCCGCGCGCGCACAAGGTTCCCGGCTCCTGCGGCACGATCACGGTCGAGATGCCGCACTCTGCAGCAACGTCGATCGCATGCAACGGGCCCGCGCCACCGTATGCAAACAAAGCGAATTGCGATAGATCGTACCCCCGCTCGGTTGAAACCGAGCGAATGGCGCGGCTCATGTTGGCGTTCGCGATACGGATCACGCCCTCGGCTGCTTGCTCTAAAGTAAGGCCCAATGGCCGCGCCACTTTGTCGTTAATCACCTTGCGTGCTGCCGCCGCGTCTACCTGGAGCCTGCCGTTGAGAAGCGCAACTGGATTCAAGCGCTGCAGGCATATCAGGGCGTCTGTGATGGTTGCCTCCCCGCCCCCCCGCAGATATGCGGCCGGTCCGGGGTCCGCGCCGGCGCTTTTCGGTCCGACCTTGAGCGCGCCAGCGTCATCCATCCATGCAATGCTGCCGCCGCCGGCACCGATGACATGAATGTCGATCATCGGCGACTTCACAGGATAGTCGGCGACAAGCCGGCTGGAGCTGAAGAGCGGCTTGCCATTAAAGATCATCGAAACATCGGTGCTGGTGCCCCCAACGTCGAACGTAACCAGATGGTTGAACCCGGCCGCGCAACCGATCGCTGCCGCGCCTACGACGCCTGCCGCAGGACCGGACAGACAAGTGCGCACCGGAAAATCCAGAACGGCCCGGACTGACATGAGCCCGCCATTGGAATGAATGGTAAACGGCTCGACCCCGATACCGATTTTTTTGACGCGAGCAAGAAAACTCTCAAGGTAGGTTTCCATCCGCGGTCCGACCGCGGCATTCAGCAGCGTCGTCGCCCAGCGCTCATACTCACGGAACTCCGGCAACACCTCGCTCGACACGCTCACATATGCATCTGGCATCACGCGGTCGATGATCCGCCGTGCCGCCTGCTCATGCGAAGGATTGCGGTAAGCATGTAAAAAACAGATCGCGACGGACTGTATGCGGGCGGCTTTAAGACGAGCGGCAGCGGATTCGACTTCACGCTCATCGAGCGCCGTTACGACATCGCCGTTTGCAGCGATACGCTCGCTGACCTCGATGCGATGCTGGCGCGCAGCAAGCGGCGGCGGTTTCACTACGGTGTAGTCGAACAGGTGCGGACGAACCTGGCGCCCGATTTCGATTACGTCGCGGAACCCTTTCGTAGTAATCAAGCCGGTCAGTGCACCGCGCCGCTCGATGATCAAGTTGGTTGCGACCGTCGTGCCATGACCAATGTGCCCGATGTCCTCGGGCGCGATCTTGTATGTCTGCAGCAGCTCTGAAATGCCGTGCTCTATCGCGGCGGACGGATCGTGCGGCGTCGATGCGACTTTATGAAAGTGGACGCTGCCGTCTTCTTCGTTGAGAAGCGTGAAATCCGTGAACGTGCCGCCGACGTCGATGCCTATGCGAAACACGATCGCTTACTCGGGCTTGATGCCGGCTTCCTGGATAACCTTGCGCCATTTCGCGGTCTCGGCGCCAACACGTGAAGCAAACGCGGCAGGGTTGCTGGCGACGATGTCGAGGCCTTGTCCGGCTAACAGTTCACGCATGTTCGCCATGCCCAGCACGCGCGCGGTCTCGTCGCTGATTTTTTTGATCGCATCAGGCGGGGTGCCCGTCGGCGCGAACAGCCCGAACCAGACGATGGCTTCGTAACCCGGGTAACCGGATTCGGCGATGGTCGGCACCTGCGGAGCAACAGCGGAACGCTGGAGCCCGCTCAAGCCTAGGGTGCGCAACTTGCCTGACTGCACGTGAGGAAGTGATGTCATGATCACATCGAACATGAGAGACAGGTGTCCACCGAGCAGTTCTATCATTGCCGGCCCGGTTCCTTTGTATGGCACGTGCACCATGCGGATCTTCGCCATCGACTCGAACAGCGCCATCGCCATATGCGACGTGCTGCCGTTGCCCGCTGTGCCGTAATTCAACTGCGCGGGGTGTCCTTTCGCCAATGCGACCAATTCTTTGACTGACATTGCCGGAATCGAAGGATGAACTGACAGCATTTGCGGGATGGTTGCGATTTCGGTAATTGGAGCAAAATCGCGTTGAACATCGTACGGCAGCTTTGCGTACAGCGATGCTGCGACCGCATTGGTCGTGTTCGTGCCAAAAAGCAGCGTATAGCCATCCGGAGCAGATTTCACGACATACTCTGAACCCACGAGGCCACCGCCGCCCGCCCGATTATCTACAATTACCGGCTGCTTCCATGCTTCGTTAAGCCGCTGTGCAAGATTGCGCGCGAGCAAGTCGGTCGAGCCGCCCGCTGCGAATGGAACCACGATACGCACTGTCTTCGCCGGATAAGCGTCTGCGGCCAACGCAAAGGCTGCAGTCGACAGTGCTGACAACAGCAGCGCGTGTGCACTGGCGCAAATGCAAGTTGGTCTTGGTGGGAAGCCGTTCATTTTCGAGTCTCCGCAGTGCTGCGCGCGCTCAGCAACTCCGCGTTACCTTCCCCAAGCGCTGGGTAACCCGCAGTCTGGCTTTGCGCGCGAAATTGCGGTGCAATCGGAACCGGCAGCGCATGAATCTCCCGGTCTGCGGCAGCAAGCTTCCCCCCGAACACTCCACGGGCAACAAAATGCGGATCGCTGATCGCATCTTCCAGCGAAGTGGCGACACAGCAGCAAATCTCCTTGCCGTCAAACAAGGCCTGCCACTCAGCGCCGCTCTTCGCGGCGATTTTTTGTGCGACTGCGCGATGCGTCGCCGACGTGTCTATCCGGTCATCGCGCAGTTCGGGCGCGAGACCAATGAGATCACAAAAAGTATCCCAGAATTTCTGCTCGAGCGGCGCCGCTGCGACAAATCTGTCGTCCTTCGTGCGATAGATATTGAACCGAGGTGAGCCGCCGGTCACGAGTTCTCCGCCCGGTTGCGGCCAATTGCCATCGGCAAGCCCGTTGCCGAGCGCCCAGTACATGAAGGTGAATAAATTGTCGGCCATCGCGACATCGAGCTTGCAGCCCTTGCCGGTGCGATCGCGCTCGCGCAGTGCGAGCAGAATATTGATCACCGCCGGGTAAGTGCCGCCGCCGATGTCCGCTATGAGCGCTGGCGGCAGGATCGGCGCGCCATCGCTGCCGGCCGACAACGTCAACAATCCTGTCTCGGCAATGTAGTTAAGGTCGTGCGCAGCAACATTGGCGCGCGGGCCATGCTGTCCGTAGCCGGTGATCGCGCAGTAAATGATGCGTGGATTCAGCTTTGCCAGTGCTTCGTAGCCGAGCCCGAGACGGTCCATGACGCCCGGACGAAACTGCTCCACCACGATGTCGGCCGATTGGATCATCGGCGTGAGGCGCTCGACGGCACTCTTATCCTTGAGATCGATCGCTATCGAGCGCTTGCCGCGATTGAGCAGCGCAAAATTTACGCTGTCAGTGCCGAGTCGCGGCGAGTACCCACGCATCTCATCCCCGCGTCCGGGGCGTTCGATCTTGATGACTTCAGCGCCTGCTTCAGCAAGCAGCAGTGTCGCCAGCGGCCCCGGCAGCAGCGTGCTGAAGTCGAGCACCCGAACGCCGGTCAGCGGCCCCTGTGTCACTTAAGCTTAAGCGCGGAGCGCTGTTTTGCGACGCGCGCTCGCCGTGCCGGCGCGTACGCTGGATCGCCATATGCTTCGAACAATGCCTGTGTCACATCAAAGTGATGCTCAAGCCCCGTGCGCTCGAGCAGTTCTATAGGACCTAGCGGGTAACCGAGACCGAGCCTAAGCGTCTTGTCGAGATCGCTTGCCGTAGCGAGACCTTCGTCGAGCCGCCGCAGCGCCGCGTTGTAATACGGGCGGACCAACCGGTCGATGATGCGTCCGGGAAAATCGCCGCATATAGCGACCTGCATACCTGCCGCCTCGAAAATCTGTTTTGCCGCCTCGATTGCTGCGTCACTGCTGCGCGGTTGGCGCACGAGCTCGATGAGATTCGTTCCCTCATCCGAGCCGAGCTGAAAGCGCGCGAACCCGAGTAAATTCGATCCTTCGTCGCCATTGTTCTCGCCGGTGTGCACGCCGAGGCATTCGGTGCCCAGTTCGATCAGGACGGCGGTCTTGTCTTTCCAATGCTCGAATGAAGTCGTATGCGATTGGGCGCCGGTCACGATGACTACATTCGCATCTTCGATATTTGTGACTGCCCCAGTGCGAAGCGCATGGTCGGCAGCAAACGAACGTCCGCCCGCGGCGTCGATGATCCAGTACTTCAATTGACTATCCTCCGAACATCGCGTTACCCGTGTACTTGAAAAATCCCTCGCCCGTCTTGCGTCCCAGATGTCCGGCCGCGATCATGCGCCTTGCCAATGCGGGAACCGCCGCCCGCGGATCATGCGTCGACGCATAAAGCGCCTCGGCAACGAGCAAATGGGTATCCAATCCGACAAGATCGAGCAGCTCTAGAGGGCCCATCGCGTAGCCAAGACCGGTCTTGACGGCACGATCGATATCCGCAGGCGCCGCAACACCGGCTTCGACCATGCGTATCGCATCGTTGTTGAAGGGCACGAGAAAATAATTGAGGACGAATCCGGGGTTGTCCTTGGTTTTGACCGGACTTTGCCCCAGCGCCTCACA
>Ga0070670_100000911_pt1 | contig 23252 bp, 14 predicted proteins | sample KBSS63metaG_FD_64665 | JGI IMG/M metagenome (GOLD analysis project Ga0070670, IMG submission 64665) | Switchgrass rhizosphere microbial communities from Kellogg Biological Station, Michigan, USA - KBS S6-3 metaG | ecosystem: Host-associated > Plants > Roots > Rhizosphere > Soil ... | reverse complement strand
GCATCAAAGGCGGCGATCGCGTCGTGGCGCGAATCACACTAGCAAACAGTGTGATCATGCTAGGCCGCTTCATAGCCAAATAAAAGTCCCCGTGCGGAACCAACCGAGGAGGCGGGCTTGGTTGCGTCGGCATCCGCGTTTTGACATGGGCCGTCGATAGTGACTGCCGCAAAGCCCTGGTAGCCTGGATCTTAGGCGGCTTGCGAATGCTAGTAGACTCCTCGGAGTCTTCTCGACAAGTCAAGGCGCGTAGATGACGGCCGCGTTTTTCTGCCAAGCTTGCTATTGAAAACGTGGCCCAGTCGCTGCCAGAAGCACAGCTGCTCCGGACAAGCCCGTGTTGGGCAACGCGCCAACACGTGTGTTGCAGTGATAGAGCGGCGAGATGCCACTACGCGATCACTTTATCTGCGCGCCGGAGCAGCGATTGTGTAATGGTGCGGCGGTCGACATCACCTTAGTTGTTGAGCAAGAATCTCTTCGCCCGCACCGAAATGCCGTCATATCGCTGCCCCGCCGGGCGCGGGTGGCTACTAATCCTACGGCCAACAGGTCTGCGGCGCTGACTATCACAACGCGCACGCCGGAGCACCGCCACGCGCCGCGCGGATCTAATCATGCCGCTTGTCAGAATCGGCACCACAGGGAACGTCTTGGCTGTTCCCTCCTCCCAGGCGCACTGCTAATATGCCGGTGGCATTGCGCAATTCCGACCTGTCGATACGGCTCCTTTGAATGTCGGGCTTTCCTGGGAGGTGACATGGGAACGGAGATTTTTCGCTTCGTGAACCTTCGCGGTCCGCGGCTCGGCGAGCGCGAGCCGGGATCGGGCTCGGTGATTCTGGCGAGTGGTAAACCCTCGCCGCTTCTCGCGGATCTTGCGCGACTGCGCGCCACCGACCGCAGTCGCGCCGAGCTCGAGGACCGCGCTCGCCGCTTCAATAGCAGCGACGACTACGCGCTGCGCTCGGCTTTGCCTGTTGACCTTGCTCGTCTCGACGATTGGCTCGCACGGCAATCCGAGGAGTTTACAACCGAGGCCTTCGCGCAGGGCGTGAAAGAAACGCTTGGCAATAATGTCGATGTCCTGCTCGGAACGCCGGAGTTCGCCATGACGCGACGGCGCGTAGCCGACAGCCTGCTCGCCTTGACGGTGGCTTCGGGGCCTTCGCAGGACAAGGCTCGCATCACGCGTTACATGCGACTCATCGGCGCGCTGGAATCGCTTTCCCGTTTGTCGGACACGATGATCACCCAGGATCGCTTGCGGCGCCTGAGAGTCCTGCTGCCTGCGCAGATTTTCCCTTTGCCGGCCACGGACGACCCGCGAGACGAGGAGATCTCCAAGGCGGCGCAGGCGCAGCGCGAGCAACGCGAGAAGTGGGAAAAGGAAATGTCCGTCATCGCTCAACAGATCGCGGAAAGCCAGCAGACGATCCACGAGCTGAATGGCGCGCTGACCGCTGACACGAACGATCTCCGGAAGGCGTTGACAAAACCTGCGGTTGTCACGACCGGCGGACAGACGCCTCGTGCAGCGAGCGCCGGCAGCAAAGCCGGGACCTCCATTCGGCTCACGCCGCCGTCCGGCATGGTCGCGGGCGTGCTCTCGGCCAAGGGCGTGGGGATGTTGAGCGCAGCCGCCAAGTTTGCGCTGGGCCGTGTGAACGTCAGCACCGACTTCGTCGACGTTCCGCACGCCGTTCGCTCACTCGAGGCGAAGGTCGCGGTCGATGTGGCGACGCTGTTTCAGGGCGGGAGCTCGCGCAGCGTGACGCGAATCGGCAATCGCTGGGTGCCCTCGGTCAAGGGCTCCGACGTCATCTTCCCAGGCCGCGGCTGGAATACGCCGGGACCCTGCGCCAACACGCCCGCCGACGACCCTGGCGGCGACACAACGCTGCCCGACACGACGACCGCAAGCACGTTTCGCCCGATCGGCATTGCCGATCTCCTCCTCGTGAGGCAGCAGGTCAAGCGCTACACAATGGGCGAGATCGCCCACGTCGAAAACATCATGATGGGGGAGTCGCGACATCGGCTGCATCGCGAAGCTACGCGAACGATCGAAACCGTGATGCTCGAGACGGAGCGCACTAAAGAGGAGTCGCGCGACCTCCAGACTACCGACCGATTCGAGCTGCAGCAGGAGTCCGATGCGGTCATCAAGGAGGAGTCTTCGCGCGAGATCGCGCTTTCCATCTCCGCATCGTATGGTCCCTTCGCGTCGGGCACCGCCAACATCACCAGCACGCACGGCGACTCGAAGGAGACCACGAACAAGAACGCCACTCAATACGCCCGCGAGATCACCGACAAGGCGGTCAAGAAGGTCCAGGAGCGCGTGCTCGAGCGCCGCACGGTGACGACTGAGCACGAAGTGGTCGACGAGAGCAAGCACGGTTTCGACAACACCGGCGGCACCACGCACAAGCAGGGCATCTATCGCTGGCTGGACAAGATCTATGAAGCGCAGGTGGTGAGCTACGGACTGCGAATGATGTTCGAGCTCGTCGTGCCCGAGCCCTCTGCCTTCTATCGCTATGCGCTCGGCACGCTGCCTCCGGAGGGATTGAAGCTCGAGCGGCCCGATCCTCCCGGGTATTGCCATCATCCTTCGGGAACGTTCGTGCCGCTCGTCCCCGGCGATGTCTCCGAAAGCAACTATCCGTTCTGGGTGGCGAAATATGGTGTGAGCGGCGTCGAGCCGCCGCCCCCTGTGCATCGGATCATCGGCATCACGATGGCCGAAGAGCTGCCGGAAGACGATTTGTTCGTGATGAGCATGAACAACGAGCTGCAGGTTCCGCAGGGTTACCGGGCGGAGCGCACATGGGTGAGCGGTGAGGGAGGGTTCTACGTCAGGACTAATCCCAACCCCATGATGTCGTTTACCGTGGGACGCACACCGCTCGGACTTCACATGAGCGGCCCAATGAACGGGGAGGATGGATCCATTCCCGTGGTGGCGCACGGCTACAGCGTTGCGGCCGTCGCGGTGACGATCGAGGTGTTGTGCACCCGGACGCCCGAGGCGTTTGCGGCCTGGCAGCTCTCGACCTTTAACGCGATTGTCGGCGCCTACAACGAGCTCAAGAGCCAATACGAAGCCGCGCTGAGCCGACTCGAGCTCAACGCGCAGCAGGGCACCGGTATCGCAGGCCGCAATCCGGCTACCAATCGCGACATCGAGCGGCGCGAGCTCAAGCGGGGTTCGCTCTCACTCCTCACTGGACAGCATTTCGACGCGTTCGATGCGATGCGACGCGGCGTGCCGCCGTACGGCTATCCGCAGATGAACCTTTCGGAAGCAGAGTCGGAGGGCGGGTACATCCGGTTCTTCGAGCAGGCATTCGAGTGGGGCAATATGAGCTATCGCTTCTATCCCTACTTCTGGGCGCGTAAATCGGAGTGGCCCTCTTACCTGCGGCAAGACGATACCGATCCGCTGTTCGCGCAATTCCTCCAGGCGGGCGCGGCGCGCGTGCAGGTTCCCGTCCGGCCCGGCTTTGAGGAAGCGCTGCTCTACTTCCTACAGACGCGCAAGAAGCCATGGGAAGAAGACGATACGTCGTTCCACATCGATGGATCGCTGTACATTTCGATGGTCGATGAGATTACCGACGAGCAGCTCGGGGCCTTCACGAAGGGCAAGGGCACAATCGCCGTGCAGCAAGGTGGTACGGGCGTCACCGGCACCGACACGGCGTTCGACGTCAAGCTGCACCTTGACCGCGACATCATGATCGCGCGACGCGTGTATCGCGTCACTGCGGTCGGCTCGCCGACGTCGCTAACGCTCGATCGGCCGTTCCTGGACCCGTCCACCACCGGCCTTGACTACTCCTTCGGCGGACGACGCGTGGGCGATCCTTGGGAAGTGAGAGTGCCCACAAGTCTCGTCTTTCTCCAGGACGGCAACGAGCTCCCCGACTTCACTAACGCATAACAGTCTCTCCGATGGAACCCGCCGAGGAGCTGCGGCGCTCGCGGCTCGCCTTGTGGGTGATGATCCAGGCGGTCTTCAACGACGCCAAGGTGCTCGACGCGCGTGACTGGAACATTCGCGCGGGCATCGGCCGTTACCTCGGTCAGCCGCGCGTGCCGTTTGGCATAGCGGATACGCAGCGCGCGACGCGGCTGGGGATCATCGCGCGGTATGCCATCGCGTATCGCGATCGGCCGGCCGCCAAGGCGGACAGCGAAGGCAATGCGGTCGGTTTCGACTTTCCCGAGTTTGTCGAGGATGCGAATCGCAAGACCCCCGACGGCAGGCTGGTGCCGCTCTTCCTGCACCGGCGCCGGGCCGATCTGGTGCTCGACGATGCCGCGGAGCTTGTCTTGTGTGAGTTCCCATATACGGACGTTGCCAGCAAGCTGACGCCGTCAGTGCGCGAGAAGGTGTACGGCCTCTCGCTGTCCCAGATCAAACCGCCCGCTGGCGACAGCACGGGCGGCGGCTTCTTCGATACTGGTTCCGAGTTCTACGCCACGGCGGCGATGCAGGCCACCTACGACCTCAACGACTCCGAGCAACCGTATTACCAGAAATGGACGGAGAAGAAGCCGACGACGCCCGCGAAGCGAAAGTATGAGTTCGACAATCTGACCGACGACTACCTTCAGCTGAACTACGAGGCCTACGAGCTGGAGAAGGGCGGTCTCCATATCTTTCTTGCCCTCCGAGACATCTCGTTCATCGCCAAGCTCTATTTCAAGAACGGCAAGCTCACTTATGACGCCATCCTCGGCGAGCGCCTACCGCCGGCAGGCGACTACTTCCAGATCCTCAACAATCACATCAAGCAGCTGAAATCGAAAAACGAGAAGGCGACGGGTGTCGCGCTGTTCGTGCACGCGATGGAGGGCGCCGATCACCCTCCCGCGTTCAGCAAGCGCACCGTCGATGTGTCGCCCAATCTCAACTTCCACGTGATGGAGCAGGTCGTAGATCCTCAGGTGGTCGTGCAATCGACGCGCCATCTCTCGTTCGAGCAGATCGACCCCATCCAGAAGAAGTGGGGCCGGCGCGACTGGCTTAAGGAAATGGTTCGCCTCCGGTTCTCCGAGCCCTGGGTGTGGTTCTGGAACAACGCCGAGGGCTTGCAGATGCTCTATTCGATCGATCGCGAGGAGCTCTTTCTCAAGGACTTGCGCGAGGCCGAGCAGAAGGCGACCGGCCCTCTCAAGCAAACCCTGCATAAGTTCATCGCATCGGCCGATGCGGACCCGAATCTCTACCTGGTCCGCCGCGGCTCGAAATACGGCGAGAAGCGCGTCATCGGCAGTGACGAGACCTACGTCTACTTTTACGACAACAAGCAGAAGCTGGTGACGCGACTGCCATCCTACTCGTTCTGGATGTATGCCAATCAGGCTCAAATCTCCAAAGTCATTTACGAGAACACGCGCGGCATGATTCCTATCTCCAAGGCGATCGTGTGGGCAGGCGTTTTCGTGATGGGTTGGGCGATCGTCGGTACCGAGATGCTGGTAGAGGGTGCCAAGCAATACCTCAAGGAAAAGATCGAGGGCCTCGCGATGGACAAAGCCCTCAAGATGCTGTGGGACAAGTTCAAGCTGCGGCTGCTCGTCCTGGTGATTTGTCCGGTTTTGGAGTTCTTTCGCGTGGTGCCGATGGACGACGACCCCGATGACGGCTCGACGGGCGGATCCACCGGAAGCAAGGTCTACGGTTTCATCAAGGGATTTTTTGAGGGATTCAGCGCGCACGCCCTTCACTCGCTGCTCGATCGGTGGGTAACGCTGCTCAACCTCGAACCCGCATCGATCCGCGCGATCAAGTTCATGTACAAGATCGAGGCGATCCTGCGCTGGATTGACGAGAAGATGTCGGGACTTAAGGACTACGTAAGCGATCAGGTCGCCAAGCTCCTCGTGAACCGGTTCATCTCGGTGGTCGTCAAGATGGGCACCGGCTTCATCTGCGTCGTAAACAATCTCTACTTTCTCGACTATGAAAGCGCCAAGCCCCTGCTCGAACTCTTCTCCGAGCTATCGGGGGAGAAGATGCCGACCAAGGCGGAGTGGGATCGCCTGCGGCACAAGCAGTTTCTGGAGACGTTCCGCCACTGGGAACAGGCGATCACGGAGGAGGCGCTGGAACTCGATGGGATCTACGAGGACGTTCACCGTTATGTTCATCGGGCCAGGTGGGTCGTCAAAGGCTCGATGGTGGCAATGGGGGTGCATGTCCTGACGGGCGGCCACCTCGTGCCGATGATTGTGATTGGGCTCCGCTACATCGCAAAAGGCACCGTATCGCTCGCCAAAGGCAAAGCAGGGCAAGTTGCTGCCGGCGGGTTCGTGGCGCTCACGATCCTCGACGACGATTTCCGCAAGGAGGTCCTAGAGTTCCTGAGCGACTTCGCCGACATGATGAAGGGCGTTCCCGCCCACATCGACAAAGGCGCCGAATACTTGGCTACGCCGGCCGCCTTCGCATGGGGCACCAAGGAGCGCATGGCACGATTTGGTCAACTCCTTGGCATCATCATCGCGAGTCTCGCCCTCAGCAGGGCGCTAATCAAGGAGAGGAAATGGACTAAACGCTGGGCGGCGACCAAGGGGCAGAAGTATCGCCACGTCAGATTTGTTCTTAAAGAGAATCTGATGGCGCAACTCAACATCAACCCGCTTATGCCCGCGATCAAGCTCGCGTTGTTCCACTACGTCCACCTGATCGAAAAGGTGATCGCCGAGAGCACGCAGTCGTTCGTCGACCTCGAGGATCGTATCGAGAAGATCCTGCTCGGCGACACTGAATTCCGTGACATCATCGATCCCGACGAGGGCCTCACCCTGCCGAAACTAATTCAGATCATCGTCGAAGTTGACAAGCTGCTCGTCGAATGGCTGAAGAAGCTCGCCAAGATTCCCGGCTTGACCGACCAGATTAGCTCTCTTGCAGCGATACTAGGAAGCGTTGCGCCAGACAAGATGCCGACGCTGGACGACTTGAGGGAAGGCAAGTTGAGCCAGGCGGAATGGGCCACGGAGGCCTTCATGTTCGTGATCCTTTCGCACCTACACGGCGGCCTGAACTGGGTGTCCGAAGCACTGCAGTCGCTTCTGACGCCCGTGAATCCCAAGGATCCCAATCCGGTCAGCGTCGGGTTTGTACTTCAGACGCTAGGCTTGAACCTTGAGGAGGACGAGGCAATGGAAGTGCTGGACCGCAACTTCGAAGATGTCTTCAAGGAGGAACCTGCGTGATACTCACTTGCGACGCGCGATCTGCACTTGGCACTTCGTGCTGAGGACTATGCCTTGATGCTGCGGTCGTGATTCGGCTGGTGCTACGACTCCCCGATCTAGTTGAAGCCACCGATAACTGGAACGTCGCGGTAACGGCGTTCGATCCTGGGACGCCAATTGGCGCTATCGGGCCGAAGCGGACACACTTCTCGCTTCCATGCTCCGGCCTAGTGCGCAGGAGATCACCACTGACCCCTGTTCGGTTGGGGCACGTCCGGGCAGGAGAACCTATTGATGGTGCGATGCCGTGGAACGCGCTGATCATCGTCGTCGACATCCCACGCAGGGTCCGACAGGTCGGGCTTATCGAATAAGCTGAGTTGCGCGGCCAAAAGCACATCTACACCACTAATGAGCTGCCTTTCGCCCTCCACGGGATAGTGTCTCATCAGCGGTGTCGAGAAGCCCTCGAGGTGCGGGCCGTTATCGACCATGAGCTCCGTGCCGGCAAACGGGCGCGGTGCGGTTACTTTCACTTGGCGTGTACTGCCCGACTGCGTCTTGAAGCCACTGTAGTCGCCGTCCAGTCCGAGCGCATGTCCAATCTCGTGCGTCGCGATCTGCAAAAGATCCGCGCGATTTGCCGCGTCGCCTATCCCCTGCGAAAACACCCGTCCTACGTTGATCCATCCGTCGACGAGATTCGCCGCATCGGACGTGAAGCTCATGTATTCGGAATTGTCCCGCGGCGTGGGGTCCGCGAAGAATCCGAGGAAAGGGACTCCCGGCACCGGTTTGTTGTTGAAGGCGATACAGGAGTGCGTGATCCGCGAAGGCCGGCCATCCTCATCATGAAAGAACTCTCGAGCAAATTGGGAAGGGTCGCGAAGCGTGGACCAGCCATATTCGATGGTCAGCTTCCAGTCGCCGCCGCCACGCTTCAACACCGCTTCCCACCTCTCCGCGGCCACTTGCATGATTTGCTGCAGATTGCCGCCTCCCGCGATGTCGGGTGCAGTCGGGGGCGGTCCGCCGTCGACGAAAACGAGTTCGATCTTTAGGCCTGCGGAAGCCGGCTGGGTCACACCCAGTACCAAGAGGCAGGCCACTGCAATCGGTGCAACGATTCGATGTGTTCGCATGTTTCCTCGGGGCAATTCTTGGTTATTCGGGATTGGCAGGCAATCGGGCGACGATCTGCACACCTCAGCTCCCTGTCTCGGTATGCATCTTACTGTGGTCCATTGCGAATGCCACCACACGGGGCGGCGCGCGAGGATTTCGGTCGCATGCAATTCTCAGAGTCCATCCCGAGTCGTGAGACGTCGAGTCAATTCCACGAGCGCGAAGCGATTATGCTTGCAGACTGGAATCGGGTTACGCGGTGCGCGGTATACGCATCGTCGGCACCGCTAACTAAAGCGACGCAGTAATAGCGCCGGCTACCTGCAGGGCAAGCGAGGGGCTAGCGCGCGGTGAGCGTGTAGCTGACCCCGCGTCGACGGCTGATCTCCTAATCGCACGCACCTTCGATCCATGCAAGGAGGCCAGTCGCGGTTTGCGGCACCTCATTTGTGGCGACAATCAGCGCGTGAAGCTCGATATCGATGAGCCCCGCGAGCGCGTCCTCGATGGTCGTTAGGTCGGTCGGCATGGCGAAAGTGTCACATGCCCTTTCGCCGGCCGGCGTGGCGGAAGCTGAATAGCTTGAGACACGGGCCATGCGCATCGTGCCGATCAGAGCGCGAAGAGGAGGCGCTGTCCCGTTGACGACGTTGATGGTCTGGATTAGCAGACCGCACAGTCGCGATTTCGGCGATCTTTTCGCCACTCCTGAGCGCCTGTAATCCGGCTGGGGTCCGGCCCGGACGCGCCGAATTCTCGACAAGTGCGGCTGCAGTTTCGATCCTTCGCGCATCGGAATTTTTACACTTGGTGTCGACCGCGAATCGTAGCCCGATGTAACCCCTTGAAAACATTAAATGTGCACCACGCGGCCCGATTCTTGCATTAAGTGTGGCCCACAAGCTGTGTTGTCAGTTTCTTCGACATAGACGAGTGACGATCATGAGAAATGCAACAGTCGCATTTGCTACCGCCGCGATCCTAATCTTCGCGTCGCCCTCCATGGCGGGCCTCCTAGGCAGTTCGGTTACCGGGACGGCATCGGCCACCGACACCGTCCAAGTTTCCCCGACTGCGCTCGGAACGACCACGGTAGGCGCAGGCCCAGAGTTTAATTTCTGCCTCGGGCCGCCCCTCGCCTGCGGCGTCGGCAGCGGTATTAGTGTCGGTGTGGATATCACTGACACTGGGGTCAACTTTTCGTTTTTCGGAAGTACCGCTGGTGCTCACGGCACGTTTTCGGTGTTGCTGGCCAACTTCGGTCCAACGATCCAAAACGTAACGTTCGCCTCAAACGGTTTTGATTCTTTCGCCGTCACAAGCTTTGGACCCCACCAGATGTTGTTTACCGGGGCCACCACTAATGAATTCAACGCGATCGGCGGACAGTTCATCAACTTCAACGTGGCGTCCGTGGCGGCCGTGCCGGAACCGGGCACGCTGCTGCTGCTAGGTATCGGAATCGTCGGGTTGGCTGCTCAAGCAAGAAGGAAACGCGTCGCATAACGCGAAACAGTTGTCCATTGTTCGCGCGTCCCAAGTCGAGGGAGCCGTAGAGTCTCCCCCGGTTTATTTATTGCGGGGGCGACAACCTCGGGACCGGTCATCCCGCCGAGATTTTCGTCGGCTCATTAATACCCGCTGATCGCCGAACGCGGACGTCGTGCGTCTGCGTGCCGCGCTACGCTCGCGGTGGCGCTGCTTCTTCCGGGCTGCGCTCATGCTTGATTGAATGGGAGCGCCCCCGACCCGAAGGCCAGGGGCGCGTGCTGCACAGGACTGCAACCGGTTCAGCACGTTTTCACGGTCCGGCGACGGCTATCGATCGCGATTACGGGCGCCGGATTACCGACCCGACACGCCCCGCGCGACTGTGAGGAACGGCCGAATCGCGATCCGTGCTCCAGCATGTGACGCCTGACCCCGAAACCGGCTTTCGGGGCGCGGCTGCCGCTCTATGCTGAAGCTTCGCTCAAGCGGCCCGCCGTTGCTTCACGACATCATCGCGGTCGGGACACCCATGGCGAGCCCGAATCATTCGGCGTGCCGGACGCCCCGGTTGCACGCAAGACGCGGCGCAATTCTTCTGCTTCCGCCGTGCGCAACCGCTCGGTGTCTGCCGGATTAACCAACGCGCAACGGCCAGATGCGACGAGCGCCGATGCGTTCAGTGGATCGACCGTGACGATCTCGCCCGCTGCCAGCATCTTGCCGGCGTACCAACACCGCCGCACGCACCTGACGCCGATCATGTGATGGTCGCCGAGTAGCTGAACGCTGAGGGATACGTCACGGCAACGTCACAATGTACGAACACGCGCACCTGAATCGGGCCCTTCTGGAAGAGTCCTGACTCCTGGCGGTTTACGGCAATTTCGACGCCAGATCCCCAAAGCCCGAGAACGCACGCGGGCCAGTAGCCGCAGATCAGCCCTCCGGTCGGCATGTCGGTTGTCGCGAATGCCGGCTGACCTGCTACGCGTCCATCGGCCCATATGAAACCGCTGCCTGAAGCCTTCTCGCGCCCGGAGAGCAAATCGCGCACGGCCGGCGTGCCGATGAACGCGACGCCCTCATCCTCGGCATTCGCTTCGGCAACCGTCTTCTGCATCGTCAGTGCTGCCGTGCTTGCCGCCGTCGTGTTTCTCTTCGGTGGGGCCGCTATCGGCGCCGACACTGCGACTGTGACGAAGGAACGCTCGACGACGACCGAGTCCACGCCGTCCGGCTCGACCACCACTACGACGACGACTCGGACGTATTCGAAGAGCGATTCTCCGGATGTCGTTTACAAGTCGATCGACACCAGCAATCGCGGATATGTCCTGCGCTCGGAAACGGAGCGCATCACCGGATTCGGGGACGCCTTCGACAAGGCGGACAAGAACCATAGCGGCCGACTCACGCGCGAAGAGTTCAACAGTGCATGGGCGGAGTACAAGTCGACCAAGTAGTCCTAACCTCACGCAGTCTTGCATCCAACGCCTCGGCACCGCATTGCGGGCCGAGGCGTTAGTTTGCAGCGAATATGTGGTGTGCCGGCTGACCGGGGGAAGTCCCACTCACGCCAACTGAAAGACGCGACGACGGTGGGTGTGGTCGCGGGCGAAGGGCCTGGTTCCCCGCTTTCCAATGACCGCTGCGCCCGACGTCGACCGTCCACTTAGCTCGAGAGCCGCCGGTGGCGGGCGGCGAATTAATCATCGGCGCCGCACCGAATTCCTATTCAAACTGACCGTGACCAAAACGTGACTAAATCGGCGGGTTTCTGCGTGGGTCTGTGGGGAAGGGCGGGCCAATTCACGCTAGGAATGCTCTATTTTCGCGCTGTTAATCCGCAGGTCCGTGGTTCGAGTCCAGGTCGGGGCCGAGTTGCGGTTGCTGAATTGTTCTCAACGCCGCGGCTGTTGGATCTCTCTTAACACCACGGAAAATGGCAAGTCTTGCTCGCGGCTGGATTCATCTTGCGATGAATACGCAAGACCTCTCCGCCGCCGAGTGCGAAGGACGTGGAGACGTTGAGCATCAGTTATCGACGCGACGGCACACTTACGCGCCGCTCTCCCATGCCCTTCCGACGATCCGGACGTGGCGCTTAGGAAGGGGGCATTGCGTCGGGGCAGAATCCGTTGCTCGCTCAAGGCGAGCGTCGACTGTCGCTCAGCAACCACGGCGACCTGAACGTCCGCGAGCGATGCACGCGAGCACGAGCACCAGCACCAGCGCCAGCGCCAGGCACAGCATGACCGTGGTGGCGTGGAACTCAGTTCGCTGTACAAGTCATGCCGGCGGGAGCTTGGCCCCGAACAAATATCCAGTCGCGAATGTCGACGATTCCATCTCGATTGGCGTCCGCCCGGGTATCGAAGCCGCTTTCACCTGCCTTTTTGCCCCAAGTCGAGATGGATTTCACGATCGCAAGATCAGCACAATCGACTTTTCCATCGCCGTTGACATCTGCGGCGGGGGCGGTGACACAGGAACCACTTGGGACGAGCGGGCCGGCCATGGGATTGACGACGAGGCCGTTGAACAGCCCTTGCACGGCCGACTGGGCGGCTTTCTGCGCCACTTGCGTTAAACCATCCGTCATAGCGCCGGTGGAATGGTCGCAGATGAGATTGGTCAACGCGAACGTCGGCGTGTCCAGGTCGACGTTCGTAGCCACGAATTGACCCGACGAGCACGATCCCGAGCAATAGCCCCCGCCCGGCTGGGTTGTTACGTTGAACGTCGCCGTGCACTTCGTGCCTTCGGGTATATTCGCCACCGTTGTATTCTTGGTTGTCGTTCCGTTGGTGCAGCGAAAATACGTGCTCGCCGAATCGACGGTGAATGCGATGCTCAATCCCGTCGGCACGGTGAGCTGCGTAACGAGCGGCGCGTCGTAGCTGCACGCGAATGGCTGACCCGAGTTCGCGCCCGACGCATACGCGCATGCCGTATTCGCCGTCTGCGTAAAGACGCGCACGTTCGACACCGAGTAGTTGTTGTCGTCGCCCGCCGTGCCGTAGATAGCCAGATAGCGCGCGGTGGGCATGGTCGTGACCGTCGCGTTGGGGAAGCTCGTCGTACGTGTAATCAACCCCGAGCCGTTCTCCTGCGACGCAACCGTCCAAAGCTTCTGCCAGACCCCGACGCTCGCATCGTAATAATCGACCTGGAACTGGTGGCGATCGCCCTGGAACTCCATTCCCGAGATCGGAAATGCAGCGGTGAGATCGACGTAGAGCGCGCCCGTTTTCGGCGCGGTGGTTCCGAGCTGTACGCATTTTTCCGATGCGTTCGAGAGGCACGGCGACAGGATCCTTGTGTAGCGCGGGTCGTTCCAGTCCGCGCCGGCCGGCTTCGATTCGTCGTTCGTCGCAACGCGTTCAGGCCCAAAAGTGAGGGCGCCCTTGGACACATTGTTGCCGGAGCGATCCATGAGCTGAACTTCGGACACGGAGAAATCGTCGTTGGCCGAGTCGGGGCACTCGGCAGGTGCGCAGCCCCAAATTCTCACGTAGCGTGCGATGAAGTCGGGATTTGGCGCACTCGCGCTCTTCGGCGCCAGACCGCGCGTTTGCAAACCAGCGTCCGACGTGGCAGGAAGCTGCGCGTATGAGATCCAGTTCGTGCCGTCGAGCGAATAGTCGAGTTGAAAAACGCTTTTGTCGGCCTGAATGCTGGGTTCGCATGTGCCGCTGCCGCAGATCGTGATCGTGCTAGCGAGGTCGATGACGAGCGCGTTACCTGGACCATCAGTGCGCAGCACGACGGCGTAAGATGGGTCGTTCCACGTCGTTCCTGCCTTTGCGAATACGCCATCCGTGATCAGATAGGGGCGCGGGCCGATCGCAACCTTGCCGGTCGACACGATGTTGCCGGTCGTGTCCCGAAGCTGGATCTCCGACACCGAGAAGTTGCTGTCGTCGGCGCCAGTCGTTGGCCACAGACGCACGTATTGCGTCGCGAAGTTCGCCGGTGCGGTGCCCTGTGGCGGCACCACGTTGCGCGTGATGAGACCGCTGCCAGACAGCTCGCCGGTCGAGCCCCATACCCGCCACGTGTTCGTCGAGTCGTCCCACCATTCGAACTGCATGTTGTGCCGGTCGGCTTGCACCTTCGGCGGGCCGCCGCACGCGCTCGTTCCGCATAGCTGTAACTTCGAGCCAAGGTTGACGGTGATAGCCGAGCCGTCCCCGACCAGGGGCAGCACGACGACGAATGACGGATTGTTCCATGTCGTTCCTTCGGGCGCGAACACGCCGTCCGTCACGAGACTCGCGTCGGGACCCCATGCGCTGTGCGTGGCGACGTCTTTTGTATTGAACGCACCGACCGTGAGCGCCGACACGGTGACCTGACTCAGGCCCGTGTAGGTGCTCAGATTGAACTGCGAGACCTCGTGCTCGCACGTCGTGAGCCCCAAATTGGCGAAGCACGCATCGCCTCCTTGCGGCGAAGGACACGACTTGACGATGTCGCCGGTCTGGACGGTCAACGGATCGATCTTGGCCTTTGCGGCGGACGCCCACAGGCTCATGCCACTCGAAGGATTAGGCGTATTGAGCGTCCCTACCAGTCGCGACAAGAACGTCTTGGCGTTCGTGTCGGTCGCAGACGACCCCGGCGTGCATGCGAAGTTCTGGGCTGAAACGGGCGCTGCCAACCACCAAAGAAGCACGAGCGTGCCCGAAACCATCTGTAGCCACATGACGACCTCCCAGCTAACTCTCGAAACGCTTGACGCGCCGCTGTGTCGGCGAGTCTAGACTCGGTTGTTGCGCATTGCAATCTGTTGCGACATAGCGTTGGCTGATGCGGCGAGTAGTCGGCTCTCGCCGATATCCCGACAGAAGGATGCGATTGGCGCGGATCGCTTGCGGCGCACCATCTCGAGGGCATTTTCAGTTAAGATGGATGTCAACAGGCCTGTTGACATCGCGCCGCTAGAAGTGCATTTTTTCAAACATGAACAAGTCCGGTCCGCTCGTAAATATTCGCATCGTGGAATTCGCAGGTGTCGGTCCCGCGCCATTCTGCGCGATGCTGCTGGCCGACATGGGCGCTGAAATCATCACCATTGACCGGACGGTGCCGAGCGGACTCGGCATCAAGAAAGACGCTCGGTTCAATCCGACGACGCGAAGTCGTCCGTCGATGGCGGTGGATCTCAAGTCGGCGGACGGTCGCGCGGTCGTGCTGCGATTGCTGGAGCAAGCCGACGCACTGATCGAAGGTTTCCGGCCGGGCGTCATGGAGCGGCTGGGGCTTGGCCCCGAAGCGTGCTGGGAGACCAATCCGAAGCTCGTCTTCGGTCGAGGCACGGGATGGGGCCAGGAGGGTCCTCTCGCCGAGTCGGTTGGCCACGACCTCAATTACCTTGCGCTGACCGGCGCACTTTCGATGATCGGTCCGCGCCATGGTCGACCGGCGATCCCGCTCAATCTACTCGGCGATTACGCTGGCGGCGGTCTTTATCTCGCACTTGGCATCGTTTCGGCGCTGCTCGAGGCAAAGCAGTCGGGAAAAGGGCAGATCGTCGATGCCGCAATGATCGACGGCATTCAGTCATTGCTGACGCATTATTTCGCCTTCATGGCCAGCGGCCGCTGGGTGTTCGAGCGGGAATCGAACTTCTTCGATGGAGGAGCTCCCTGGTACAACGTCTACGAGACCAAGGACGGCAAGCATGTTTGCGTCGCGCCGGTCGAGCGAAAATTCTACGACCAGCTCCTTGAGGCGATGGCCCTCGATCCGGTGACGATTCCGGATCAACTCGATCGAGAGACCTGGCCGGAACTGCGCCAGCGCTTCGCCGATATTTTCCGAACCAAAACACGCGATGAATGGTGCGCCGTGATGGAGGGACGCGAGGTCTGCTTCGCTCCGGTGCTGACTATTGATGAAGCGACCCATCATCCTCACATGCGTGCGCGGCGATCGTTTTTGGATGTGGAAGGGGTGTTGCAGCCTGCGCCTGCTCCGCGTTTCAGCCGTACGCCGTCGTCGATTCAAAGCGCGCCTTCGATACCTGGTAGCAATACGCACGAAATCATGTCGGCCTGGGGATTCTCGGATGCGGAAATCGCGGACTTGCGGAAGATCAGTGCCATTGCCTGATCCATCGATGCACCGTGGACATCCATGCAGCGCTATGTGCAACACCCTGGCCGTGCTCGGCGGCCGCCGACCGGCACTCGTGGGCGCGTCGATGGGCGGAGGAACGAGCCTCATTGCTGTCGGCGAAAATCACGTCGACGCTGCCGCCCTTGTACTCGTCGACGTCGCGGCGCGCCTGGAAACGGAAGGCGTGACCAGGATCAACACCTTCATGACTGACCATCCCGATGGTTTCGGCTCGCTGGAGGAGGTCGCCGAGGCCATCGCCAACTATCAGCCTCAGCGCGCGCGCCCGAGAAGCCTCGAAGGTCTCGGCAAGAATGTTCGCCGGCGTGCAGATGGCGATTTCCTAAGGCGCGTCATGCCGGTCGGCGGTGCGCGGGCTCATCGTTCGCACGAATTTCGATCGGACCCGACTTAATGCAACAGGGGTCGCCGCCGCGCTGGTTTACACAAGCCATGGCTCTGCCGCTCGACCGCCGCAGGCTGGCGGTGGAGCAGTGTCCCATCAACTATTACGTGTGGGGCGACCCGGCCAAACCTCCGATCGTCCTGGTGCACGGCGGCGCTGCGCACGCGCTATGGTGGAGCCCGCTTGCGCCGCAGCTGGCTCAGCATTACTACGTCATCGCGCCGGACTTGAGCGGTCACGGCGACAGCGGTCGGCGCGAGGCGTATCCGCTGGAGGGCTGGGCCGACGAGGTCCTCGCGGTGGTCAAGGACGCGGGGTGCGCCGCGCTTCCGGTGCTAGTGGGGCACAGCATGGGCGGACTGGTCAGCATCGTCGCCGCCGCGCTGCACGGCGACCGCCTGGCGGGTGCTGTCATCGTCGACTCACCGGTCAGGCGCCCCGATCCGGAGAGCACCGAAGGCGAGGGCGGCAAGGCGTTCCGACATCCAAAGACCTACCCTGATCTTGATACTGCCATCGCGCATTTCCATCTGATCCCCGAACAGCCGTGCGACAACCCGTACATCGTGGATCACATCGCGCGGCACTCCGTGTACCGCACCGAATCCGGCTGGACCTGGAAATTCGATCCGCGCGTGTTCCTGCGTTTCCCCCCGCGGACGCTGCACGATTACCTCGCACGCGTGCGCTGCCGCGTTGCACTGATGCGCGGCGAGTTGAGCACCGTCGTGTCGCCCGAGACCGGCGAATACATGTACGAGCTGCTGAAGCGCAACGCGCCTCTGGTCGAGATACCGCAGGCCCATCACCACTTGATTCTCGATCAACCGCTCGCGTTCATTGCCGCTCTGCGAGCGCTCCTCGCCGACTGGGAGCACTCGGTGCCGCATCGGCGCGAGGACGCGCTTCCGAGCGCGTCGGGGACTTGAGCCGGCGCCGTCAACATATGTGTTGACAAGCGCCGGCGCGTCTGTCACGCTCTCTCCGCTCGAGCAGGAGAGATTAAAGCGATGGCAGCAACCGATAGCTCACCGTCCGTCGATACACGCGCCGCCGAAGGTCCGGCGGCTGAGGTCGCCGTGGCGGCGGCCAAGATCCACGATGTTTCGGTAGGCCAGGTTTTGGCGCAGCAGTGGCTCGACAAGTTCGCGCATGCGCTTGCGTCGGCTGACGAGTCGGCCATCGAGCGTCTCTTCCTGCCCGGCGGTCATTGGCGCGACAGCCTTGCGCTGCATTGGGACCTGCGCACGTTCACCGGTCGATCGAGCATCGCCAAGGCATGGGCAGCGGCGCTCAAGCACCGGCGTGTCAGCGCGATCGAGTTGGAGGTGGACAACGTCGCCGCGTTCGAGCGAAGAAAGTGGGGCCGCACCGTCGAGGCTTTCTTCGATTTCGGAACCGACATCGCGCTGTGCCGGGGCCATCTACGGTTGCTGGCGCCAGCCGAAGACAGCGAGGCGTGGACCGGATGGACGCTCTTCACGAGCCTCGAATCGCTCAAGGGCTACGAAGAGCGCGCGGGGGCACACCGCGTCCGGAGCACTCGCGGCCACGATGCTCCTGCCGTGCATGCGGTCAGCACCTCGCCCACCGCGGAGCCGGAGGTGCTCGTCATCGGCGCCGGGCAAGCGGGCCTCGCCGTTGCGGCCCGGCTGAAACAGCTCGAACTCGACACCGTGATCGTCGATCGCGAACGGCGCGTCGGCGACAACTGGCGCAACCGCTATCAATCGCTGCTGCTGCACAACCAGATCTGGGCGAACCATCTTCCGTATCTTCCCTTTCCCGCGTCATGGCCCGCCTACTTGTCCAAGGACGAGATGGCAGACTGGCTCGAGACGTACGCGAAGGTGCTCGGTCTCGACGTCTCGCTCGAGACGAAGGTCCTCGATGCCGCCTACCATGACGACAAACGACGCTGGACTGTGCGGCTCGCTCGTCCGGACGGAACGATCACCGAGCTTCGCCCCCGCCACGTCGTCCAGGCCACCGGAGTCTTCGGCGTGCCCAACCGGCCCACGATCCCGGGTTCGGAATCATTCGAAGGCAAGCTGATCCACGCGGAGGATTACGAGGGAGGAATCGCATCGCAGGGCACTCGTGTTCTCGTCGTCGGTGCGGGTAGCAGCGCGCACGATGTCGCGCAGGATCTGTGCAAGGTCGGCGCCGATGTGACGATGCTGCAGCGTTCGTCGACCTGCGTGGTCAGCGTCGAGCCGGGCGCCGCCCGTGCGTATTCGATCTACGCCGAGGATGGACCGCCGGTCGAAGACGCAGATTTCGTCACCAACTCGATGCCGTTCCCGCTGCTTACCGAATTCCACAAGGAATTGACGAAGCGCATCGCGGACATGGATCGCGATCTTCTGCAGGGGCTTCGCAAGGCCGGCTTTGCGCTGGACTTCGGCGAGGATGAAAGCGGCTTCCTGATGAAATACCACCGGTACGGCGGTGGCTATTACATCAACGCCGGCTGCTCCGAATTGATCGTTGCGGGCAAGATCAAGGTCAAGCAGGGCGTCTCGATCGAGCGTCTGGAAGGCAGATCCGTCAAATTCAGCGACGGCACGTCGATGGACGTCGACGTCGTCGTGGTGGCGGCGGGTTACAGCAACATGTCCGAGTCCGTGCGCCTTGTCATGGGAGACAAGGTGGCGGACCGGGTCGGTCCGGTATGGGGCCTCGACGAGGAAGGGGAGGTACGCGCGATGTGGCGCCCCACCGGGCAGCCCGGGTTCTGGCTGATGGGCGGAAGCCTGCAGCAATGCCGCCCGTATTCGAAGTACCTCGCGCTGCAGATCAAGGCGGACCTCGTCGGACTCTCGACCGTGAAGGGATGAACGCCCGCAGACCCTCCCGCGAGACGCTCGCTCCGGCTATTCTTCCGTCCCATGCAGTTAGGGAGGCGGGGGAACCACGATGAGCAATATCGGCAAGCGCCGGGCCACTGCACTGAAGCTGGACGCCGAGACGTACACGAAGCGCCGGCGGGAGATCTTCGAGGCCGCGGCGCAGCTATTCAAGAAGAACGGCTATGAGCGCACGAGCCTCAACGACGTCGCCGAGGCGCTCGACAGCGATCGCGCCACGATCTACTACTACGTCGCGAGCAAGAAAGAGCTCCTGCACGAGGTCGTCCGGGACGTCGTCGCGCAGACCGCGAAGGAAGCGCTCGAGATCCGCAGGCGCAGCGACCCCGCTCCGACGAAGCTCAGGATGCTAATCGTCGCGCTGATGCGTGCGTACGCAACGAACTTCCCCTACCAGTACGTCTACATCCAGGAAGGCATCGCGGTGAACGACCACGGCGATGCGCACCTCTTCAAGCTTGGCCAGCAATACGAGCGCTGTCTCGTCGACATCCTGGCGGAGGGGCTCGCGGACGGCTCCTTTCAAAGCAAGAGCGAGCCGAAGATCCTCGCCTACGGAATCCTTGGAGCGCTCAACTGGACGCATCGCTGGTTCAATCCGTCGGGCCGCCTTTCATCGGATGAAGTAGGCGAGACGTTTGCCGAGCTTTTCCTGCGCGGGCTCGCGCCGCGTGAGGTGAAAGCGGCCGTCAAAGGCGGTCCGAAACCGCGCGCCGGCCGGTAGCGACGCACGCGGCCGGTCAGCAAGCATCGCCAGGTGCAATCCATTGATCCGGGCCGAGTTTCACAGTCGGAATCCGCAGTCAACAAACCTGTTGACTATTGCACATGCGGCGTATACGATCGCCCTCCATGGGTCCCCAATCCCGGCGAGGCTCATGAGACGGAGGCGAGGTCTCGAAAAGCTCCGGCTCATCCGCGTCCCACGCGTCATCCTCGCCCGCGCTAATAACCAACTATTTCGCCCTTGAGGAATTCATGTTTCGCAAATCGGAAATACTGAATACGTCGTTGCCTGCGCTGGCATTGGCCACCCTTCTCTCGTGCGCTGCAACCGCGGCGCTTGCATTCCAGGACGAGGGAACGGTGCGCATCGGTATGCTCGAAAGCCAGACCGGCACATATGCGCCGTTCGGCATCGCGAACATGACGGGCACGCTCATCGCGTTCGACGAAATCAACGCCGCCGGCGGCGTCACCGTCGACGGCAAGAAGGTGAAGATCCAGGTCACGCCGAGCCCCGGCGGATATGACGCCGGCAACGATCCCGCGCAATCCATTTCGCTGCTGAAGCGAGAGTTGCTCGACGACAAAGTGCTGATGATCAAGGGCATATCGAACTCGAACGCGGGAACGGCAGTATTCAACTACCTTGCCGAGCTCGAGAAGGAGGGCAATCCGATCGTCGTGCATTCGTCGTCCGTCGGCACGCCGGGACTGACCAAGCTCTCGCAGTACGCATTCCGCAATTCGTTCATCGAGAACGCCGACGTCATCAACAACCTGGTCGGGGCCGCCGTGAAGGAAACGCAAGCGAAGAGCGCCGGTTTCTTCATTATTAAGGACAACCCGTACTACCAGACGATCGTCGACAAGTTCATCGTCCCGGCGCTCAAGGCGTCGGGGGTCGAAGTGAAGGTGATGACCGACGGCGTGACGGCGGATCGCGATTTCTCGCGCCAGGTGAACGAGCTTCGTGCGGCAAACCCGGATCTCGTATTCGTGATGGCGCCGACGCTCGGCACCGTCAATTTCATGAAGGAAGCCAAGCGCCGGCAGTTGAAGCCCAAGCTCTTCGTCGGCAATCAGTCGACCGTTACCGCGGAAGCGCTGCAATCCGGTGGCGACGCGATCGACGGCATGGTCGCGCCCGGGGCGTTCGATCCGCAATCGCCACAGATCGCGAAGCTTGCGGCGGAATACAAGAAACGGCTCAACCAGGACATCACGTTCTTCGTGGTCACGGGATACGAGGCCGGTTACCTGATCAAGGATGCGATCGAACGTTCGGGCATCAAGAACACGCCCGAAACGCTCGCCGCTGATCGCAAGAAATTTCGCGATGCGTTCGCCACCACGTCGATCACGAGCCCCATCGGCCAGAAGGCGGCGTTCACCGCGGATCGCGAAATGGCCAAGCCGGGTGTCAATCTGATCGTCAAGAACGGGCAATTCGTACTCTGGAAGTGACGCCTGGGCCCCGGTGAAAATAAGGCGGCAATCCGGCCGGTGTGACGATGATCGTCGTCGAGAACCTGATTAGCGGATTGCTGTTCGGGGCCACCTATTCGCTGGTCGCGATAGGCTTCACGCTGGTCTTCGGGGTTCTTAACCGCCTCAACATCGCGCACGGCGCCACCATCATGGTGTCCGCTTTCGCGGGCGCCTACTTGAGCCTTCGGCTCGGCGGGGCAGCGAGTTTCGCCATCCTCGCGCTCGCGTTCGTCGCTTCGGTCCTGACCGGCGCAGTCCTCGGCGTCGTCGTGTGGCTCGTCGCCTTCGCGCCGCTCAGGAACGCATCTCCGCTCGTTCCATTCGTCACCAGCGCTGCGGTCGCCCTCATCCTCGAGGAGTTGTTCGTGCAGGTGAGCCGGCGCGTTCCACTTTTTTCTCCGGAATTCTCGTCCTTCCCCTCGCCGCTCGAGGACTTCGTCTTTCATGTCGGGCCGATCCTTATCAGGGGCGCATACGTCGTCATCTTCGTCGTCGCCGCCGCGCTGATGGCGCTCCTGCACTGGTGGATCACGAAGAGCAGCATGGGGCGGGCGATCCGCGCGGTGGAGGAGAACCGCACGGTATCGTGGCTGCTCGGCATCAACGTTACGCGGGTGGAGATTGCCGTATTCGCCGCGGCCTCGGCGATAGCGGGCGCCGCTGGATGTCTCATCGGTGTCTCGACGGGCACGGTCGGCCCGTACATGGGCGCCGGCCTGCTCCTCACAGGTTTCGTCATCATCGTACTCGCCGGACTCGGCAGCCTCTATGGCGCGATGATTTGCGGGCTCCTCGTGGGCATGATCGAGACGACAATCGTGGGCATGGTCTCGGCTTCGATGAAGGAAGCAGTGCTCTTCATCATTCTTTTCGCGGTTCTGGTGGTTCGCCCTCAGGGCCTCTTCTCGAGCGCCGACGCGCAGCGGGACTGACGAGCGCAAAGGCCCGCGATGTCGTATCTGCTCAGCATTGCCGAAAACTGCGGGCTCAACATTCTGCTCGCTCTGAGCGTGTACGCGACGTTCATGGTGGGGCAGTTCTCGCTCGCGCAGGTGGGTTTCATGTCGATCGGGGCCTATACGACCGGCATTCTGATCGTGCTCTACGGTGTGCCGTTGCTGCCGTCGCTGCTCGTCTCGGCCGCGTTGTGCGCAGGCATCGGTCTTGTCGTCGGCTACCCATGCCTGCGCATCCGCGGTATTTACCTCGCGATGGCGACGGTCGCGTTTTCCGAGGTCGTGCGGGTCTTCTTCCATAATTTCACACTGCAGATTCCGGTCGGAGGACTGATGCTCGGACCCGGCGGCCCGCTTGGCTTTCGGGGAATTCCGGTGGTGACGAAGGGGCCGCAGATCCTCGTCGCCGTCCTCGTGCTCACCGCTCTCTTCGCCTGGCTCGAAAGATCACGGATCGGCCTTGCAGCGAAGTCGATCCGCGAGGACGAGACCGCGGCTGCGTGTGCCGGCGTCAACATCGTGACGATGAAAGTCGGCATGTTCGCCTTCGGCGCCGCGGTCGCCGCAATCGCCGGCGGCATGTACGCCACCTATGTTTCGTCGGTAACCCCCGATAACTTCGGGTTTCACCTCGCGCTCATTTCGGTATTTTTCGTCGCCGTCGGCGGATCGGAGCGCTTCGTCGGTCCGATCATCGGCGCCGTCGTGCTGACGATGTTGCCCGACCTGCTTCAGTTTGCCGGCGATTTCCGCATGGTGCTGTACGGGTTGATCGTGCTCGTGATTGCAGTTACGTTCCCGCGCGGGGTGGACGGCGTCTGGACGACGATTGCCCACAGGCGGCGGCGC
>Ga0070670_100000910_pt1 | contig 23286 bp, 19 predicted proteins | sample KBSS63metaG_FD_64665 | JGI IMG/M metagenome (GOLD analysis project Ga0070670, IMG submission 64665) | Switchgrass rhizosphere microbial communities from Kellogg Biological Station, Michigan, USA - KBS S6-3 metaG | ecosystem: Host-associated > Plants > Roots > Rhizosphere > Soil ... | reverse complement strand
GGCTTTGTTATTCGCGCGCCATACTTTTAAATTGCCGTCTCTCTCTATTCGCCGAAACAGTCTCCTCAGTAAAATCTCTTTTCTCTAATCATGGGGATTTTTATCTGATCCTCGAAGAGTGACGGTATTCCCGTCTCTCGCTTCTTTTCTCAATCGAAGTTAAAAAGCTAGGGATTCGCCGCCATGGAAGTTCCGTAGGGGACCGAAGGGAGGCGAGATGTGAACGTCGAGTGCGAGGTGCGAGGAGGCTCCTCGGTAGATGAACCGATCCAAAGGATATGACGCAGTGGTCATCGGCGCCGGGCCCAATGGCTTGGCGGCGGCGATTACGGTCGCGCAAGCGGGCAAGTCAGTGGTCGTGTTCGAGGCCCAGGATTCCGTCGGGGGTGGCGTACGCTCAGCGGAGCTCACTCTGCCCGGTTTTATTCATGACGTTTGCTCGTCAGTCTACCCTTTGGCGGTTGGCTCCCCCTTTTTTCGCACGTTGCCTCTGCACAAGCATGGATTGGAGTGGATCGAGCCACCGGCGCCCCTGGCGCACCCGCTCGACGATGGTAGTGCGGTTTTGCTGCACCGTTCCGTGGATAAAACTATGGATGGTTTGGGCAACGACGCAGATGCCTACCGTAGAGTATTCCGTTGGCTGGCTGATTCTTGGGATGGTTTGGACACCGACATCTTGGCCCCACCACACGCTCCGCGGTATCCACTGCAGTTCGTTCGATTCGGTTATTCAGCGATCCAACCGGCCCGACGGTTCGCCATGGGACGCTTTAGCGGGCTCCGCGCGCGAGCGCTGTTTGCCGGGCTCGCTGCACATTCAATGCTGCCGCTCGATCGGTGGGGATCAGCGGCGTTCGGCTTGGTGCTGGGAGCTGCCGCGCACGCTTTTGGTTGGCCGGTGGTGCGTGGTGGCGCGCAGCGCCTCGCCGACGCCTTGGGTGTCTATTTAATCTCACTGGGTGGAGAGATCGTGCTAAGACGTCCCGTAGAGAACCTCGAAGAGCTACCGCGCTCGCGCGCTGTCATTTGCGATCTGACACCACGGCAGTTAGCAAAAATGGCTGGCACGCGGTTGGACCCTGGGTATCGCCGCAAATTATCTCGTTTTCGCTACGGAATGGGCGCATATAAAATCGACTGGGCACTCTCCGCTCCGGTGCCCTGGAGAGCGGTCGAATGCTCGCTTGCAGCCACAATTCATCTGGGCGGAACGATCGAGGAGATTGCCGAGTCCGAGAAGGCAGCTTGGAACGGGCAGCACGCGCCGCGGCCGTTCGTGATCATCGTCCAACCTAGTGTGTTTGATGATTCGCGCGCTCCAGGCGGAAAGCACACGCTTTGGGGTTACTGTCACGTTCCGAATGGCACCACCAAGGACATGACGGAAAACATAGAAAACCAAATCGAACGGTTTGCGCCGGGGTTTCGCGATTGCGTTCTCGCCCGTGCCGTTGCGCCGCCCGCCGAGCTCGAGCGGCGCAATGCTAACCTTATCGGAGGCGACATCAACGGCGGCGCCCCCGACATTCGGCAACTTTTTTTGCGGCCGAATCGCAAGCTTTACTCCACTTCAGAAAAGGGCCTTTATCTATGCTCGGCTTCAACGCCGCCCGGCGGCGGTGTGCACGGAATGTGCGGCCATTTTGCCGCTCGGAGAGCCCTACGCGAGATATTCTAACTGCCGTCCAATTTCCGCACGTCATAACCACGGCGTTCGTCCGCAATCAGTTAATTAAACAACATCGGTGCGCGGTCGGGGTTTGTCGTGCTCGTCGAAATCAGCACCCGCTTCTCCAGCGGACGAGACATCCTCGGCCCCCGTTCGCTCTAGAATATCCTTGGCTTTGCGCGTCCAGTCCGAGTTATCGCAGTGGACGGATACTAAAATGCCGCCATCTTTTATTCTACCTTCGTAACGTTTTGCCTCGTATTCCGGAATCCCCAGACCGACTAGGCCGCCGACAATTCCGCCAGCCGCACCGCCGACGCCCAATCCTGCGAGAGCGGCCATGATCGGCCCCGCAGCAATAAATGGTCCGAGTCCGGGAATCGCAAGCGCGCCGATCCCGGCCAACCATCCGAGAACACCGCCGACCACTGCCCCAGTGCTCGCTCCTGTCGTTGCGCCCTCGGGCGCTTTGCTGTCTTTTTCGTGCGCGAAATCCTTAGTACCTACGTTCCCGGGTAAAAGCACTGAGATGTCCTCGTGACGAAAATTGGCATCTTTCAATGCCTGAATACCCATCTCCAATGCCGCTCGATTTGGATAAATGCCAAATGCCGAAGTATTTTTGCCTGCCATAAGTTTATTCCTTTCGTGGTTAACGCATTAATTTATGCTTGCAGCACACACGCACCTGACCATCGCCGGTAATCAAGAACAGTCCTCGTGACCGCACTGACACTCGTCTGAACTGTTCGTCCCGGCTTGCGCGCAGTAACTGCTGCAGAACGTTTCATCTCCTCTGGTGACGCCCCGGCCATCATTAACGGTGCAATCACAGTCCTCGTGAGCGCACTCCTGTTTTGCCATTGTTTTCGTTCACCTCCTTTCGCAGAGCTATACCAGTCGACTTTGGGAAAATTGTATTTGCCGGCAAACTCAGACCGCCTGCCGGTGTTGCTTTCCCTTGGCCGATTCCAGCTGATCGCCAAGCCGATCCAAACGGGCCTGGTCGCAGTGCTCACGTACTTTCGGAAACATCTCGTCTTCCTCTTCCGCCACATGGTGTTCCACATTTTCCATCAGCTCTTCGAGCGAGGCGCTAAACTGTTCGCCTTCGGGATCAAGTCCCTCAATTTCTTCGAGCAGCGTTTTGACTTCCTGGTGCTCTTCCAAGGCTTCTGCGACCATGTCTTTCAGATCATCAATCTTCTGCATCTCGGGATAGAAGACGGTTTCCTCGATGTGCGCATGGATATTCAGTTCCGTGTCGATCTGGTCGAACAATTTTTTCCGCTGTTTGGCGTCTTCGGCATCATCGATCTGGTCGAACAAACTCTTGACCGCTTGATGGTCTTGCTTGAGTAGCTCCAATGCGTCCATGAATCACCTCCAAAAAATTCTTAGTGACATACGCGAGCAAGGTAGATGCCACAAACTGGAGAAAAAAAATCCTAGCCGATTAAGTCAGTTTCTTTCGTGAGCGGTCTGGTGTCAGCGAAGCACCTGAAGAAAAGGCGCAAGATGTCCGATTAAGCCGACATGATTATCTTGCCGCCATCACCGCGGTGAAGCTGCCGGGGCCAATACCTTTGATGAGATGAAAGCTGCCTTTGGGGAAATTAGTCGGATTCTCGAGAGCCATACTTATCTGGAGTAGCGGTTCTTTATCCTGGCTTCGAGAATCATGAGCATCTTCATTAGCTGATTAGATCCTTCGTCAAAAATTCAATCGCATCCATGCAAAACCTACTTTGCAGTCCGCACGGTACTGACTTGAATACTTCCGTTGTCGGATGGAAGCTCATTATTGCGCGCGGCCGCGGCATCAGAGCCTCGTGTTAACAACGAAGGGGCGAGCATTGAACGGCTGGCCCAGCCTTCTTTCGCAATGTTTCCGCCCGCTTCTTTTTCCGCCTTCGGCAATGCTCGGTTAACCAGCGCCAATGCGTCTGTGACAAAATTGGGGCACAGACCATTCACGACCCGAAGCAGACGAGCTTGCGGCGTGATCGTGATCTCCGCTTTACCGTAACGGCAGGCTTCGACGATGGCACGCGCCGCGGCTTGGGAGGTGGTCGAAAGCAACGGTGAGGCGTTGGCAATCGCAAACAACGCGTATTCTTTCTTATGCTGTCCTTTGAAGAACGCCTGAAGATGAGAGCCAGTGCGCATCAAGCCAGGACAAACCGTGGTGACGTAAACGCCATCCTTCAGTAGTTCTGCACGCAGTCCTTCCGAGAGCCCGACGAGCGCGAACTTGCTCGCGGCGTAGGGCAGCAGATGAGGTACAGCAACTTTGCCGCCGATCGACGTGATATTCACGATCCGCCCCTGCCCGCGCGCCTTCATGTGGGGTGTTATGGCATTGATCAATTGCAGCGGTCCCCAAAAATGAACAGCCATGGCGTGCTCATAATCGCTGAGGGCCATGTTCTCCATCGGGCCAACCTGAATCATTCCGGCGTTATTGATCAGCACGTCGACATGGCTCACGGTTTGTAAAACCGCTCCCATGGCTTGAGTCAACTGGACGGGATCTGTGATGTCACAAGTGAAAGTAAAAATCCGGGTGCCGTACCGTTCAAGCTCGCGTGCGGTTTGTCTGAGCCTCTCCGCATCACGGGCGAGCAGCAAGAGCACGGCGCCTTCTGCCGCAAAAATCCGGGCAAGCTCCAGGCCAAGGCCGCGCGATGCCCCCGAAATAAGAACATTCTTGCCTTTGAAGTCGATCCGGCGCCGTTCACGCATGGCGTAGACTGCACCTGCAGCAAGGGCGGCGAGCACACCGAGCTTAGCAAGTTTTCCTTTACTGGTTTCGTCGCTTTCGCGTGAACTCCCGTTCATCCCTCAACTCCTTTAGGAATGTTGTCGCCCGCTAGGAACTCGCCGCGGCGGTGGCGGCGGCGCATCAGGGGGCTCATAGTCAACCAATTCCTCTGTTGTCAGGTTGATGTCTTCCGTACCGCCGTAGGGCTCCTGGTTGGGTGCCGTGCCTGGAAGAACTTCCCCCGCATCCCTCCTCCTTCGAACAATCGACGCTGCCATGCGAGGGGTTCAATCTCGAGATGGTCGACGATATCGCGAATGCCCGCGATATCAGTGAGAATGTTGAGGAGAACTTGATGCTGGGAAAGTTCTCGCACCAGCGCCCGCCTCTCGCGCTGTAGCTGGTCACTAAACTGGTTCAGTACTGATGATTCCACGCGCCCGGAAAACGCAATCAATATGCCATTTAATGGTGGGCATAGCCGGAGCAGTCACGCTTTGCGCCGCGGGCAAATAATCGAATTCAGCATTCATCGCTCGCACATATGCGACAGTGACAACACCAATGGTGCTAGAGTTGGGACGAGATGCGCTCGAAGGGGAAAGTCCGTCGTCAGGGGTTGAGAATTATCCGGCCTTGCGGCGACTGGTTCTTTCACCTTTCCGTGGCCCGCGCTTGCTCGCCTGTTCAACGCTCTCGCGGAGCAGATGCATGATGTCAATGACCTTGCCGCGCTGCTCGCGCGGCGCCGCGGGCATGGCGGTGTCGACCACCTTGGTCTTGCCGGATTCGACTTTCTCGTCGACAATTTTCATAAGATCATCGCGGTATTCGTCACGGTACTTCTCGGGCTGCCATTTTCCAATCATCGATTCGACCAGACGTTCAGCCATTTTAATTTCTTGCGCCGATATGGCTGTTCCCTTCGAAGCGGCTTTGGGCAAATCGAGACGCGAAGCGTCGCGCAACTCGTCGGGAAAACGCAATAACTCCAAAATTAGAGCCGGTCCTTCTGCAAGCACCATGGCGAGGTGCTCACGGCTCCTGATCACCACCTTCGCAATCCCTACCTTGCCGGTGTTATGGAGAACTTCACGTAACAATGCATAGGCGCGTTGCCCGTTCTTCAGCGGTTCTAAGTAGTATGGCTTATCGTAATACAATGGTCTGACAGAGCTGGCGTCGACAAAATCGGTAATCGATATGGTTTGGGTGGCTTCGACATTGGCGCGGGCGAAATCTGCGTCAGAAAGCGCGACATACTCGCCCCTTTTGTATTCGTAACCCTTGATGATATCGTCCCACGCGACTTCCTTGCCCGTCTTTTCGTTCACCCGGCGATAGCGGATGCGCGAAAAATCTCGCTTATCCAACAGATCAAAACTTAAGCTATTGGAATTTTCCGCAGTGTAGAGGCGAACCGGAATGTTCACCAGGCCGAAATCGATGCTGCCGTTCCAAATCGCTCTGGAGGAACCTGACTTTGATGCTGCGGTTTTACGCTTTGTTTTGGACTTACGCGGCATTCACGATCCTGCAATTTGAAGCTTTCAAGACACGGGTTTTTTATTTCTTGTGGTGCATTTCTCGCCGCTGCGTGTTCGAACTTTCGCGGCGCGACCGCGGGTTTCAGGATCCCGCGGCGCGCCGGTTCTTTTTTTCCCTTTTGTGCGCTGTTTACGCGGCATAGAAATGAGGTATTTGCGCGAGCTCCCCCACGCCGAGCGGCTTAACTTGCTGCTCGTGGCGAATCGGCTCTAGCCGACCCTGCTGCGGCCCATCACCAGGCTGATCAGGAACAGCACCAGAAAAACCACGAACAGAACCCAGGCGATCTGAGTCGCGGCCCCGGCCACGCCCGTAAAACCGAGCACACCGGCGATGAGTCCAATGATTAAAAATGTTATCGACCAATTAAGCATCGTCTCTCCTCCTCTACTACTGAATTATTTAATGAAGCGGCTCATAGCCGCCCGCCGCCGAAAGCTGAATCGCAAATATCGCAACCAACGTGCCGCTAGGCTTCGATGGCGATGCACTCACGTCGCTAACTCCTTTGATCGCCTAGGGATTTCAGGCGCAGCTCTGGCGCTGTTGTTTTAAGGAAGCGAATCCGAATGATGCAGTGCATCAAGAACGGTTCGAGTTTGGGGGAATTCCGCCCACACGTTGTCAGCGCATTTCTTCCAGTCGAGAGAAGAATTTTGACCGCCCCGCTTTGGCATGACAGCAACTCCGTCGCGTTGAACGAGCTTAACTGGCACCTTACTTGCGCTCTTGTGCCGTGGAGGTTTACAGCAGAGGTGATTACATGATTCACGCGAAGCGTGGGTTTCAAATTAAAGCTCTATCCGTGGCGATGGCGGCTGTCGGCTGTGAAAGCGTCGCGCTGCTACCGCGACCGGATATCGATCAGCGTGATCGCGGCACCACTTCGGATGCTAACGTGGGACGGGTCGAACGGGAACGGAATCGAAGCGCAGAGGAAATCACCGGGACAGTGCAACGAGTCGATGACTCGCGGCAAGAAATTCTGGTGCGAACGCGTAGCGAGGTCGTCGTGGTAAAATACGACCCGCACACAGTTGTGTACGACCGTGATCGAGAGCTGCGGATTGCGGATTTGCGCAATGGTGATGAAGTCTCGATTCAGCTCGGCAGAGACGCGGGATATGATCGTTATGCGGACGTTATCCGAATGAGCGATCGGCGCTCTCAGACCTATTAGAAGCAGCGAAGAGTTGCAGTATGTTCGAAGCGACTAGATATCCAAGAGCAGTCGCCCTGGATCTTCGACGGTCTCCTTGATGTGCTTCAGGAACTGCACCGCTTCGCGGCCGTCGATCAGGCGGTGGTCGTACGTGACGGCGACGTACATCATCGGTCGAATAACAACGGCGCCGTCGCGAACCACAGGCCGGTCTTGAATCGCGTGCAGTCCAAGAATGCCGCTTTGTGGCGGATTGACAATCGGCGTTGACAGCAACGAGCCGTAGATCCCGCCATTGCTAATGGTGAAGGTACCGCCCTGAAGCTCCGCCGGAAGAATTTTGCTCTGTTCGGCGCGGCGTGCGAAATCGGCGATGGCGCGCTCAATTTCGGCGAATGTGAGATGCTCGGCGTTACGCAGCACGGGAACCACTAAACCTTTGCCGCCGCCGACGGCGACGCCGATATCAAAAAAGTTTCGAAAGACAATATCCGTGCCGCGAATTTCAGCATTAACTTCAGGGACCATCTTCAGAGCGGCGATGCTCGCCTTGACGAAGAAAGACATAAAGCCGAGCTTGGTTTGATACTTTTCCTGGAACAGATCGCGGTAGCGTTTGCGCAGCTCGATTACCGACGACATGTCCACTTCGTTGAAGGTCGTCAGCAGAGCGGCGTTGTGCTGCGCGCCGACCAATCGCTCGGCAATCCGCCGGCGCAAATGGCTCATCGCGACGATCCGTTCGGTGCTTTCCCCCGGCGATTGGGATGGCGCACGGATTTTTTCCGGCCCACCAGGAGACTGGGGCCGCGTCTGTCGATTCGAATCATCGGCTCCTCTGCCTTTTGGCGCCAACCGGCTGGGCAATTTCTCGAATTGCGCAGTGCGCGACTCAAACTGTGGCAGCGCCTCCGCCTCTGGAACAGTTTCAGTTCCTGCCTTGGCCACAGTCTCAGCCACTTGCTCGGGTTCCGTCCTCGCTTCGGACTCCTGGCTCGATCCGTCCGCGGGAGGTTCACTCATGGGACGCACGGCGGTGCCGGTCGGCCGAATTATCTTTCGATCATCGTCCCGCGCGGCTGACGGTTGACTCGAGGGCCTGGTGACGGCACTGGCCTGCGGCGCGCTCGCAGCCTCGGATTTCTGTACTGTCGGTGCGGTGGTTCCGCCGTCGCGACGCGGCTCTCCCGCTTCCAAATATGCGATCACCTCGTGCACTGCCGCGGTTTGCCCCGAGGGTTTGAGTATTTTCGTAATGGTGCCTGATTCAGGTGCAGAAATCTCGACAGTGGCTTTATCGGTTTCGATGACCACAACCTCATCGTCCCGCTCGACAAAGTCACCTTCCTTTTTAAGCCATTCACCAATCTCGACTTCCGAGATTGACTCACCGACTTCAGGCACCTTGAGTTCGATGGGCATGGTTCATCCTGTCTCTGTCGAATCAGCTTGCTCCACCGGACGGGGTTTAAATGCCCTGTCGAGCAATTGTTCCTGCTGTTCGCGATGGCGCGTCGCCGAGCCGGTAGCCGGACTCGCCGCCTCTTGTCGCGCCACCACGGAAAGTCGGCAGTCCCCAAACATCTTGGTAAATTTCTGGTTCAGGTACCACCAAGCGCCCATATTCTCCGGTTCTTCCTGAACCCAGACTAGCCGGGCTTGCGGCGCGTAGCGCGATAGCGCGGTTTTTAGAGCTTGTTCAGGGAAAGGGTAGAGTTGCTCGATTCTAATAATCGGCAACTCTTCTCGATCCAGCGCTCGCCGGCGCTTGTCGAGGTCGAAGTAGATTTTGCCGCTGCACAGGACTATTCGGTCCGCCGACCGTCCAGCATTCTTTGCTTGATCGACGATCACGGTTTGAAATCCAGCGGTGGCAAACTCATCGAGACTGGAGACCGATTGAGGATGACGCAACAAACTCTTTGGCGTCATCACAACGAGCGGCTTACGCCATTTGCGCAGGCCTTGGCGCCGCAAACAGTGAAAATATTGAGCCGGCGTGGTCGGATAAACGACTTGAATATTGTCACGCGCGCCGAGCTGTAAAAAACGTTCGAGGCGGGCACTCGAGTGCTCCGGTCCCATGCCCTCGAAACCGTGCGGCAAGAGAAGCACCAAGCCGCTCAGCCGGCGCCATTTTTCTTCGGCGGTGGTAATGAACTGATCGATAATCACCTGAGCCGCGTTTGAGAAATCGCCGAACTGCGCTTCCCAGAGGACCAAGCCGCCCGGGCAATCGAGGCTGTAACCATACTCGAACCCCAACACGCCCGCCTCGGAAAGCGGACTGTCGATAATTTCCACCGGCGCCTGATCGCGTGCGATGTGTTGCAACGGAACATATTCGTGACCGTCTTGGTAGTCGTGCAAAATTGCATGACGGTGACTGAAAGTGCCGCGACCGCTGTCTTGACCGCTCAAGCGAATGCGCGTTCCCTCTGATGCGAGCGTTGCAAACGCCAAGGATTCCGCTGCCGACCAGTCCAACGGAATCTGGCCCGCCGCCATTTTTCGCCGTGCCTCCATCGCTCGCGAAATTTTCGGATGGGGATGAAAGCCTTCGGGAACTCGGGTCTGGAACTCGAGCAGCGAAGCGAGGCGCGCTGGCTCGACGGCCGAATCGGCCGCCGGTACGTCACCCTCCAACCCGCCGCAATACTCCGCCCAGATCCCCTGCAACTCTTCTCGAACCGGTTCAGAGCCGTCTTCGGCAGCTGATTTGAATTCGCTCTCCAGATGGCTCAGGTACTTCTTTTCGGTGGCGGCGATTTCTTCCTTGGTGATGTGCTCCAGTGAAAGCAATCGCTCGCTATAACTCTGGCGCACGCTGGTATTTTTCGCCACCGCTTGGTACATCCGCGGCTGAGTGAAACTCGGCTCATCTCCTTCGTTGTGGCCGAGTCGCCGATAGCAGTAGAGGTCGATCACCGCGTCCTGACGAAATGCCATGCGGAAATCCGACGCGAGCCGCACGACGTAAGCAACTGCTTCGGGATCGTCTCCGTTGACGTGAAAAATCGGTAGCTGCAATATTTTGGCGACATCGGTGGCGTAAACCGACGAGCGAGCCGCACGGGGCGGTGTCGTGAAACCGATTTGATTATTGACCACAACGTGCAGAGTGCCGCCAATTTCGTAACCCGTCAGCCGGCTCAAATTCAGGGTTTCCTGAGTGATCCCCTCGCCGGCAAAGGCGGCATCGCCGTGAATTAATAACGCCAATGCCTTTTGCCGCTCCAGGTCGCCGACGCGGTCCTGTTTGGCTCGAACTCGCCCCATCGCCACGGGATTGACGAATTCCAGATGACTCGGGTTGAAGCACAAGGAGAGATGAACATTCTGCCCAGTCACCGCGACATAGTCATGACTGTGCCCGAGGTGATATTTGACGTCGCCGCTGCCGTCGGCGTGAGCCACCGATGGATCGATGAATTCGCGGAAAATGTCACGGGCGGGTTTATGGAGAATGTTTGCAAGCACATTGAGCCGACCCCGGTGCGCCATGGCCATGACGATTTCCAAGATACCTTGTTCCGCCGCTTTACCGATCGCGACCTCCAGCAGCGGGATAAGCGACTCCGCTCCCTCGAGTGAAAAGCTCTTGGCTCCGAGAAATTTCCTGCGGATAAATTGCTCAAAAGTTTGCGCTTCAATGAGCCGGCCCAGGATCCGTCTTTGCTCCTCAGCATCGAACAATGATCGCGCTTCGATCCGTTCGATACGCTGCTGCAACCATTGGCGCTGTAGGCGATCCCCGATGTGCATGAATTCAAAGCCGATCGGTCCGCAATAAGTCTGTTCAAGACGGCCGATCAGTTCGCGCAGTGTCAACGGCCCGCTCAGATGGAGGGATTCCGATGCAAACAGTTTATCCATGTGAGCGTCGGTGAAGCCAAAAACCTCAGGTCTCAGGTTCACGGCTGCGACATTCGGAAGGTTCAGACGCTTCAATGGATCGATCTGCGCGCGCAAATGGCCGTATGCACGATAGCTGTAAATCAAGTCGTTGAGTTGGCTCGACAGAAGCGGCGCTGAAAGCGCGGACGCTCCGTTTACTGGTTCTTCGTGCGACTCCAAGTGGGCGGGCTTCGCTTGCGCTGCAGCGGCCCCATTATCTAGCGCCGGTTGCGTGAAAAACTGCCGCCATTCGTCGGGCAGCGAAGAGGGCTCGGTCAAAAACTTCCGATACAGCTCTTCGACATACGGCAGGCTGGAAATATTGATCGGCTCGGCCATCGCGGTTTCGTTTGTCCTCGTTCGGTGTACAAAGTTCGTGCCGATAACTCTAGCGCAATATTTTTTTCTTCCATCGTCCGCATCGCTTCTTAACGTCGGCAACTCCAACTTCGGGTCTACCGGTAACTCGAGTCAACTGCGGACGTCCGAAAAGTAGGACACAAAATCGCTAACTGTCCTGTTTCTGCGACGGCCCAGAGCTGGGCAACGACGTTTATCTTTCGTGAGCTAACGGCATGCGCCGCTGGCACAGTGCTTGCCCTGCCAACTTGCTGGTTTACCGCATACGCCAGTCGTCGCTCAACGTGCGGGATATTCGTTCGGGGAACAGTGAGTTCACGTATTCTATTAGTGGATGATGAGCCGTTGCCGCGCAAAAATATTGCGCGGGTGCTCGAGGGCGAGGAGTTTCATGTCTATGAAGCGGAAAGCGGCGACCAGGCGATCGATGCGATTAGCGAACGCGATTTCGATCTGATCTTGAGCGATCTAAAAATCCCCGGCACCGACGGACTCGGTGTCTTGCGGCATGTGCGCAGCGTTTCGCCCCAGACCATCTTTATTCTCATGACCGGTTATGCGTCCGTCGACTCGGCCATCGAGGCTTTTCGCGGCGGCGCGCACGACTATATTCTCAAGCCGGTGGTTCTCGAAGATGTGCTGCAGAAGGTCAAGCGGTTGTTGGAGGCGAAGAGCCTCGCCTGGGAGGTGGAGTTGTTGCGTCGCCAAGTGAACTGCAATTCCGAATCCGCCGGGCTGATCGGCGAAAGCAAAGTGATCCGAGACATTCTTTCATTGATCTCCAAAATCGCGCCGACCAGTTCCAACGTGTTGATCACCGGCGAAAGCGGAGTCGGGAAAGAAATTGTCGCGCGCGCGATTCACCTGCAAAGTCCGCGCAAGGACAAAGTTTTCTTGCCGGTCAATTGCAGCGCGATCCCGGAAACGCTGCTCGAAAGTCAGCTTTTTGGCTATATGAAAGGCGCGTTCACCGGCGCGGCAAGTTCGCAGGAAGGCTTGTTCCAACGTGCCCAGGGCGGGACGATTTTTCTCGACGAGATCGGTGAAATGCCGCTCAGTCTGCAGCCGAAAATATTACGGGTGATCGAAGACAAAGAAATTCTGCCGATTGGCTCGACCCATCCAGCAAAACTGAATGTGCGGATTATCGCCGCGACCAATCGCGAGCTGCAATCCGAGGTGACAGAAGGAAAATTTCGCGAGGACTTGTTCTACCGATTCAACGTCATCAACATACGCGTGCCGCCGCTGCGCGATCGGCGCGAGGATATTCCTTTACTGGCTGAGCATCTGGTGCGGCGGCACAACGCCGAGATGAAGAAGGCTTACAAGGGCGTGGCGAATTCGGCGCTAAAATTGCTCATGGCATTGCCATGGAAAGGCAATGTGCGCGAATTGGATAATGTGCTCGAGCTGGCGATGATCCTCGGGAACGGCGAGTGGATTACACCAGCCGAACTGCCGCAGTGCACGACTCCGTTGGAAGAAGACGGGGCGGAGCCGATGAACAATCTTCGCATTGCTGTCCAGTCCTACGAAAAGAGCCATATTGAAAACGTCCTAAAAGAAACGGGCGGCGACAAAACCCGCGCTGCCGAGCGTTTGGGTGTCAGCCGTTCCTCTCTCTATCGAAAAATGGAGAGCTTGGGGATTCGTAACGAGTAGCGCGATCCGCGCGGAACCGCTGAGGATTATTTTCGCAGTGGGGCTCGAAGCTGGCGCGAGCGTGAAGCGCACAACGCGCCGGTAGCGACGAGAACTCGTCTCTTGCGCCCGTCGTCTGCGGTCGATAAAAGCAGCTTTGTAAGAACCGATGGCGCAGATTTTTCACCCAAGCACCAACACAATTTCGCGGGTCACGATTTTCGGCGGTCTTATTCTCCTGATCGTCGTCGTGACGGGGCTTGCGACGATCAATGAATCCCCCTACATCACTGAAGTCGGAGTGGCGCGCACTCAGCCTGTGCCGTTCAGCCACAAACATCATGTCGGCGACGATGGCATCGATTGCCGCTATTGCCACACATCGGTCGAGGAAAGCTCGTTCGCTGGTATTCCGCCAACCAAGACCTGCATGAACTGCCACACGCAGATCTGGCCTGATAGTCCAATGCTGGAACCGGTGCGCGAGAGCTTTCGGACCGGAAAATCGATTCAGTGGACACGCGTGCACAATCTGCCGGGATTTGTCTATTTCAACCACAGCATTCACGTGCACAAAGGGATCGGGTGTGCGACCTGCCACGGTCGAGTGGATCGGATGCCGCTCATGTGGCGCGAGAACACGCTATATATGGATTGGTGCCTCGACTGTCATCGCGCGCCGGAACGGTTCGTACGCCCGCGCGAGTACGTGTTCAGTATGGAATACCAAGCGCCGGCCGATCAGCTTGCCTTGGGTCAGAAGCTGGTCAAACAATATCGCATCCAAAAGCTGACGAGTTGTTCGACATGTCATCGCTAGGAGGGAGCCAATGAGCAACGGGATGGATCCGGCCGGGCTGCTTGGAATCGCGCAGCAAAGCGCTGGGGGACGAGAGTACTGGCGCTCCCTCGAAGAGCTCGCCGGAACCGAAGCGTTCAAAGATCTCATCGGCAATCACCTGCCGCGCCACGCTGCTGCCTTCACGAGCGCTATGGATAGGCGCGAATTTCTCACGCTCATGGGCGCGTCGCTGGCGTTAGCGGGAATCAGCGGCTGCTTGAGTCCGGCACCCGCGCCGCCGGATGAAAAAATTGTTCCCTATGTCAATCAGCCGGAAGCGTTGGTGCCGGGTAAACCGCTTTATTTCGCGACCGCAATACCGGTCGAGGGCTACGGCCGCGGCGTTTTGGTCGAAAGCCACATGGGACGGCCGACAAAAGTTGAAGGCAACCCGCAGCATCCGGCAAGCCTCGGCGCGACCGACGCTGTGACGCAGGCGTCCGTGCTCGAGCTTTATGATCCCGACCGCTCGCGGGTGATCACCAATGCAGGTCGGGTAGCGACCTGGGATGCATTCTTCTCGGCGCTCAACGTGGAGCTCGAATCGCAGCGGGTTACTCAAGGCGCGGGACTGCGGATTTTGACGGAAACGGTGACCTCGCCGACATTGGCGGCACAGCTTCAAGAAATTCTTCGCATCTTTCCGAAAGCGAAGTGGCATCAGTTCGATGGCGGGGGCGGAGATTACGCGCATCAAGGGGCGCGCATGGCCTTCGGTCAACCTTTCGAAACCCTTTACCGGTTGGAGGAGGCTGACGTCATCGTCTCGCTTGATGCCGATTTCTTGCTGCGCAGTCCGGCAAGCCTGCGTTATGCTCGGGAGTTCATCAACCGCCGGCGTATACCCGGAGGGTCGGACGAGGCGAATCGGCTCTATATGATCGAGAGCACATTTTCCTTGACGGGCTCCAACGCCGATCACCGGCTCGCGATCGCTCCAAGCGCGATCCCACAGCTAGCCAGAACGCTCGCTGCTCGCGTGGGCGTGCAGATCTCGGCGGAGCAGCCGGCGATTTCACCGGCTCAAGAAAAATGGCTCGGTGCGTTGGTCAAGGATCTACAAGCGCATCGCGGCCGAAGCGCAATCATGCCCGGCGAGTACCAGCCCGCCATCGTACACGCGCTGGCACATGCGATGAATGACGCCCTCGGCAATATCGGCAAGACGGTTTTTTACACCGACCCGGTGGCTGTCAATCCAACCAACCATGCGGAGTCTTTCCGCGAGTTGGTGCGGGACCTGGAGGAGAATGCGGCGCAAGTGCTGATCATACTGGGTGGCAACCCCGCCTATACCGCGCCCGCGGAGCTCGATTTCGCCGGTCATTTGGTCACGTCCAACTTCAACGTCCATCTCTCGCTTTACGAGGATGAAACATCGGCCGTGTGTCATTGGCACATCCCACAGGCACATTACCTTGAATCGTGGAGCGATGTGCGTGCGTACGACGGGACCGTGACAATCATGCAGCCGCTGATTGCACCCTTGTATGGTGGACGCACGGCGCACGAGATTCTTGCGGCCGTGGCCGGCCAGGCGGAGCGCGCGAGTTACGAAATTGTCCATGACTATTGGCGCGGTCAGAACAAAGCGAAGAATTTCGATGCGGCGTGGCGCACCGCGTTGCACGATGGGTTCATTGCAGGGAGCGCCCTTTCGCCGCGCAACGTAAAAGCAAAGCCGGCGACGAGCTTTGAGACTTCCGAACCAAAGCGCGCGAGCACCGGTGCCGCGACTAAAAATCCCCCGTCACTGGAAGTTATTTATCGGCCAGATCCTTCGATCATTGATGGCCGCTTTGCGAACAACGGGTGGCTTCAAGAGCTGCCGAAGCCGTTAACCAAATTGACCTGGGACAACGCCGTGTTGATGAGTCCCGCAACGGCGACGAGGCTCGGTCTTACCTACCGGGTGGGAGGCACAGGGGGTGAACACGGAACGATATATGCCGACGTAGTGGAATTGGAATACGACGGCCGGCGAACCCGCGGCCCTGCCTGGATCGTTGCGGGCCATGCGGATGATTGCGTTACGATTCACCTGGGTTACGGCCGCAGACGCGCGGGCCGGGTCGGCACGAATCTCGGCTTTAACGCCAACATCCTGCGAACGCTGGACACGCTCTGGCACGGCGCATCCATCGCCGTGCGCAAAACCGGGGCGCAATATGCTCTCGCCTGCACACAGTTTCATCACCTGATGGAGGGGCGCGATCTGGTGCGGGCGGGAACTATCGAGCAGTACCGCAAAAATCCCAAGTTTCTCATCGAAAGGGAGAGCGAAAAGGAAGCACCCGGCACGCTTTACCCCGGCTACAAGTACGACGGCTATGCCTGGGGCATGAGCATCGATGTCAATGCGTGCATCGGCTGCAATGCCTGTGTGGCGGCGTGCCACGCGGAAAATAACGGGCCGGTGGTGGGAAAACAAGAAGTGTTGCGCGGCCGCGAAATGCACTGGATCCGCATTGATCGCTATCACAGAGGCGAGCCGAGCAACCCCGAAACGTATCACCAGCCGGTGCCTTGCATGCAATGCGAGAACGCGCCCTGCGAGCTGGTTTGTCCCGTGGGCGCGACGACCCATAGCCAGGACGGACTGAACGACATGGTTTACAACCGTTGCGTCGGCACCCGTTACTGCTCGAATAACTGTCCCTACAAGGTGCGGCGCTTTAACTTTTTTCTGTACAGCGACTTCAAAACCGAAAGCCTGAAGCCACTGCGCAATCCGGACGTCACGGTGCGTTCACGCGGCGTCATGGAAAAATGTACCTACTGTGTCCAACGCATTAATCAGGCGAAAATCGCGGCGGAAAAAGAGGATCGCGTAGTGCGTGACGGCGAGATTGAGCCCGCCTGCCAGCAGGCCTGTCCGACGCGGGCGATCATTTTTGGCAACATCAATGACCCGCAGAGCCGTGTGACCCAATTGAAGACGCAACCGCTGAGCTACGGGCTGCTGACCGAGCTGAATACTCGGCCGCGGACCACTTATCAGGCGAAGCTCAGGAATCCCAATCCGGAAATTGAGAACGGCTGACATGGCATCAAAACCCAGCGACCCCGGCGGCGACACTCTGCCGCTTCTCGAACCCGGTCATACCTTCGGCTCGATTACCGACAAGATCAGCTCGATCGTACTGACAGGGCGCACGCCGCTGTTTTGGTACATCACCTTTGGTGTCGGTTTTATTCTGGTACTGGTGCTGCTGTTTTGTATCACGGCGTTGGTAGCCGTCGGCGTCGGTCTGTTTGGGGTGATGATTCCCGTCGCGTGGGGTTTCGCGATCGTCAATTTCGTGTGGTGGATCGGCATTGGCCATGCCGGCACGTTGATTTCTGCGATCCTTTTGTTGCTGCGCCAGAAATGGCGCCAATCGATCAACCGATTCGCCGAAGCCATGACCTTGTTCGCCGTCGCCTGCGCGGGAATCTTTCCGCTTATTCATCTGGGGCGGCCATGGTTTTTTTATTGGCTGTTCCCTTATCCGAGCACGATGGGTGTTCAACCCCAGTTCCGGAGTCCGCTGGTTTGGGATGTGTTCGCCGTGTCAACTTATTTCACGGTTTCTTTGCTGTTTTGGTTTCTCGGCTTGATTCCGGATCTGGCGACTCTACGCGATCGCGCCACTCGCCGCATGCCGCGATTTATTTATGGAATGCTGGCGATGGGCTGGCGCGGTTCCGCGATCCACTGGCATCGCTACGAGATGGCCTATTTGCTTTTGGCCGGTCTGGCGACACCGCTCGTCGTGTCGGTTCACACGGTGGTGAGTTTTGATTTTGCCGTGGCTCTTGTGCCGGGATGGCATTCGACCATTTTCCCACCGTATTTCGTTGCGGGCGCCATCTATTCGGGTTTCGCGATGGTCCTGACCATCGCGATTCCGCTGCGCAGGCTCTACGGACTCGAGGATTTCATCACGCTGCGCCATCTGAAGAACATGGCGATTGTCATGCTCGCCACCGGCATGATTGTCGCCTATGGCTATCTGATGGAAACTTTCATGGCGTGGTACAGCGGCGATCTTTTCGAAAAGTATATGATGATGAACCGCATGTTCGGTCCGTACGGCTGGATGTATTGGATTTTGATCCTGTTCAACATTCTGATTCCACAGGCGCTCTGGATCCGACGATTGCAGACCAAACCATGGGTACTGTTTCTCATTGCCATCGCGGTGAATATTGGCATGTGGCTGGAGCGTTACGTTATCGTGGTGGTGAGCTTGCATCGCGATTTCATGCCTTCAGCCTGGGGAATGTACTCCGGGACTGTGTTCGATTACGGGGTACTCGTCGGCACCATTGGGCTGTTCGTTGCTTTGCTCTTTCTGTTTATTCGGCTACTGCCGATGATTTCGATATTCGAAATGCGCGAGCTCGTTCACGAGGAAGAGGGGCGCAGCCAATGAAAGACGTGCCCAGCCTTACCCCCGACTCGGTATCGGTGTTTGATGGCTAAGCTGCCAATCTATGGTTTAATGGCAGAGTTTGACAGCCCGGAGGCGTTGCTCGAGGCAGCGCGCCGGGCATTTGCCGCCGGTTTTCGCAAGATCGATGCGTATTCACCCTTTCCCGTGGATGGACTTGCCGAGGCGATCGGATTTCACCATACGCGGGTGCCGCTGATTGTATTAATCGGCGGGATTATCGGCTGCCTTGGCGGGTTCTACCTTCAGTATTGGGTCGCGGTGATCGATTATCCGATCAATATCGGCGGACGGCCGTTTAACAGTTGGCCGTCCTTCATACCGGTGACCTTCGAGCTGACGATTCTCATTGCCTCGCTTTTCGCGTTCTTTGGGGTGCTGGCGCTCAACCGGTTGCCGATGCCATATCACCCGGTATTCAACGTGGAGCGGTTTCAGCTGGCGAGCCGCAACCGTTTTTTCCTCTGCATCGAAGCCGTGGATAGAAATTTCGAGCCTGAGCGCACCCGGCGCTTCCTCGATGAGATCGGGTCGTTGGGAACGTATGAAGTCGAGTCCTGAGAAAATGAAAACGAGTCGCTGCTCAAACCGCTCCGTCCTTTGCTGGATGATAGCCACTTTTCTGTGGCTGGTGGGCTGCCAGCAGAAAATGGCGGATCAGCCGCGCTACGAGCCTTTGCAGAAGAGTGAGCTTTTCGAGGATCAGCGCGCGTCGCGGCCGCTCGTCGAAGGCGCGGTGGCGCGCGGGCAGTTGAATGCAGATGAGGAATTTTATACCGGGAAAGTAAACAACGAACCGGCTAAGACATTTCCATTCCCCGTTGATCGGGAGCTGCTCCTGCGCGGTCAGGAACGGTTTACCATTTTTTGTTCGCCTTGCCATAGTCGATTGGGCGACGGGCAGGGAATGATTGTCCGACGCGGGTACCGGCCGCCGCCGTCGTTTCATCTCGAGCGCTTGCGCGAAGCTCCGCCGGGCCATTTTTTTGATGTGATCACCCATGGCTTTGGCGCAATGCCTGACTACGCAGAACAAATCCCGCCGCGCGATCGATGGGCGATCGTCGCCTATATTCGCGCTCTACAATTGAGCCAAAATGCCGCGCTCGCGGATGTACCGGAAACGGAGCGACGGGCGCTGGTTGAGGAAAAAAAATGAACGGGCTCGACGTGACCCTCAGCAACGAAATCGATCCCTTGCGGACAAAATCTTTGATCGCGGGCGCCTTGGCCCTCGTGCTCTGTTTTATCGGATTATTTTTTAATCGTGGAGAATTCTTTCGCGCCTATCTCATCGCATACGTTTTCTGGATCGGTGTTCCGCTCGGCTGTCTAGGTATTTTGATGATCCATCATCTGGTCGGCGGCACGTGGGGTTTTGTTATCCAGCGCTGCTTGGAAGCCGCGGTACGCACGTTCCCGATCATGGCCGTGCTGTTCATCCCGCTCTTGGTCGGCTTGCCGGATCTTTTTGTTTGGGCACGGCGCGATGTCATATCGGCTGACGCTATGCTTCAGGAAAAGGCAGCGTACCTTAATATGCCGTTTTTCGTCATTCGGGCGATCATTTATTTTGCCATCTGGTTCGCAATCGGCTTTTTTCTAAGCAAGTGGTCGCAAGCGCAAGAGCGCTCGGCGGATCCGGCGTTCACGCAACGTCTGCAGACTCTGAGCGGTCCCGGCCTGGTACTGTATGGTTTGACGGTGACTTTTTCCGCGATCGATTGGCTGATGTCGCTGGAGCCGCATTGGTACTCGACGATTTTCGGCATGATCTTTATGGTGAGCCACGGGTTGCTTGGGTTTAGCTTCGTGATCGGCGCTGCGTATTTTTTGTCGCGGCGCGAAACGCTCCAGCAGATTGTGGCTCCGTGGGTGCTGCAGGACTTGGGCAATTTGCTTCTGGCGTTCGTGATGCTGTGGGCTTACCTGTCGTTTTCCCAGTTCCTGCTCATCTGGGTGGAAAACCTGCAGCACGAGATTCCCTGGTACTTACACCGCTTGACCGGCGGCTGGGCTGCAATCGGCCTCGCGCTAATCGTCATGCAATTCGCCTTGCCCTTTGTGCTGTTGCTGTCGCGAGCCGTCAAGCGGAACCCGGGAGCGCTCGGAGCAGTGGCCGGAGTGGTCGCTGTGATGCATTTCATCGAGCTGTTCTGGTTTGTGGCGCCGACGTTTCATCCCGACGGTTTTAGCCTGCACTGGACGACGATTGTGGCGCCTATTGGCATCGGCGGAGTTTGGCTTTGGGGATTTCTCGGCTGTTTAAAAGGGCATTCGTTATTGCCGATGCACGATCCCCGCTTTGTTGCGATCCTCGAGGAGCATGGATTGGCAGGTCATGGCTGAGCAAAACACCCCGGCAAATAGCGCCAGCACCGGTCACGAGTTGAGCGATGCCAATCCGAAGAAGATTCTCTGGTTCGCGGTCGGATTGGCTCTGGTAATCGCCATGGTCGCGCTCGTGACCTATGGTCTGTTCCATTTTTTTTACCGGAGTGAAACGCGCAGCAGACCGGCCCCGAGCCCGCTATCTTATGGCGTCGAACCGCCGCCGGAGCCGCGTCTTCTCATCAAACCCGGCGCGGACCTGGCGGCGATGAGAGCCGACGAGGATCAAATCCTCGGCAGTTACGGTTGGATCGATCGCGAGCGCGGTATCGTCCGTTTGCCAATCGATCGAGCGATCGCGCTGCTCGCCGAAAAAGGCTTGCCGGAGCGCGCGGAAAAGGGCGACCAGGGTGTGACCCGCAACATGGGCGAACGGAAGGAGAAGGCAAAACGCTGAAGTCAACAGTCGCGCATCGGTTTTGTGCCTGGATCGCTGCGCCAAAATACCTGGCTCGATATTTCGCGCTTCCGCTGGCGCTCTCGCTCACATTTGCATGCGTGGCGCACGCGCACGATGAATCGCGCCCGATTCCGCTGAGAGACGTCGAGTTCGATCAGAAACTCGATTCCCAAATCCCGCTCGACCTGAGCTTTTCGGACGAGCGTGGGGTTCCGGTTCAATTGCGCCAGTATCTCGGCGGCAAGCCGATTATTCTGAACTTCGTCTACTACAAATGCCGCGATCTTTGTCCTTTGCTGCTGGATGGTATCGTTAGAGCCCTACGGGCAATCCGCTTTGACGTCGGCGATGAATTTGAGGTGCTTACGGTGAGCATCGATCCAAGTGATACCGCCGCACTTGCCGCAGCTCAGAAGAAGGATTTCATCGGCCGCTATGGCAGAGTGGGTTCCGAACGGGGCTGGCATTTTTTGACCGGTGAGGAATCGGCGATCCGCAAGCTCGCGGAAGCCGTGGGCTTCCATTACTCCTTCGATGCCAAAACCGGCGAGTTTGCCCATGCCACGGGAATTGTGCTGCTTACGCCCGGGGGCAAAGCCTCACGTTATTTCTATGGCATCGAGTTTTCGCCACGCGATTTGCGGTTGGGACTGGTAGAAGCGGCCGAGGGCAAGATCGGAACACCCATCGATCAGCTGCTGCTCTTTTGTTACCACTACGATCCAGTCACTGGGAAATATGGGCTTTTCGTGACCAATCTGGTGCGTGTTGGCGGTCTCATCACCGTCATTACTTTGGGCGGCTTCATTCTGTGGATGCTTCGGCGCGAACGCGCCAATGCCGGAACTGCCGGGAGAGCTGCCTGATGTTCGGCCCGAACCTGCCGCTGTTTCCCGAACAAGCTTCGACCTTGGCGCCGCGGGTCGATGCGCTACTTTATTTTTTGCTCGCGGTCAGCGCGTTTTTTTCGCTGCTGATTTCGATCTCGATCGTCGTGTTCGCGATCAAATATCGGCGCCGATCAGACAGCGAGCGGCCGCCATTGATTTTAGGCAGTCTCGGACTGGAAATTTTTTGGACGGCCGTTCCCCTGGCAATCACCATGGTGATCTTCGTCTGGGGCGCCAAACTGTTTTTTGTGAGCTTTTACCCGCCACCCAACGCGCTGGAGATCAATGTCGTGGCAAAACAGTGGATGTGGAAGGTTCAACATCCCGAGGGTAAGTCAGAGATCGATGAGCTGCACATTCCGGCGGGGCAGCCGGTCAAGCTGCTGCTGACTTCACAGGATGTCATTCACGATTTTTTTGTGCCTGCGTTTCGAGTGAAAAAAGATGTGCTTCCCGGGCGTTATACGACGCTATGGTTCGAAGCGAGCAAGCCTGGAACCTATCACTTGTTTTGCGCGCAATATTGCGGCACGCAACATTCCGGGATGGTGGGGCGGATTATCGTCATGGAACCACCCGCTTATGCGACGTGGGTTGGCGGCGGCGGCACGGGCGGATCCACGACCGCAGCGGGACAAAAACTTTTTCAGACGCTCGGCTGCGCGACGTGCCATTTGCCCACTGATTCTGGGCGCGGCCCATCGCTGGTCGGACTGATCGGCAAGACCGTAGCGCTCCAAAATGGAAGATCAATTACGGCGGACGAAAATTATCTCCGCGAATCGATCCTTGAGCCGCGTGCCAAGATCGTCATGGGATATCAGCCGATCATGCCGATTTTTAAAGGTTCGGTGAGCGAAGAAGGAGTGTTGCAGATTATCTCGTATATCAAATCGCTCACGCCTCAAGCGGGAGCACAGGGAAAAAAATGAACGACTCAGTCCCGGAGCACCGGCTCCATTATTTGAATGCCAGTTACGGACTAAAGTCATGGCTATTGACGACGGATCATAAACGGATAGCCTGGCTTTATCTCATCTCAGTCACGTTTTTCTTCTTTATTGGCGGGTTCTTCGCAACCCTTCTGCGGATTGAGCTTCTCACACCGCAGGGAGATTTGGTACAGGCCGAGACTTACAACAAGTTATTCACTATGCACGGCGTGACGATGGTCTTCTTTTTTTTGATCCCATCGATCCCGGCCGTATTGGGAAACTTTTTGATTCCGTTGATGATCGGTGCTCGTGACCTGGCATTTCCTCGCATCAATTTGGCCAGTTG